>Ga0137418_10002072_pt1 | contig 18416 bp, 20 predicted proteins | sample CZODoug3_1_2_16f_FD_122242 | JGI IMG/M metagenome (GOLD analysis project Ga0137418, IMG submission 122242) | Vadose zone soil fungal communities from Angelo Coast Range Reserve, California, USA - CZODoug3_1_2_16fungal (Hybrid Assembly) | ecosystem: Environmental > Terrestrial > Soil > Vadose... | reverse complement strand
CGTCTGAAGCTTCACGACTACCCGACTTTCTCGACGAACACCCGGATGGTGCCGCCGCAGGACAGCCCGACATTCCACGCGGTCTCGTCGGCGACGCCAAACTCCAGCATTTTCGGCTGGCCACTGGCGATCACATCGAGCGCCTCGGTGACTACAGCGCCCTCGACGCAGCCGCCGGAGACCGAGCCCAGAAACGTGCCGTCGTCGTTGATCACGAGGCTGGAGCCCGCCGGCCGCGGCGCCGAGCCCCAGGTTTCGACCACGGTCGCCAGCGCCACGCCATGGCCGGCCTTCTGCCAGTCCTCAGCCGCTTTGAGAATGTCGTCGTCGCGATTGAGCATGGGAGCCTCTTTCAAGCTGCAGGGCGGATCAGGCTGCGGTGGTGCGGCGGGGGTGCCGACGAGAGGGCCGCGATCAGCCCCTCGATTGAACTCAAATTATGTACCGGGCGGAATTCGTCAACGTGCGGCAGCATCATTTTGATGCCCTGCGCCTTGGCCTCGAAGCCGCCAAAGCGCAACAGCGGATTGAGCCAGATCAGGCGGCGGCAGGACCGGTGCAGCCGGTCCATCTCGAACGCCAGCCTGGCATCGGCCTCGCGCTCCAGCCCGTCGGAGATCAGAAGCACGATCGCGCCCTGCCCAAGCACGCGCCGGCCCCACAATTTGTTGAAAGAGTGCAGCGAGGTGGCGATGCGGGTGCCGCCGGCCCAGTCCTCCACCGTCTTCGAACAGCTTGCCAGCGCCTGGTCGGGATCCCGCGCCCGCAGTGCCCGCGTCACATTGGTGAGCCGGGTGCCGAACAGAAACACCGAAACCCGCTTGCGGGCATCGGTAATGGCATGCAGGAAATGCAGGAACAGCCGCGTATACTCGCTCATCGAGCCCGAGATATCGAGCAGCGCCACGATCGGCGCCGGCTTGTCGATCCGCCCCAGCCGATGGATATCGATGATGTCGCCGCCGGTGCGCAAGGATCCGCGCAGGGTGCGGCGCATGTCGAGCCGCAAGCCCCGCGCATCGGGCTGATAGCGGCGGGTGTGCAATTCGGCCTGCGGCAGCTTCATATTGGCGATGGCGCGGGTGACCTGCGCGATCTCGGCCGCGCTCATCTGCGCGAAATCCTTCTTCTGCAGCACTTCCTTGTCGGAGACCGAAAGCCTCAGTTCCTGCTCCTGGGCCTGCGGAGTCTCGCTCGTATGCGGCTGCGACAGCGCCTCCTGGACCCGGCGTGAGGCCGGCGGCGGCTTTTTCCTGGCGTGGTCCGGCAGCGGCACCGAATCCAGCATGTGCTTCCAGTCTTCGGCGGCGCGGAAGAACAGGTCGAACGCCTGCGCGAAAACCAGCGCGTGCTCGTGACGCTTGACGAAGATGGCCTCGAGCGTGGTGAACACATCGGCGCGGTTGCCGATCTCGATCACCTGCAGCGCGTTCAGCGCGTCGATGACCGCGCCGGGGCCGACCGGAATCCCGGCAGCGCGCAGCGCGCGGGCAAAGCCGACGACGTTGTCGGCCATTTGACCGGTTGGGGGCGAGAGATGATCGATGGCCATCGGACAATCCGGTTTATTGTTCTCTCACAGAGGCAGTGCGCGCCCCCTCTCCCGTTGGGAGAGGGTTGGGGTGAGGGGTTACGCTCTATCGTTAGGCCGTAACCCCTCACCCGGCGCTACGCGCCGACCTCTCCCGATGGGAGAGGTAAAACGAGCCTGCGGCATCACTCCCCAAACGAACTAATTCTCGCTCGTCGCTTCCTTCAGAACCTTCTGCAGCGTATCGCCCTGCATCCGCGCGATGTCGTCCTGGTATTTCAAGAGCGCGCCGAGCGTATCGCCCACCACCTGCGGGGTCAGCGAGCGGGCGTCGAGTTCGGTCAGCGCGGTGGCCCAGTCGATGGTTTCGGCAACGCCGGGCGATTTATAGAAATCCTGCTCCCGCAGCGCCTGCACGAACCCGACGACTTGTTGTGATAATTTTGCGGAGATTCCAGGCACGCGCGATTTCACGATCGCCAGTTCACGCTCGGCGCTGGGATAATCCACCCAGTGATAGAGACAGCGCCGCTTCAGCGCGTCGTGAATTTCACGGGTGCGGTTCGAGGTGACGATGACGATCGGCGGATGCGGCGCCTTGACGGTGCCGAGTTCGGGGATCGTGACCTGGAAGTCGCTGAGGATCTCGAGCAGATAGGCCTCGAACGCCTCGTCGGCGCGGTCGAGTTCGTCGATCAGCAACACCGGCGCGCCGGCCACATCCGGCTCCAGCGCCTGCAGCAGCGGCCGCTTGATCAGATAGCGTTCGGCGAAAATATCGCTGGAAAGCTGGTCGCGATCAGTATCGCCGGCCGCTTCGGCAAGCCGGATCGCGATCATCTGCGCGGCACTGTTCCACTCATAGACCGCGGAGGCGACGTCCAGTCCTTCGTAGCACTGCAGCCTGATCAGCTTTCGCCCCAGCGCCGCCGACAATACCTTGGCGATCTCGGTCTTGCCGACGCCGGCCTCGCCTTCGAGAAACAGCGGCCGGCCCATGCGCAGCGACAGATACGTCACCGTGGCCAGCGAGCGTTCGGCGAGGTAGCCGCGCGAGGTCAGGAGTTCGAGCATCGCATCGACGGAGGTAGGCAGCGCCGATGCACTCATGAGAAAGCCAGTCTTGATGGGCCAGGAATCGGCAATGTCAGGCTTTGCCGGTCGCAGCTTCAACGGCGCGGCGCGCCAGCACCGTGATCAGATGCGCCCGGTATTCGGCACTGCCGTGCAGGTCGCTGTTCAGGCCCTCGGCCGGTACCGACAGACCATCGAGCGCCTTGGGCGAGAAGCGCTTCTTCAATGCTTCTTCGAACGTAGCGACACGGAACACGCCCTCCGAGCCGGCACCGGTGACGGCGACGCGCACGTCGGACGGACGCTTGGCGACGAACACCCCGACCAGCGCGTAGCGCGAGGCCTGGTTGCGGAATTTGATGTAGGCCGCCTTCTTCGGCACCGGGAACATCACCCTGGTGATGATCTCGTCGCTCTCAAGCGAAGTGGTGAACAGCCCCTGGAAAAACTCTTCGGGCTTCAGACGACGCTTGTTGGTGACGATGGTCGCGCCGAGGGCAACGCATGCCGCGGGATAATCGGCGGTGGGATCGTTGTTGGCAAGCGAGCCGCCGATGGTGCCCTTGTGGCGCACCGCGGGATCGCCGATCAATCCGGCGAGTTCGGCCAGTGCCGGAATCGCCTCGCCGACGATGGCCGAACTGGCGACGTCGGCGTGTTTGGCGGTGGCGCCGATGACCAGCGAGCGGCCCTTCATCTCGATGCCGTCGAGCCCTTCGATGTGTGTGAGATCAACCAGATGCGGCGGGCTGGCGAGCCGCTGCTTCATGACCGGCAACAGCGTATGGCCGCCGGCGATGACCTTGGCGTCTTCATTCTTGATCAGGAGATTGGCGGCCTGCCGCACGGTCGCCGGACGATGATACTTGAATTCGTACATGAGTGATCCTTGATCGCCGTGCGATGCCGTTACGCGAGGTCGGAGTTCGCCATCGCCTTGGCGCCCGCCGCGATCGATTGGACGATGTTCTGGTAGCCGGTGCAGCGGCAGAGATTGCCTTCGAGTTCCTCGCGGATGGTGTGGTCGCTGAGGTCGTGGCCCTTGCGGTGGACGATGTCGACCGCGGTCATGATCATGCCGGGGGTGCAGAAGCCGCATTGCAGGCCGTGATGCTCGCGGAACGCCTCCTGCATCGGATGCAGCGGCGCGCCGTCGGCGGCCAGACCTTCGATGGTCTTGACCTCGTGCCCGTCAGCCATTACCGCGAGCGTGGTGCAGGACTTGACCGCCTTGCCGTCGAGATGCACGACGCAGGCGCCGCACTGCGAGGTGTCGCAGCCGACATGGGTGCCGGTCAGCCGAAGATTTTCGCGCAGAAGCTGCACCAGCAGGGTGCGGGGGTCGACATTGGCGTTGACGGGATTGCCGTTCACGATCAGGGAAATCTTGGCCATTCAGCACTCTCTTCATCTGTGCTGCTGCATTGCACAGCGGCACAGTCATTAAAACCATTCCAAAGCCATAATATGGGCCATCCCGGCAATGAGCAACCTCACCTTGGGCATAGCCCGACATGGCTCGGCGCGACTTGGCCGAGGGCTTGGCCAGAGACTTGGCCGAGGCTAGCCTCTTCAGGAGATTAGCCTTGCACCGCCTTGGCGAAATTCGCAAAAAACTCATCGGCCAGTTTCTTGGCCGCACCGTTGATCAGCCGCTGCCCGAGCTGGGCGAGCTTGCCGCCGATCTGCGCCTCGACATTATAGGTCAGCAGCGTACCGCCATCCTTGTCGGCCAGTCCTACCGTCGCGCCACCCTTGGCGAACCCGGCGACGCCGCCCTCGCCCTCGCCCGATATCTTGTAGCCATTGGGCGGATCGAGATCACTGAGCATGACCCGGCCCTTGAAGCGGGCCGACACCGGTCCGACCTTCATTTTGGCCACCGCGCGGAAACCGTTGTCCTCGGTTCTCTCCAGTTCCTCGCAGCCGGGGATACAGGCCTTGAGCACTTCCGGATCGTTCAATTTGGTCCACACGGCCTGGCGCGGCGCCGCCAGCTGGACTTCGCCGTTCATGGTCATGGCCATCGTCGTGCCTCCCGGATTGCTCGCCGTCTGGCCCCCCAAGTAAAGCACGTCCGCCCCAAAAGGAAGGGGATCATGAGACGATGAGCGATGCATATTCGCAGCGCAACAGACTTGCGCCAACGCTTTGGGATTGGCACAGGCAGGGGGGAATGGTTAGGTCGCGCGCATCATGAGCACTTCCCTGTCGCCCCTGCTTGCCCCCATGCTGTCGAGCGCTGCCATGCGCACGGTCTGCGACGACCTGAGCTATCTCCAGCACATGCTTGATTTTGAAGCCGCCCTTGCGCGCGCCGAGGCGGCAACCGGCGTCATCCCCGCAAGTGCTGCCGATACAATCGCGAAGTCCTGCAGGGCCCAATCGTTTGACCTTGCCGCCCTGGCCGAGGCCGCGACGCGCTGCGGCAATCTCGCGATCCCCCTCGTCAAGGCGCTCACCGCCGATGTCGCCAAGGCCGACACCGATGCGGCGCGCTATGTGCACTGGGGCGCCACCAGCCAGGACGTGATCGATACCGCCAGCATGCTGGGCCTGCGCGCCGCCATCGACGCGCTGCTTTCCGACATCGATCGCGCCGTCGCGGGCTTTGCCAAACTGGCAACGCAGCACCGCGACACGGCGATGGTGGCGCGCACCTGGCTGCAGCATGCGTTGCCGATGCCGTTCGGGCTGAAGCTTGCGGAATATGCCGCGGCGCTGCATCGCTCGCGCGCACGATTGCTGCGATTGCGCGGCGAGGCACTGGCGCTGCAGTTCGGCGGCGCCGCGGGCACCCTGGCGGCCCTCGGCGACAACGGATTGCGGGTGGCCGAGCGGCTTGCACGGGAGCTCAAGCTGCCGCTGCCGGCGGCACCCTGGCACACCCATCGCGACCGCATCGCGGAGGCCGCCTCGGTGTTCGCGATTCTGGCGGGAACATGCGGCAAGATCGCCCGCGATATCCAGCTGATGATGCAGACCGACGTCGCCGAGGCGTTCGAGCCGGCGGGCGAAGGCCGCGGCGGCTCTTCGACCATGCCGCACAAGCGCAATCCCGTCGCTGCCGCGACCGCGCTCGCCGCGGCCACCATGGCGCCTGGTCTCGCCGCCACGATTTTCGCAAGCCTGGTGCAGGATCACGAGCGCAGCGCCGGGCCATGGCACGCGGAATGGCCGACCTTGCCGATGCTGCTGCTCGTCACATCGGGCGCGCTCGCCGCGACCGTCGATATTGCCGAAGGGCTGGAAGTCGATGCGGCGCGCATGCGCGTCAATCTCGATGCCACCCGCGGGCTGATCATGGCCGAAGCGGTGACGATGGCGCTGGCGGAAAAGATCGGCAAGAGCGAGGCCCATCATCTGGTGGAGGCCGCCAGCAAAAAGGCTGTCGCGAGCAAGAAGAACCTGCGCGACGTGCTGGCAAAAGACTCAAAGATCACGGCGCATCTCGACGCCGAAAAGATTGCGAATCTGTTCGAGCCGATGGCCTATCAGGGCGTCTCGCAGGCCCTGATCGACCGGCTGCTCGCTTCGCTGGACGATAAATAAGACGCGGAAGAATAATAAAGACACTTAATAATAAAGACACTTGGAGAAGTCCCGATGCCAATGATCGATGCCGACGGTTGCCTGCTCAACGTATCCGTCGAAGGCCGCGACGGCGGGCCGACCCTGATGCTGTCGAATTCGCTGGGTTGCGGCTTGCAGATGTGGGAGCCGCAGATGAAGGCCCTCACGCAGCTCTTTCGCGTGGTCCGCTATGACCGGCGCGGCCATGGCAAATCCAGCGTGCCGCCCGGCCCCTATTCGATGGAACGTTTCGGCCGCGATGTGCTGGCCATCCTCGATGACCTCAACATCAGGAAGGTGCACTGGTGCGGGCTGTCGATGGGTGGCATGGTCGGACAGTGGCTTGGCGCCAACGCACCTGAGCGCTTCGACCGGATTATTCTCTCCAACACCGCTTGCCACTATCCCGATCCGACCAACTGGCTCAACCGCATCAAGGCGGTGAAGGAAGGCGGCATCGCGTCGGTGGCCGACGCCGTCATCGCGGGCTGGCTGACGGCGGATTTTCGCGAGCGCGAGCCGCAGATCACGGCGAACATGAAGGCGATGCTGGTCGCGTCCCCGGTGCAGGGCTATCTCGCCTGCTGCGAGGCGCTGAGCACACTCGACCAACGCGAGCTGTTGCCCAGGATCAAGAGCCCGACGCTGGTGATCGCGGGACGCCACGACATGTCGACGCCGGTCGCGGCCGGCGAGTTCATCCGCAGCCAGATACCCGGCGCCAGCCTGACCCTTCTCGACGCCGCGCATATTTCCAATGTCGAACAACCCCACGCCTTCACCGACGCCGTGATCGGCTTCCTGATGCAACGCTAGGCAGAGGCCCCCAATGGACGATCAACAACGCCGCGACGACGGCATGGCCAAGCGCCGCAAGGTGCTCGGCAATGCCTGGGTCGACAAGTCAGCCGCCAACACCAATTCCTTCAACGCCGACTTCATCGACCTGATCACGCGCCATGCCTGGGCGGACATCTGGACCCGGCCGCATTTCGACGAGCGCACCCGACGCATCCTGGTGATCGGAACCCTGCTCGCGCTTTGCCAATGGGATGAATTTCGCCTGCACGTGCGCGCGGCGCTGACCGAAGGCGGTTTCACGCCGGATGACATCAAGGAGATCATCCTGCAGCAGGCGATCTATTGCGGCGTGCCCGCCGCCAACCATGCCGTCAGGGAGGCGTCAGCGATTATAGGGGAGTTGGGACTGCTGAAGGGATAGGTCGTCCGACGCTGTGTCGCGCTCGGTTTCCGGCTGAGCGGGACGCTCGACCACCAGCACGATCGCAGTGCCCAGCAGCATCAGCAGCTCTGTCGCATGCAGCCGCAGGGCCATGGTCTCGCCGACTTGCGATGCCAGCACCATGCTGGCGAAGCTGATCACGCTGCCGATGCCGAGCGCCATCGCGAGCGCCTCGTCGCAGCCCCCGGCCTTGCGGATCGAGGCGCGGATGATGAACACCACGAAGATCGCGAAGAAGGCGACGACAGTGAGCTTGCCAAATGCCAGCAGCCACGCGAACCGCACCGTGTTGATCGCCGACAGTTGCAGGTGGTCGCTGATGAACAAGGCCACCGAAATATTGGGCCGCTCATAGAGGCCGTGGATCGGCGATATGATGATTCGGAAGGCGACGATGGTCCAGGTTGGAATAAAATAGGCCGCCAGCAGCGCGCCGTTGAATGAGCTGATCCGCCAATTTGTCGACATGTCGCTTCCCGCTTTCCGCAGCGCCCCGAATAGGCGGCAGCGGCTCGACGGCGAGGTAACTCGCTTCAACTGCGACCGGCAATTTAAACCCTTTATTTACCTTAATGGCGGAGGAGCCGGACCTGCGTACCGGCGGTTTTGCGCGCGGTATATAGGAGTCGTCCCGGCGAACGCCGGGACCCATACGGCGCGGATTTGCGTTTCGGGCTTGGTGTCGAGGCCTTCTGTGACAAACAAACGCCGGGGGTTATGGGTCCCGGCGTTCGCCGGGACGACGTGTCGTTGGCTCCGTACTATCCCCAAGAGATCCGCACTTCCCAAAAAGATAAGGCCCCGCCTTCCGGCGGGACCTTCCTGCTCTCGCGGATTTCAGTTCCGGACTAGCGCTCGGTCTGCTGACCCGGGTTGGGCTTCTGGCCCTGACGGTTGGGGTCCTGCTGCTGCTGACCGGGCTTCTGTCCGCCGCCCTGCTGCTGGCCGGGCTTCTGACCCGGGTTCTGATTCTGCTGGCCCGGGTTCTGGTTCTGATTAGACATCGGGGTCTCCGTTGTTGAAGGTAACGGCGAGACAACGGGCTGGCGAAATGTTGGTTTCGACGGAACTCAGGTTCCGCCGCGATCATTGCGTGGCGGCGGCTTGTTGCGACTGTGGCAGCCGGAACCCAACCCTCAAACTAGCGATGTACAAGCCCATAAGCCGCATTGCCGCACCGGGTTCCCGCTGTTAGAAAATGACTCGACGCGGCGTTCCGGCTGCCGGGGCCATCCGCCGCGTCCATCCCAACAGCGGCAGCGCATGGACTATTTCGCTCAGCAACTCATCAACGGCATTGTACTCGGTTCGATCTATGGCCTGATCGCCATCGGCTACACCATGGTCTACGGCATCGTCGGCATGATCAATTTCGCCCATGGCGATATCTTCATGATCGGCGGCTTTATCGCGCTGATCACCTTCCTGATCCTGGTCTCGATCGGCCTCACCGTGGTTCCGGTGATCCTGCTGATCGTGCTTTTGGTGTCGATGGCGATCACGGCACTCTACGGCTGGACCGTGGAGCGCATTGCCTACCGGCCGCTGCGGCATTCGTTCCGGCTCGCGCCGATGCTGTCGGCGATCGGCATGTCGTTCGTGCTGACGAATTATTCGCAGATTGCGCAGGGCGCGCGGGTGAAACCGGTGCCGCCGATCATTACCGGCGGTTACACGCTGCATGAGGGCAGCGGCGGCTTCGTGGTGCAGCTCTCCAACGTGCAGATCATCGTCGTCGTCACCACCATCGTGCTGCTGGCGATCTTCACCTGGCTGGTGGCGCGGACCCGGCTCGGCCGCGACATGCGCGCCTGCGAGCAGGATCAGACCATGGCGGGGCTGCTCGGGGTCGATGTCGACCGCACCATCTCCATGACCTTCGTGATCGGCGCCGCACTCGCTGCGGTCGCGGGCATGATGTACCTGCTGTATTACGGTCTGGTGGATTTTTTCATGGGCTTCGTCGCCGGGATCAAGGCCTTCACCGCGGCGGTGCTCGGCGGCATCGGCTCGCTGCCCGGCGCGATGCTGGGCGGGCTTTTGATCGGCCTGATCGAGACGCTGTGGTCGGCGTATTTCTCGGTCGAATACAAGGACGTCGCGGCCTTCTCGATCCTGATCATCGTGCTGATTTTCCTCCCCACCGGCCTGTTGGGCCGGCCCGAAGTTGAAAAAGTTTGACGAGCCGCGACGTGACAGCACCCGCCGCCGAACCAAAGCTCGCTTCGCGCGCTCCCGATGTCGCATTCATCTTCAAGAAAGCCCTGATCAGCGCCCTGGTAGCGCTGGTGCTGTTCTCGCTGATGATCGGCATCCGCACCGAGGCGGGACCCGCCGGGCAGTTGATCTACTTGACGAGGTTCGGCGAACTCGCCGCTGTTGTTGCAGCCGTATTCGGCGGCAGCATCGTCGTCGAATTGCTGCGGCAGTGGTGGGGACCGGTCGGCACCATCAGGATCGTCCCGCCGTCCGTGCAACGCACGCTTGCGGTCGCGCGCCGCGCCATCGCGCCGGTACTGCTGATCTTCACCTTTCTGGTGCCGGTGATTTTCTACGACCAGCGCTACATTCTCGATCTCGGCATCCTGGTGCTGACCTATGTGATGCTGGGATGGGGATTGAATGTCGTGGTCGGCCTCGCCGGCCTGCTCGACCTCGGCTACGTCGCGTTTTATGCGGTTGGCGCCTATTCCTATGCGCTGCTGGCGACCAATTTCGGGCTCTCGTTCTGGGTCTGCCTGCCAATGGCCGGCATCCTCGCCGCGTTCTGGGGCGTGCTGCTCGGATTTCCGGTGCTGCGGCTGCGCGGCGACTATCTCGCCATTGTCACGCTGGCGTTCGGCGAGATCATCCGTCTCGTCATCATCAATTGGCAAAGCCTGACCGGCGGCCCCAACGGCGTCAGCAGCATCCCGCGGCCGTCTTTCTTTGGCATTCCGCTCACCCCGGGCGATGACGGCCTTGCAGCCAAACTCGGCATCGAGTTTTCGCCGACCCATCGCATCGTATTTCTGTTCTACATCATCCTGGCGCTGGCGCTGCTGACCAACTGGGTGACGATCCGGCTGCGCCGCCTGCCGATCGGCCGCGCTTGGGAGGCGCTGCGCGAGGATGAAGTCGCCTGCCGCGCCCTCGGCATCAACACCACCACGACAAAGCTGACGGCATTCGCCACCGGCGCCATGTTCGGCGGTTTCGCCGGCGCCTTCTTCGCGACACGACAAGGCTTCATCAGCCCAGAATCCTTCACCTTTCAGGAATCGGCGCTGGTGCTGGCGATCGTGGTGCTCGGCGGCATGGGCTCACAGCTCGGCGTCGCGCTCGCGGCGCTGACCATGATCGGCGGCTTCGAGCTGTTTCGCGGTCTCGACCAGTATCGCATGCTGGTGTTCGGGCTGGCGATGGTACTGCTGATGATCTGGCGGCCGCGCGGCCTGATCGGCCACCGCGCTCCGACGGTGTTCCTGCAGCACAGCCAGGCGATTTCATCCGACCTCGTCAAAGAGGGGCATGGATGAACGGGAAAAGCATTCTCACCGTCGATCATCTGTCGATGCGTTTCGGCGGCATCGTAGCCGTCAGCGATCTGTCGTTCGACGCCGAGCGGGGCAAGATCACCGCCCTGATCGGGCCTAACGGCGCCGGTAAAACCACCGTGTTCAACTGCATCACCGGTTTCTACAAACCGACATTGGGCGCGATGCGGATGACGCATCTTGACGGCCGCGCCATCCAGCTCGAGCGGCTGAACGATTTCCGGATTTCCAAGCTGGCAAAGGTGGCGCGCACCTTCCAGAACATCCGGCTGTTCCCCGGCATGACCGCGCTCGAAAATCTGATGGTCGCGCAGCACAATGCGCTGATGCTGGCTTCGGGCCTGACCTTTCTCGGGCTGATCGGCGCGCCATCCTGGCGCACCGCCGAGAAACGCGCGATCGACCTGGCGCGGCTGTGGCTCGATCGCATCGGGCTGATCGACCGCGCCGACGATGCCGCCGGCAACCTGCCCTATGGCGACCAGCGCCGGCTCGAAATCGCGCGCGCGATGTGCACCGAACCGGCATTGCTGTGCCTGGACGAACCGGCCGCCGGGCTCAACGCGCGTGAAAGTGCGGCACTGAGTGAGCTATTGCTCTCGATCCGCACCGACCACGGCACCTCGATCCTGCTGATCGAGCATGACATGTCGGTGGTGATGGAAATTTCCGACCATGTCGTGGTGATGGACTACGGCGTGAAGATCGCCGAAGGCACGCCGCAGGATATCCGTGACGATCCCAAGGTGATCGCGGCCTATCTCGGCGCCGACGAAGAAGAGGCGATCGCCGTAATGGAGAGCGGAACGTGACCGCGCTTCATATACCTTCGTCATGCCCGGGCTTGTCCCGGGCATCCACATCTTTCTTGCCGATCGCCAGCCAAGACGTGGATGGCCGGGGGCGCAGACAAGTGTACGTAGTCTGCGCAAGGCAGACTACTATGCCCGGCCTTGACGGTTGCGAGGTTATACGATGACCTCAAACTCCTCACCCCTGCTCGCGATCCGCAGCCTGCGCGCCGCCTATGGCAAGATTGAAGCGCTCAAAAGCGTCGATCTCGACATCAAGCCGGGTGAGATCGTCGCCTTGATCGGCGCCAATGGCGCCGGCAAGTCGACCCTGATGATGACGATCTTCGGCAAGCCGCGCGCCCGCGCAGGATCAATCCTGTTCGACGGCCGCGATATCACCGAGGTGCCGACCCACGAGATCGCCCGGCTGCGCATTGCGCAGGCGCCCGAAGGCCGCAGGATTTTCCCGCGCATGAGCGTCGCGGAAAACCTGCAGATGGGCGCCGACGCCACCGAATGCAGCGAGGCCGACCGATCGGCCGGGCTCGAACGTGTCTTCACGCTGTTTCCGCGGCTCAAGGAGCGCATGACCCAGCGCGGGGGCACCTTGTCCGGCGGCGAGCAGCAGATGCTGGCGATCGGCCGCGCGCTGATGAGCCGCCCTCGCCTGTTGATGCTGGACGAACCCTCGCTCGGCCTCGCGCCGCTGATCGCGCGCCAGATTTTCGACGCAATCCGGACTTTGAACCGGCAGGACGGCCTTACCGTGCTGATCGTCGAACAGAACGCCAATCACGCGCTGCGGCTGGCCCATCGCGGTTATGTCATGGTCAACGGCCTGATTACGCTGGAAGGTACCGGCGCCGAGCTGCTGCAGCGCCCGGAGATCCGCGCCGCCTATCTGGAAGGTGGAAGGCGGGCGTAAGCCACCCGGCGAACGCCGGACCGATACACCTGCGTCCTCTCGATCGAGAACTGAAGCAGACGCCTCCCGCAACCATGCACGCCGGTGGCTATGGATCCCGGCGTTCGCCGGGACCATCCACTGCGCATGGATTTGCCCGAAATTTGCCGATGACTTCGTGGTAAAATCAGCCCACAATAGGCGCGACTTTCGAACCCGGCGGCCTGCCGGGCCCTTCCCGTAGTAATCACCGCGAGGACTCCTCATGAAATCACTGAAGCTCATCGGCTTGGCATTGGGCGCGTCGTTGGCGCTGTCCACAACAGCGCTTGCGCAGGATATCACCATCGGCGTGGCGGGCCCGATGACGGGCGGCGAATCCGCATTCGGCCGGCAGATGAAGAACGGCGCCGAACAGGCGGTGGCCGATCTCAACGCCGCCGGCGGCGTGCTCGGCAAGAAACTCGCGCTGGAAATCGGCGACGATGCCTGCGACCCCAAGCAGGCGCGCTCGGTCGCGGAAAAGTTCGCCGGCGCAAAGATTCCGTTCGTGACAGGACATTATTGTTCGTCCTCGTCGATCCCGGCGTCGGAAGCCTATGCCGACGGCAACGTGCTGCAGATTACGCCGGCCTCGACCAATCCGCTGTTCACCGAGCGCAAGCTGTGGAACGTGGCGCGGGTCTGCGGCCGCGACGATCAGCAGGGACTGGTCGCCGCCCAATACATCGCGAAATTCTACAAGGGCAAGAACGTCGCCATCCTCAACGACAAGACCACTTACGGCAAAGGCCTCGCGGACGAGACCAAGAAGTCGCTCAACAAGGCCGGCTTCACCGAAAAGATGTTCGAGTCCTATAACAAGGGCGACAAGGATTTTAACGCCATCGTGTCGCGCCTGAAGCGCGACAACATCGACCTCGTCTATGTCGGCGGCTACCATCAGGAATCCGGGTTGCTGGTGCGCCAGATGCGCGATCAGGGTCTTAAGACGGTCTTGATGGCCGGCGACGCGCTGGCCGACAAGGAGTTTGCGTCGATCACAGGGCCCGCGGGCGAAGGCACGCTGTTCACATTCGGCCCCGACCCCCGCAACAAGCCGACCGCCAAGGCCATCGTCGAGCGTTTCAAGGCCAAGAACATCGATCCCGAAGGCTACACGCTCTACACCTACGCCGCGATGCAGGTCTGGTCGCAGGCGGTGGCGAAAGCCAAAACCACCGATCCCAAGAAAGTCATGGAAACGATCAAGGCCGGCGCGTGGGATACGGTGATCGGCAAGATGGAGTTCGACGCCAAGGGCGACATCAAGCAGATCGATTATGTCGTCTACAAGTGGGACGCCAAGGGCAACTATATCGAGGTCAGCCCGAAGGGGTCGTAGGACCTTACAGATTTGACCGCGACATCAAACGCCCCGGTTCGCTGGGGCGTTTTTGTTGATCGGGTGCCAGCATACCGCGCGCGCCCGACACGGTTGACCGCAGCGCAGCCGTGCGGTCATCTCGTCCGGCAGGGAGCACGCGATGAAAAATCTGCTCACCGATATCGCCGGCGTCCGCGTCGGTCACGCCGATGACGCTAAGCTTGCGTCCGGCGTCACCGCGGTCATTTTCGACAGGCCGGCAGTGGCGGCGCTCGATGTGCGCGGCGGCGGGCCCGGTACCCGCGAGGGCGCGCTGCTCGACCTCGCCAATACGGTGGAGCGGATCGATGCCATCGCCCTAGGGGGCGGTTCGGCATTCGGGCTCGAGGCCGGCGGCGGGGTACAAGCCTGGCTCGCCGAACAGGGCCGCGGTTTCCGCATCCGCGAAGCCGTCATTCCGATCGTTCCCGGCGCGATCATGTTCGACCTGCTCAATGGCGGCAACAAGGCCTGGGGCCGGTTCGCACCCTACCGCGATCTCGGCTACACCGCGGCGGCGGCGGCCAGCGGCAAATTCGCGCTCGGCAGCGTCGGCGCCGGGCTCGGCGCGACCACCGCGAACTTGAAGGGCGGGATCGGCTCGGCATCGGCGGCGACACAGAGCGGCGTCCGTGTCGCAGCACTCGCGGTGGTCAATGCGGTTGGCAGCGTCACCGTCGGCGACGGACCCTGGTTCTGGGCGGCGCCATTTGAGATCGACGGCGAATATGGCGGACGCGGATTGCCGCCCTCGTTCACGCCGGACATGCTGGCGATGCGCCTCAAGGGCGGCGCGGCCGCGACCGCTGTGGAAAACACCACACTGGCGGTGGTCGTCACCGACGCTGTGCTGACAAAACCTCAGGCCAAGCGGCTCGCCATGATCGCGCAGACCGGATTTGCCCGCGCGATCTATCCGGTGCATGCGCCGCTCGACGGCGACGTGGTGTTCGCCGCCGCCACAGGCGAAAAGCCGGTCGATCCCCTGATTGGTCTCACCGAACTCGGCATGGTCGCAGCCAATGTGGTCGCCCGCGCCATCGCGCGCGGCGTTTACGCGGCGACCGCACTGCCCTTCCCCGCCGCGTTGCCGGCCTGGAAAGACCGGTTCGGGTAGCAACGGAATTCCAGCAATCGTGCCGACTAAGGAATCGACGGCCGGTCGCCAACCGAGCTACCGGTTATGTGTCAGGCGCTCACCGAAACCGATGAGTTGGCCGAGGTTGAAACCGCCTGGGCCTGACGCTGAATCATCTGCTCGATGAAATTATAGGATGACGTTGCGGTGGAGGATGCCGTGGTTGCCGCTGGCAACGTCATCGTCACCTTCGAGCCGTCAGCATATGTCATTGACGTCGTGGTCGAGCCATCGCTGTTGGTGGTCGATGTGCTGGATGCACCTTGCAACGCCTGCAGCAGCGGATCGGAGCTCGATCCGGTGGCGCTGGAACCGCTCGATCCGTCCGACTCGGCGACGTGATGATGGTGGTGACCGCCCTTGCCCTTCAGCGCCGATGTCATTTCGTCGAGGCTGACCGAACTGTCGCCATTCTTGTCCAGCTTGCTGAACACGTCGTCGGCCTCCGCGGTGTTGGTGCCGCCGGCGCCGAGGCCGTCTTCAAATTCCGATTTGCTGATCTGGCCGTCGCCATCGGTATCGAGCTGCGAGAACAGATCCTTCAGGGCATCGGACTGGCTGGTCGATGCGGAGGTGGTTGATCCGGTCGATGACTCGCCTTGCGCCGCAAGCAGCGCGCTCATGGTGGCCGGCGATACCCGCGAACCTCCGCCAGACCCGAAAGGCGGCGGCGGGGGGGCGGCCGATGCTGAGGTAGTTCCGGAGAGATCGAACGGGTTCGCCGCGTCCTGGGTGACGCCGGTTGATTGCGAAGACGACGATTTCGACGAGGTCAGCGATTTTAGGGCGTCCAGTGCGGACGACGCAGCGCCAAGGGCAAGCAGCATGACAGGGCTCCGACAAACGCCGCGTAGCGCGGCCTTTCATTTCCACATCGGTTGATCAGCAAGCGCCGTGCCATCCGGAAAAACCCAATAAAATATGGGTTTTTTGTACTTCGAACGGCGCGCCCTCCCCGGCAATTGATGCCGCTGCGGCAGATTTTTCCCCCCATCGACGTAGGTCTGAGCTCTGCGGCGCACCCTCCGGACGACGCTTCGCATCGCCGAGAGCGCGCAATACCTTTCGTCATGGCGAAGAAACCGGAGTCCACCGAAACATTTTCCGAGAGAATAAATCAGCGCGACGTATCGTCATCCCTGATTGGCGCGGTATTGGCGGTCTCGGTCGGGAATATGCTCTCGTATATCGCGCGGGCCTCTTGAATCAGACGGGCCGCCCGGTCGGGGTCGGGCTTCCGGATAAATTGTACGACTTCGCCCATTTGGTCACCTCGGCAGGAAACTTGGAGGAAATATTCCGCCAAACACCGCCAACGTGGGTGACGATGCGAATATCGTGCCAAGCGCATTTAAAAACGTCGAGCGAACCCGGGCGCATCGCTCTGCCTCGCAGAATAGTATCGCCCGGGGCGCTTACCGCACCGATCGCATTTCATCTTGGCTGCCAGTTCGCCCAGCAACAGGACCGTCTTGCCTGCATTGCCCCAGGGCGTTGCGCATGTTACGCGAAAGCCCTCCGCACGCTTCGAAAATGGTACGGGAAAGCGCACATGTCTCAACAATTTGCGTCACGCCCCCTCGTCATCGCGCCATCGATCCTGGCGTCGGATTTCGCCAAACTCGGCGAAGAGGTCCGCGCCGTCGATGCGGCGGGCGCCGACTGGATCCACCTCGACGTGATGGACGGGCATTTCGTCCCCAACATTTCCTACGGCCCGGATGTCATCAAGGCGATGCGCCCGCACACCAAGAAGATCTTCGACGCGCATCTGATGATTTCGCCCTGTGATCCCTATCTCGAGGCCTTCGCCAAGGCCGGCTGCGATCACATCACGGTGCATGCCGAGGCCGGCCCGCACCTGCATCGCTCGCTGCAGGCGATCCGCGCGCTCGGCAAGAAGGCCGGCGTCTCGCTCAATCCGGGCACGCCCGTCAGCGCCATCGAATATGTGATCGACCTGATCGATCTGGTGCTGGTGATGTCGGTCAACCCCGGCTTCGGCGGCCAGGCTTTCATCCCGTCTGCGCTTGGCAAAATCCAGGACCTGCGCGCGATGACCGCAGGCAGACCGATTGATATCGAGGTCGACGGCGGTGTCGGCCCGGAAGTTTCCGGCCCGCTTGCCGCCGCCGGCGCCAATGCCTTTGTCGCAGGCTCCGCCGTGTTCAAGGGCGGCAATATGGAATCCTACAAGGCCAATATTTCCGCGATCCGCGGCGCCGCGGCACTGGCGCGCGGAGAGGCGATCTAGATTATCCCGCGAACTGCTCGCGGTTCCTGATCTTGCGCGGGAATCACGCCAGCGCCTGCTGCATCTTGGGATGCTGCGTTGCTAACACCAAATTGGCGAAGCTTCGCATTCAACAATTCCGTTCGCAGCTTCCCGCGTGACTAATTTTTTCGCTTAAACCCGTAGTCGTCCGGGTTTCAAAACCTCCGGCTTCTGTTACACAATTTCTGCGGGTAGTTCTGACGGGCGCTCACCATGTGGACTGGCATCGCGGTGTGGCTTGGATTGAACATCGCATTCGGAGCCTGGCGCGTGTACGTGACCTCGTCGATCGAAAAGCCCGTCGTTTGCAGTGAACCTCGTTTGCGCCACGGTTGATGACATGCAAGGCATCCTTCCAAACCGGCATTTGAAGCGTCGCCGCCTATTGCCGAGACGGCCACATCCCGACATTGAATTTCTGTTCCGTCGGCACGACCGGATCAGCCACGGAATGGCTAGACATGACGACAGCAGCGAAAGCGACTGTCAGGAACCCGGACAGCAGGAGACGCCCCGCCGCGATCGGCTGCGGCCGTGGTCGGCTTTCTCATAAGCCGAGCCGCGGTCGCTGCCTTTCCAGGTGATTTATGAATCCGGTTTGCTCAAGCCGCCGCCGGCTCCGTCATTGCATGTGATGCTGGCAAGATGAATCCCCGGGGAGTTCGGGAAACTAGCCGCGATAGGCGACCCTTCGCTGTGGCGAGCCGATGCAACTTCGGCGAGCCGGCGCAACTTCAATTGTGGGTAAGGATTTTTTGCCTGCAATCGCGCTAGAGGAGCCCGTTGTCGGGCAGGGCCATGGGCGTTTTGCAAATGGCGCGATGATGGAATAGTGCCACTGATTTGCCCGACGTGTCAAAATGTTTTCGCAGGGATAGCTCAAAGCATCCATGCCAGCGACCGCCATGCTACTTTGCATGGGGTTGTTTTCGATATTTTAGTT
>Ga0137418_10002071_pt1 | contig 18419 bp, 17 predicted proteins | sample CZODoug3_1_2_16f_FD_122242 | JGI IMG/M metagenome (GOLD analysis project Ga0137418, IMG submission 122242) | Vadose zone soil fungal communities from Angelo Coast Range Reserve, California, USA - CZODoug3_1_2_16fungal (Hybrid Assembly) | ecosystem: Environmental > Terrestrial > Soil > Vadose... | reverse complement strand
CTTGAGCATTGCCGGCGGAACTCACAATGTGGTCTTCGTGGCTACGCAACATGACGGCGTCTACGCTTTCGATGCTGATACCAGCCCGTGCGTGACTTATTGGCATGTCAACCTGCTGGACACGTTACATGGTGGCACCGAGGTGACGCTGACGCTCCAAGCCAGTTAGCAGCATCCATGTCAGAGGAAATCGAAGCCTGCTAATTCTCGAAGAGCGGTTCATGACTGCCTCCCCAAAGACAGTATTCGGAAGGGAACCCCCCACTGCAGTGCGAGCAACTTTACTACATCTCTGGCGAAGGTTGCACTGTTGCTTGGTTAATCACGATCTGTTGGACGCGTTGGGAGTCCCGCGTTTTCGATAACGAGCGACCGCGTTCGTCCTCGACCCGACGCAGGAGCTTGCCAAAATTGGCGCGGGCTCGCAGGGCGGAGACGACGATTGTGCCGCTCTTGTCGGTGGTAAGGGTAGCCATGAACTCTCCATTTCGAATAACTGAACTGTACTTGATCAACGATAGGAATTCACGTCACAATTCACGTCACAAAAATTCAGCGCAACCAGCCGTTCTGGTTTCGCTCCCGCCATGGCCTCGGGGTCGACTTCAGCTCGGTCCCCCCCTTCTGGAAGAATGCTAGGTGCTGAATGCTGAGTGCTGACTCGCCAACGCGTTATACTTTGTTTATGTCCACGGCGCCGCAAAAGACTTTCTATCTGGAAACCTTCGGCTGCCAGATGAACGTGCACGACTCCGAAAAAGTCGTTGGCACGCTGGTGCACGAAGGTTACAGCCAGGTACAAACGGTCGAGCAGGCTGACTTGATCCTCTACAACACCTGCTCCATCCGCGACAAAGCGGAGCAAAAAGTTTTTCACCGGCTGGCCGACTACAAAAAGCTCCTGGCCCAAGGCAAGAAGTTTGGCGTCCTGGGCTGCGTCGCTCAACAGGAGGGGGAGAAGATTTTTGAGCGGGCGCCGCATGTTTCGCTGGTCTGCGGATCTGCCTCTTACCGCAACCTGCCGCAAATGCTGATACAGATTGAAGCAGGGAAGCGCGCGACAGGACTGGACGACCGCGAGACCGATGAATGTTTCGAGACTGAGTTCACCGCTCGCACCAATCCTCATCGCGGATACATCACCATCATCGAAGGCTGCGACAAGTTCTGCGCTTACTGCGTCGTGCCCTTCACTCGTGGGAAAGAACGAAGCCGGACGTCGGAATCGGTTCTTGCCGAGGCGAGGCAAATGGTGGATCTCGGTTATACGGAAATCCAATTGCTCGGTCAGAACGTAAATTCCTACAAGGATCCGGAAGGGAAGAGATCGTTCGCGGAACTGCTGACTGCGGTCGGCGAGATTCCGGGGATCAAGCGGGTTCGCTTTACCACCTCGCATCCCCGCGACTTCGGACACGACATTGTTGAGGCAATCGACGCGGTACCCACCTTGTGCGATCACGTACATCTGCCGGTGCAGAGTGGGTCCACTCGGGTGCTGGACGCGATGCAGCGTCTTTATACACGCGAGCAATATCTGGAGCGCATTGCCTGGATGAAGGCGGCGAAGAGGGAGCTCAGCATTACGACCGATGTGATCGTTGGATTTCCCGGCGAGACCGCGGCTGATTTCGCTGAGACCCTGAGCCTGCTAGATGAAGTTGGGTACGACAGCATCTTTACCTTCAAGTATTCGCCCCGTCCTAACACACCATCGTTGGCCTTGGACGACGCCATTCCTGAAGCGGAGAAGTCACGGCGCCTGGAAGTTCTGATGTCGAAGCAAAAGGAGATTCAGGTTGTCCGCTACAGGAAATACATAGGAACACAAGCTGAAGTAATGGTTGAAGGAAGAAACGAAGCGCGCAAGCAGTGGATTGGCCGAACCTCGCAAAACAAGACACTCAACTTCAGCGCCCCGGAAGGGGCTGAGCCCAAGGTGGGAAGCTATGTTCCTGTGAGTATCACTGCCAGCTTTCCCAACAGCCTTTTGGGAGAAATGGTGATATAAGGAGCAAAGAAACGCTGGAGGTCACGATGGAAGTGGAGATGACAATTCGAGGCCTAATGATGGACCCCGTCACCCAGATGCCGATCGTGATTCTCAAGGACGTCTCCGGGGACGCTGTGCTGCCGATCTGGGTGGGAGTTTACGAAGCGAATGCCATCGCGCTGGAGATTGAAAAGGTCAGCACACCCCGACCCATGACCCACGACTTGATTAAGAGCGTATTGACCGGACTTGAGACCCAGGTTCACAAGGTGGTAGTGACCGAACTGCGGGAGGACACGTTCTACGCCGTCATCTGGCTGGACCGGGGCGGCGAGGTTATCAGCATTGATTCGCGGCCGTCAGACGCGCTGGCCCTAGCTCTGCGTGTGGATTGTCCCATTTTCGTCGATGATATGGTGCTGAAGAACTCAAAGCTGGCTGCCAATGCGTCAGACCGGGTATCCACCGATGAGCTCCGCAAGTGGTTGGAAGGACTTAACGACGAGGATCTGGGGAAATACAAGATGTAGGGGTTCCTGAACGCCCCCCATCTCGTCCGATTCCAACCAGCCAACCCCACGAAGTGAAGCCTTGAGAAACCTTGAAGCCGGAGTCCAATCAGCCGCCAACCCTCGTTAGTTTACATAATACCTGTTATCGGACATTGGGTCAGGACGACGATCTCTTGACTCCTCGGCTTTATTCACGAAACGACTGGCCTTCCTGCACGTTCTCCGCGGAGCCGGCGACCAGTGGCTTGGGGTTCAGGCCAGGTTCTTTCAGGGTGTATTTGGCAAGGCACCATAAAGCGCGGAAGCCATCCCTCCAGCCGATCTTTTTTCCCTCGGCGTAGGTTCGGCCCGAATAACTGATGCCAACTTCGTAGACCCGCAGCCGGCGTTTGGCTACCTTGACCGTAACCTCCGGCTCGAAACCGAAGCGGTCCTCCTCAATCGGGATGGACTGAATGATTTCCCGGCGAAAGACTTTGTAGCAAGTTTCCATGTCGGTCATATTCATATTGGTCAGGGCGTTCGACATCAAAGTGAGAATCGAGTTCCCTACCGAATGCCAGAAATAAAGCACGCGATGCGGGCCGCCACCGAGAAAGCGCGAACCGTATACCACGTCAGCCCTGCCCTGAATGAGCGGTTCCAGCAGCGTCGGATACTCAGCCGGATCGTATTCCAGATCCGCGTCCTGAATGATCACGAAGTCGCCGGTTGAGGCCTGGATGCCGCGGCGCAGAGCGGCTCCTTTTCCCATGTTCGCCGGTTGCAGATACACACGTATCTGGGGATGACTGGTCTGCAACTCGGCGAGGATTTCGCGTGAACCGTCGGTGGAACCGTCGTCCACGCACAGAAGTTCAATGTCGAGAGGCACAGCCAGCACACGAGATATGACTTCGCGTAAAGTATTCCGCTCGTTGTATACGGGCATGACGACGGATAGCTTCATATGGTTGATTAAGGTTCCGATATGTCACACTAAAAGGTCCGTCCAGTTAGGTCAACTCAGCTACTCCATCGAGCCCTGACCAACATCGTTTTCAAGCGCGCATGGTTTGGACCGGCTTGTGGTGAAAGGGATGAGGAAAATCGGCGGCGTACGTCGCAACTGGACTGTGTGCTAGCCGGATACAGGATTGGGATTAGCTCCATACAGCCTCTACCGGATTCTGCAATCGAGGGTTAAATGATATTTAAGGTGTCGGTTAATGTTTGGAATGGCCCGCGCAAGCGTGGAGGAGCGGCCAGAGCGCTCGCGTTCTTACACGGGTCATTCAGTCCAAGCGCACAAAGTTACCGCCTCTCCAGATTCCCGGTCTTTAATCCTTCCACTCGCCAGGTCAACCTTTCCCAGTGCCTTTGAGACCCGGCAAATTCACAGTCTTTGATTGTCATGTCTCTTTTGATCCAATGAGATAGCTGTCGTGGCCACGGTTTGTTTGCCCTAGCTTGCCAAACCCCGGGCTGTTTCCCGCATCCGACTCGACGGGGTGCAGCGCCGCGAATGTCAAACTCTGATTTGACCTCAATTCTGCTTATTCTTTTGGTGCTCGTCGGCCTGGCGCAATTGCTGGGATACCTGTTCACGAGGTTACGCCAGCCTAAAGTCGTGGGAGAGATCCTGGCTGGCGTCATTGTTGGTCCCGCTGTATTCGGAAGACTAAGGTTGGGGACTGGTACCCTTGCCGACCTTACGACTCATCATGCAACGATTCTGAATTTTGTTTACTGGCTGGGACTCCTGTTGCTGATGTTTCTGTCGGGCGCGGAAACTCGCGAACTATTCACCCGGGAGGAGCGGCGCGAGGTAAGTTGGCTGGCAATCGTGGGTACCGGGATACCGTTTGTCCTCGCGCTTGGGTTGGGGCCTTGGCTCGCACGCCCTGCGTTGGCGGGGCCGAACGGCAGCAGAATCTCCCTGATCATTATTCTCGCGGTGGGGGTGGCGGTCACTTCTGTTCCCGTGATCTCGAAAATATTCGCGGACCTCGGGATCCTGAATACTCGATTTGCGCGTCTGGTGCTGGGAGTGGCGGTCCTTGAAGACATCGTACTGTGGGCTGCGCTGGCAGTCGCCACGGCGCTGGCGGGCAAGGCCGTTCTCAATCCGCGTCAGATGGCATATCACCTGCTTGCGACGGTGGCCTTCTTCACGCTTGGCCTCACCGTGTTGCCGCGGGTGGTCAAACGAATCAACAAGGCGAGAATGAACGTCCTGGCCAGACATGCGCCCGTCTCCTATGCGCTGGCAGTGTTATTTGCCTACTGCATTCTGGCTGGCGCGCTGGACGTGAGCCTGGTGTTCGCGGCATTCCTGGCCGGATTCGCAGTGGTTCACAAAAAGCGCAGACTGTTCGCCGATGCGCTGGAGGCGATTGGAAAAATGTCGTTTGGATTCTTCATCCCGATCTATTTTGCCATCGTCGGATTGAAGCTTGACTTGATTAGAGGGTTCTCGTGGTCGATGCTGGCGGCATTCTTGATTGGCAGTTGCCTGGTAAAGATCCTGTCGGTCTGTTTGGCCGGCCGACTGGCCGGATTCCGGGGACTGGACCTAATTAATCTGGCGCTGACCACAAATGCGCGCGGCGGACCCGGAATCGTGCTAGCGAGCGTCGCGTTGGATACGGGGATCATCAGTCACGGGTTCTACACCACCTTGGTGCTGGCAGCGGTTATTACCTCTCAGATCGCTGGGGCTTGGCTCGATTACGTCTTGCACAAAGGTTGGCCATTGCTGTCGGAATTCAAAGCAAGTTCACCTCAGCCGGTCGAACCTACGACAACCCTGACGGCGGCGTAAAAAGTCCAAGCAACGGTTGAACCTAATGGTGGGCGGGAATGGACAGCGCGTGATTTGGGCTGCAGTTTTGTCAAGGTTGCAGGCTGCGGCGAAGCCCGTCCAGCATGCCTTTCGGCTACTCGGATTCAGAAGCGGGCCTACAGTGTCGTTCCCATTGACAGCCCATTCGCTGAATGAGAAACTTCCGTGTGCCGGGCAACAAACCTGGTTTGGCCCACTCGGCTCACCAACCAATCCGGCAGGTGCAGGCATCTAATCGGAGCACCCGGATATGTTTATTTATTCCAGCCTCGATCGCGCTGCTCTCCAGAAGCTTTTGGCCAACGCATTCGCCGTGCAGCAGAGTCAGATGGACAAGCAGTGGCTCTCCGCCGTCGTCGAAGTCCAAGGTTTGATCGGCAGGAGAGAACTCGATGTGGACGGTACGATGCAGTTGATAGTCGACCGTGCGCAAAGTGTGGCCAATGCCACTGGGGTTGCGATCGCTCTGTTCAAAGGGCATCAACTGGTTTATCGGGCCGGAAGCGGAAGTGCCGTCGATTATGTAGGACGGCATGTGATGGCAACGCTGAGTGTCCCGGCGGACACCACGGGGGGCCGCGAGATTCTTCGTGTCGAGGATGCCGAAACGGACACGCGAATTCAAGCCGAGGTTTGCCGACAGTTCGGAGCCAAGTCGCTGCTCATCTTGCTGATTTATCACGAGCAGTCCGTAGCGGGTGTTCTGGAGGTCTTTTTCAGTGAAGCGCACGCTTTTCAGGAGTGCGAAGTCCGCGCCTATCGATTGATGGCCGGCCTGATCGGCGAGGCGATGTCCCAAGCCACTCATCTTGAACGGGAAAAGACCGGCACAGCGCCTCGCCCGGCCATCCCGAACCTCGCCGTTCCGAACCCCGTCGTTCCGAACATTGTTCAGCAGAGTCCTCCTCCAAGGGCGGCGGAGGTTCTCAACCATAGTGGATCCACTCCGCCTGCCGACAGGCGTGCTATCGAGCAGCCTTGCCAAGCCACGGCGGCGGTGCACGGGAACTTGTCAATACTTAGGCAGCCGGCCGTGCTGGCGACGACGCTCCTGCAGCAGGCCAAACGCGGTGCTTGGGGCGGTCGCCGGTGGAACGTGGCCGCCGCGGCGGTTGCTGCTGTGCTCGTGCTGACTTCCTGGTTTGTCTACCACAATCGGCGAACGGCCTCATCCCTTGGACCTTCGGCCGTCCAAGCGCCAATTATCGTTGAACCACAGGCCCCTGTTCTACAGCTGAAGCAGGTATCTGCGAGCGGCACCCCCATCCTCGACCCTGTGCCTGTCCTGGTGAAACCGGCCCGAACTGGCAGACCTTCGCTCCGCCGGGTTCGGGTTGCCGAAAATGAGGTGGATTACATCGGAGACGATGTGACCATACGCTACTTCACTCCCAAACCCAAGCCCACGACACGTCGGGTTCGAGTGGGATCCAGTGAAGTTGCCTACATCGGGGATGATGTGACCGTGCGCTATTTCAAGCCCAAAGCGACGGCAGTGCCTGCGACGCAGTCGATCAGCGCCGCGCCGATGCAGAAGGAGTAAACTCTCCGAATCCCGGCGCAAGAGTTCGGCCCGCCACCATCAAGTGCTACTCAGCTGCTTCCGCTCGGGTTCAATTTCTGGATCTCCCTCCTGATTCGGAGCAATCGAGGTTACGGTTGTAACGTGCGCGCGCGGCCCCTTTCGTGGCACTGTAAAAGCAGTGCGTAAAAACGAAAAGAGCGAGCTCATAGATTGGGACGCTGGACGCGAAGGCTATGTCGATTTGCCGCGGGCGCCGATGTACGCGCCCGTCCGCAGGCCGGCTAGCAAGCCCAGTGGCCGGCGATATCCGTTCAGCATTTCTACGGAAGAGCGCCTCGGCAGCCTGCTCGCGGCAGGGGGGACGATATGGGCGACCTACGTAGCGACAGTAGATTACGCCAGCCTGTGGCAGATGCGGATTCTTCCCCCCGGTCCCATGGAGGTTTGTGGCTTGGGAGTTCTGATCTGGTTGCACGCGAAATGGCGGCGTTCCACCAAGGTCGGTTAGAATTTCGAGCCCCAGGCTGGCCCGCACTGATCGCTTCGGCACCAACCCTCTTGGTACGTCCACAAGTGAGCCCGTCGGTATTGATGGATTGAACGGTTATGCGATGTGATCCTTTCGCAACCCTGATGTAGCTGTAAACCGCCCCGCTCGAAACCGAATCCACCTCTTTGCCGTCCAGATAAGCCATGATGCAGGCGTGCCAACGGAAAGCTGGCTTCATGTGGGCCTCTAAGCGAATCTGATCGTCGAACATGGGGATTCTTGGATAGAAGGGCGTGAGACAGGTTTGCTATCTGGGGGGTGTGAGACCTTGAGGTATTACCCCATGCGGGCAGCGGAGCGGACCTCAGAGGAAAAGACGATGGAGGGATGGAACAGCGTCCCTGCCACACGGGTGGCGATGGCGATCAATTCTTTTTGCGCGCGAAACACTTTCACTGTGCGAGCGTGGGAAAGATCGGGAAGATTCACCGCGCGGCCGGTGTGAATGCGGGCCACGTTTTCCTCGTCGGCTGTAACCGCGGGAAAATCGGGAAGCAGCCGTCGCGGATGCATGAACATTTCCTCCACGCGACCGCTTTGTGCCGCCTGCTGTACTTGCTGCACGGAGTGAGCGTCACTGATGTTGAATTCGGCGACGGCGGTACGACGCAGCGACTCCAAATGGGCGCCACAACCCAGTTGCTGGCCCATTTCATGCGCCACGGACCGCATGTAGGTTCCTGATGAGACGCGGGCGCGGAAGCTCGCTCCGTCCCCTTCCACGCTGAGGATCTCGAATTCTTTGATCTCGACCCGAACTGGCTTCAGTTCTACCGCTTTTTTCTTTCGCGCCAACTTATAGGCGGGGACGCCGTGCACTTTCTTGGCCGAGAACGGAGGGGGCATCTGCTCGATGACTCCCCGGAATCGCGCGGCCAGATCTGATACCTGATGCAATTGCAAGCTGACGGACTGCGCCGTCGAGGATGGCTCGCCGTCGGCGTCGTAAGTGTCGGTAGCGAAGCCAAAGCGCACGACGCCTTCGTACGTCTTTTGCGAGGTGGTGTAGAACTGCGCCAGCCGCGTCAGGCTGCCGGTCACGAGAGGCAGAACACCCGTGGCGAGAGGATCCAAAGTCCCCAAGTGCCCGACGGACCGTTGGCCCAGGATTCGCCGGACGCGGTTGACCACGTCGTGGGAGGTGAGGCCCGCGGGTTTATCGATAATGAGTACGCCATTCATGAGGGGATTTGGTACTTTAGTTGCGTAAGTCTGTCATTGAAGATCAAATGCCTAGCTGAACGATCACGGATTACACAACTACTAAACTACCACCTCCCCCATGATTCCCCTTCAAGACGACCAGCCGCGGTACTCGACTCCGTACATCAACAGCTTTCTGATTGGGCTGAATCTGCTGATCTTTTTCTTCGAGTCGTCGCTCGATCCCCACAGTCTCAAAGCCTTGGTAGACCAGCTCGGCATCGTTCCGGCGCATTTGACGGCTTTCTTGTCGGGATCGCCAAATTACTCTCCGCTAGCCATCGCGCTTCCCTTCTTCACGTCCATGTTCCTGCATGGCTCATGGATGCACGTGATCGGCAACATGTGGTTCTTATACATTTTTGGCGATAACGTCGAGGACTACCTGGGGCACTTCCAGTATCTGGTGTTCTATCTTCTCGTCGGGCTCATTGCCATGGCTACGCAAATTGTGGTCGATCCGTACTCACGCGTACCAACTCTTGGTGCCAGCGGAGCCATTGCAGGGGTGCTGGGAGCCTACTTCGTTTTATACCCGAGGGCGCGCGTGTTGACCTGGTTCTTCGTATTCATTATCCATATACCGGCATGGATCGTGTTGGGTTACTGGTTCGTGCTGCAATTCTTGAGTGGCACCGCGACCGCACTGGCTTACGAAGGCCGCAACGTCGGCGGAATAGCGTTCTGGGCGCACGTGGGCGGATTCGTCGCCGGCGTTGTGTTGATCAAACTATTCCCCGAGCGCCAGCGGCGATATCCGTACGGGGTTCGGTAACCCTCTTCACTTCTTCGGACGGGATTCCGGTGGCACCAAGCCCGACAGACGGTAATAGACCACGAGTTGGCCGTAGTGCTCTCCGTTATGCTCGATGAACTCGTAGGCAAAATCGGAAATGCGGGTCTGCCGGTGGGCGTAGGGATCCACGACGAGCTGTGACATGCCCTTGTCGCCTTTTGCCTTGATAGCCTCGGCGCCGTCGGCAAATGCCTTCTTCACAAACACCACCACGTCAGCCTTGGTCTTGTATTGCTCGCGCTTTGGGTCTTCATCGGCGGGAGGTTTTTCCCCGCGGACAACGTTGGTGAAAAAATAGTTGACACCCGAAGCGTGGAGAAGGTTCTCGGCAAAACTGCGCTGCGCCGGGGTGGCCTTGAAGTCGTATTTGTCCTCCGGAAAATCTTCGGCCATGGCGATCAGCTTTCTGCCGATGTCGTTCCAGGCCTCGAGCACGGCTTGCGAGGGACTGGCGGCAGGCTTGACCGGCGTCTCTTTTTTGGCGGTGTCCTGTGCCTGAACCCCGACAGTCGAAATTGCAGAGAGTAACACTGCGGCAAAGATCCCGGTTTTCTTCATGGCTTCCTCCTCCGTCGGTTGTCTGTTTAGACCGGTCGTCATTCTATCCGGAGTATACCCGGGTCGGCAAAACAGTGGGTTCGACAAACAGTGGGTTGGACAAACCACGGCCTGGACGCTACAACGTTCCAGACGTAGGCAGGATTTCCAGTGTTTCCACGGTCGCGCGCGAGGCCAGCGTAATCGCCGAGACGACCGCTTCCGCCACAGTTTGAGGCGACATCATTTTGCGACGCGGCGCCTGTGGCCATAGCGTTTTCCAAATGTCGGTGTCGGTGGCTCCCGGCAGCAGGCCGATGACCCTGATTCCTTTTGGCCGCAATTCCTCGCGCAAAGTGTTGGTAAAGCCCAGTGCTCCGTGCTTCGATGCATTGTAGGCAGCTGAACCCGCGAAGACGCGCGTGGCGGCGATGGACAGATTGTTCACGATGGTGCCTCCCCGCTTCATGAAGGGTAGGGCGGCCCGGGTGATGAGGAACATTCCGTCAAGATTGGTTGCCATCACGTCTTTCCACAGGGCAAAGGGCAGTTGATCGATAGCCCGATGGGGATGGGCGATGCCGGCGTTGTTGATCAGAATCTCGAGTCGGCCGAATTGTTTGCGGGTGGCCCGGAACAGAGCCTCAACAGAGCCAGGATCGCGGACGTCACATGGCTCAGCCAAGACTCGTCGTTTGCCGCGGCTAAGTTCCCTGCGAATACCAGCCAGGGCCGACTGGCTGCGGCCAGTGAGAATCAAATCGCAGCCCTGAGCGGCCAGGGCGTGGGCTAATGCCAGTCCGATGCCTCGCGTGGCGCCGCTAATAAGCGCGACCTGCCCGCGTAATGAGTTTTCCCTGCGGACTGAGGTTAATGTGTTACTTGAAGGTTGTGGTGGCATCGGCCGAGACATCTGCGGCGTAATCTTACCGCGTTGCGGTGGGTGCGTGGGGATGGTTGTGAACCAGGCCCCGAGATATCCTCGAATATCCAGTGGACGACCTCTGTGCCTGAAGCCGTCTGCGGCCGGTTGCTGCCACGGCACGACCGAGTCGTGCCCGGATACGAATCGCAGTCCTGTGAGTATCTTTACACGCCGTTGGGCCGGTTACGAATCAGCGACAAGAATTCTGACCGCGTTTCCTCTTCGGTGCGGAAGCAGCCGAACATGGCTGATGTGACCGCGGCGGAATGCTGCTTTTCGACGCCCCTCATCATCATGCACAAGTGCCTGGCTTCGATGACCACTCCGACACCCTGAGGTTCGATGACATTCTGAATGGTCTCGGCGATCTGGGTGGTAAGCCGTTCTTGAATTTGCAGCCGCCGAGAAAACAGTTCGATCAGGCGGGAAATTTTGCTGAGGCCCATCACCTTACCCTTGGGCACATACGCGACGTGCACTTTGCCGAAGAACGGAAGCAGGTGGTGTTCGCAGAGGCTGAACATTTCAACGTCTTTGACGATGACCATTTCATCGTAGCCGACCGTGAACAGCGCCCCTTTGAGCAAGGTCTCCGGATCTTCGCTGTAACCTTTGGTGAGAAACTGCAGGGCTTTGCGGACTCGCTCGGGCGTGCGGGTGAGACCTTCGCGATTGGGATCTTCGCCGAGACGGACGAGCATTTCACGAACGAGATCTTCAAAGCTGGCGCTGGTCACGGTGCTTGGCTCTGTCGTTGGTTTCATGGTGAGGGTTTCAGTGGCTGCATTTCATGATTCGAAAATGGCGTTCACAATATCCGGCGGTCCTCGTTCCCGCCCCGGTACTCGAACGAATTCAACATCGTCTCTTCCAACCGCACTCTTTCAAGATGCGCGTGAGGGAAGCCACGCTGCACTTTTTCAAACAGTTCGATGCAAAGGTTTTCCGTGGTGGGGACCTTGGCCACGAATTCCTGGAGGACATTCAAATTTTCGCGGTCGTAGCGAGCCAGAAGTTCGCGTTCGACAAAGCCATCTAGATCCACCAGATTGCAAACCATGCCGGTGCGTTGGTCGACGGGCCCGCTGACCGTGATCTCCATGGTGTAGTTGTGGCCGTGGCCGTGGGGATTGTTGCACTTGCCATAGGTGGCGCGGTTCTCTTCTGCCGACATGCGCTCGCTGTGCAAGCGGTGCGAGGCCGAAAAAAGGTAACGCCGGGTGAGGTAAGCTTTCATTGTTCCCCGTAGAAATCGACGAACAGATCGGGCGTCTCGTAGACCCGTACCCGGTGCAGGTGCGCCTTCTCCAGCTTGGTTCGCAGGCGCTGCCAGATCGCGATGGCGAGATTCTCGGTGGTGGGAATGTGGGTAGAGAACTCCGGAACTTCCTTGTTCAGGAAACGGTGGTCCATGGCGTCCAGCACTTCGCGATTCATGATTTCTTTGAGTTGCTTCAGATCGACAACGAAACCGGAGCGGGCGTCGACATCGCCCTTTACAGTGACTTCGAGGGTGTAGTTATGCCCGTGCCCATTGGGATTGTTGCATTTGCCGAAAACGCGGCGGTTCTCCTCCGGAGTGAACTCCGGATTGTGATAGTAGTGCGACGCGGAAAACTCAGCTTTGCGCGTGAGATAGACCATGTTTCTCCTGCGTATCAGGGAGCGGCATAACCGCTGACCGGCCGGAATAGCTCCGCCCCTTCCATGAGACCTTGCCGTGGTCGTGAGACAATTTCGAGCGTAACAGTAAACCGGAGAAAAGCGGCAGGCCGAGAAGCGCGAGAACGGTTGAGTCGCCACGGAAGTGGGCGCGGCGGATTCGCTTGTAGAAAATCCCGCACAACACCAAGGAGAGCAGGCCGCATGCTGCTGCCGCTGGCCACAGACCGCGCACCATATTCCGAAGGCTGAGTGCCACACTGACTACGATCAAGAAGAATTCCAGCCCTCGCAGCAGCGCGAGCCGTCCCGGAGATGGGAATAGCAGTGCGAGGTTCTTGGTCCAGCCCTCCCGGAGTTGATCGAAACTCCGATACATGCGGGTTCGAACCTGGTCGCCGCCGTAGCGAAACCATATCCTTCTACCGGACTGCTTCACCGCGAGCGCCAAAGCCACATCTTCCAGGAGACTGCTCGCGGTGGCAGCGTGGCCACCGACTGCGTCGTAGGTCACGCGCTTGATCAGAAGGTATTGCCCGTTGGCTGCGGCGGCAGAGGATTTAGGATCGCTAACCTCCGACGGCCGGTAAGCCGACGCTAATTCTGCGAAGATCACCGGCATCACAGCCTTCTCCCAAAAACTCTCAACGATTTGCTCGGGCGAATACGAAAGCAGATCAACCTGCCGCGCCTCGGCTTCGGCCAACGCCCGTGCCAGCGATCCGGGAAGATGTACCGTGTCTGCATCCGTGAACAAGAGCCACTGACCCCGGGCTTCGCGTGCGCCCGCCGTGACAGCGTTGTTCTTGCCTGTCCATCCCTCGGGTAAAGGACCGGCTCCAAGGACTCGCACGCCGGGAAACGATTGCGCGATTTCGCGGGTACGATCCGTGGAGTGATCGTCGACCACAATAATCTCGAAGGCCACACCGGTCTGTGCGACCAGCGATTCGAGGCATGCGCCCAGGCAGGTTTCTTCGTTACGAGCCGGAACCATTACCGACACCGTAGGCCGCCCCGGGACTCTGTCTGCCGACACCATAGGCCGAATCTATTATTATAGTCGGGTGCGACGCTTCCTCGATTCCTTCGTCTCCGCTTTCATTCTGGCAGCTTGGCTGGGGCTCTCGGCGTGCTACAGCGGCACCCGCCCCCCTCGCATCGGATCAAACGCTCCGGATTTCAGTGTGCAGGACTCTGACCGCAGGGTTACCCTCAGCCAGCTTCACGGGCAGATTGTGGTGCTGAATTTTTGGGCCACATGGTGCGCGCCCTGCGTAGAAGAAGTGCCTTCGTTGGTCCAGATGCAGCAGCGCATGAAGTCCAAGGGCGTGACCGTGCTGGCGGTGAGCGTCGATGTAGACCCTGACAGCTATCACCAGTTCGTGAGAGATCACACCGCGAACCTGCTCACGGTACGCGACCCCGAGCAGAAGACTCCCGGCCTTTACGGGACCTTCAAATTTCCCGAGACCTACATCATCGACCGCAGCGGGGTGATGCGCCGCAAGTTCATCGGCGCTGTGGATTGGACCGAACCTGAGATCACGGATTTTCTGAGCAAGCTGTGAATCCACCACACCGACACAGAAGCACAGTGAAAATGCTTGTCATCCGATGCCGTCGGCTCACAGCTTCACCGTGCGCAAGCGCAAGGCGTTCGTAATCACTGAAACCGAGCTGAAGCTCATCGCGGCCGCTGCGAAGATCGGACTCAACAGCAGTCCGAAGAATGGATAGAGCACGCCGGCAGCAATCGGTACGCCGAGCGCGTTGTAGATAAAAGCAAAGAACAAGTTCTGCCGGATGTTTCGCATCGTGGCTTGGCTCAACGTACGAGCTCGCACGATGCCCCGTAAATCGCCCTTGACCAGCGTGACGCCGCCGCTTTCCACGGCGACGTCTGTGCCGGTGCCCATGGCGATGCCAACATTCGCTTGGGCCAGCGCGGGGGCGTCATTGATTCCATCGCCCGCCATGGCAACGACTCTTCCCTGCCCTTGCAACCTGCGTACGACATCCAGCTTGCCCTCGGGCAGCACTTCGGCTTCGAATTTATCGATCCCGAGTTGATTTGCCACTGCCTGTGCGGTAAGCCGGTGGTCGCCGGTAATCATCACCACCTCGATACCCTGATCGCGCAAGTTGCGAACTGCGTTTGGCGTGGAGGCTTTGATGGGATCGGCGACCCCGATCAAACCGGCGACTTTGCCGTCGACCAAAACGAAGATGACCGTTTGCCCCTGATTGCGCAACTCCTCCGCCTGGGGCGGAACTTTGCCCTGAGCGGTGCCAAGGTCTTGCAGTAATCGCTCGTTTCCCGCGGCGATAACTTGGCCGTTTAACATTGCGGTTACACCGCGGCCAGTCAGCGAGGTGAAACCAGTCATCTCCGACAACCGAAGACCGCGCTCCTCGGCGGCGGCAACGATGGCTGATGCCAAGGGGTGCTCACTGGCGCGCTCCAGGCTGGCGGCGAGCTGCAAGAGTTCGTTCTCGTTGAACGACTGGCGGCCCAGCACGACTGGGTGCTGCGCGGGCTGAGACTCGCGAGCCAGCGTAACCACCGATACCACTCGCGGCTTCCCTTCCGTGAGTGTTCCCGTCTTGTCAACGACCAGCGTATCCACTTTTTCCAAAGTTTCCAGCGCTTCCGCGTTTTTAATCAACACCCCAGCATGGGCGGCGCGACCGGTGCCCACCATGATCGCCATGGGCGTGGCCAGTCCCAGCGCACAGGGACAGGCAATGATCAAAACGGCCACGGCGTTCACCAAGGCATGGGCCAGCCGCGGTTGCGGCCCAACCAGCAACCAGATGACAAATGTGACCATCGCCACCGCAATCACGAGCGGCACGAACCATGCGGATACACGATCGGCCAACCGCTGGATTGGCGCGCGGCTCCGTTGAGCACGACTTACCAACTGCACAATTCGCGCCAATAATGTCTCATCACCGACGCGTTCTGCACGCATGACGAATGATCCCGTTCCGTTGATCGTGGCGCCAATGACGTTGCCGCCGACAGTCTTCTCGACCGGTATGGACTCGCCACTGATCATCGACTCGTCGATCGAGCTGCTGCCTTCCACAAGCACGCCATCCACTGGAACTTTTTCTCCGGGCCGAACCCGCAGTCGGTCTCCTGGTTTCACATGTTCGAGGGGAATATCTTTTTCGCTGCCGTCGGGATTCAAACGGCGCGCCATTTTGGGGCTCAAATCCAGCAAGGCTCGAATCGCGGCGCTGGTGCGGCTGCGAGCGCGCAGTTCCAATACCTGTCCCAGCAGAACCAGAGTCGTAATGGCCGCTGCGGCCTCGAAGTACACGTCGGGATAGCCATCCATGCTGCGCAGCGATGGCGGAAAGAGTTGAGGTGCGACGGTCGCAATCACGCTGTAGGCGAAGGCCACACCCGTGCCCATGCCAATCAGCGTGAACATGTTGGGGCTGCGATTTACCAGCGAGCTCCAGAATCGATGAAGGAAGGGCCAGCCGGCCCATAGCACGACCGGCGTGGCCAGCAGGAGCTCGGCCCACGGCAGAGACGCTCCGGGCAAAATCCGCCTCACTGGCATCTCTGCAATCATCGATGCCATGGCAACCGCCAGCAGCGGCAGGGTCAGCACCAGGCTCACCCAAAACCGGCGGCTCATGTCGCGCAATTCTGGGTTGTCTTCTTCGACTGCCGTGAGCGTGCGCGGCTCCAGCGCCATTCCGCAAATTGGACAGGAACCCGGCCCGCTACGCACAATCTCCGGATGCATGGGGCAGGTGTATTCAGTGCCCCGAACCGCGAGCGATTCCGGCTCAAGTGACATTCCGCAGGATGGGCAGGCCCCCGGCTTGTCTTGGCGAACTTCTGGACACATCGGACACACGTAGGCAGAGAAACCAGATGTGGAGTGATCTTTCCCGTACACCGGCCCGTGGACTGGCCGCTCAACCCGTTGTGCCAAAGTAGTGGAGTCATTCACCGCCGGCGACGAGCTGATGTGAGGACCTGATCCGGCCGCGCTGGGCATTACCAGGCCTGAGGATTGGATGGGCGAGGAGTGGCTCACGTACTTTTCCGGATCCGCCCTGAATTTATCGGCGCAGCGAGCGCAACAAAAAAAGAAGTCCTTGCCAGCGTGCCAGTGTGAATGTTTTGCTGTGGCAGGATTTACGCTCATCCCGCAGACCGGGTCGCGCTGCGGTTCCGTTGCTGTACTAAGGGGGTTGATGGACATGAACCTCGAACCAGTCACGATGCTTGCTCGCCCCGCCTGTGTGCTCTTTGATTGTCTGTGCTCTATATTAGATTCACCCCTAGGCATTTGGGGACTCTCGAACCGATCAATATCGATATCAATACAGGATTTACAAACTGATGACCTACTTGGACGTTGCTTTCAGTTACGGCGCCGCGCCCGGAGAAAACGAATTGCGGGCCATCGATGGCGTGCGCGAGGTTTACGGCATTCGCGGCGTCGAATTCAATGAAAAGAATCGTACGGTGCGGGTGGGGTTTGACGCCTCGCGGCTTAAGCCAGACGGCGTCGCTCGGCTCTTGCGCCAGGCAGGTATCGATGTGAAGGAAATGCTGATGTTGGCTTAGGTGTTATGGAAATTGCGCTGCGGGAGGAACCTGCGGCCTGCGAAAAGTCTTAAAAAATATGCAAGGGGCGCTCAAGAAAACCTCTGGCCGAAGTTATTCTCTGGAGCGCCCCGTTGCGCGCCACTTCGTCTGCTATTCATAAAGCACATGCCATGCCTTTGGTAAGTTATTGAAAATACAATGGCATACACGTGGTTACTCGGTAGGATTTGCTCTGGGGCGAGCAAGATTTACGTCTGTCTGGACAACGCAAAATATGGGCCAGACGCCTGTGAAATTCATCGAAGGCGTTATTTTTTAGAAATCTTTGAGAGGCTCATCAAGTCTTTTTGCTTTTCTTTTGGCTGGCGCCGAGTTTGCCCGCATACGTGGCGAAGAGATGGTAAATGCCAACGTATCAGGTGAACGATCCTCTTCTAGCAGGCTGCGGAAAAAGGGGTTCTGTAGGGGGTGTAGCTTGCTTTCCGGTACTTCCTCCGTGCATTGCTATCGAGTTTGGGTGTTGAAGGTCGCTGAAGCGGGGCTTAGCGCAGTTTATGCGGTGAAGTGCTCATCGGAGAGCAAATTCCCTGTCGTGCCTGTTGGAGCACGGCTGCGAAAAAAGCTTCGGCGATGTCGCCTGCAGGCAGACGCTGCCGATTCTTCGTGAACACCGTCACATCCCAAATCGGATCATCCATGTTCAGTCCCACAAACCAACGGAACAACAGGCTGTAGTCGAGTTGTTCCATCAGCATCCGTTCGCTACGCACGGAGTACAGCACTTGGAGCAGCAACGCACGCAACAACTTCTCCGGTGCTATCGAACGCCGTCCAGTCTTGGCGTATAGCCTGCTGAAACGAGGCTTCAACTCGCGCAGGGCCTCATCGGTCATTACACGTAGGTGCCGAAGCGGATGGTCGTGAGGGATTCGCTGCTCAGGGCTTACGTAGCTGAAAACTCCCAACTGCTGCTCGTCTTGTCCACGCATGTCTTCTTCTTACCAGCTGTGGTTGTGGAAACAAGAGAATGTTCTGGTACAGAGAGCGTTTTCTTGTGATTATTTGACTGTCCTATGCGCATTCTTCTAATCGGCGGGAATGGGTTCATCGGGCGGTTCGCTGTGGCCGCACTGAAGCAGCAAGGGCACACGCTGGCGGTGTTTCACCGCGGCACGACGGCCGCGCCCTCTGGCGTGGACGAGATTCGGGGCGACCGTAATCAACTCAACGCCAGCGCTCAGGAACTGAAGCACTTTGCTCCCGATGTCGTGATTGACCTGGTCATCAGTTCGGCTCCGCAGGCGGAA
>Ga0137418_10002070_pt1 | contig 18424 bp, 19 predicted proteins | sample CZODoug3_1_2_16f_FD_122242 | JGI IMG/M metagenome (GOLD analysis project Ga0137418, IMG submission 122242) | Vadose zone soil fungal communities from Angelo Coast Range Reserve, California, USA - CZODoug3_1_2_16fungal (Hybrid Assembly) | ecosystem: Environmental > Terrestrial > Soil > Vadose... | reverse complement strand
CCCTTGGCGGCGAATGTGTGCCGGTAGGAAAGCGCGCCCTCGAGGCTGAACTCGTGATTCGTGCCGCGGGTAAATCGGTCGCTCAGACCGGTGAGCGCGCGCGACGAGTCCAGGTCGCGGTACAGGAGGCCGTACGTCTCGGCCTCGATGCGGGTGCTGTACGCCACGTCGGCAGAAAGCTCGTCGTGGTCGCTCAGCTCATAGCCCGCGCTGCCCGTCAACGTGTGCGCCAGAGGGATCTGCGTGCGCGTGCCCGCCTCTTCCAGGAACGTCAGCGGGCTTTGATACAGGTTCTCGCGGAAGATCGCGTCGTGCCGCGGCCGGTTGTCGCGCAGGAAGCCGTAGCTGCCGTACAGCGACAGCGGACCGCTCTCGTAGCCGAGGTTGCCCCCGATGTCCGCGTGGCCGGTGGTGCCGCCGCCGAGCGTGAGGCCGCCGCTGCGGTCGGCCTCGGCCTTCTTCTTCAGCACGATGTTGATGATCCCCGCGACTCCTTCCGGGTCCTCGCGCGCCGACGGGTTAGGAACGACCTCCACTTTGTCGACGATGTCGGCGGGGACCTGCGCGAGGAAGTTGCCCAGCTGCGCGGGTTTCAGCGGACTGGGGCGGCCGTTGATCTGCACGACCACCGCCGAGTTGCCGCGCAGGCTCACGATATTGTCGATGTCGACGTCGACGGCCGGCACGTTGCGCAGCACGTCGAGGGCGGTGCCGCCGCGCGTCGTCGGCATGTCGCGGACGACGTAGATGTTGCGATCGGGCGCGAGCTCGACGTCCCGGCTCCGCCCCGTGACCGTCATCGGCTGCAGCTGCAGCGCCGACACGGTGAGCGCGACCGTTCCCACGTCGAGGCTCGCGGCGCCGGCGCCCACCTCCACGGACGGAAGCACCCGGGGGACGTAACCGATCGCGACGATGCGAACGCGATAACGTCCGGGCGCGAGGCCCGCTAGCAGGAAAGTGCCGTCTGCGTCCGTGGTGGTGTGGCCCGCCCGGCCTCCCTCACTCGAGTCCGTCACGGAGACGGCGGCCATGACGACGGCCTTGCCGCCGGCGTCCACCACGCGGCCACGCAGTTGGCTCTGCGCGGCGATGACGGTGCAAGGCGCGAGGATCGACAGGCTAACGAGTGCCGCGAGCGTGAGGGAACGGGGCGTTACGGGCAGAAACATCTCCTTGTTGGGCGAATCATGTGGCATACGCGTAGGCCTTGGCAATCGTCGCTGGCCCATAATCTTTACTCCATGACCCGATTCCTGCTTCTCCTCGCCGTCCTCGGCATCCCGACCGCCGTGGCGGCTCAGGCCGACTCCGCGCGGCCCTCGGCACCCGATGCCGTTGCCCAGCTGGTCGCGCGGCTCGATCTCGAGCGCTACAAGGCGACGATCAAAGGCCTCACCCAATTCGGCGACCGGCGCCAGGGCACCGACCGCAACCGCGCCGCCGTCGATTGGATCGAAGCTCAGCTCCGAAGCTACGGATGCAGCAACGTGGCGCGCCTGAAATACGACTATCAACCTCAACCGCCGAATCCGGGCGCACGCCAAAATCGAGACACGAGCCGAGCCTCGGGCGGCGGCCGCTACCGCGGCCTGCGCGCCCCCACCGGCGTCAACACCGATTCGCTCAAGCAGCCCGACCTGCGGGTGCGCGCGATCGATGCGCAGGCCACCACGCCGGGGCCGCGCGAAGAGGTGTACTGCACCAAGGTCGGCAGCACCCATCCCGGCGAGATGTACATCGTGGGTGCCCATATGGACGGGCACGGCTGGGGCGAGGCGGCCAATGACGACGGCTCGGGCACCGCGCTCGTCATGGAGCTGGCCCGCATCTTCTCGGGGCAGGACGTCCGGACCGATCGGTCGATCCGCTTCATCCTCTGGAACAACGAGGAGACCGGCCTCAACGGATCACGCGCTTACGTCGAGCAGCGTGCCGCGCTGCAAGGCTCGGCACAGGAACCCAAATGGCTCGGCATGATCCAGCACGACATGATGCTCTTCGACCACGGCATGCCGCGCGCCGACGGGACCCTCGCGCCCGAGCAGCGCCCCGAAGCGGACGTGAACATCGAGTTCCAGGCGAGCGCCAAATTCGCGTCGCAGGCACAGCAGCTCGCCTGGGCGTTTCAGGCGGCCAACGAGAAGTATGCGACCGATTACCCGGCGTCGGTTGGGTCCCACATGACGAACACCGACTCGGCGCCGTTCCAGGACCTCGTGGCGGCGATCAGCCTACGCGAAAACGAGCGCGGTACCCAGATCGGGGCGGGGTGGGACCCGAACTGGCACCAGCCCACCGACCTCTACGCGACTTACCAGGACAAGGACTTCCGGCTGGGACTCAACGCGGCGCAAACGACGCTCGCGGCGGTCGCCGGCCTCGTCGGAGCGACGATCAAGTAGTGCGCGACATCCGTTGTGGCGACGCGGGTCTCGATTAGTCAGGGGGTGAGGATCAGCGTCTGGATGGAGTGGGGCAGGGACTTGACCGCGACGGATGCCGACCCGACCACGACGTTGTAGTCTCCGGCTTTTGCCGTCGGATTCATGACGACCACGACGACCGTGCCGTCGGGATTGAGAAACGCGGTCGCGAGCAGCATGCTGCGGCTCGGTGCCGCCACGATCCGCTTGGCGTCGGGCCGGATGAATTTCGAGAAGTGGCCGATGTAGTAATACGAATTGGTGTAGATGAGCTTGCCGGTGCGCGTATCGGCATGGATCGGGGCAAAGCAGAAGTTGCCGACATGGTTTGGACCGCCGCGCTCATCGAGCAGAATATTCCAGTCGGTCCATCCCTCGGCGCCCGAATTGAAATCGTTGATCATCGACCGCCCGTAGGCTTCCCCAAGGCTCCACCGGTCGTAACCCGTGGAGTCGAAGGTCGCGGGCGTGCCCTCGGTAAAAACGAGGTGCTTGTCGGGGTAGAGCCGGTTCACGAGCGCGACGTTGCCGTACATCTGCGTCCCGCCCGACCAGTCTTCATACCAATGGAACCCCATGCCCCAGGCGTACTTCGCGGCCGCGGAATCGCCGAAGATCGCCCGCGCCCGCTCGATGATCAGGTCGCGGTTGTGGTCCCAGACCATGATGTGGACGTCACGCAGTCCTCCCCGCCACATCGCCGGACCGAGATGGTTCTTGAGGAAATCGCGTTCGTCCGCCGCCTGATAAATGCATGACTCCCAGCGTTGCGTTGCCATCGGCTCGTTCTGAATCGTGATGCCCCATACCGGCACGCCGGCTTGGCGGTAGTGCTCGATGAACTTGGTGTAGTAGCGGGCCCAGGAGTGCGCGTACTCCGGTCGCAGACGTCCGCCATGCAGCATGTCGTTGTTGTCCTTCATGAATGCCGGTGGGCTCCAGGGACTGGCAAAGAGCTTGAGCCGGTGGCCGCTCGCGGCCATCGCGCGCTTGATCAGCGGGATCTTGTAGCGGAGGTCGTGCGCCACGGAGAACGAGGTCAGGGCCGAATCGCCCTCCGTCACGTAGGTATAGCTCTCGCTCGAAAAGTCACAGCTGTTGATGTTGGTTCTGCCGAGCGTGTAGCCGATGCCGCGGTCGGTGCTGTAATACGCGGTCAACACCTCGTCCTGCCCGGCCGCCGGCAGCTTGGCAAAGGTCTCCGCCGCGGCATCGGTCAGCGCCCCGCCGATCCCAATCAACGGCTGGAACGTTCTCCGCGGATCGACGAAGACATACACCTTGCCCTCCGCGGTCGGCTCGGACGGCTTGAACACCAGGGTGTCGGTGGGTGTCAGCCGGAAGCTGGTGCTCTCAGCCGTGGTGTAGACAATGGCGCGCCGTGTAACGGGGGCCTGAGCCAGGATGGTTAAGGCGAATAGCAGCACGTTAAGCCTCGATCTTCGAAAACCGCCACGCCCCGAGCGCCACGAACAGGACCCCGACGCCCAGCAGCACGACGACGTCCAACACGAGCCCGAAGTGGGTGCGCCCGGTCAGCAGGCCGCGCATCCCGTCGACACCGTAGGTAAGCGGATCGATGCGCGTGAGCGCCGCCAGCACCCGGGGGAGTCCCTCGAGCGGATAGATCGCGCCCGAGAGGAAGAAGGTCGGCATCACGAGAAAGTTCATCACCATCTGAAAGCCCTGCATCTCCTTGAGGCCCGACCCGATCGCCGTCGCCAGCGCCGAGAAGATCACGGCGATCAGCGCGATCACGAGAAAGGCGAGCGGCACGGCGAGCAGGCTCACGGGGCGAAAGCCCGCGATGAGGGCCACGACGAAAATCAGCGCGCCCTGCAGCACGGCCACCGTGGCGCCGCCCAGCGTACGTCCGACCATGATCGCGAGGCGCGGCACCGGCGCCACCAGGGTCTCCTTGAGGAACCCGAACTGGCGGTCCCACAGCATGGCGATCCCCGAGAACATGGCCGTGAACAGCACGGTCATGCCGATGACCCCGGGCGCCATGAACTGGAGATAGCTGCCTTCGCCGGCGCGCTGAAACACAGAACCGAGTCCGAACCCGAGCACGCCCAGGTACATGAGCGGGCCGCCGAGCGATGCGACGATCTGCACGCGGGAGCGCAGGTACTTCTTCACCTCCCGCAGCCAGAGGATATAGACGACGCTCATGCGCCTATCGCCTCCATACTCGAGTGACTTGGCGCAGCTGATCCGTGGCCGTGGCGCTCTCGTCCCGGATCGTCGTGCCGGTGAGCTTGAGGAAGGCTGCTTCGAGCGAATCGGTGCCGGTTTGCTGCTTCAGCTCGGCGGACGAGCCGGTGGCGACGAGGCGCCCGTGGTCGATGACGGCGATGCGGTCGGCCACGCGATCGGCTTCGTCCATGTAGTGAGTGGTGAGGAACACGGTGACGCCCTCGCTCGCCCTGAGGCTCTGCACGTGGGTCCACATCTGATTGCGGCTCTGCGGATCGAGACCGAGGGTCGGCTCGTCGAGAAACAGCACCTTGGGGGTGTGCAACAGCCCGCGGGCGATCTCGAGGCGGCGTTTCATGCCGCCCGAGAACGTCTTCACGAAGTCATTGCGCCGCTCCCACAGCTCGAACATCCGTAACAGGACTTCACACCGCTCCCGCCGGGTCGGCCGCGGCACGTGGTACAGCACCCCGTGGATGTCCATGTTCTCCCACGCCGTGAGGTCGCCGTCGAGACTCGGATCCTGGAACACGACGCCGAACCGCCTCCGGACCTCCGTCTGATGCGTCGTGACATCCAGACCGTCGAGCTCCAGCGAGCCCGTCGTCGGATGGAGCAGCGTGGTGAGCATCTTGATGGTGGTGGTCTTGCCGGCGCCGTTCGGCCCCAGGAACGCGAAGATCTCGCCGGCGCGGACGTCGAACGAGACGTCGTTGACGGCCATGACGCTGCCGAACGACTTCACGATGTGCTGGACGCGGATGATCGGACGATCGCTCACGGGGAGGATTCTGTCCTGATTCCCCGTGTGGCGCTAGTCGCGGCGTGCCCTCGCCTACCGGTTAAGTCCAGTACGACACCTTCAGCAGGAAGCTGTTGTCGGGTCGTGTTTCACCCCCCCGCGATGGCCCCGACGATCAGGAACGGCTCTTGCCCAGACCCCACCGCGCCGGGTAACGGCGCGTCCGCGGGCTCGTGCGTCAGATCCCGCGTGCAGGCGAAGAATCGCAGGAACGGCCGGCGCTGCGCGGTCACGTGGTCGCGGATCGTTCCACGCAGCATCGGATAGCGGGCTTCCAGGGCATCGAGCACCGCCGCCCGCGTGAGTGGCACGGCCGCCGGGACGTCGAGCGTCACCTCGTCGGTGACCCGCGCCAGGGTCCGCAGGTGCGGCGGCAGCACCACGCGGATCACGGCAGCGCCTGCACCTCGACCGACAGCACGGCCGGAAGATCGCGCACGATCGGGGCCCAGCTGTCGCCGGCGTCGGCCGACGCGTACACCTGGCCGCCGGTCGTGCCGAAGTACACACCGCACGGGTCGAGTGTGTCGACGCACATCGCGTCGCGCAACACGTTCACGTAGCAGTCGACCTGCGGCAGCCCCTTGGTCAGGGCCTCCCAGTCGTTGCCCAGGCCGCCGCTGCGACTGCGATACACGCGCAGCTTGCCGTCCGGGGGGTAGTGCTCGGCGTCGCTCTTGATCGGGACGACGTAGATGGTCTCCGGCTCGTGGGCGTGCACGTCGATCACGAACCCGAAGTCGCTGGGCAGATTGCCGCTCACCTCCCGCCAGGAGTCGCCGCCATCGTCCGAGCGCATTACGTCCCAGTGCTTCTGCATGAACAGCACGTTGGGCCGCGACGGGTGCAGCGCCAGGCGATGCACGCAGTGGCCGACCTCGGCGCTGGGGTCGGGGATGTACTGGGAATGCAGGCCGCGGTTAATCGGCCGCCACGTCGTGCCGCCGTCATCGCTGCGGAAGGCGCCCGCTGCCGAGATGGCGACGTAGAGGCGCTTCGGGTTGCTCGGATCGATGAGGATGGTGTGGAGGCACATGCCGCCGGCCCCCGGCTGCCACTTCGGTCCGCTGCCGTGGCCGCGCAAGCCGGCCAGCTCCTGCCACGTCGTGCCCCCGTCGGTGCTGCGGAACAACCCGGCGTCTTCCACGCCGGCATAGACCGAGTCCGGATCCGTATGAGACGGTTCGAGATGCCAGACGCGCTTGAACTCCCAGGGGTGCTGCGTCCCGTCGTACCACTGGTGCGTGGTGAGCGGTTTGCCTCTGGGCGGCGCGACGTCGTAGACGAACTTGTTGCTCTCGCCCTTGGGCCCCCCTCCCTCGCCGGGGTCCATCGTCACGCCGCCGCCCGGCGCCTCCCACGTCTTGCCGCCGTCGCACGAACGTTGGATCACCTGTCCGAACCAGCCGCTCGACTGCGACGCGTACAGACGATTGGGGTCGGCGGGCGATCCTTTCATGTGATAGATCTCCCAGCCGGCGAAGTGCGGGCCGCTGACGTTCCAGCGGCGGCGCTTGGCGTCCGCCGTCAGAATGAACCCGCCCTTGCGGGTGCCGACCAATACGCGTACGCCGCTCATGCCGAAGCCCTCACGATCTCGGCGCGGCCGGTTTGGCCGCGTAGATGAACTCGTAGTACTCGCGCATCGTCAGGCCGGCGGCTGCCTCCTCGTCGACGAGCACGATCGCATCACGGTGCAGCTGCAGCGCGCTCGCCGTCACCATGCTGGACACCGGTCCCTCGACGGCTTGGGCGATCGCCTTCGCCTTGGGCTTCCCGCTCGCCACCAGGACCAGGCGCCGCGCATCGAGGATGGTCCCGACGCCCATCGTGATCGAATAGACCGGCACGCTCTCGCGCTGCGCGAAGAACCGGGCGTTGTCGTCGATGGTCTGCTTGGACAGCGTCTTGAGCCGGGTGCGCGAGCTCAACGAGCTCCCCGGCTCGTTGAAGGCGATGTGCCCGTCGGTCCCGATCCCCAGGATCTGCAGGTCGATGCCGCCGCACTCCCCGATGCGCCGCTCGTACCATTGGCAGAATGCCGGGTAGTTGCTGGTCGTGCCCGACGGGATGTTGATGTTGTGTCGCGGGATGTTCACGTGCTGGAAGAAGTGCTCGTGCATGAAGTAGTGATAGCTCTGCGGATGATTCGCGGGCAACCCCACGTATTCGTCGAGGTTGAACGTCGTCACGCGCGAGAAGTCGACCTCCCCCGCCTTATGCAGCCGCACCAACTCCTGATAGAGGCCGAGCGGCGTGGACCCGGTCGCCATGCCGAGCACGGCGTTCGGCTTGGTGTTGAGCACGTCGACGACGATCTGCGCCGCCGCCTTGCTCATTTGCTCGTAGTTTCGCTTGATGACGACTTCCATCGCGAGCCCTCCGGGGCGTCTGGCGGGCTACACATTACTCGAAACCGCACAACGCGGGGAGGTGCAGGCACGGTTGCGTTCGGTGCGCTGCCGCTGCAGCCTTCACGGTGACTCGTACCCAGAGAAGGCCCATGGCTCGTAGATCCACGCCCAAGAAGACCGTCTCCGAGAAGACCGTCTCCGAGAAGACCGTTCCCGAACGCCGCTCACGCAGCGCGGCGAAGACGTATGCCACGAAGAACGATCTGCCCGAGGCCACGCGCCTCGAAGTGATCGCCTTGTTCAATCAGCGCCTCGCCGACTGCATCGACCTGCAGACCCAGTGCAAACAGGCTCATTGGAACGTGAAAGGGCCCACGTTCATCGCCCTGCACAAGCTCTTCGACGAGATCAACGAGGCCGTCGAGGAATACGTGGACCTCATCGCCGAGCGCGTCGTCCAGCTGGGCGGCATCGCCGAGGGTACGATCGGCGCGGTGGAGGGACGCTCCTCATTGATCGACTACCCGCTGGCGCTGTCGACCGGCGCGGAGCATGTCGCGGCGCTGTCCGACGCGCTCGCGGCGTTCGGACGGACGGTGCGCGTGGGGATCGAGGAGATGAACGAGCTGGAGGACGCGGGCAGTGCGGACATCCTGACGGAAATCTCGCGCGGCGTGGACAAGTGGCTCTGGTTCGTCGAAGCGCACCAGCAGTGAGAATCAGGACGTCGCTGGGTGCGCACGCAGTGCACAGCTGCACCGCATCGCCGCGCCTTCGGGCGCGCTCGGGAACAGGTGATAGTACATGGCCACCATCATCGGAACGAAGACCACGGTGTTGTAGAACAGGTGCAGCTCGAGTCTCGGAAACCACAGCTGCAGGATGCTGGTAGGAACAGCGGCCCCGAACAGCGTGCGGCCCGCGATGACCTGGCTCTGCAGCAGCGCGTGTTCGATGTGATGCCAGAACTGGATCACGAGTGCCACGAGCCACCACGTGTGCGATCGCCCCACGAAGCCGGGCAGGAACGTCCAAAGGCCGGCCAGCATGATCAGGGCGTATCCGTAGTGCAGCACCTCGGAGTGCACGAGCCAGGGAAACGTCTGGCCTAGCACACCCCCAGCCTGGTGTGGCGGCCACGCCAGCACGTACACCTGATAGGCCTGGGCCAGATGCTCCGCCCAATGGGCGAGCACGACGACCATGAACGCCTGCAGCGCCCGCTCGTGCCACGGACCATTGAGTTTCGCGAAGAAGCGGGACATGTCAGTTCGCTCCGTCCAGCTGCGCAAACCGGACCGCGTACCCGCCGATCCGCGCGCCGTGCTCCTTGCCGCGCTCGATGTCGCTGCGATAGTGAATCCCGCCGTACAGCCGGGAGATGCTCGCCTCCTCCTTCATGGCCGCGAAATCGGGAGCGCCCTGCGGGAACAGGTACGACAAGACCGTCGCGGCGGAGGCCGAGAAGGTGGAGTGGCCCGAAGGGTACGACGGGAAATTCGGTAGCCCGATGACCGTCTTGATGCTCGGATCGAGTTGTCCCGGACGAGGATTGAAGTACAGATACTTGACGCCCCAGCAGCCGACGGCGGCGTCGTGCATCGCCATGTTGAGCAGCGCAAGGGCGCGAGCGGCGCGGACCTCGCTCAGCTGCGCGTCGCGGATGTACTCGGCCGCGATGTCGTTCCAATGGCCCGGCGGCGCATAGGTACCGGCGCCATCATTCCACTTGTAGGCGATCGCCAATTGCGTCCCGCTGAGGTGGTCGACCGTCTGCCGCACTTCGCCAAGCTCCTGCCGCATCTGTGCGGAGGAGGTGGACGGAGGCGCCGGCGGACGCTCGGTCGTGACTTCGGCGGGCGTCATGAGCCACGCCTGTAACTGGCCGAAATTCGGAAGCATGGGCGGCCGCGGTGGCGATTCCTGGCTGATCCACGGAATCTCGCCCCGCGCCAGCGCGCTGTCGGCCAGCGCGTGCCATTGCGTCGGGTTGCCCACGGCGTTTTTCATGCCGTCGGCGCCGGCACGCGCAATGAACACGGCCGCCACTGCCTTCCCCAACGCCACCCCGGCGGCGATGTCGCTCGCCGCCGCCTTTCCGGACCACAGCGCGGCGTTGCGCTGCTCGGCCGCCCGCTGGGTGATCTCCGCCACCGCCGCCGGGAACAGCACCTTCAGCATTTCGACGGTGACCCCCGATAACACCGCGTCCTCGGACGGATAGGCAGGCAGGTCGCTCACGGGCATGAGCGGCCTGATGCCGGTGTCGATCCGGGCGGGAGACCGCCGATGGTACTGGTACTTCCAATACCACGCCGTCTTGAGTGCCTCGTACTGGGCCACGGCGACATAGCTGTACGCCCGCGCGGCGTACGGCGGGTTGGCGAACGGGAACTGCGGATCGGCGAACGGATTCTCGGGGTCCGGCACCGGGTAGGTGCCGTCGGCGCGCGGCGCCGGCGGCAGATTGAAGCGCGCCACCAGCTCGCGCACGATCTGGTTCCAGCGGAGCACCCCCCCACCGCTCCAGTAATCGACGGAGCGGTGCTGCGCCGCGGTGAGGTTCGATTGCGCCGTCTTGATGGCGGCCAGCTCGGTGGTGTATGCGGCGGACGTCTCCGCCGCCGGAGCCGCCACCGTGAACTGCGTGGGGCCGCTCAAGACGATCATCGACCAACTGCCGGCGGTGCTGTCGAGGCTCGCCGCCTGCAGCGGCGGCAGTGCCTCGGACGAGGTGATGGTGTTATCGCACGCCGCGCATGCCAGGGCGAGGGCGAGGGTCGCGATGGTTGGGCGCATTACAGTTGGAATGTGTGGAAGAGACCAGCCGTGAGCGTCGTGGCTTGACCCACATTGCGCCCGCTCACGATCCGGCTCGCGCCGAGGCGGATGCCCAGGGGCTTAGGCCCGGGCAGGCTGTACATCGCCAACCCGCCGACTTTCACGAAATCCATGCGGTTCGAGACGAACGGCATGTCTTGCCGGCGCATGTCGCCGCCACCCAGGGTACGCTGCTGCGACAGCGAGACCGGGACGCACAGGCGTCCGCGCTGGTATCCGGCGGTCACGGTGTAGTCGAACACGTCCGGCATGGCCACCTCGTCGCTCAAGTAGAGCTGGCCGTTCGTGTAGTACGCCGGCCGGTCGAGCGTCACCTTCGCGCGCCAGGTGTAGGCGGCCGAACCGTTGAGGAACCAGCCTTGGTGCGCCTGGAAATTCAGTGTGAAGCGCCCCGACAAACGCCGGCTCGCCAGTCCGATCGAGAGCGGCTGAAAGTCGGGTGTGTAGTTGCTGACCGGGATGCCGGCCACTCCGACCACCATGGCGCGTAGCGTGCCGCGGTCCGTCAACGGCGTGGCGAGGAGCTCGTACTTGGCCGCCAGTGTGATGTCCTGCAGGCCGTCCATGCCGTGGAGGGGACCCTCGCTGGCATGGGTCCGCACGTAGGGCAGCATCGCCATGACGCTGAGCCGGTCCGTGACGCCGTAGCCAGCCACCCAGGTGACGCTCTGCGTGGTGAGCGTTCCGATGTTGCCGTTGCCCCGCTTGAGGCTGCCTTCCCAGTATTGGGTCCAACTATCGTGCGCGTAGAGCAGCCCGGTGCCGATTCCGCGCCTGGGCAGGAGCGAGCCGTCGTCGACGGTCTGCGCCCGCAGCGTCGCCGTGGACAGCGCGACCAGCAACAACGGCACAACGGTTGAGCTCCGCAGCATCACGCCCTCGATGGGTTGCAAGCGGACGGAGACGATACGAGCCCCATCGGTAGTCCGCAAGGCTATACTTCCCTATCGCTTCGACAGGAGAGGGATGAATTGGCGCACGTCGCGGATGTCATTCAGGGCACGCTGGACCTGCTTATCCTCCAGGCGCTCTCGCTGGAACCTATGCATGGCTGGGGGATCACCGACCGCATTCAACGGATGTCGCGGGACACCTTCCAGATCGGGCAGGGGTCTCTGTATCCCGCGCTGCATCGATCCGAGAAGCGGGGCTGGGTGACGTCCTACTGGCGGACTACCGAGAACAATCGAATAGCGAGGTACTACGACCTCACGCCGGTGGGACGGCGGGCCCTGGGTGATGAAATCGCGCGCTGGCGCGCTTACACCAGCGCGGTGAATCTCGTCATCGACGCGCGCTAGCCTTCTTCGCGAGAATCTTACTCTGGTTCTGGAGGATCTTCTTCTGGTTCTTCAGCAGCGCCTCGAGGTTGCGCAGGATCTTTTTCTGATTGCCGAGGATCATCTGCTGGTTCCTGGTTGTCGCCCCTGCCATGGCCCGTTCCTTGTTGAGGAAGTGACGCTACTCCTCCCACCGCTTCGCCCGCTCGAGCGCCTTGCGCCAACCCCGCTCCAGCTGCTTCCGCTGGACGGGTTTCATCGCGGGCGTGAAGCGGCGGTCGACCTGCCACTGCGCCGCGATCTGCTTCTGATCCTTCCAGTAGCCGACGGCGAGCCCCGCGAGATACGCCGCCCCCAGCGCCGTCGTCTCGGTGACTTTCGGCCGCACCACGCGAACGCCCAGCAGGTGCGACTGGAATTGCATCAGCAGATTGTTCGCCGACGCGCCGCCATCCACGCGCAGCTCCTTGAGCTTGATCTTCGCGTCGGCTTCCATCGCCCGCAGCACGTCCGTCACCTGAAACGCGATCCCCTCGAGCGCCGCGCGTGCGACGTGCGCCGCGGTCGTGCCGCGCGTGACGCCCGCGAGCAGGCCACGCGCGTATTGGTCCCAGTGGGGCGCGCCCAGTCCCGCGAACGCGGGGACCAGATACACCCCGCCGGTATCCGCCACCTGCGAGGCCAGGGCTTCGACTTCGGACGACGACGTGATGATGCCCAGTCCGTCCCGCAGCCATTGCACCACAGCGCCCGCGATGAAGATGCTGCCTTCCAGCGCGTACTCCGTCCGTTTCCCGATGCGCCACGCCACCGTCGTCAGGAGATTGTTCTTGGACGCCATCGGCTTGGTGCCGGTGTTCATGAGCATGAAACACCCGGTGCCGTACGTGTTCTTGACCATGCCGGGCTGGGTGCACGCCTGGCCAAACAGCGCCGCCTGTTGGTCGCCGGCAATACCGGCAATCGGAATCGAGCCGCCCAGCAGGGTCGTTTTGCCGTACACCTCGCTCGAGGAGCGAACCTCCGGCAGCACCGAGCGCGGCACGCCCAACAGTTTCAGCAGCTCGTCGTCCCAATCGCCCTTGAGGTCAAACAGCATGGTACGGGACGCGTTGCTCGCGTCGGTCACGTGCACGCGACCGCCCGTCAGATGCCACACGAGCCAGGTGTCGATCGTGCCGAACGCGAGCTTGCCCGCTTTGGCCCTGGCGTGAGCGCCGGGGACGTTTTTGAGCAGCCACTCGAGCTTCGTGCCGGAGAAGTAGGCGTCCACCACGAGGCCCGTCTTCCGCTTGATCATCGGCGCGAGACCGCGGGCCTTGAGCTGGTCGCAGCGGGCCGCCGTGCGGCGATCCTGCCAGACGATCGCGTTGTAGATCGGGGCACCGCTGTCCCGATCCCACACGACGGTCGTTTCGCGCTGGTTCGTGATCCCGATGGCGGCGATATCGGGCGCCGTCAGGCCCGCCTTGGCGATCGCTTCCTGCGCGGTGTGCAGCTGCGTGGCCCAAATCTCCTTCGCATCGTGCTCCACCCAACCGGGCTTGGGAAAGATCTGGCGAAACTCCTGCTGCGCCGAGGCCACGACGCTTCCGTTATGGTCGAACACGATGGCGCGCGAGCTCGTCGTGCCCTGGTCCAGCGCCAGGATGTGCTTCACGCGGGCCAGAACGCTCTGTAAAGGAAGGCCGCGATCAGACCGCCGATGATCGGCCCGGCGACCGGAATCCACGCATAACCCCAGTCCGAATTCCCCTTGCCCGCGATCGGTAAGAGAGCGTGTGCGAGCCTCGGCCCCAGGTCGCGGGCTGGATTGATCGCGTAACCGGTCGGGCCACCGAGCGACAAGCCGATCGCCCACACAATGACGCCGACGAGGGCCGGACCGAATCCCACGTTCCAGCCGTGCTCGGGATTCAGGTTCTTGGGCGTGAGGATGGTCAGCACGCCCAGCACCAGCACGGCAGTACCGATGATCTCCGTGAGCAGATTCGAGTAGCTGTTGCGGATCGCGGGGCCGGTGCAGAAGACGGCGAGCTTCGAGGCTTGGCTCTCGGTCACAGACCAGTGGGGCAGGTAGGTGAGCCAAACGATCGTCGCGCCGAGAAACGCCCCGAGCATTTGGGCGGCGATATACGTAGGCACGGACGCCCATGCGAACTTGCCGATGGACGCCAGGCCGATGGTGACCGCGGGGTTCAGATGCGCCCCGCTGAACGTGCCGACGGCGTAGACCGCGACCGTCACGCCGAGCGCCCAGCCCGCGGTGATGACGATCCAGCCAGAGTTCTGGCCCTTGGTCTTGTTGAGCACCACGTTCGCGACCACGCCATCGCCCAGGAGGACGAGCAGCATGGTGCCGAGCAGCTCCGCCAGGAACGGTGACATGGAGCGGCGAAGCTATCAGCGGGAGCGCGCCTTGTCTACGACATTGGCGCGGTCGTACGAGGTGCGGGCAGCGTCGATCTCCTTGAGGTGGGCGCCCGACCACTCGACTAGCCCGCACACGAGCTGACGGAGCGTCGTGCCGAGGGGCGTGAGCAGATACTCTACGCGTGGCGGCACCTCGGCAAAGACCGTACGGACCACCAGCCCGTCACGCTCCAGGCCGCGCAGCGTCACCGTCAACATCCGCTGGCTGATCCCATCGACTCGCCTGCGCAGCTGGTTGAACCGCAGCTTGCCGGCGTCGGCCAGCACGTAAATCACGTACACGGACCACTTGTCGCCCACACGAGCGAGGATCTCGCGCGCGTGACAGTGCTCCGGTGGATGCGGGACCTTGGCCATGGTTACTCCAATGTTTCCGAGTCAGGGGAACCGTTCGCGCCCTCCGTAGGTTACCAATCGTAACCATCAACCGCAACCTGGACGGAGGGACCTCATGGTGAGTATCGGACTGCTGTTGGCGCGAGTCGTCGTGGGCCTGCTGATGACGGGGCACGGCGCGCAAAAGCTGTTTGGTTGGTTCGGGGGCTATGGGCTGCAGAAGACGGGTGAGTTCTTCGCGCAGCTCGGGTTTCGCCCCGGCCGCTTTTTCGCCGGCGCCGCCTCGGTCAGCGAGGTCGCGGCCGGCCTGCTGATTGCGCTGGGCCTGTTCGGCCCGATTGGGCCCGCATTGATGGTATCCGTGATGATCGTCGCGGCCGTCACCGTGCATTGGGGACACGGGGTGTTCGCCACGACCAACGGCTTCGAGCTGCCGCTGCTCTACGCCACTGCGGGGGTCGGGCTCGCCCTGACCGGCTTTGGTCCCTACTCGCTCGACACCTGGCTCGGCATCGCGGGTCTCTGGACGGCAGCAGCCACCTTGATCGTGCTGGCGGTGGGCATCATCGGCGGGTTCGCCAATCTCGCGCTGCGGCGTCCGCCGACCACCACGGCGCGCGCGTAAGGAGATCGAAAGTGCAAGTCGGCATCGACAGCTTTGCGGCGGCGCACGACGACGCCAGTCGTGCGATCAGTGCGTCCGACCGGTTGCGCAACCTGGTCGACGAGATCGAGCTCGCGGATCAGGTTGGGCTGGACTCGTTCGGCATCGGCGAGCACCATCGCGCGGAGTTCCTGGACTCCGCGCCCGCGGTCATTCTGGGAGCGGCGGCGGCTCGGACGCAGCGCATCCGTCTCACGAGTGCGGTCGCGGTCCTGAGCGCGATCGACCCGATACGCCTGTTTCAGAGCTTCGCCACGCTCGACCTGCTGTCGCAGGGCCGGGCGGAGATGGTCGTCGGTCGCGGTTCATTCATCGAGGCGTTTCCGCTGTTCGGCCTGCGCCTCGAGGACTACGACTCCTTGTTTACGGAGAACCTCGACCTGCTTCTCAAGATCCGCGAGCAGGAGCACGTCCATTGGTCCGGGAAACATCGGGCGCCGTTGACGGGGCAGGGCGTCTACCCGAGACCGGTGCAGAATCCCCTGCCGATCTGGTTGGGCGTCGGCGGGACGCCGCAGTCGTTCGTTCGGGCGGGCCAGCTCGGGCTGCCCTTGATGGTCGCCATCATCGGCGGGGAAACGCGGCGCTTTCGACCCCTCATCGACCTCTACTGGGAGGCGGGCGCCCGAGCGGGACACCCGCTCGACCGCCTCAAGGTCGGCGTCCACTCCCTCGGGTACGTCGCAGCCACTACTCAAGCGGCAGCCGATGAGTTCTTCCCCGGTTACGCGCGCGCCGTTGGCGATATCGGGAAGGAGCGCGGCTGGCCTCCCCCGACCCGCGGGGGTTTCGACGCCCAGCGAGGTCGGCACGGCGCGCTGCTGATCGGAGATCCCGACGAAGTGGTCGACAAGATCATGCGCCACAGCGAAGCGCTGGGAGGCATCTCCCGCATCACGTTCCAAATGAATGCGGCGTCGCTTCCTCACGCGAAACTCATGAACGCGATCGAGCTGCTCGGCACCCGGGTCGCGCCCGCGTTGCGCGACGAATCTAAGGTTGCGAGCTGATCATTCAGCGCTGCTCCTCCACGATCCCGCCCGGCACGATACTCTTCGCCCCGAACTTCCCGCGCACGCGATCGATCGCGCGTGCCAACCCACGGTCCCGCTCCGACTCAGGAGGAGCATCGGCGCTGAACAACGCGAATTGATCCTCTGCGCGCGCGGCCACTAACCCTGAGAGCCTCACGCCAACCAGCCGCGCGGGCACCCGTCGCGCCTGCCGCAGCGTCACCAAGAGATCGCGAGCGACGCGCAGAATCGCCCGGTCCGACACCACCGGTTCGGGCAACGTGCGCTGCGCCGCGCGCGTGCGGAAATCCCAATCGCGCAGGCGCACCGCCACGGTCCGCGCCGTGAGTGCGGCGCCGCGCAGGTCGGCCGCGGCGCGCGTCACCAGCCGCAGCAGCTCCCGTTCGATGTCTTTGTCGTCGTGCAAGTCCTTCGCGAACGTCTCGTCGCGGCTGAGGCCCCGGTTCACCTCGCGATGCGCGACCCCCGACTCATCGACGCCGTGCACCCGGTTCCAGAGCCAGGTTGCCTCACGCGCGCTCATGTTCCCGCGCTTTCGGAGAGTCGCGACGTCGTATGGAAAAACGTCGTCAACCATGATGAGGCCGCGGGTCGCCAGCCGCGCCTGGAACTTGGGACCGACGAGGGGGATGTCGGCGAGGCTGCAGGATCGTAGGAAGGCTTCCTCGCTGCCGGGCTCGACGATCAGCACACCGTCGGGCTTCGCCCGCGCCACGGCCATCTTCGCGATCAGCTTGTTGGTGCCGCCGCCGATCGAGAGGGTGAGACCGGTCGCCTCGTGCACCGCGGCGCGGATGCGCTCAGCCGTCGCGGCGAGGGGCTCGTGATGATACACGCCCTCGGTGCCGCTCAGGTCGAGATACCATTCGTCGATGCTCGCGCCTTCGACCACCGGCGCGAAGCGGTGCAGGAGCTTGCGGATCTCGGCGCTCTTCTGCCCGCACGCTTTCATCGGGACCGGCACGCACATCGCGTCGGGGCAGAGCCGCAGGGCCCGCGCGATCGGCATGGCGGACCGGACGCCGAACTTCCGTGTCTCGTATGAGGCGGAACACACCACGCCGCGGCTCTCGCGCGAGCCCCCGACGATGAGCAAGGCGGCGCGTCCCGCGCCCTCAGGGTCGAGCGCGCGAGCGACAGCTACGTAGAACGCGTCGGCATCCGCCAGGAGAATGCGGCGCATAGACAGCCACGCGGATGGGAGTACCGAACATACCCCGAAGCTCATCCAGCGGCAATGCTCTACCGATTGAGAGCCGGTAACGATCCCACGGTGAGGTTCTTCGTGTCGGACCCTGTCGCCCCGTGGTTGTCAGTCACCATTACCACGATCGCGTAGGTACCGGGGAGGAGATAATTGTGCCCCCCGGTGATAGAGCCCTGGCTGGAACTGCTGCCGCTGGAAGTTGACCCGTCACCCCAGGCGATCGTATAGGACCACGGCCCGTCGTTGTCCGGGTCGGTGAACGAGGCGGCGGGCAGTGTGTACAGCACGCCGAGCAGCACCGCTTGATCGGCCCCGGCGTTCACAGTCGGCGGCCGGTTGGGCGTCGTGCAGCTCGCCGAGAACGACGCGGTGACCGTGCCACCTGAGGGCACCATGACGGTTTGGGGGTTGGCGCTGCTCACCGTGCAATTCGAGGCGACGTCGGTGAGCGCCACGCTGTAACTGCCCGCCGCGACGTTGGTATACGTGACGCTCCCGTTGCTCCCGATCGCCCGGCTCTGGCTCCCGTCCACCGTCACCGTGTAGCCGTCCGGATCGAGGGTCGAGCCCGTCGTGCTCGTCGTCACCGTCAGATCGCCCGGCGGCGTCGTGCAGCTCACCGCGTAGGCGACCGTCACCGTCCCACCCGAGGGCACCGTGACCGTCCGCGCGGCACTGCCGCTCACCGTGCAGGTCCCCGCCACGCCCGACAGCACCACGCCGTGGCTCCCCGCCGCCAAGCCGGTGAAGGTGACGCCGGTGCTGTTGTTGATGGCGATCGGCTGGCTTTGGCTTCCGTCCACCGTCACCGTGTAGCCGTCCGGGTCGAGGCTCGAGCCCGCCGTGCT
>Ga0137418_10002069_pt1 | contig 18426 bp, 20 predicted proteins | sample CZODoug3_1_2_16f_FD_122242 | JGI IMG/M metagenome (GOLD analysis project Ga0137418, IMG submission 122242) | Vadose zone soil fungal communities from Angelo Coast Range Reserve, California, USA - CZODoug3_1_2_16fungal (Hybrid Assembly) | ecosystem: Environmental > Terrestrial > Soil > Vadose... | reverse complement strand
AGGGTTGCCTGTCTCTGCCGGGCAGCAAGCCTTGCGTTTGTTGCTCCGACATGTGCATCGAGACGAACTGAAACCGACCCCGCTGTTTTAGCTGGCCCCTGTGCCACGACCAATGCTGGTATCACCAGCGTAACGATAGCTATCAGGAGCCAATGGAACTCCTTCAGGGACCAAGCACACGTATCAAGTGAGGAGGAGGGCTGCATACCACTTACTCGGTTGGTGCTGCGGTGCTTCGGCCAACTCCCGACCGTGAAGTGCAATCCGCACAGAATGAGCGGCAACCGTGAAGGAAGTTGGAAAACTGTTTTGTTGTTCTGTTTTTCATGGCGTCCTTCGCGCTTCCTTGGCGCACTTCGCGGACAAGGGCTTTTTCGGTGCGGCCCCGCGCAGCACCGGAATCGGACCCAATCTCGGTTACAATCTCAAGGAGCCTAACGACCCATCGAATGAAGAAAACCGACACCAAGCGACAAGTCACTGAAGCCATTGCCGCCTGCCAGGACAAGAAAGCCGAAGAAATCACCATCCTTGAACTCGAGAAGAATTCGGGTGCATTCACGGATTACTTCGTTGTCTGCAGCGGAACGAATCCCCGTCAGATCCAGGCCATTGCCGACGAAGTCGAACTCCGCCTGAAGCGGGACGGCCTCTATCCCGCGCACATCGAAGGCTACCGCCAAGCCGAGTGGGTTCTGCTGGATTACGTAGATTTCGTGGTCCACGTGTTCGCGGAAAAAACCCGCCGCTACTACCAACTGGAGCGTCTCTGGAAGTCGGCCAAACGCCTGGAACCCGCCGACCTAAAGACCCCTACAAGAAGAGCGACGCAAAAGCGCCCCCCGACCGCAGCCCCGAAGAGAAAAAGAGCGTAGTCGGAAACGAGATGTAGCAGCGGCAGCCCTTCTTAGCGTCCTTCGCGGGTCTTCTTCGCGCTCTTTGCGGTTGAAGGCTTTTTCCGGCCCTCACTCGGACCCGCCCCGCTCAGCTATGCTTAAATCGTGAAACTCAAAATCGCCTGGATCGGCAAGACAAAAGACTCCGCCATCCAATCGCTCACCAATGAATATCTCCAGCGAATCGCCCGCTACACCGAAGTCGAGCCCCTCGTCTTGCCCGACGAATCCACCCTCCTGAAACTGCGCGCCCAGACTGGAACCCGTCCCGCAAACACCATCGTCCTGCTAGATGCCCGTGGCAAACAGCTCTCCTCTGAAGACTTCGCCCAATTCCTGCAAAGCCACCAGGACCGCAATCCCAAACCGCTAGTCCTGGCCGTAGGTCCAGCCAACGGCTTTACCGACGAAGCCCGCCAGTCTGCCAGTGCCGTACTCTCCCTGGGCAAGATGACGCTGGCCCACGAACTCGCCCGGGTAGTACTGCTGGAGCAGGTCTACCGCGCCTTCACCATCCTGAAGGGCCACCCCTATCACACCGGACACTGAACCTGCCCTTTCGTGATGTAGCCCCCACCCGGTCGGCAACGTACACTTCCCCTCCGCGGGCGCGTCAGCGCCCCAGCCCTCCCTGCAAGGACGTGCCATGAAAAACCTCCTCGAAGTCCTCCGGATGAAAGAAGAAGAGATCCTGCGCCTGCGACAAGAAATCGAAGCCCTGAAGATCACCGCGCGGATTTTGAGCGAAGATCAGGCACAGACCGAAAGGAAGACTCAGTTCCGCCAGCTGTTGCAGATGCCCTGAACAGCGGCCAAGTGTTCCGACCTACAACTCACGCATTAGCGCGTCACCGTGGCCTGGTAACTGACGGTGAGCCAGTGTCCGTTCCGGCGAACCCACACGCGCGTGAAGCGATATGGCCCGCTGAACTCCTCGCCGAGTTCCTTGCCCCTCACATCCGCACGCGCCGTCACGACTGCTGTGTTCCCGTACAACCGCACGACCATTTCCGTCACATCGATCGAATCGTAGCGAAGCTGCGCCGTCCGCCGCGCCGCCACAGTGTCGGCCTTGCTGATCAACTGCCCCAACGGGCTGATGCCCACATAGTCCTCCGCCAACGTCTTCTCCGAGAAAGCCGCGTCTCGATGAATGGCGGCGTCTTTCGCCTGGCGTTCGAGATCCACAATTTCGCGAATGGTGTCCTCCTCACGTGGATTGGCATTCGCTTGAGGGCGGGTTGCGCTGGCCGGCACGGCGAGGAAAAGCGCCAAGACCAACATGAACAGCACGCGGCTGTTATGATCCATGCGGCGACCTCCGGACTTCATCCCAGAAGAGCAAGAGACCCGTTCCTTGGATGCATACGCATTCCGTTGAGCACCAGTTCCGTCAAAAGAATCATCCCGGATTTGCTACCTGTGATTCCGGTGCCTGAAGAGGGCCGCTCGCTCTGAAACGTATGGGAAGCTTCCACACCCTAATCGGTGCCAGGACCACCCGGGAAAGGCTGGGATGCGAGAGTTTGGTAAGAACTTAAGAACAGAGTTTGGTAAGAACTTAAGTACTAAGTCCGCTTTCCATAGTCGTGTCATCCTGCGCAAAGTGAGGCGGAGCCGAACGCAGTCGAAGGACCCTGTGTGTGTCCGGAAACATCACGGGGCCATCCGACACTTTCGCCACCGGACCTGTGACACCGCGATACCCCAGCGGCGTAGCGACAGCATAGGAAAGCCCGGGACGTAAGTCCCGGGTAACGGATGGGGACAAACGCGAGTCGCTTCAGGGACGACACCAATTTCGCGAGCACTTCACTCGCCGGTGAGACGTCAAAACTCCCAGGACAGCCATTCCTTACCCACTCAACCCGCCATTCCCGCGAAACAGGTACAATCCAAGGTTTGACCGCCATGCCGGACATCCGCCGTGGACTCATCATCGTAAACACCGGCCCCGGCAAGGGCAAGACCACCGCCGCCATGGGCACGGCCTTGCGTGCGGTCGGCCAGGGGATGCGGGTCTTAATGCTGCAATTTCTGAAAGGTTCCTGGCACTACGGCGAATTGGACGCCGTGCAAGCCTTCGGCGACAAGTTCATCGTGAAGCAGATGGGTCGCGGGTTCGTGAAGGTAGGCGCGGAAAAACCCGACCCAGAAGATGTGCGCATGGTAGAAGAAGCCTGGCGGGAAGGTGAGCAGGCGATCCAGTCCGGCGAATGGGACCTGGTGATTCTGGACGAGATCAATTACGCCATCACCTATGGCATGCTCGATCCCGCGAAGGTAGGCGAGAGCCTTAAGAAGAAACCCGAGATGGTGCATGTAATCTTAACGGGCCGCAACGCCCATCCGACAATTGTCGAGCTAGCCGACACCGTAACTGAAATGCGCCAGGTCAAGCACGCCTACGAAAAAGGCGTCCAAGCCCAGCGTGGCATCGAGTATTGAAGTTAGCTGATGGCCGATAGTCGTTAGCAGGTAGCCAAACTGAGAACTGGCAACCGAGCGCTGAGAATCTATTTTCCTTGGCCCTTAGCCAACGACTAACAGACAATTTATGGCTTGGTTCAAACGCCAATCCGGTGAGCTGGACGGCTCGGGCGAAAAGAAAATTCGCACCGAAGGTCTGTGGGTGAAGTGTGACAACTGCCGCCAGATCATCTGGAAAAAGGATCTCGAAGATAATCTCAACGTCTGTCCCAAGTGCGACAACCATTTCCGCATCGACGCGCGCAGCCGCCTTGCCCAGTTGCTCGACGATAATCAATACGACGTCTTCGACGACAATCTGGTGTCCACCGATCCTCTGAAATTCGTCGACTTGAAACCGTACGCTTCCCGGCTCAAGCGCGCCCAAGCCGACACCGAACTCACCGACGCCGTCATCAACGCCCAAGGCAAATTGAACGGCCGCCCGGTCATCATGAGCTCGATGGAGTACGCCTTCATAGGAGGCAGCATGGGAGCAGTCGTGGGGGAAGTCATCACTCGCGCCATCGAAAAGGCGGGTGACAACAAAACCCCGCTCATCATTATTTCGGCCTCCGGCGGCGCCCGCATGATGGAAGGAGTGATCAGCCTCATGCAGCTGGCAAAAATTTCCGCCGCCCTGGCGCGCTTGGACGAGTTGAAAGTCCCCTACATCTCAGTGTTGACCGACCCCACGACCGGCGGCGTCACCGCATCCTTCGCCATGCTGGGCGATCTGAACATTGCCGAACCCGGAGCCCTCATCGGCTTCGCCGGCCCCCGCGTGATCGAGCAAACCATCCGCCAGAAACTTCCCCAAGGCTTCCAGCGCAGCGAATTCCTGCTCGAGCACGGCATGCTCGACGCCGTAGTCCACCGCCGAGATTTGAAGCTCTACATCTCGCGCGCGCTGGATTTCATGGTGAAGGCTGCGTAATGCCGGCGATGCCGGAACCTGCTCTGCGAGACTTCGCCAAACGATACACTGCGGCCTGGTGTAGCCCCACGATGCCGCGAGTGTGGCTGTCTTTTACTCACCGAACGGCTCGCTCGCCATTAACGATGGCACTCCGGCGGCCGGGCGGACAGCCATCCCAGAGGCTGCTCAAACCTTCATGAGCGCGTTTCCAGATCTGCAGGTGCTTAGGGACGACGTCCTCACGCAGGACGAGCGTGCTGTTTACTATTGGACACTCGTCGGCGCCAACAGGGACCAGGCGGAGCCGGACACCGGGTTCACATCAGCGGCTACGAGGTATGGACGCTCGGAGACGATGGACTGATTGCCGAGTTACATGGCCCACTTCGACAGTGTTGGGTACCAACGTCAGCTCGAATGCGGCGTCGAGCAGTCCCCTTAGAAGCCGCCCTTGAATTCCCCAACCGAGAAGGCGAAGCTGCTGCAAGGGCATTGGGCAGACTTGCCACCGGGACAAAGCGAGTCCGAGAGCCTCTGCCCCCGAAACCCTTCACCGCGCCCTTCAACCCTCCTGCATCCCCTTCCGATGCCCAAAACTCGAAGACCCGGTCTAGAACGAGTACCCTATGATGAGAGCGTTAAGGTAGAGGTCTGTTACCTAAGACCTGACTAAGACCTGACACCTACACCTGTGTCCTACGAAACCGCCATCGCCCGCATGAACGCGCTCGGCCACGAACTAGCCAGCACGCCCTCGCAGAAGTTCGATCTCGACCACATGCGCGTGCTGCTCGAGGCGCTCGAAAATCCGGAACGAAAATTTCCCGCTGTCCTGATCGCCGGGACCAACGGCAAGGGCTCTACTGCGGCAACGCTGGCGGCAATCCTGCAGGCCTCGGGTCTGAAGACCGCGCTGTACACTTCGCCTCACTTGGTCCGGATCAATGAGCGTATCCGCCTCAACGGCTCGGCCATTAGCGACGACGCCTTCGCCGGCATTCACGACCTGGTCGACCGCACTGCCGAGCGTTTGGTCACCGAAGCAGAACTACCCTGGCATCCCAGCTTCTTCGAGATGCTCACCGCCATCGCCTTCGAATACTTCGCGCGCGAAAAAGTCGCCATCGCCGTCCTCGAAGTCGGCATGGGCGGACGCCTCGACGCCACCAACGTGGTCGAACCCCGAGTCAGCGTGATCACCGACATCTCCCTCGATCATCAGAAATTTCTGGGAAACACCCTCACCGAAATCGCCCGCGAGAAAGCCGGCATCATCCGCCCCAACGGCATCGTAGTAACGCTTCCACAAGCACCGGAAGCCAACGACGTCATCGGCAACACGATTCTCAGTGAGAATGCAAAAGCCGTGAGCGCCGTGCAGTACGTTCCGCCCGTCAGTCCCAACAGCGCCCAATACCTCCTGCGCAGCACGAACGACAAAGCCGGCTACGTTGCCCGCTATCCCCTGCAGGTGATGGGCAAGCAGATCACCATCGAATCCCCGCTGGTGGGTCGCCACCAACTGAGAAATGTTGCGCTCGCTATTGCGACTGCGGAAGAATTAAGCCACCAGGGATTCGCTACCATCACCGCCGCCTCGCTCCAGCGCGGCATTCGTGAAACCCACTGGCTCGGACGCTTCCAGGTTCTCGCTGCCACGCCCGACCATCCGGAAGTCATCCTCGACGTTGCCCACAATCCCGCCGGGGCGTGGGCCTTGCGCTCTACTCTTTCGGCGACTTATGAAGACCGCCCCCTGACTTTCGTCTTTGGAGCCATGCGCGATAAGTCCATCAGCGAGATGGCCGAAATCCTCTTCCCGCTGGCCGAGCGCGTAGTCGCGACCAGTGTCGACAATCCCCGCGCCGCAAGTCCGGCCGAGATCCGTGATGGCGCCCAGCGCGTTTCCGTTGTAATCGAGGAAACTCCCGACGTGGCCGCCGCGCTGCTCAAGGCAAGCGCCGCAGCAGGAATGCGGGGGGTGGTAGTGATTACTGGTTCGATTTACATTGTAGGAGAGGCGATGCGTGTGCTCGGCGCGCGCATCTAATGTATTCCAGTGCCCTTGAAGACCACAGAAATCGAGAGCAGTGAAGTCCAAGTGGTCGAAACGCCCGGACGAACGATCCCGCCAGCACCCGTACGGCGCTACGGCATCCTGAGCCGGCTGCGTTCCTATTTCATCTTCGATCCGCTGATCTGGATGTACACCGTAGCCCTGGGCCTGCTGTCGATCCCGGTGTCGCTGTTCGGCGACCGGGAGCGCATCCTGCACAATTTCGCTCGCGTCTGGTCCTGGGCCATCATGAAGACGATCCTCTCGCCCGTGAAAGTCACCGGCCTCGACAAGATCGACACGACCAAGCCCATGGTCTACGCCGTCACCCACGCTTCGGCGCTTGACATCCCCGTTCTCTATGTCTATCTGCCGTTCCAGTTCCGCATCGCCTTCAAGAAGGAACTGCTGTCCTATCCCATAGTTGGATGGCATCTGAAACGTTCCGGACAGATTTGCGTGGACCAGCAAAACCCCGCTGCCTCGATTGGCAGCATTCGTTCCGCGCTGAAGAGCTTGAAAGCCGGCATGCCTCTGGTGATTTTCCCCGAAGGCGGTCGCACTCCCGACGGCCAAATCAAGCCGTTCTTAGCCGGAGCATTCTTCTTGGCCATCAAAGCGCACGTCGACATAGTCCCGGTCGCCCTGGTAGGAACATTCGAACTGCTTCCCCTGAATACCTACCACATCAAATGCCGTCCGCTGGAGATGCGTGTAGGCGAACCCATCTCGACCGCCGGTCTATTGGGTCACGATATGGATGCATTATCCGCGCGCGTTCAAAAAGCCGTCGAAGATCTCAACGACGGCCGCGCGTAATCGAAGTCCGTCTGCCGACGCCAAATTATCAGGTCTTGTCCTTCCGACGCTGAGCGCAGCGGAGGCGGAGGAACCGGAAATCGGACATTGCGTGACTGCCGACTCTACAGCCTCAATAGCGCCAAAGCGTTCTTTGGACCGGGCGTCGCGGAAGTAATCTAGACCGTGCAGCACTGCCGACACGATCCAGCCAGCACAAAGATTCCACACCAGCGGAGGCTCTACGCGATGACAAAAGTCCCAAAACATCTTCCGCTACCTCTGGCGCATCAATGCTGTACTCATTCTCCGCGCTGGCGTGGCTATCACATTCGGCGTCGGGGCTCTCTTGGTAGGGGAATTCGGGGCGAGAACGGCCCGGAATCGTGAAGCGGACGCGCGGATTCCGAATCGTGGCCGCCGCCGATTCGAAGGCTCACATGTCGCTTGGGAGTGCGTCAGTCGTCGAAGGAACGAACGTGATGCGGGCCGACGATCTCTGTCAATCCTGGAGGAGTGGGTTCGGTCTCTCGTTGAGGTTCGGGATTAGAGTGGGCCGAGACGATCGTGCTTTCGGAGCACATTTTGAAGTTGATCGTGAGGGATCGCATAGGAACGCCAGTAGTCTGCCCCAGTCATGGTCTCCGCAGCAATCATGGCGTTGGTGATCGCTTTTTCCGTAGCTTGAATGGTCGCGGTAAACAAGGCATCGATTCGTTCCGAGGTGAGTCGCTGCACGCTTGAGAACGGCGGGCGATCAGGTGCTGTACTGTTGCCGCCGTCAGATCCGGGATTGGCTGTTGAAAACGCAATGAAGATGTCGCCCGAGCCGTTGGCCTCGATAGAGCCTGTCCGCCCCAAGCCGAAGGTCACCCGTTTCGCAATGCGCTTAAGCTGGTCGGGCGTCAGCGGCGCATCCGTACTCACGATTACGATGATGGATCCCCGCTCCGTCTCCTCGGGAAGAGCCTTCTTGTGGCCGACCTGCTGCCTGCAAGCGGGCCGGTTGTCCGTTGCCCATTCGCACCGCCGGATCAAGCGCTCGCGCGACGCAAGGTTCGTAACCCATGATCTCCCGTCCGACCGGGATGCCGGCAATTCGGAGCTCCGATCGACTCCCGTAATTACATTGGAGCAGTACGCCGATGGTGTAGCCGCCCAGCTCGGCCCTAAGCTTTCGGGAGGACGTGCCCGTCCCTCCCTTGAAGCCGTTACAGTTCATCCCTGTGCCACCGCCAACATTTCCTTCCTGGATCTGACCTCCACGTGCGGAATCCAGCGCCTGCAGGGCGTGCTCCTTCTTCACGTGCTGACCTTTCATATCGTTGAGCCGTACGTCTGCTGTCTCGGCAACAACCGGGTACCAGAAGGGGGCCCGCGTAATCGTGCTGAACCATCCACTCGACTGCGGCGTCGCGGACAACTCCGACACTCAAGGTATTCGTGATCATGATGGGTGTCTCGAGCACACCGCTTTCTTCAACCCAGTGCGTACCCGTCATGTCCCCGTTGCCGTTGCCAGAGTAGAAGGCCGCGAAGACTGGCTCGCGCGAAACCTTTCCTCGCGGCAGGATCGCCGTTACGCCGGTGCGGACCGGCCCTTCCCCCACGACGTGCCTGCCCTCACCCGAGATCAGCGTCGTGTATCCGACCTCGACCCCACACAATAGCGGCGATCCGGTCGACATTCACAGCAGCACCTTCGGCAATCAAATGGAACGTTCCCTCAACAGCCGGTTAGATTGTGAACCCTATTTGGAGAACCCAGTCGTGCAAAAAAAAAGCCGCTGCCCCAAGCAGCGGCCCTAATCGTTTGCCACTTAATCCTGCTCTTTGCGATTCTTCTTTCGGGCGCGCTTTCGTGCCAAAGCTTGTTTCAGTCGGCGCTTCTCGCCCGGTTTCAGGTAGTAGGAGTGACGCTTCACTTCCTTAATGATGTCTTCCGTTTGAACCTTGCGCTTGAATCGACGGAGGGCATTCTCCAACGACTCGCCCTCTTGCAATCGAACTTCTGCCACGCTCATCACCCCCAAACCAGCCCTGATCGGACACACTGAAGGTTACACCCTTCGTGCTGCGTTCCGTCGAACTAATTGCGAAACCGGTCAATGCGTGAACGAGTGATTTACTTCCCGGGACCACCAACCTTACCCTCGTCACATTCCCTAGTGACCAAGCGGCGTTATGATCCGTGCGGAAACACGATGAAAAAGCTCAACTTTGTCCTCTCTCTCATCACGCAGGACAATGACTACCAGATCGAGCAGGCCGCCTCGGCCGAGGAAATCGCCCGCCGCCTGGGCCTCGATCTGAAAATCGTCTTCGCCGATAACGATGCCATCCAGCAAAGCCAACAGATCCTCGAATTCATCCAAACGAAATCTGCCGCGCTGCCCGATGGCATCATCCTCGAGCCCGCCCGGCGGTACCGCGTTGCCCCAGGTAGCTCGCGCCGCGGAGACTGCCGGCATCGGCTGGGTCGTTCTCAGCTGCCACGCCGACCACCTCCATGAGCTGCGCAAGCTGAACCGCGTGCCGATTTTTGCCCTGAACTCCGACAGTGTAGAGGTCGCCGCGTGCTTGCCCAATGGAGGCACCGCTTTGTACCTCCAGGGACCTTCCGACAGCACCACCGCCAAGCAGCGCACTGATGGCCTGCATGCAATCAAGCCCGCCAACATTCAACTAAAAATGATGAAAGCCCAGTGGACCGAATCCAGCGCCTACAAAGCCATCACTGCCTGGCTTCGCCTTTCTACGTCGCAGCAATCCCACATTGACCTGATCGCCGCGCAAAACGACGCGATGGCTGTCGGGGCAAGAAAAGCTTTCCAGGAAGTGTTCGATCAAGACGCGCGCGACCGCTGGCTGGCTCTGCCCTACATCGGCTGCGATGGCGTCCCTAACTCGGGCCAAGCCTGGGTGAAGTCTGGCCTCCTGGCTGCCACTGTGATAACTCCGCCCCTGGCTGGCCAAGCGCTGGAGATGCTGGCGGGGGCCCTCCAAACCGGAGCTATTCCTCCCGAACTCACCCTGGTCGCTCCCACTTCCTTTCCAAGCATGGAGAAGTTAACTCGTCGCTCGCCACCAACCCACACCGCCTCCGCCAGCAACACCTAGCGCAACATCCAGAAAATTCTCGCCACAAGTTGCGCCAACTAGAAGAAGCGTCTTGACAGGATGGCAAAACGGACTGCAGCTTCCCGACTCAAGAAAAGCCGCCGACGCCGCGGTTCGAGGGCGCACGGCTCTCAGCGTGTAACGAGAACTGCTCTCTCGATGAAGCTGTTGGGATGAAACCGCACATCCAAGTCGCGCAGCGACCCCACAGGAAAGCCCTCGACGTAAGTCCGGGGAAGAAAGCGGGAACGAGCGCGAGTCCCTTCAGGAACGACACGTGTTCTCGCGCATACTCGGTCCAGGTCCATAGCGGCTGCCGCCAAGGTTTACCCATTATGTGAATAATTTCCCCGACCTGGTACCAGCCCATCACTGCGCCCCCCGACCCCGCGCCTCTTGAAACCGTTGCCGACATGCCTGTGCTGCCGCAAGAAGCTCCGGAAATTCCGCACGCGTCCTCACCTTGGCCAATGCCGGATCCAACCGCAGCGCATCATAGGAACAATAATTCTGCTGAATGACTCCTGCCAGCATGCGCGCCGCCTGCTCAGGCCTCCCGCAGAACGAAAGGATTGCGCTCACGTCGTACCGCGGCTCGGGATCGACCACCGCCGCCGCCTCAACCTCCGTATCACGCGCTATTTTGTCCAGCCCTTCTGGGCGCTGTTCCGCAAGGCACGCCTGCAGAAGTTCCCGGCTGTACCCCGACGTTGGCGCCTTCGTCGCGCTCTGCCGAGCTTCCGCCACTCTCCCCTGTCTCATCTGCACCACCGCGATGACGTATTGTGCCCACTCCGATCCCGCATCCAAACGGATGAATTCTGTCGCCCGATCCAGTTTGCCCGCCTCCATGAAGCTCCACGCGCACGAGCGATAGTAGTAGTTTCCGGGGTCCAACCTGACAGCTGTTTCGCACTCCCGCATCGAGTCATCGAGGAACCCCATATAGCGGAAGACATACGACATGGTGAAATGAGCCTGCGCACTGTCCGGCCGCCGTTTCAGCAGGTTCTCAGCTCGCGTGTATGCTCTCACCAGTTCTCCACGTTCGGCCTCGTTGGTGCTCAGTTGTCCCGCCGCGAGCACCAGGTTCGGATCCAAGGTCAGAGCGCGTTCGTAAGCCGTTTCCGAACGCCCAAACATCTCCCGTCCCCCAGTAGAGTAAGTCGCGTCATAGTAATAACGCAGGCCCAACGCCTCCCACGCCGAAGCATAGTTCGCATCCAGCACGACCGACCGCTCCAGCATGACGATGGCTTCTTTGTTCGGCGCCGAATCATGGGATGCTGCTGTGGCCCGCAGAAACAACTGGTACGCCTCCTGATTGTTAGGCCGAGTCCCGCTCTGGGAGTTGGTCGACACCCGCAGCGCGGGAAGCAGCCCCTGCTGTACTTTCGCGGTCATCTGCTGTCGCATCGCCAGCAGATCCGGTGTAGCCACGCTCAAACTGTCGCGCCACAAAGTCCGGTTGTTCTCGACGTCCACCGCCTCCAACGTGACCTGTAGTTGCTTTCCCTCGTGCAGATAATGTCCCGTCACAATGTTCGTGACGTGCATTTCCCGGCCCGCTTTCTGCAGATCCAAGTCCGGCCCGGCATACTTGCTGGTCGTGGCAAAAGGACGAATCGTCAGCGACGGCACGTAACTCAGCGTCGTAGCAATTTCGTCCGGCAAGGCCAGCCGGAGAAAGTCCGTCTCCTTGTCTGAGCCGGCATTTTGAAAAGGCAAGACGGCGACGGTGGTTGGACTAACCGCAGGTACCGAATCGGAAGCACGATGCCTGCCCATCCACAGGACGCCACCGACCGCCGCAACCGCGACTGCGACCAATCCCACCAGCCCTGCCACCTTCTTATATCCCCGCCCCTCGGTAGCCGAACTTCCAGAGGTCCCATCCACTGCCGAACTCTCCGACTCGTCCACACGAACCGCGCTCGTCTTCCCGGAGTCTGTGTCCCGCTTCAGCCTCAGCAATTCCGCGCGCATATCGGCGGCGTGCTGGTATCGCAGGTTGCGATCTTTCTCGAGAGCCCGCTGAATAATGTCCTCCAGCTTGGGAGGAATCTCCGGATTGAGCCGCACGACCGCTGCCGGAGCCCGTTCCAGAATCGCGTGAAAGATCACGCCCGAGCTTTCTCCGCGAAACGGTCCCACTCCCGTGGCCATCTCGTACAGCACGGCCCCGAACGAGAAAAGATCCGTCCGTGTGTCCAACTCCTTGGCCCGAACCTGTTCCGGCGACATGTACGCTACGGTTCCGACTGTTGTCCCTGGACTAGTCAGGTGTTCCTCGGCAGAGATAGATTCCGCCAGCGTAGCCGCATCAGCGATCTGACTGGCGCTGCCCCCCGAGGAAGCGACTTTCGCCAGCCCAAAATCCAGGACCTTGGCGTGCCCTCGTTTGGTCACAAAAATGTTCGCCGGCTTGATGTCGCGATGAACAATTCCTTCCACGTGCGCCGCATCGAGAGCATCCGCAATCTCGATCGCCAGCCCCAGCAACGTCTCGATCTCCATCGGCTTGCCGCCGATCACGTGCTTGAGCGTAGTGCCGGTCAGGTATTCCATCGCGATGAACGCCTGTCCATCCTGCCCGCCAATGTCATAAATCGTGCAAATGTTGGGATGATTTAAAGAAGACGCCGCCTCCGCCTCCCGCTGAAATCGCGCCAAAGCTGCCGGATCTTTGGCCACCTCATCCGGCAACATCTTCAAAGCAACAAAGCGCCGCAGGCGCGTATCCTCGGCCTTGTAGACAACACCCATCCCGCCGCCGCCGACTTTCTCGACGATCCGGTAGTGCGAAATAGTCTGTCCGATCAATTCAGCCAAGACTCCGCCTTAGGTCGGCGATGCTAGAGGTTCCAGCCCCCGCAGTCAAAACCGGCCCTTGTTAATGGAGCGACGGGCGTCCCCGCCCGTCATCACGAACCCAACGCAGTAGAGGATCCCGCCACCAATATTGGCATTACGGGGTCTCGACCCGATTTTTCACCGCGCCGTCTTCCCATACACTCACACTTTCCCATCGACCGCCACCCCCACATACTTCCCGCTCAGCACATCGCGAAACTGCACGACTCGATGTCCATCGCGCGCCAACTTTCCCCAACGACTAGGCTTCTCCGGATTCTGCTCGATCGCCTCATATTCCCGCCCACTCATCTGGAACCGCGCGGTCTTCAGACGATGTCGGGTGGTCTTCCGTAGCGGTGCCGTCTGCCCCGCGAGTTCGACGGTCCCACCAGCCATCAACTGCGCCGCCACCGATTTCAAAACCTCAGGATCTATTCCCTCCATCGTCCACCCAGAACCGAACCCCTCCAGTTAATACTCAGCCCGGCACTCTCTCACAATTCAGGACGTACTTCCCACTTCCGTCCCATGAGCGTCGCCCCGACCCAGCGCGACCCCAGCCAACCACTACGGACGGGATTTCAAGTCCACTTGTTACCAACCGGATTCCCTCCCAACAGGCCTGAGAAACGACTCTCTTTCCCACCCGCCGCCTCCAGTCCTAGAAAATTCGCTCGACCGGCTCCCCGAGCCCCTCAAATCTCCCACCGGTTAAGCCAGCCGACTCGTAACTCAACAGATGCCCCACCGACGTCAAGCCCACGTTCCGCCAGCCGATTACGTCCGTTACTTTTCCATAATTCCTACAGTGCATACCATGCTGACAGGAGGCCCTTTCATGCGCCGCTGGCTAGCCGTTACGCTCTTGGCAGTCTGTGTGTCGGCAGTTTGCGTTTCGACCCCTTCATTATCCGCTCAACAGGACCAGTCCGAAAGCAAGCGAAAGATGGTGACCAAAATCACCCCGAACTACCCCGGCCTGGCGCGCACCATGAACATCTCCGGAACCGTAAAGATAGAAGCCGTGATTGCGCCCGACGGCACCGTCAAATCTGCCTCCATGACGGGTGGACACCCACTCCTAGGCCAAGCTGCCGTCGACGCCATCCGCAGATCGAAGTGGGAACCATCCCCGCGCGAAACCCGGGAATTGATCACCGTCCGTTTCCATCCTGAGTAGACCCGCGTGGCCCCAGACTCCTCGTCTGGGGAGCCGAGCGCAGCTTGGCAGGTTTCAGACGTGGGTGCGCAGCTGGGTGTTCAAAACCGAGCCTCCGAAGCCCCACTCGTGCAAAATCCCAATTCAGTCCATCACCCCCGACCCAAGCTCATTCCAACCGCTCCGCCCTGAAATCTCATCCAATCGGCGGAAAGAAGCGATCCCAATGGACTTCAAACGTCGTCCGATTTTCGCAATTCTGCTACTGGCTGTATTCGCAGGCTGCACGCGACAACCAGAAAGCCCCGACGAACTGAGAGAGAAGACTGCGCACGCCACCGCGGAAATGAAGAGTGACGCCAAGGCGGTCGCCCAAGGCATCCGCGAGGGTTGGAGCCGCGACAAGCCGCTCGACCTGAACACCGCCAGCAAAGACCAATTGGAAACTCTGCCCGGCATGACCAGTGCCGAAGCGGAGCGAGTCATAGCCGGACGTCCCTACGACGACCCCAGCGATCTGTTAACCCGTCGCATCCTGTCCAAGCCCCAGTATGACAAAATCTCAGACCGCGTCACTGCGAAGAAATAGCACCGCGTATGTGTGGGGCGGACACTTGTTAGTCAGGTTGAAGGCCTGGAACATCAGTTGGAGGTTTCGGCTTTCCCCCAGTCTGATGTTCTTGGCGATGCGGGTGTCCAACTGAAAGAATGCTCTACCCCCAGGCGCTGACGAAAGATATCTTGATCAGAGATATTCGCCCCTTATTATGCGTCTCGCGAATCTTCATTGCCCGACATCATTGCCCAAACATCGGCCGGAAACTAGCAAGATATTTCCGCTTTGATCATGCCACCCTCGAACCATTCGCACGCACGTGTGACTGACGTAAGACAGGGTTTCGTGGACTGTTTGCAGGCACGCGATCGGGCGCCGAGGGTTTACATTGTTATTTTCGCTGTACAAAAAGGAACACTCCGCTCCTATGCCCACGCGCCGCGAACTATTGAAAGCATCTTCAAGTCTCGCAGTCATCGCCGCCACCAGGAACCTGCAAGCGATCACTCCTGCAGGAGCCTCAGCGCCAGCTAAACAACTCCCCTGGCCCAAACCAATCGGCAGTCCCGTTCTGGAAAGCCTGCGGCCGGTTATCGAGCGCTCACGCGATGTGCGCACCCACTACAGCAAGATCGTCGAAGTCGCCCACTGGATGGCCTATGAAGACTTGCCCGTGCCGAAAATCGCGGTTCCTTTCGGTCTCGAAAAAACTCCGGACGTAGCCATCGATTTCGTCATGGTCACAAACTGCATCGACTCGGCGTTCACCGATTTCAAAACCCACGTCAAATTTCAGGTGGACTACGCCGGTGAGCACTTCTCCGACGCCGACGCCATGCAGGCCTGCCTGAAACGCGCCCTCGACGATGGCATTCCCGTCCTCGAAGGAAAATTGCTTGCCCGGGTCACCAGGGAAGAGCTGGCCAAAATTTTCGCCGGGAACATCGAGATGCCGATGCTGGAAGAGAAGATGACCGTCTTCCACCAGGTCGGTGAAGTGCTGAACTCCAAGTACGACGGCCGCTTCCTGAATTTTGTGCGCTCGTGCCCGCCCCAGCTCTATGACAACGGCAACGGCTTGATTGACCGCCTGGTAAAGGAATTTCCCCGCTACAACGACGTCAGCCAGTACGACGGCCACGAAGTCAAGTTCTACAAATTGTCGCAGCTCGGTTGCTGGGGCATGTACTCAGGCCTGTCCGGCACCGGCGCTTTCAAACTCGACGACGCCCACAAACTCACCGCCTTCGCCGACTACATTGTGCCGGCCGCGCTGCGCGTGATGGGCATGACCAGCTACTCCCCGGCACTCGAGCAAACCATCAACGCCTATCAAATGATTCCGCGCGACAGCCGCCAGGAAATCGAACTGCGCGCCCACTGCCTCTACGCCACCGCCCTGCTGCGAGAAGAGATCAACAAGCTGCGTCCCCCCGACCTGCAGATCATCATCCCCCAAGTCGATGCCCGACTCTGGACGCACTACCACGCCACCACCTGGCCCCATCACCTCACAAAGACCATCATGTATTAATAAAAGGCGTCTTCAGTCGCAAGTCGTCCGTCGTCAGGGTTGCGAGTACCGAGTGCGGGGTCCGGGAGGGTGCCCCATGGAATCGCATTCTGTGCGATTCAGTGGGGTGACGGTGCCGCGAAAGTACCCCACCTTCGTTCTTTGAAGGATTCCGCAGTCGTCGCTGCTCTTTGGATTACGTGTCCCCGAGAAGATCACTTCAACGACCCGAGGTGCCCCACGTTTCGTTCTTTGAACCTGGGATTCCACGGTCGTCTCTGCTCTTAGATTGCGTGTCACGCAGCGGATCACTTCGTGTCACGCAGCGGATCACTTCAACGACCGGCGCCGACAGCAGCACTCATCTTAGTTTTGTACACAGTTTCCCGCAGGGAAAAGAAAAAGGCGGCGAAAGTCGCCGGTTCTTTACCGGTACTCGGGTGCTAGCCAGACCCCTTAAGCATTACCAAGATCCTGTCGTAATCCTCGATAGTCGAATACTCCAAAGTAATCTTCCCCTTCCCCTTTCGATCGCGAATCCGCACTTTCACTCCCAGAATCCGCTCCAACTCCCGTTGCGCCGCACGCACATTCGGATCCACCCAGCGTGCGCCTCCGCCTTTCGATGCCTTCTTCGCGCCGAACATGCTTGGATCAAACAGGACAAATCTCTCCAGGTCATCCACCGACATGTTTTCGGTAGCGGCCTTCTGCGCGACCCGGACGATCACGTCCGGATCTTCCAGGTTCAGCAGGACGCGCGCATGGCTGAAGTCCAGTTGTCCCATCCGCAAGTAATGCAGGGCCATGTCAGGCAGCTTGGCCATCCGCATGTAGTTCGACACCGACTCGCGCGAGACTCCCACCCGCTCACCGATCTGCTCCTGCGTCAGACCGAAATCCACACTGAGAGCGATGTAAGCCTGCGCCAGATCCACACAGTTCAGGTCGCGGCGTTGCAGGTTCTCGATCACCGTCATCTCGGCTGCCTGCTGCTCAGAGACCACCCGCACAATGGCCGGCACGGTCGTCTTGTCCGCAATCTTCGATGCCCGCAGACGGCGTTCGCCCGTAATCAGGAAGTAGCGCCCATCCTTGCCCGGACGCACCGTGACCGGCTGAATCACTCCGTGGGCGCGGATCGAGTTCGCCAGTTCTCCCAGGTATTGATCTTCGCTCTTTGGGAACCGCCGCGTCTGGTGCGGGTTTTCATCGATCCGATCGATGGCCAGATCGAGCACTTCGTGCCCGTCGAGAGTCTTGTGCGCGGCTTGTCCCTGCAACTCGGGGATCACTCCACTCACGGGCGCGCCCCCGTCTTTAGGAACCGATCCTGGCGCAGCCGGTGCCGCAGGCGCAGCCACGCCCACCACCCGAGGCCCCGGCAACAAAGACTCCAGTCCCCGCCCCAGCGCACGCCGCTTGTCGTGCGCCAACGCCGGCTTCTCGGCCTGCTTATGCTCAGGCGCCGCGCTGGTCTTCTCCGCCACCGGCTGCGCCGCCTTATCCGCCGAAATCGTCATATCCTCGACCCCTCGAAATCTCCCCAACAGTTCTCTGCCAACCCGCCACCCAAATGCCATCTCAAATGTCTCGACCCATCAAATGTCTACCTCGAGCGAAGCGAGGCACCGCGCTCTCTACGGTCCAAGTTCCTTAGCGGCCTTCGCGGTCCCTTGGTACTCTTCGCGGTCAAAAGCTTTTGTACCTCAGCGTCATCTCACACCGCACCAATCAAACGACTGTCATCCTGAGCGACGCGAGGCGCCAGCCGAGCACAGTCGAAGGACGCCATTCCAGCCCGCGGCATCCCGAACCCAAAAGTATTTTTCTGCGCAATCTCTCCGCGAACTCTGCAGCATTTCTCCGCGCCCTCTGCGGTTCAAATGTTTTCCATAGAGCTCTTCGCGGTTAAAAGCTTCTATATATCGACAACCATCAATATAGACGCCCGTCGATCTAAGCAGTCTTCCCGATCTCCCCGCCCTCCGCAGCCGGCTCCTCCACCACCGACGGGAAATAATGCGAGATGATCTCCTTCGCCAGCCGTATATAGCTCTCCGCCCCGCGTGAGCGCACGTCGT
>Ga0137418_10002068_pt1 | contig 18436 bp, 14 predicted proteins | sample CZODoug3_1_2_16f_FD_122242 | JGI IMG/M metagenome (GOLD analysis project Ga0137418, IMG submission 122242) | Vadose zone soil fungal communities from Angelo Coast Range Reserve, California, USA - CZODoug3_1_2_16fungal (Hybrid Assembly) | ecosystem: Environmental > Terrestrial > Soil > Vadose... | reverse complement strand
CCGGACGGCGCCGGAGCCTGCACGGTCAGGGCGGACGTCCCGCTCTTGCCTTCGCTCGTAGCCGTGATCGTCGCCGTACCCGCCACGACACCCGTCACGAGCCCGCTCGAGCCCACGGTGGCAGCGCTGGTGTTGCCGCTCGCCCACGTGACGACCCGACCGGTGAGCGTATTGCCCGCCGAGTCCTTCGTGACGGCCGTGAGCTGCTGCGTCGCGCTGACCGCGACGGTGGCGGAGGCGGGGCTCACGGTCACGGTCGCGACCGGGACCACGATGACCGTGATCGCCGCCGTACCGGTCTTGCCTTCGCTCGTGGCGGTGATCGTGGCGGAGCCGGCGACCGGTCCGGTGACGAGGCCGCTCGAGCTCACGGTGGCGACGGTGGTGTTGCTGCTGGTCCAGGTGACGACCCGGCCGGTGAGCGTATTGCCCGCCGAGTCTTTCGTGACGGCCGCGAGCTGCCGCGTCGCGCCCACGGCGATGGTGGCGGAGACTGGGCTCGCGGTCACGGTGGCGACCGGGACGACAATGACCGTGATCGCCGCCGTGGCGGTCTTACCTTCGCTCGTGGCGGTGATGGTCGCGGCGCCGGCGGCACGTCCGGTGACGAGGCCGCTCGAGCTCACGGTGGCGGCCGTCGTGTTGCCGCTGGTCCACGTGACGACGCGGCCGGTGAGCGTGGCGCCCGCGGAGTCCCGGGTCAGGGCCGAGAGCTGCTGCGTGCCACCGGCCGCGACGTTCGCCGACGCGGGGGTCACGCTGACCGTGGCGACCGGAATGGTGCTTCCCGTGATGCTGGCGCTGGCCTGCTTCCCTTCGCTGGTGGCGGTGATGGTCGCGGAACCGGCCCCCGCGGCGGTGACCAGGCCGCTTCCGGTTACCGTCGCGATCGACGAGTTGCTGCTGGTCCACGCCACGACGCGGCCCGTCAGCACGCCGCCGATCGAGTCCTGGGGCGTGGCGTTTAGCTGCACGCTCTGACCGACGAAGACGCTGGCGGACCCAGGGCTCAGCGCCACGGAGGCGACGGGCACGGGGGCCACCGTGACGGTGGCCGAGTCGGTCACAGCGCCGGGAGTACCGCTCGCGACGACCTTGTACCGGCCAGGCTGTGCGCTCGACTTGTAGTCCCCGTAATGACGCCCGCCCCTCGAGCTCGTGTCCATGATGGTCCCGCCCGTCACGCTCCAGTTCACCCGGACCGGCCCGGTGTCACCGGCAGCGGTGAGGCCGGCGGCAACGAATTGGACCGTCTGGCCAGGAAACAGCGTGAGGGATTTCGGCGAAACGACGAGTTGCACGACGTCAGAAGATACAGGCCCCGTGACTTGTAACGGCTTCTCGCAGGCGAGGAGCCCGATCACGGGGATCAGCACCCAGCGATCCTTCAGCAGAGCCAAACGGGCGGACAGTTTGTGCTTGAACGTCATAACAGGATCTCCTGCGCTAGGGCGTTTGGAGAACGGCAAAGAGTCCCACCTGACCTGATGGGCTTCGCGGTGAAGGCACTACGGCTGTTACGGGGAGGTACCAACGTTGGCAGGACGACCGATGCCCGCCGCGACGTGGATAGCCCACGCGCGGCAGTCATCGGCGCTCGACTGCGCGCTAGACGCTGGGACAGCTTGAACGTGAACGGCATACCCCCCAACCTCCTGTTACCAACTCGCCAAAAAACCAAAAGCCACCAACATCGACCCGAAGGTCGATCCGCTGGCGGCCCGGCGGGCAAGGCGATCAGCTCGCCGTAGCCCCGTAGCTCTGCGTCGCCGTCTTTAGACGGGTTTGCTCTGAGCAGCGACTAACTCTGGACGTCCTGTGCGGGGACCTCAGTCGCAGCAGCGCGCTTACGTTCGGTGCGCTGGTGCCTGTGGCGCGGGCGCAATGCCGCGTCCCAGCAACGGGGCCAATATAGGGAGCCAGTCGAACGGGGCGCAAGCAGAATTCGACATAACCTTACGTGACCACGAGCCGTGTGACGCGTCTCACCTGTGCCTCATTTCGGAGCGGTCATGCCGCCACGGCGAGGGAGGGTTGGTTGACTTGGCATGGAATTCGCCTGCTCGGGCCTCGTGAAGACGCTCCTGATCTGTCATCACGATGCGGTGCTGGACCGCATCGGGCTCGCTCGGTGGTTGGGATCGTTTTCGGAACTGGTCGGTGTTGTCGAGGTCCGCGAGCCGAAGCAGCGGTTGTGGCGGCGGATCCGGCGTGAGGTCGGCCGCGTGGGGCCGCTGCGATTCCTGGACGTGCTCGCCTACCGCGCGTACGAGCGGCTGGCGCTCGCCCCCGGGGACCGTGCGTGGCAGCGGGGCGCGCTCGAGCGACTGTGCGCCGTCTACCCACCGCTCTCCCCGCGGACGCCCGTCCACGTGACCTCCAGCCCCAACACTCCCGACGCGGGCGCGTTCATCCGCCGGTGTGGGCCCGACGTCATGATCGCCCGCTGCAAGAGCCTCCTCAAACGGGAGATCTTCGCGCTCCCGGCCGCGGGGACGTTCGTGCTGCACCCAGGGGTCTGCCCGGAGTACCGCAACGCCCACGGTTGCTTCTGGGCGCTCGCGAACGACGACCTTCAGAAGGTGGGGACGACGCTGATCCAGATCGACGAAGGAGTCGATACCGGTCCGGTGTACGGCTACTTCGGGTACGCGTACGACGAAGTAGCGGAGTCGCCCTTCGTTATCCAGGGTCGTGTCGTGCTGGAGAACCTCGATGCCATCCGTCAGGCGCTGATCGATGTGGCCGCTGGACGCGCGGCCCGGCTCGACGTCTCGGGCCGTCCGTCCGCCGCCTGGGGTCAGCCATGGTTGACGAAGTACTGCCACTGGAAATTTCGCGCCTGGAGACGCCGTCGTGAAAGCGCTTGCGCTACTGTATCATGACGTAGTCGAGGGGGGTGACTGGGACGCGAGCGGCTTCCCCGATCCCGTGTCCGCCACCTACAAGCTTGAGCGCCACGACTTCGAGGGGCATCTCGCAGCGGCATCCGCGGTCGCCGCGCGGCGTGGCACGGTACACGACCTCCTCCGGGGCACCCTCGACCCGCCGCCGGTCCTCCTCACCTTCGACGACGGGGGTGCGAGCGCGTACGGCTGCGTCGCCGACCTGCTCGAACGCGCCGGGTGGCGCGGTCACTTTTTCATCACCACCGACTACCTGGGGACTCCGGGCTTCGTGGGGCGGACCCAGGTGCGCGAGCTGGCGGAGCGGGGGCACGTGATCGGTACGCATTCGTGTTCTCATCCCACGCGGATGGCGCGGTGCGGCTGGGACCGCCTCATCGAGGAGTGGAGCCGGAGCGCGGAGATCCTGGCCGACGTGCTGGGTGAGCCGGTGCGGGTCGCCTCGGTACCCGGGGGCGCTTTTTCGCGGCGCGTCGCGGCGGCGGCCGCCGCGACGGGCCTGACCGCGTTGTTCACATCCGAACCCACCGCGCGTTGCAGCGTCGTGGACGGCTGCCTCGTCGTCGGGCGCTACGTACTGCGGCGCGGGGCCTCCGCCGAGGCGGCCGCGGCGCTTGCGTCCGGTGCGCTCGCCGCGCGACTGCGCCAGCTCTGGTTATGGAATCTCAAGAAAGCACTCAAGGCCGTTGGGGGCGACCTCTACCCGGCGCTGTCGCGGCTGGTACACGGGCGCGCACGCCGCCGCGAGCCGCGGCGCGCGACACCCGCCTAGAGGCGATTACCGGCTGCCGCGACGCAGCAGCATCACGGGGACGGTGCGGAGCATGATCCTCAGGTCTTCGAGCGCCGACTGGCGTCGAATGTACTCGAGATCATAGGCGACTTTGCGGCGCACGTCGTCCACCGAGGTGTCGTACCCTTGGTTGATCTGGGCCCAGCCGGTGATGCCGGGCCGCACCCGCTGACGTCGCGGATAACTCTCGATTTGCTCACGCAGGTAGACGAAGATGTCCGGCTGTTCCGGGCGCGGCCCGACGATGTTCATGTCGCCCCTCAGCACGTTGTACAGCTGTGGCAGCTCGTCCAGCCGGAACGTGCGCAACAGTCGGCCGATCGGCGTAATGCGCTCGTCGTCAGCCTGCGCCCACACCTGTTTCCCGTGCTTCTCGGCTGGGCGCATTGTGCGGAACTTGTACATCGTGAAGGGCGTCCCGCCCAAGTCGATATTGCGTCGGGTGTTTCCGCCGGCGCCTGTCAGCGCCCTCCGGTCCAGCCCGACGCGAGGTTGCGCGAAGAACACGGGTCCGCGGGACGTCAGCTTGATCAACGCCGCGATCAACAGCACCAACGGGGACGTGATCACGAGGCCGATGGACGCGACCAGGATGTTTATCACGCGTCGGCCCCACCGCTCCCGATCGATGGCGTAGAGCGGCCACGCGTGTGCCAGCGAAGGCGCGTGGACGTTCGAGGGCGTCGGTCGGTTGTGTCGCGTCGATCGGTACGGCGTGAGCGTCGTCGTCATGGACCGGAGACATGGCAAAGTCCGTGCGCGCGCCGAGCCGCGATGCCGTGAGCGTGCGCACGTCACGACCGTGCCCTGTCGTGCAGCGATCGCTCGTTGTCTCGCTGCGTTTCGTGGCGTCCCCTATGGCGCATGGGCGGCGAGTGTGGAATGGTCGCGACGTCCGCGCAGGGCGGCCGACTCCGGCGTCTCGGCAGCCGAATCCATATCGCGTGCACGCAACAGGTGGCGCCGACGTGCCGGCTTCGCCGTTCACCGGCACAGAACTCGGCTGGAATCCGTTCTTCGGATCCCGCGCATGCAGCCTACCGACCCCGTGGTCACGGGTGAGCTTGATTCCGCTGCACCCGGCTCTCGCCGAGCGCGCCGAAAGCGCGGCACGCTGGGGGCCGCCGTCGACCCGGCGGGGCGGCTGCCCGGACGATTTGCGATCGGTGGCGGCCCGCGGCTTCGTGGGGCTGCCGGTCGGCGCGAAAGACGGCGCGTATCAGGTGCTGAGTTCAGGGACGGTGGGCTTCATGGACTCGCGGATCCGCGATGAGCGTCGCCGTGCGGGGATCGACACGGTGCTCGCAGTGGTGCGCCGACAGAGCCCGGCGCTGTCGCCCGCATCGTCTTCGTTCCCGGAGACCTGAACTCTGTCACTGTGGTGTGCGCGCCACATCGCGACCCCAGCAGCCGGCCCAAGAACTAGGCCTCCGGACGGCACGTGTTGTGCGAACCGTATGTAACAATGATTTTCACTCGTGCCGCGAGGGGTAGCGGGTTGTCTTCTGGTGTCGAACTACTCCGTGACGAGTCGGCCGAAGGGGACGCACTCGAGCGGTCTCTGGCGCTCGCTGGCGTCAGGTTAGCGCTCCCCCATCGGGCGGGGTGGAGGTTGGCGCGAAAGGGCATCGAGTCGCTGAGGGTTCTGCTTCGCGCTCCCGACGGCTCCTACGCCGGGGCCTTCGCCATCCAGGCCGGGCTGAGTCGCGCCGCGCCGGGCTTTCGTGTGCTGCGGGTCGAGCGGTTCGGGGAGGCGCTGCCGCGAAGTCTATGGGCCGCCGCCGTCGACGCCCTGACGGAGGTGGCGCATCGAGAACATCGTGTGTTGCGCCTGACGGTCGAGGTGTTTTCGCGCGACCGCGAGACACGCTCTCGGCTGGGGGAACTGCTCGCGGGCGCGGGCTTTGTGCGGGCCCCTACGGCACTGAATTGGAGCACGACGCTCGTACTCGACCTGCAGCCGACGGAGACCGAGCTGTTCGCGTCCTTTAGCGCGTCTGCTCGCAGAGGGATCCGCTCGGTGCAACAACATCCCCTGCAGGTGCGCGTGGTGGACGACTGCCGGCTGGGCGATCGCCTCGAAGCGTTGTCGCGCGAGACTCGGGTTCGCACCGGTGGACGTTACGAGGCGCTGTGGGACTGGGCGGGCGTCATCGAGCTGTCGCGGCGCGTCCCAGATGCTGCGCGGCTCGTCGGCCTGTTCCGAACCGACCGGGAAGGGCCAGACGCCCTGCTCGGCTTCTCGTGGGCATGGTGGAACGGGCGAAGCGCAAGTTATTTCGCCGGCGCCTCGTCACGGCCAAGCGATCTCGGTCGCCTGCACATCGGGTATCCGCTCATGTGGGATCTCATCACCTGGGCAAAGCGCGCAGGCGCGACGTGGTTCGACTTCGGCGGCGTGACGGCCGGTACTACGGGCTCCGGCGATCCGCTCGGCGGGATTTCGGACTTCAAGCGACTTTTTGCCAAGGAGACGGCGGAAGTTGCCGAGGATTGGGTGCTCGAGCCCCGCAAGGTCGTGGCACGCCTGGCGAAGCTGGTGAGCACCAGCGCGGCTTGGCTTTCGTGCCTGGCGCCCGGGAGCGCATGGCTATGAGCGACGAGGTGCGAGCAATCGAAGCATTCTTCGCTCGCCGTTACGGGCGCCAGGCGCTGTATCTCCCCTCGGGCCGGTTGGCTCTCTACCTCGCCTTTCGAGAGTGGCTTCGGCCTGGGGATCGCGTGCTCATGTCCCCGGTGAACGACGATGTGGTCTTCTTCACGGTCCTGGCGGCGGGCCTCGTCCCGGTCCTCGGTCCGGTGGATCCGAGCACCGGAAACATCGACCCCGCCGCCATCGACGCGGCAACCTGGACCGGGTTGCGGGGGGTCTTGACGACCAACCTCTACGGGATCCCGGACCGCATGGATCTGCTGGACGAGCGTTGTCAGCGACACAACCTCGTCCTCATCGAAGACGCCGCACACGCGATCGACACACGGTTTGACGGACGACGGATCGGGGAATTCGGGAGAGTGGCCGCCTACAGCTTGACCAAGCACGTGGGTGGAGTCGGGGGCGTCTTGACTTTTGCAGAGGCTGACAGGCGCCAGGCCCTGGAACGCCGAGCCGCAGAGGAGATCCGCTATCGGTCCGTTCCCGGGGCGATCGTTCACCGGGTGCGTTCACTTCTCAGCACGGTGGGTGCTTCGACTCGGCCACGCAGGTGGCTCGCTCGGCTTCGTGATCGCCTGGTATCACGCCGGCCGGAGCGCGACGGCTGCCGGATGGCTTATGAAGCCGCAACCGTGCGCCAGGCTCAAACGGAGGGGGGAGGGCTCGGCCGCTTTGATCAATGGGTGCGGGTCGACAACCACCTGTACCGCACCTGGCCACTTCGATCGAGCCTCCGGGCGACGCGGCGGCGCCTGGAGGCGTTCGAAGACAATCGCCGACGCCGGCTCGCCGGCGCCCGCAAACTCTCAAAATTGGGGCTCACGCCTCCGGACCTTCCGATGCCCGCCGATACGGCTCCCTTTCGAGTGCCGCTCTTCGTGCGGGAGCGTGACAAAATCGTTGCCCACTTCGCGCAGCGCGGGCTCGAGCTCGACTACATCTACGATCCCTCTCTGGATGTCTACGGTCGTGCGTTGGCGGAACCGCTTCCGGCAGGCCCCGGGGCGGCACGCTGGAGCCAGGACGTCTTACCAGTCGACCCTCTCCGTGCCGACCGCTTTCTCGCGTTGCTTGGGGAGTCGCCAGGACTGTGCGAGCCGTCCGAGGTGCTGAATTCGGCGACGGCAGGCTTCGCGGACTCGTTGATCCGCGATGAGCGTCGCCGTCCGGGGATCCCCCGGTAAGACAGGACTCAGGGAGCCGAACTGGCTGGCGGACAGTCGACCTCGAAGGAGAACCGGGTTCCCCAATTCGGTCGGGTTTCGACCTGGAGCACTGTACCCATGGCCGTGGCGAGCTTGCGGCAAATCGCGAGGCCCAGGCCGGAGCTCGAGAAATGGTGACGCCCGTCCGTCGGCACCGGCCGCACCGGTTGGTACAGGGAGCCCAGCAGGGCCGGGTCGATCCCAGCCCCGGTGTCGCGGACCGAGAACTCGAGGCGCTTCGTACCAATCGGTCGCGCCGCCAGCTCCACGTAGCCGGTGTCGGTGAACTTCACCGCGTTCGTCGCGAGATTTAGCAGCACGCGCGACAACGCCCGCGCCTGCCCCACGCGACGCTCGGGTACGGGGTGAACGAGGCGAACGGCCAGCCCCTTCTCTTCGGCGATCGGCAGCACCATGCTGCGGACTGACGCGAACGTGTCGGCCACCGAGAACGGCGCAGGGGAGCGGTCCACCAGCCGGTTGCCGCCGCGGGCGAGTTCCAACACGTCGCTCGCGGTCGCGCACAGGCACAGCGCGGCGCTGTAGATCAGCCCGAGCTGGCGAGCCTGCTCGGGGGTCACGGAACCGCCCTGACCTTGCTGCAGGGCTTCCGCGAGGAAAAGAATGGAAGTGAGGGGGGAGCGCAGGTCATGCGCGAGCTCCACGACCAGATCGAGCCCGTTGGGGCCTGCCAGGCAAGCCTCGAGATCCTGCGGCTCCCGTTCGGGAGCCGGCCGCTGGACCGTCGTGACGACCGGCCAGTCGAGCTGCTCGGCAGTATTCGTCCGCATATCCAACACGCCCCCGGTTATCACGCCGCTTGCCCGCCCGCTTCGCCAGCCTCGACCTCGACCGGCGCGTCCATCACGCCCGCCGCCACGCCGGGCTCACGCTCAACCACCCACCCCGCGGTGGGGCTGCGCTGCAGTCCGTGGCGCTCCATCAGGCGGTACAACGTGGTTCGATCGACGCCCGCGATGCGGGCGGCCTTCGACATGTTCCCGCTGGCCCGGTTGACGAGCCAGGTCAGGTACTGGCGCTCGAATTGGGCGATCACTCGGTCCCGGGCGGCGTGATAACTCTCCTCGAGCAGAGTCGAGATCAGCGACGCGGGATTCGCCCCAGTCTCCGTCGCCGACACCTCGCCCATGAGATGCAGATCCTCGGGCCTGATCTCGGCGCCCGGTTCCACGACAACGGCGACGTGCTCGATCACGTTCTGGAGCTCGCGTACGTTGCCACGCCAGTTGTAGCCGCACAGCGCGCGGAGCGCCGTGTCAGTGAGGCGGGGGAACGGCGCGCCCTTCCGGCGATGCCGCACCCAATAGGTGGATAGGAAGTAGTCCGCGAGCAGCGGGATGTCCTCGGGTCGCTCGCGCAGGGCCGGCACATTGATCGGCACGACCCGTAGGCGGTAGTACAGATCCTCCCGCATCTCGCCCGTCTTCACGGCCGCTTCGGGATCGCCGTTGGTCGCGGCAATGAAGCGCACGTTCACGACTGCGTCGGTCGTCTCACTGCCGACTCGGCGCACCACGCCATCCTGGATGACGCGCAGGAGCTTGGCCTGGATCGATTTTGGCATTTCGACGAGCTCGTCGAGAAACAGCGTGCCGCCGTGCGCGGCTTCGAGCAACCCAGGTTTGTCCCGCACCGCGCCCGTGAAGGCGCCCTTGCGGTGACCGAACATCTCGGATTCGAGCAGCCCTTCCGGCAGTGCCGCGCAGTTGATGGCGACGAACGGACGACTGGAGCGGCGGCTATGGTGGTGAATGAACTGCGCGATCATCTCCTTGCCGCTGCCACTCTCTCCCGTGATGAAAACGGAGGCATCGGTCGGCGCCACCTTCCGGGCAAGCTCGATCGCTCGGCGGAAGGCCGGCGCGGTGCCGAGCAGCGTGAGCTTGTCCGTTTGCACCTGCGCCCGATCGAGCGTGTCCTGTTGTTCGCGCGTTTCGCGGGCGACCAACAGAGTGTGCACCGCGCGCCCGATCAAAACCTGCAGGTGTGACGCGGAAAACGGCTTGGGGAGGTAATCGAAGGCGCCCTGCCGCAAGGCCTCGACGCTGGATTCGACGCTCGGATTCCCTGTCATCACGATCACGATCGTGTCGTGATTGGTTCCGAGCGCGGCTCGCAGCAGTGCGAGCCCGTCGACCTGTGACATGTAGAGATCCACGAGCAGGACGTCGAAGGCCCGGCGCTTGAGCAGCTCAAGCGCTTCCTGACCTCGGCTGCAAACCGTGACGTCGTACCCTTCGTGCCGGAGTACTGCGGCGCAGCTCTCGCGCAGGGTGTGCTCGTCGTCCACCACGAGAATCCGTATGCGGGCCTTGGCTTCGGGCCCGATCGCCAGCAACGCCGCCGGCTCACGCACATCGCCGGGCTGGACGCCGCCTTGTGTCATCGGCATGGACATCGCCCTCGTCCTCGATAACGGTCGACCGCACTCCTACGCACGGTTCGGGCCACACTGTCGCGACCCCGCAGCGTCGCCTGTTTTGCCGCACGGATTGAGCAATATCCGGCCGCGTCCAAGCCTGGCCACACCGTCCGACCGCACCAAGGTGCATCCGTTCCCCGCGTCCGATTGCACTGAATTGCGGCATCTCTCCAATCGGTCTGCGGCGGCGCACGGTATCGGACTTGCCACAATGCAGCCGCCGATGAGCGCAGTTGTCCGAAGCCAGACCGTGCATCACTCGGAGAGGTACCCGTTCCATGATGAGCCATCTGCCGCTGCCACCTGGTTCGACTCCACCGGTGATGGTTCCGCCATCACCGCCGCCCCCCACTACAGAGTGGGGCGGCGTCGACACGGAAGGAGGCGTGGATTGGAGGCGGGTGTTCAGCGCAGTGCTGCGGTTCAAGTGGTTGATCTGCGGCGTGACGGTTCTTGGGACCATGGCCGGCTTCGGGGTCGCGCGCTTTGTGAAGCCCCAGTATGGAGCTCAGGCAACCATCTGGATCGACGCGACGGAGAAGGAGCGCTGGGGCCAGGGTCAGGACCGCGGGCCCATCCGGCAGGGCCAGCTGCTTGACCCCCAGGCCTGGGTGGACCTCCTCAAATCATACGTGGTGCTCGATCAGGTAGTCCGCGACGAACGCCTGTTCGTGAGCCCGAAGTCGCGAGCGGACGAAGATGTCCTGGCCGCTTTGCAGGTGACCGGGCAGTACCGACCAGGAACGTATCGTTTGAAGGTGGACTCTGACCGTCGGACTTACACGCTGGCAACCGCCCCCGAGGGCCAGGTCGTCGAGCGCGGGACGGTGGGTGACTCCATCGGCACTCGCCTGGGGTTGGCCTGGGCGCCCGCCGCCGGCACGCTCCCTGCCGACCACGCCGTCGAGTTCAGTTTGTCGACCCTGCGGGACGCCGCGCGCTCGCTGGCGGACTCGCTGGGCGCGCAGCTGGATCCGGAAGGGAATTTTCTCCGGCTCGAGTTGCGGGGCCCCAGCGCACCGCGCATCACCGCCGTGGTCAACGCGGTGGCCGAACGCTACGTGCAGGTGGCCTCGGACTTGAAGCGGAAAAAGCTGACCGAGCTCACGAAGATCCTGGCCGAGCAGTTACAGAGCGCGCAAGGGAACTTGCGGAGCGCCGAGGGGGCGCTGGAGCGCTTTCGGGAGCGGACGATCACGTTGCCGGGCGATCGGCCGCCCCCCGTGGCGCTGAGCGCGCCAGGTGGAGCCGGCGGCGGTGCCCAGCCCGGCGAGTCGGATCCCAAGTTCGGGACGTTCTTCGGTATCCAGGCCGATCGGGACCGGATCCAACAAGACCGCGAGGCGCTGCAACGCTGGCTGGCACCCGCCAGTGACTCGAGCGGCCTCTCGTCTGAGGCGCTCGCGGTGGTCGGGTCCGTCCAAGCCAACCCCGACCTTGCTGCCGCGCTGACGGAGTTGACCTCGAAGCGAGCCAGCTTGCGCGCGCTGCGGTACCGTTACTCCGACCAGTACCCACTCGTGCAGCGCTTGGTGGCAGAAATCGCGACGCTGGAGCGTCAGACGATTCCCGCGCTGGCGCGCGGGTTGCTCGATCAGCTCGCGGCTCGGGAGACGGAGCTCGACCGGCGACTCGGCGCAGACTCGCGCAGCCTGCGTCAGATCCCGGCGCGGGCGATCGAGGAGGCCCGGCTGCGTCGCACGCTGGGCATGGCCGAGGAGCTGTACACTCTACTACAGAAGCGGTACGAAGAGGCGCGGCTGGCGGAAGCGAGCACCATTCCCGACGTGCGCATCCTCGACGCGGCGGTCGTGTCGCGCGAGCCCGTGAGCTCGCCGGGAGGGCGGATGATCCTGCTCGGATTCTGCGGCAGCTTCGGGCTCGCCGTTGTGGGCGCGGTGCTGCTTGATCGCGTCGACCCCAGAGTGCGCTACCCGGATCAGGTCTCACGTGAGATGGGGCTCGCGATCCTGGGCGCTGTGCCGCACCTGCGCACCCTCCCGCACGCGGGGCGCCACGGCCAGGGCCGCGTGCCGGAGGACGTCAACCAGGTCGTGGAGGCCCTTCGCGGGGTGTGCCTCAACCTCGTGTACGCGCACGGGGGGCGGGCACCGCTCCTGGTCACGATCACGAGCCCGGGGGCCGGGGACGGCAAGTCATTCCTGGCCGCAAACCTGGCCCACACCTTCGCGGACGGGGGGCATCGCACTCTGCTGATCGACGCCGACATTCGGCGCGGCGTACTGCACCGCCGCCTGAACGCCCGTCGCCGCCCGGGGCTGAGCGACTTCCTCCGTGGCGAGACCCCGCTCGACGCCATCGTACAGGCGACTCCCTACCCCTCGCTTTCTCTTATAGGGTGCGGCACGCGCGCGTACAATGCTCCCGAGATGCTGGGATCCCCCGCAATGTCGGAGCTCGTGAACGGCATGCGCTCCGGCTACGACGTGATCCTGATCGACAGCCCGCCACTCGCGGCCGGGGTGGATCCCCTGATCCTGAGTACGCTGACGGGAACCTTGGCGCTCGTGCTCAGGACCGGGTACAGCCACCGCGAGGTCGCGGCCGCCAAGCTGGAAATGCTGCAGCGCCTCCCCGTCCGGCTGCTGGGGGCGATCCTGAACGACGTACCGGCGGGTGGGGCCTACCGTTACTACTCCTACTATCTCCCTGGCTATGAAGCTGCGGAGGAAGACAGCGGAAGCCGGCGGGTGCCCGTCTAAGGAGTGGAAGGGGGCGTGGTGGTGGTGCTGACGCTTTCGTCGAAGCGCCGCAACCAGCTGCCGGAGTCTGCCCGGCCGGTCCGGACAGCTGCGGCCGCCCGCACCAAGAGGTCGACCGGCTCGATCGGCGCATAGCCGACGTTGGCGACCGCCTCGTAGCCGCAGCGGACTCGAACGGGCGCGGCGGCGCCACCCCCGGCGGCGGGGGCGACGGTCGTCGCGGACACCGAGCTGGCAAGGCGCTCGGCGAGTCGGCGCGCGCCGCCCGCATCCGTCCCGGGCGCGAGCACCGCGAACTCGGTCGCACTGAGGCGGCCGATCACGTCCGACAGCCGCGCGGCCGACTTGAGCGCTTGCACATACCGTCCGAGGTTGCCGCCCTGCTGCTGAGCGGCCGGCTCGACCGGCTCGACGTCGAGCGCCAGCACGACGCACGCGAGCGGACCGTGTTCCCGGAACGCCTGCGATCCCAGCTCACGCGCCCGGCGTGCGAGCCCCTGCCGGTTGTAGAGCCCCGTCATGGCGTCGAGCAGCCCTTCCGTTCGGGCCCGGTCCGCGTCCAGCTTGGCGTGCACGTATGCGCTGATCTTGAGCAGGATCTCATCCGCATCGTGCGGTGGCGCGATGCATTCCCAGGCGCCAGCGCGCAAGGCGGCCAGTCGCTGCGCGCGCGTGGCCGCGTCGCGGATCGTCAGGAGAATCGGCGTGCTGCTCGAGACGCGCGGATCGGCGCGAAGTGTCCGGCACAGCTCGACACCCTGCATGTCGGGCAACTCGGCGTCTACGAGAATTACATCGGGCTCGGTGGTGCGGGCGCGGTCGAGGGCATGCTGGCCGGACCGCTCCTGGAGGACGGCGTATCCACCGCCCTCGAGCAGGCCCCTGAGCCAGCGCGTCGCTTCCTGGCCGTCGCCCGCAAGCAGCACGAGCGGCAATCCCCCCTGTGGCATTCGCTCCGTCATGCACCCGCTCCCAGCCACCGCGTTGTGGGCAACGCTTCCTTAAAGAGCACGTGGAGAGCGTCTGCAAACCCGGGGCCGTGGTGTGGCGGCGCTCAGCAGGCGTGCGCGCCCTGAAACGTGCCTGCGGTGCGCCGCTCGACCGCGTCGGGCTGCCGCGCGGGCGCAACGTAGCGTGCGGCCGGGCGCCACCCTCGGCCCGCCGGGCACGGTGGCTAACCTCTTGTTACGCTGGTCAGTAGCGCCGAGATCGAGGGTGTTGAACGTCGTCCGGGCCTCAAACTTGAAGTGCTGGGCGTGTGATCTGAGACCGCTGAGTATGCGTTGCAAGGATTGTAGGACACGCACCGATGAGAGGGTCAAGCGCCCGCGCACGTCCCGCCGCCACCCGGCGGCGAAGTGCGACGTGTGCGGTGCGCCGATCCTCCCGCTGCCGGACCTCGCGCTCGGCGCAGGTGACGGTACGCTGGCGCAGCTCAAGCGGTTTGGTCTGGCGATCACTGGCGACCCGTTACTTGAACTCAAGCGTGAGGGCATCTGAGCGATGTGCGGAATCGTGGGATATGTGGGCTCGAGAGACGCGGTCTCAGTTCTGATCGAGGGGCTGGCGCGACTGGAATACCGCGGATATGACTCCGCTGGGGTGGCCGTCCTGAACGGCGCCGGCGTGGAAACCCGCAAGCTCGCGGGACGCATCGCCGGCCTGCGCGAGCTCCTCACGCGAACGCCTGTGCACGGGCGATGCGGCATCGGACATACGCGTTGGGCGACCCACGGCGCCCCGACCGAGCGCAACGCGCACCCGCACACCGACTGTACCGGGACGCTCGCCCTCGTGCACAACGGCATCATCGAGAACGCCGACGTGCTCCGCAAGCGGTTGGAGCAGGACGGCCATCGCTTCGTGACCGAGACCGACACGGAGACGCTGGTCCATCTAATCGAGGAGTCGCCCGGCGCCACGCTCGAGGCGCGGTTGATCGCGGCCCTGGACCATGTCGAGGGGACCTACGGCATCGCGGTGGTCGCCGAGACCGATCCTGGAAAGGTCGTTGTCGCCCGGCGCGGTTCGCCCGTGCTGCTCGGCATCGGAGACGGGGAGTTCCTCGTAGCCTCGGACGCCAGCGCGGTGCTGGGGCATACCCGGTCCGTGGTCTATCTGAACGACGGCGACGTGGCCGTGGTCACCCCGGAGGGCTACCGCGTCCTCGATCGCGAGGCCCGCGAGCAGGAGCGGGCCGTGGACGACATCGAGTGGGATCTCGAGGCCATCGCACTCGGGGGCTACCCCCACTTCATGCTGAAGGAGATCTGCGAGCAGGCCGAGACGGTGCGGAGTACCCTGCGGGGGCGGTTGCTGGTGTCCGAGGGGACGGCGCGCCTCAACGGACTGAACCTTACTGCCGAGCAGTGCAACCAGATCCAGCACATCGTGATCGTGGCGTGCGGTACGTCGTGGCACGCCGGGCTCGTGGGCCGTCACATTCTGGAAGAGCTCGCCTGCATCCCCGTGGCGGTGGAGTACGCGTCCGAGTACCGTTACCGCCGTCAGGTCCGGCTCCCGGGGACTGTGACCATCGCCATCTCGCAGTCGGGCGAAACGGCGGACACGTTGGAGGCGCTCCGGTCGGCGCGGGCCGCCGGCTCCACGGTGCTCGGGCTCGTGAACGTCGTCGGCTCGACGATTGCCCGCGAGGCGGACGGCGGGATCTACCTGCACGCCGGTCCGGAAATCGGGGTCGCATCGACCAAGGCGTTCACATCGCAGGTGGTGGCGTTGCTGCTGCTCGGGCTGTACCTGGGGCGCCAGCGGGGGTTGCCGGCCGAGCAGGGCCGTCGTCTGGTCTCGCAGCTGGTCCGACTGCCGGAGCTGGTGGAGCGCGCGCTCGCGCTGGAGCCCCAGGTCCGGACGCTCGCCGAGCGCTACGCGAACGCCCACAACGCCCTCTACCTCGGCCGCGGCGCGAATTTCCCGGTGGCGCTCGAGGGCGCGCTCAAGCTGAAGGAGATCTCCTACATCCATGCCGAGGGCTACCCGGCCGCCGAGATGAAGCACGGGCCGATCGCCCTGATCGACGAGAACATGCCGGTCGTGTGCCTGGCGCCCAAGGATTCCGTCTACCCGAAAATCGTTTCGAACATGCAGGAAGTGAAAGCCCGGGGGGGCCGCATCATCGCGATCACGAGCGAGGGCAACGGCGATCTGAGCAACGTCGCGGATCACCAGATCGCCGTGCCGGCGAGTCCACCCCTGATTGCGCCGGTGCTGACGGTCATTCCGCTGCAGCTCCTGGCGTATCACATCGCCGCTTTGCGTGGCTGTGACGTGGATCGGCCGCGCAACCTGGCAAAAAGCGTAACGGTCGAATGACACCATGAATGAGAAAATGGTCGTGCGCCTTCTGGCGCTGTTGTTGTTCACGAGCCCGCTCGCGGGTCAGACCGTCCAGCAGGCCCGGTCGAGCGATTTCGAGCAGGGTGATCAGATCTTCCTCGAGGTGGAGGGGGACACCCAGTTCACGAAAGCGTTCAGCGTCGGGCCGGGACCGGCGCTCACGCTTCCCGTGATCGGCGCCATCCCGCTGACTGGCGTACGGCGCGCCGACGTGGAGACCTACCTCACTGAGCAGCTGGGACGCTACATGAAGCACCCGGTGGTCCATGCGAAGGTGCTGGTCCGGCTGGGTGTGTTTGGCGAAGTAGACAAGCCTGGGTACTACGCCGTCGCCGCCGGCTCCGTCGTGTCGGACGCCCTGATGGCGGCCGGCGGTCCCACGAAGGATGCGAAATTCACGGCCGCGCGCATCGAGCGGGACGGCAAGGGGCTCTACGTGGGAAACGCCTTCCAGGACGCATTCGCGCGGGGCATGACCATCGAGGGGCTGGGCCTGCACACAGGCGACCGCATTATCGTGCCCCGGCGCACCGACCCTGAATCGAAGTGGCGCATCCTCGGCGTCATTGCGGGGACGATCCTCATCGCAACACAGCTACACCGCTGACGTGATGCGGATTCTCTCGGTCGTCGGCGCGCGCCCGAACTTCATGAAGCTTGCCCCCGTCGACCGGGAGCTCGTGAGGCGCGGGGTCGAGCATGTGATCGTCCACACCGGCCAGCACTACGACCCGGGCATGTCGGACGCGTTCTTCGAGCAGCTGTGGATCCCGGCGCCCGACCACAACCTCGGCGTGGGGTCGGGGTCGCATGCGCAGCAAACGGCGGCCGTGATGCAACGCCTCGAGCCGGTGATCGTCGAGTCCCGTCCCGATCTCGTCCTGACGTACGGTGACGTGAACTCCACCGTGGCGGCCGCGCTCGTCGCCGCAAAGCTCCAGGTGCGCGTCGGTCACGTCGAGGCCGGCCTCCGCAGCCGCGACTGGACCATGCCTGAGGAAGTAAACCGTGTGGTCACGGATCGGGTGTCGGATCTGCTGTTCCTGCCGTCGCGTGACGCCGCCGAAAACCTCGAGGCCGAGGGCATCGCCGCCGACCGCATGCATTTCGTCGGCAACGTGATGATCGACACGCTGTGCTGGGCCCTGCCGCAGGCGCTGGCCGTCGACGCGCCCGCGCGCTTCGACGTAGGCGGGTGCGCCTACGCAGTGGTGACCATGCATCGGCCGACCAACGTGGACGACGCCACCGTGCTGCGGCAGCTGCTCGAGGCGCTGACGCGGCTCGCGGACCACGTTCCTGTGCTGTTTCCGGTGCACCCGCGTACACGCGCGCGCATCGAAGACCTGCGCCTGCGGGCGCCGAGCGGTCGGGGACTGCGGCTGCTCGAGCCTCTCGGCTATCTGGACATGCTCAGCCTGATCGCCAAGGCCGGCCTCGTGGTCACCGACTCGGGCGGACTGCAGGAGGAGACCTCGTTCCTCGGCGTGCCGTGTCTCACGGTGCGACCCAGTACCGATCGTCCGATCACGTGCACCCACGGCACCAACCGCCTGGTCCCGGCGCAGCGCGACGCGCTTCTTGCAGCGGCCGAGCGGGCACTCGCGCGGCGCTCACCGGCCCGTCCCGTCATCGAACGGTGGGACGGGAAGGCCGCCGAGCGGATCGCGCGCGTGGCATGCGACGGGGAGCGTTACGGACTGGACGGTGGGCCGGCAGCTCAGCTACAACGCGAGCCGCGCCGGGCGGTGGCCATCCCGCAACCGCTGGCATCCTGAGCGTGCTGATCCAAGGAGGTGTGTGAATGACGGATGACGCGACCGGCGGGGAGCGGACCGCACGCCGCTCCCCGCGGCGCTCTCGTCGTGAGCTCTTCGGCGCACTCTTCTTGTGCTGGCTACAAGACGCTGGTGCATCAAATCGTTGCATCCGCGCGATACGGCGGACGCGTCGCGATTCCCAACTTATTGTGAAATAGGGTAGTTAGGGCGCTGGATCGGGTGCGACTGCCTGGCACTAGCCTTGCTGTGGCGCCGAGGCAACATTCCACCGGGCGAGGACCGCCAGCCATGGCCACCAAGGGCAAAGACGCGCAGTCGCCGCCGCCGGATCCCCAGGCACAATCTGAGTCCACTGCGGCGCTGTTGCGCGAGCTGGTGGCTCACCTGCGACAGAACCGGACGCAGCTGCGCGAGGAGTGGGCGCGGCGCATCACGCGGGCGCAGCTGCTCACGGCGATGACGGAGGAGGAAATCTTCGCCGAAGCGACGTCCGTGTACGACAACTACGTCGAGGCGCTGGAGACGGGGACGTTCGAGGCCCTGCAGGCGTACGCGCGCAATCTCTCCGAGCGCAT
>Ga0137418_10002066_pt1 | contig 18444 bp, 19 predicted proteins | sample CZODoug3_1_2_16f_FD_122242 | JGI IMG/M metagenome (GOLD analysis project Ga0137418, IMG submission 122242) | Vadose zone soil fungal communities from Angelo Coast Range Reserve, California, USA - CZODoug3_1_2_16fungal (Hybrid Assembly) | ecosystem: Environmental > Terrestrial > Soil > Vadose... | reverse complement strand
GTTGAGCTGGCAGGACTTCTCGGGACTTGGCTCCAATCCCGCGAGTGCAACCTCTCAAACATCACAGTTCAAGCATGAATCATCGTGCTTAGACGAAAGTTCCGCCATTCTTTACCCGGAATAGAAAAACGGCGTGAGCCCTTGTTTTGGCCCACGCCGTTCGTGCCAAACGAATGTGCTATCGGCCGTGCTTAATGCTTATCGTAAACCAGCACATTATTAAAGGCATGGCCGCTCGCGGTCTCTTTCTCTCGCGTGCCACGGGTCATTTCACCTCGACTTCCGTGCGCATCCAAGGATGGATGCAGCACTGAAAAAGATGCTTACCTTTCGACAAATCCGTGAGCAGGCGTTGGCTGCCTTGAAGGATTCGGGTCTTGGCCACCGCGACGTTCGAAAAGCCGCCGGCACATTCGGGAACCACGTCCTCTCCTGGCGCATTGAGCCCCGGTATGAAGCCGCCACCGAACTGCGCCACTTCGGTGAAGGTGTGCGGCTCGCCGCCCTGGTCGGCTACGATAAGAGAGGTTCCTTTCTCGATGTTGAGCGTGTCAGGTTCGAAGTCCCAGCCGGGGTCCGGAGTTCCAGCGGCTGCCTTTGCAAATAAGTCGGACAACTTCGTGGATGCTCCAAGTGTGACGTTTCGGCAGAAGTCAGGCCCAAGTGCGGCATTGAAGGTGACCGGATCGCATTCATCCAAGGCCACGACCGGTGCGAGACTTGGTGGATTTTCCTCGTGCATAGCGCCAGCGAACATCAAAGAGCTAGCGAGTAAACCGAACTTCACCATGGTATTCATTGTGGCTTCCTCCGTTAGGCCGGAATTTCCATTTTGACCGGCCCTGTTGCGCGGACTCTATCACAAATCCGCTCCGAGTCCCTTGCGCAACTCTTACGTGCAAACTGAGAGACTTTCCAGGTCCTGATAAACGGGATTATCGTCAACTGGGAATCTGCCAATTCCCACATGACGATAAGCCTTCTCGGGATGTGGCGGGCCTGCGATGCCGTGGTTTACGAGGAAGGGCGAAAAATCCACGGTAAATTTCTAACATCCTGGTGAGCAAATCTTGCCCGAGGATCATTTCCAAGTAAGTGCACCCCGGCGAGCGGAAGGACCGTAAGGGTGGGCTTCCCACCCGCCGAGGTTACTTACAACGCGGGCGCTTGCACCGCAAGGCCCGCGACGTCATGGTGAGCTAAGTGTTGGATTCTGCTTCCTTGATGTCGCTGTCTGCTTCCTTGGTTCCGACCTTGGCTTCTGCGTTGGCGTTTGCGCTCGGTGCGAGGGCCTGAATGGACTTTCCAAGGCTCATCTTGCTCGTCGCTCCTGCCACTGTCGGGCAGTTCGAACCCGTGGCCGACGCCAGGCCCGTCATGTCAGCCTTCAGGCAAGCAAAGCCAATATTCAGATTGTGGCTGACGTGAATCGCCGCCACGCACTGCCCGAGGTTGCGAAAACCAGAGCAGGCAGATTTCAGGTCGGTTCCAGCCGGTAGCAAGTTTTTGGATTGAAGCTTCATGGTGAGGGTGCTATCCAGCTTTGTGTTTCGGGTCAGCACCTCTTGGGGCGAGCTGGAGGCGGCGCTTTGCGACCGGGCTGAAGACGAGTTCGTCGCGCCACGGTTGTTGGCAGAGGGGCCGTGAGACAGGCCCGGTCCGCCGCCGTGCGTTTGCTGGGCGAAGGCCATTTCGCTCCCCGGATACAGAGCCGCGAAAAGAGCCACGATAAAAAGAAGCGTGTGACGTTTCATGTGATTGCCCTCCTGTATGTTACTTGATGGACTTCTTGCCGCTGAGAAGCTTGCTCAGATTCACACCTACTCCCCACGAGAACGTGTTGTATGCAAATTTCACGCTGCGCGTGTATCCCATATCGAAGTCTAGATAGGGCTTCGGGCTGAAACTCAGTCCAGCGGTGAAGCCGTTGTCCTGGTCGATGGATGCGCTGCCCGTCGTCTGGTGATTGGTCTCAAAGACGCGCCCGTGCTGGGCGCCAGAGCCCACCGCACCCTTGGCGACGGCGCGGCTAAAGATCGTTTGCGTACCCCACGGCGCGATGTCATACGCAGAGAGCGTCAAAGTGAGGGAGTGGGACAAATCCACATCCGTGCCGCCTTCAAAGTGCGCAAGGTAGCCGAACGAGGTGAACGGCCGGTGAAAGAACCGCGTGTCAGGGATGCTGTTCCCGACCCCTGCGTCGATGAAGGGCGTCAAGACGTTAAAGCTATGATCGAAGCGGTTATTCCAATCATATGTCGCATGTCCAGTGCTCAAGCCTTTGGCGGAGTCACCGGTTGGCGCCGAGCCAATGAGCGAAGTCCCGTAATTCACCGCGGACCCTTTCCATGATGCGCCGAGTGTCACGAAGACGTCACCAATGCCGTCGCTCGTTGTAAGACCGTTTGTGGAAGTAGAGCGATTGAAATATACGGGGATTCCCGCTCCTAAACTGAAGCGCTCGCCCAAGTGATACGTCGCGGAGGAAGTCAGCTTCATCACCTGTCCGCTGGAGTCCGTGCTCCCTTCGAAGGCCTCATACCAGTCAAGACCTCCATTTGCCTTCCCCGTTGGAGAACTCGACCCTTGAGCTGCAGCCGTTCGCGCACCGACGACAATTAGAATGGCCAAAAGCAAGGCTTGCCTTGCCTTTTTGAGATTCATTACCGAAAACCCCCAGGGATTTGCGCTAAAAACGTCTAAGCGAACGCAGTCAGCCTTCAATTGGATGGAGCAATTCTCGAACCAGGAGAGCAAGCGCTTTCCTTGCAATCAACTAACTCAAAGGCGGATCGAAGTGACCATTGGGGCGGGGTAGAAATCATACTAAACAGGGAAAACCTCCCATAGCGCGATATCTCGCCATTGGTCGGGACCTATCCAACTTGCCATGCAGCTCTGGTCCGAAATTAACTTCCGAGTGGGCGACGAATTCCGAGGTACGAAAAACACGGGCTACGCAAAGAAGTTTTCTCCCTGATCGAGTGGCCAGGTGTCAAGTGTGGTTGACCTGTCTCTCTAGGCGATTGTATTTCCCGCTGCGAATATCTACCCTCAGACTCAGTAAAGTAGAAGACCCATCCATATGGCTGCAGTCTCGGACGAGCACTGCAAATTCGGCTAACAGGAGTGGTGAGGATGAGAAAACTACTCGCGTTACTTTCAGGATTCATCGTCTTAGGGCTTGCGCCAAGTGGTGCGTACGCGCAGGCAACCAAGTCTAACAGCGAGATTAAAGTCCGGCTGCTCGAACGGCTGGATACTAGTGAAATTCGAGTAGGTCGGGCATTTTCAGCCACCGTCGAGGAACCTGTGCGCCTGGATAAGAAAACAGTGCTGGCCAAGGGCACTACTCTTAAGGGCACAGTGACGGAGGTCGTAAGTTCGGGAAGATTGAAACGTCCTGCCTCGATCACGCTGCAGTTAAACGCTATTGGCAATACGGCCATTCTCCCGGAACCCTTGCTAATTGACGGAAAATCTCACGCGGCCCGCAACACCGCCCTGATTGGGGGCGGGGCGGCTGCCGGGGCAATATTGGGTGCCATCGCAGGCGGTGGGAAAGGAGCCGTAATTGGTACCGCGGTTGGGGCCGGTGCTGGAACGGGAACAGCTTACGCGACAGGCAAGCAAGAGATTGTGCTGCCTCCTGAAACCGAACTCACATTCGTAATCCCAGGCAATGCCCCAGTTCCTGGGAGTGCTTCTCCCGCCATGCCCCGTTCCACGGCTTCGGGCAACACCTATGACTCGAGGGGAGACCAGGACGCTTACGATGATTCAGGCAGGGCCTCTGGAAACGACCGGCATTTCAGTCTCGATGTCTCAATTGGTCCCCCGCCCCCTCCCAGGGTCGTCTATGTTGAGCCGGCACCCGGGCCGGAGTTCATTTGGGTAGTGGGCTATTGGTATCCCGAGGGAAGACATTACGAGTGGCATGAGGGTTACTGGACCCGACCACCATACGAGGGCGCTCGTTGGGTACCACCACAGCACGACGGAAATCGATTCTTTGAGGGCTACTGGGAGGGACCCCGAGGGATAGTTCAACACGACCATCATTGGGACAGGGATCGAGACCGGGATTTTCGCGAACGAGATCGCGACCGGGAGCACGACCGTGGTCGTGACCACGACCGGGACGATCACCAGCGTGACGATTAGGTCCTTCTGGCCTTTTACACACCCACCGTGGTCATCAACCAGTTCGGTCGGACTGCTGGCTCGAAACTGACTTGCGCGTGAGTCCCGAAAGGATATCTCGATGAGACTCAAGTGGTTTCCGGTTGTGTCGATGTGCGCTGTTCTAGCCGCCGGAAGTCTGTCCGCGGCTCCAGCCACGGGGCTGGGTACGGTCGGGGGCCAAGTGTTGGACACCAAGAGCAAACCCGTCCCTGACGCCCGAGTGACTCTGCAAGACTCCGAGGGTGGTCATTTGCAAACCACCCAGACCAATACTCAGGGTCATTTCTGGTTTCCATCGCTCCCCGAAGGACAATACTCAGTCCGCGCCTCCGATCCAGGACGTATTTCTGAGTGGCAACAAAACGTATGGGTTTCGCCCGGGCGCCAGACCGAGGTCACGCTCCATTTGCGCCCGCATAAATTGGGTTTCTGCGCAGCTTTCCTGGAAGTAGTGTTCTGCGCCAACCAACACTGAAATTGTCACGCGCCCCGCTTTGCTAACGGATGGGCAGCCAAGGTCGATTGGAAAGATCCTCCTGATAGAGGGCCTTTCGGGAAATGCGGAGCCACATTCCGAGAAGACGACTTCACAGGACTTGGCCCAAGATGTCTTGATCCGATGGTCATTTCTCCCCCGAGGATAGGTCCACGCTCTTATCCCAAAACTGGTCCTTAGAGCAGTAGTATCCCAAGCCTCGACCGCCCTACTATTCTTCCACCAAGCTCACCAGCAGCATCCGGCCTTTGCAAGGGGAGGGGACAAGAAAAAATTCAGTCCCCCAAATAGGAGAAAAAATGAAGCACTTTTGCGTATTGCTTATGCTTTGTATGCTCGTCTCTACAGTGGCCTCGGCTCAAACCAACACGAGCCCACAAGGCGGCGCAGCAATATTCAACAAAGCGGCTGTGTGCACGGGGGCGGCCTTCCCAAGCAGCTTTGTCACACCGACTGGAACACTTCCCCCTCCCTGTTTGACCAGTACGGGGGACGGCGAGTGGTTCACGGTAATGACTGCTAACCTTAAAGCATCGCAGACCACGAGCTTTTTCATTTCTCCTTCCTTGGTTACGGGACTTTACACGAATACTCAGGTGAAGGGGAGCAATACCACCGCGACGTCACAGACAGCGTCGGCTAGCGGCGTTGTATCCGTCAGGGTTCTACTGGATTGCTCAAACTGTGCGGCCCCAGGAACCTCACAGGGGAAAACGGCCGCTGTTTATATGGGCGCTGGCCAGCCAGACCCTGACGGGGCCGGAGTCGTCTTCGATGCTAGAATTCAGCAGTTGACGGCCACGTTGGGACAGGCCATCACCACCTCTTGCCTCAGCCTGACCCTGCTAACCAATACCTGCACGCCGGAGGTGATCGACCTCATCCTGGCTACGACAAGCGCCCACACGTTCAATTTCATCCTTTTGAATGTTGGCGCCACCGGCACCGCAAGCCAGGGCAACGGACACTCCGTCACGGTCCAGGCAAAACTAGATGTGGGCCAGGTATGCACCAGCGGTTTGAACGGCACCGGCCCCATACTCTGCGACAACTCGGTGAACACCGCTGGCACACAATCCTCGTCCATTGCCGCGGCTCTGTTTGGTCTGGGATCGCTGACCGTCGTCCCCGTCCACTTGTCACCTGACTTCAGCTTCTAACGGACACTAAACGTTGGGTTTGTTGGGCTAGCTGCTCCTGAGAGTTTCTATCCCCGCGAGAGTGGCTAGCCCATTCCCATTAGTCCGGAACTTCCGATTTAGAACTCTAGTTTGGGCATCGTGCGAATTTCCTGCCCTGGACACAATGAATTTGCCACAAGCGTAGGCCCAGAACGGCACCAGAGGTATCGGCTGTCAAGTCCCGAGAGACGGGATTATCCGAATGTGGCTCGGAGCTGCCCCTAGAGAAAGTATTTGTCGTGAGCGGCAATAGCTTCTTCTAGCGTCGGATATTCTGCGTTCCTGGCTGACGGATCTTGTCTAACGAACAGCTCAACAAATTGAGCGTCAAGATTTGAGACTTGCTTTTGGTTAAGAGGTAGTCGATAGAAGTCGGCACTCTGCACGCAGTATCGTTTGGAGTTCAGGAATTCAAAACACCGATAACGAATAGCCGAGTTTTCGCCCGATCTCTTCCAAACGTCAATCACCCTATATAGTCTCATTGCATTTTTGTGCGGCCAGTATATGCCAAGTCCTGATAAACGGTGCTGGCTCAACCGGTCGATGCAGGGGAAAAACCGGCGTGGATTTATTCCACCACTCTCACCAATCTCGAAAAAGCGGATGGGGGGTGAAAGTCTCAGGAAGCTCTTGTTCGAATCGCAGTACTTCGGAAGGCTTGTAGAGATACTCTTTACCGCACTCATCGCACCTGACCTTGAAGTGGCCCTCCAGAGAAGGGCGAGGGGCGACAGGGTCGGTCTCGCCAAGCGGAATTCTATGCTTGTAGAAAAGATTCATGCGGAGATGAGCCCAATGGTTCTTGCAAAGCACCACCCAGACGTAATGGCTATCGGCCCACATTTCTTTCTGTACGGGACTCTCCCGGCTTGTTTTGCTGGAAGCAACCGGAGGTGCTGCGGCCGCGACGGGTGCATTGTCCCGCGTAGCTGGGCCAGAAGAAGGGCCGCTGGTATTGGCGAGACCCCCCCACTCTCCACTCTTCGCGACCCTTTCTGATCTTGAACGGCGTTCGCGCCCTGCGACGTTTGCACTGGGCTGCTGCTAGCGGACACTTGACCTGCGCTGGCAGATGCGGCCTCAGACCTCTCGAACTCCTTCCAAAGCGCCGCCCTGATAGTCGCTTTGACGGCAAAGAAGATCAGCAGGACAACTGTGAAGCCTACGGCTGATATGAAGAAAAACCGCATAACTTCCTCCAAACCATCACAATGATGGGGCGGGATGACCAGGGAAGGTCAAGGTATTTAGTCTGAGCCTACTCCTTCTATGCTACAACCTCCAGAAAAGTTTTTACCGCCAGCGGTCCGTGTCCGGTAGCCAATCTCTCGGAGCCTGTTACTCGCTTGTCGCCGCAGGCACATAAGTGCCGGGTTTCACAAAGTCGTTGATATTGCCCGGACGGCCACATTCCGAGAAGCGGACTTATCGAGACTTGGCCGCAGGGCCCGATTCCACCAGCTCCGTGAGCAAAGTTTTTTGTCCGCCAAAACCTGATCCAGCCGACAGGTCGGCGTGCAACGCAAGACCTAAAGTAAGGTGAGCGAGACTGCCAGTTGACTAAACATCGGTCGGCTTCCAATTCGAAGGCGGGAAGGAAATTTGCCAGAACATGGGAAATGGCTTGTCGAATTCCAGTGGAATCATGTACCCCTCGGCACTTTTGCGCGATGCGCGCGTGACGCGCGCGCCAGCGCGTGCGTTAGTACGTTCATTGAAAATCTCGATCTTGGTCTCAGGATCCAAAGGCACGCTACAAAGCACCATCGCACCATGGGCATTGACGGCTACCGTTTGAGCCTTCATTTTGACGACTCGACCGGACTTGATCATCTCCAATGTTACGGGCACCCGGATGATGACACGCTGGCTTCTGCGGCGTCCATCGCCCGGCAGCAGCAATATCCCCAAGTCCAACTGCTCTTTGCTAGAGTTCATAAGTCGACCTCCCAATAACCGATCACCGTGTTGATCAACCAAATCCCCGATTCCCAGCCTTCCGTCCCCTCATGCCCGCGCCAGACAATAAGGGTTGGACTGACTTGGCTGTTCAAAAGATTGCTGAGCGAAATGCGCTGGTCAAGATATTGTTCAGTGGCAATGAAGATGGCTAAGTCAATGAGCAGTTTTTCGGACGCACAAATGTCAATGGTGCAAGGGCGGCACACGACTTCGATGCCACTTAAGGCAGGGATGAGTATCGAGCCATAACGGCCCCTCCTTCCCTCAGTACGACCCATAGGAGCAATCAAATGCCCCAACACCCAATCCATGTTTTCAGGCACTTAGTGGGCTTCTCGAGGGAAGACGGTTGGTCCTGTAACAAAATGAAACCAATTGGAACTGAAACTCTCCACAAGAATCGGCCGCAGTGCCGCTACTCGCGGGAATGTACCGTGTTACCGACTCTAGGAAGGCCGATTGCGCGGAGCTTCACAAACTCTCATGACGGCTGCACCGCCGTTGGTCACCTCGGCCATGCGGTTTTCACTTAGGACAAGACCGCCACCAAACTATTTGTCGCCTCGCCCTGACCGAGCAAGAATCGATCCGATGAATGGGGGTCGTACTGTGAGAAAAGTCGGTGTTTTTATCATCGCCATTTTTCTGGCGTGTCCCACACTCGTAGCGGAGGAAAGTCGGGAGCAAAAGCGCCTTGAAGCCTGTGGCCAAGTGTTCAAAGAGATTTTGGACATCCCCGATGGGATTCCGAAGGATCTACTCAACAAGGCCGAATGCGTCATTGTGATTCCTTCGGTCCTGAAGTTCGCAATTGGCATCGGAGGCGACTTCGGCCGGGGTGCGATCACTTGCAGGGCCGGCCCGCACTTTACGGGACATTGGAGCGCTCCCGCACTGTTCGCACTCGAAGGGGCGAATATCGGTCTGCAGCTGGGCGGTCAGGCCACGGATTTCGTCCTCCTGGTCATGAATCCTAAAGGCGCGAACTCAATCTTGAGCAGCAAAGTGAAGCTTGGAGCCGATGCCTCAGCAGCGGCCGGGCCCAAGGGACGTTCAGCGGCTGCGGATACCGATATCGTGATGAAGGCGGAAATCCTCAGCTACTCTCGCTCACGCGGCTTGTTCGCCGGCATTTCGCTGGAGGGCTCGACACTTCGGTCTGACGGCAGTGCGAACAAAAAGCTGTATGGCCGAAGCCTCAATGCCAAGGAGATTGTCCGCGAAGGCAAGATCGGCGTCCCGGCTTCGGGCCGCCAATTAATCTCCCTGTTGGATACGAAATCGCCGAAGAATGAGTCCGATCCCGTATCACTGAAATAATGGCGCACCGCACATGACCAATCAATTTCGCTTCAGAATTAGATTACCGCCACTGTAAGTATTCGAGTGTTCTGCTTGGGGAGACCGAGCCAAGTCCTGAGAAACGTGTATCAGGAACCGCGTTTGTTTGCGATAGTTCCCTCAGGGTCGAGTGAAGCCTCTTTCCTGAGGCGAGGGGTGACCGAAGTAAGTCCAGTTTGATTCGCTGCAGAATCAATCCTCTGCACGGAGAATCAAGATAGGTGGAGGGACTGGGGGAGTTGAAACTGCCTGTAGTAAAATCCTCCATGTGAAAAGCGCTAGTGTTTATGCGGATTTAATAGTGGTACATCTGTACCATTGTGCCGGGCACGTACCCAAAGTAACCTACAGGCATTGAGGAAGCACGGATTGTAAAAGTTGTCACATGAGTTCCAACCACTATCAGATATTCCGGCAGCGCGTATTCGACGAACTGGCTGATTTGCAACCTGCCGATCAGCGACTCATTCTTATCGATTTTGTCCAAGTCGGTCAGCGGTACGGCATAGACGTGATCACGGAGATTGTTGACAACGACCGCCCGGCATCAGAAGTCATGGCCGAAGTGATACGAAAACAGCAGGGAGAGTGAACCTGAGCGCTCGGGGGACAAGACCTGCCACGCACTCGGAGACTTCACCGATCTAACTGGAGCCAAGTTTGAAACTCCCCGGGCGACCCCGCGGGTTGCGCAAGCCATTCGTTGCAGCAATTGAGATCACCGAAATAATTTCCGAACGGCAGCTGTCAACCCGTACGAGCGATCTGAGCGTGCACGGCTGCTCTGTACTTACCCCGACTCCCTTGAATCCCAGAGTGAAGGTCCGAATCGCCATCGTTCATGCTGGCACCAGAGTCGTGGCCTTTGGCCATGTAGTCTCCGCTCGTGCAGACGGAATGAGCATCGCTTTCGATAAAATCGAAGGTCGTGATCAGGCGGTTCTTGAGCGGTGGATGAGCGATTTGCGGGTAAATTGATTCGCGCCCTGCGCTGTAAGGACCGCCCGCCAGCCACGCCCCGATCATTCCATTTATCAGGAGCTGACAACTGGAGCGCGTGGTTTTCCAAGCATGCATACATTTTTTCTGAAACTGAATTACCACGCCTCAAGAGGGAGGCACTACGTCTTCGCTACGTGGCCAGGAGCCGATACCAAACTGGCGAGGTGTATTCTTAACCGTCTTTTCGATACAGGAGAGAGGTTCGTAAATTGAATCCCCGTTCCTTCCTGATCCACTGAGTGCCGGACAACCCCCTCAAGCGAAATGTCCTGGTCCCCGACTCGCAGGGTGAAGATAATTTCCGACCCAACCGGGAGGGGATCCGAGTCGCAAATAAAAACGCCTTCCAAACTCAAGTCCCGGATGCCCGCAGACCTTTCTCCGTAAGTGATGTGATTTCCTTGCTTGGGTTGAAATCGCGGGGTTGCGCGTCTATCTATTGAGGGCATCGTCTTAGGTCGTCTCGTGCGTCGATGGATTTGGGGTTTATCTTTGAAAGAGACAGCTCCCATGGGTATACGAGCGTGGGTCAGAGACGAAACTGGGTAAGTGACCCGGTGTGTCTTATTAAAAAAGTGTAGCGACTCTCTAACGGGAAAGCTTTCCCAACCCGACATGAAAGTGACCGAAAGGTGACCTCAGAGGGCTTGTCACTTCCCAGTTACCGAGAATCGGAATACGGGAATCCGCCCCTTCAGGACTTGGCCTGCACCGCCGACCTCAAAACGCTCGGCTAACCTCGTCTCGAAGGTCGTCAGTTTCCGTGTTACTCAACCAGGAGGGTCACTACTGGGTACGGCAATATCCACGAGGAATCGGCGGCAGTGGGAGGGGTCAGGGTCAGCACCTGACCCGATTCTGGACTTCCCACCAGTTCTTTTAGGTTGGACCGGCCTGTAATCTTTACCTATTCATTCAATTTCTGCTGCGAGGTGCATCCATGAGCGAAATAAGCGACTGGATACAGAGTAATTGGTTTGAGCTGGGCAGCCTCTTGGTTCAGTGCGCATTGCTGGCGACTCTGGCCGGGTTCGGGAGCAAGTTGTTGAGAATCCTAGCGACTTCCCATGGCCAAAATGAAGAGCTGCGAAGGCTTTCGCTGCCAAATGTGGGGGCTGAGCAGCCAACAAGCAAGCAAGTGTTTGCTGCACCTGAGTTCGAGTCCGCTGGGCATGATTCTGGCGGAGTGGCTGCTCCTTGGCCTGGTCTCATTGCATGGCTTCAGACTCCGATGGGAAGCGGCCGGATTCGCTCTCGCAGTAGGGTTATCAGATGGCTCCAAGATCCGATTGGGAGCTGACGAGACCGAAGATACGGGTTTTTTACAGTGAGGATTTCCGCACCAACGCAGATCAACGTCGTGCTGAACTGGTTTGAAGAGTTGAAGCAGAAAGTTCCCACGGGGAAAAATTAAATCCGCCCCATGCTCGGCTAAACCATCTCCCTCCTCGGCCAAGTCCTGATAAACGGGATTATCGGAATGTGGCCCAATCTGCCGGGGCCAAAAAGCCACATTCCGATAAGACTTCATGCGCCGTTGGCGCGGCACCATGCATGAAAATGGGATTTTGCATCGTAGCGCGTGGTAAATCTTTTATTTTCAGTCGGAGTTAGGGCAATTTTCATAGCAGAGGACTTATCAGGGGTTGAGTACTTCTTGCGGGGCAATCGGCTCAGGGCGCAAAGCTTTAGAAAACAAACCAACTGCGCCACGAAAATACGGCCGATTTTCCCAATTGTCTGCCACGTTAGAACATTCCGGTCACCTGTCAGAATTGACAGGTATGCAATGAATGCAAAGTTTTAATTGGTCGGTTTGTAACCCAAATGACATACTCTTTCATCTCATTATCGGTGTCGAGTTTATAGGAGTGGACTTTGAGGGAAAGCGGACTTTTCGGAATTCTTTTTGATGCGGTCGCCATGGGGATCGCGATCGAAACTCTAGAGGGGCAACCTTTGTTCGCGAACCCGGCTCTGTGCTCTATGCTCGGATTTAGCGAAGACGAGCTTCGCGGCAAGCACTGCGTCGAGTTCTCTCCCCCGGAAGACGCAAATAAGGATCGGGCTCTTTTTGAGCAATTGCGGCGAGGTTCGATCGACAATTATCATCTGGAGAAGCGCTTCTTTCGAAAGGATGGCACGCTCATCTGGGGGCGCCTGAGTGTTGCTTTGTTGAAGAATGGTGCCAGCCCGTCTCCCCTGGTAGTCGCCACAGTGGAGGACATCACCGACAGACGGGCGTCAGAAGAAAAATTGCAGCGATCGGAAGCGAATCTTCAACTCTTGGCGGGCCGTCTAATCCAAGCGCAGGAGGAGGAGCAGCAGCGCATTGCACGGGAGCTTCACGACGACATCGCCCAGCGCCTTTCCTTACTCGTAATGGGCCTTCAAGAACTCCGTGACTCTCTGGCCGCCGGGCAAAACGGCCAAAGCGTCCTCGCGTCGGAATTGCACGACAAAAGCGAGGAAGTCGCAATGGATATTCAGAATCTGAGTCACAATCTCCACTCCTCCAAGCTTCACTATCTCGGCTTACATTTCGCGCTACGGCAGCTTTGCGAGAGAATTGCTGCGCATCACCATATTCAGATAAGCTTTTGCTATGCTGATTTGCCTGGGAACTTACCAGCGGACTTGGAGCTTTGTATTTACCGCGTCGCACAGGAAGCGGTTAGCAATGCAGTCAAGCACAGTCACGCGACCAAGATGTTCGTCGAGCTGACCTGTAGTGACGAGACAATGCTTCTGAAAGTCACGGACTCGGGAGTTGGTTTTGATCCCTCGGCCTCTCACCGGGGGATCGGACTCACGACCATGCGCGAGCGGCTCCGGATGTTCGGAGGCGAGCTATTCATGGAATCCATTCCCAGGAAGGGAACCACGATTATCGCGAAAGTGAAACTGGAGAAAGCCAAAGTGATGAGCACTTAGGATCGACGCATTTTGATACAGCCGCCTCAAAAAAGTATTCCTCAACCTCGGATTCGCAAGCTTCCTTCCCACCCCTCTATCACCGGATACATCCTGATAAACGGGATTATCGGAATGTGGCCCAGGGGCCCCGTTGCGAGGTGAAAAGCGAAATTCAGGTAACAGGACTTATTTGGAGGTAATCGTGAGCAGTTAATTTGCTTTCTACTATCACATACGACTGAATTTGTGTAGGGTAAACATGGGTAGTGACTAAGCTAGGCTCATATGTTACTTTGCGACCGTTCGGTAGTGACTCCGGTCCTGAACTTCAAAGTGATGAAGGTGGTTAGCAAGTGCCGTCTGTCCGAGTTCTCGTAGTCGACGATTCTGCGCCTTGGAGAGGTTTCGTGTGTTCGACGCTCGAAAAAGGGCCGGAATTGCAAGTCATCTGTGAAGTGTCGGACGGATTTGAAGCCGTGCAAAAAGCCGAAGAACTGAAACCGGACTTGATCGTGCTCGATATCGGTCTTCCAACACTGAATGGATTCGAAGCCGCTCGACGAATCCGCAAGCTAGCCCCTGAGTCCAAGATACTCTTTCTGAGCCAAGAATCCTCTGCCGATGTAGTGCAAGAAGCTCTCAGTTTGGGGGCGCGGGGCTACGTCGTTAAAGCAAATGCAGGAAGCGAGCTATTGCCTGCTGTCGAGGTGGTTTTTCGAGGTGAGCGATTTGTCAGTAACAGCATAAAAGGCTACAAGTTGACCGAGGTTCCAGTTGCGAAAACCACTCACCGCCATGAGGTCGTGTTTTATTCTGATGATACGGTTTTTCTAGAGAGCTTTAATCGCTTTATTGCTGCTGCCCTTAAGGCCGGTAACGGGGCTATTGTGGTCGCTACGAAGTCACACCGGGATAGGCTTCTTCAGAGATTGAAGGTAGAGTGCGTGGATGTTGATGGCGCCATTCAACAGGGTACGTACATTTCATTGGATGCTGCCGACACGCTCTCCTCAATCATGGTGAATGGTTTGCCTGATCCGGTTCGATTTTTCGAGGGCGTCAGCGGTCTGATTGAGGCAGTCTCCAAAGCAGCGAAGGCAGAACATTCCCGAGTTGCATTTTGCGGTGAACGTGTAGGTCTGTTGTGGGCGGAGGGGAAGACAGATGCGGCGATTCGGCTCGAACAACTCTGCAACGATCTATGCAAAACACACGAAGTAGACATCCTCTGCGCGTATCAATTGAGCAGCATCCACGGCGAGGAAGATGAACACCAGTTCCAAAGCATCTGTGCAGAACACTCAGCCGTTCATTCCGGGTGAAAGGGCTAGCCCCCAGCTGCCCGTGCGGACTCTCCTCTTGTACTGAGGGGCACACGAGCGTGAATCGTTGTGCCCCGCCCAGGCCGTGAGTCGATTGAAAACGTGCCCTTCACCAGATTGACTCGCTCCTGCATGCTGACGAGCCCCAGTCCTCGATTATTCTTCACCCCTTCGGGGTCAAAGCCTAGTCCCGCATCGCGCACGGTGAGATGGATCCCATCCGGCGCTCCGCGCAGTTCAACTTCGAAGCGCTGCACGCCAGAGTGCTTCACCGCATTATGCAGAGCTTCCTGCATAACCCGAAAGAGACAAAGTGAAATCTCCTCTGGCACTGCGGGTGGGATGTCAGCGTGGGTAAAGTCAATCTCCACTTTCTGTTGTTCAGAGAGCTCCTGGCAGAAGCTCTTGGCCGCGGCTACGATGCCCAGGAGTCGCAGCTTCGATGAATGCAACTGGTGCGACATCGCCTGGGTGTCGGAGGCAATCTCATGTACGCGATTCAATTGTTCATGGATTCGGTTACGGACTTCAACGGCCGAATCCGGAAGATCTTTCTCCAGTCCATCAAGGTCGTTTACCAACAACGCGAGCCGTTGACCAATATCGTCGTGAAGGTCTCTTGCGATCCGGGAGCGTTCCTCTTCGTGCGCTTCAATCAACCTGCCGCCAACTCTTGAAAGGGCTTCTTCCGCCAGTTTGCGCTCGGTGACATCCGCTACCATGCCAATCATCCGCACCATCCTGCCTTGCTCATCAAAGAAGGCGTGCCCGGTTCTCTCCATCCAAAATACTGAACCATCGGGGCGCAACAAGCGGTAGCTAATCTGGGTGTTCGGGCTCTCGGGAGTACACTCGGCAATCGAAGTATTAAATGTTGCTCGATCATCAGGGTGAACACTGGCCAACACTTGCTGGTGGGTACGGCTCATCGGCCCGCCAGTCAAACCGAGGATATGGCTGCCCTCCTCAGATCGAACGACCAAATCGGTGGCCACGTCCCAGTCAAACGCGTACATCTTTCCCACCTGAGCAGCCAAGCGCAAACGCTCTTCGCTCTCGCGTACTGTCTTTTCCGCACGCCTGCGCTCCGTCACGTCCACGCACGACCCGATGTAACCAGCAAAGGAATGATCTGCATTAAATCTCGGCGCACCCACATCGAAGATCCATCGATATTCTCCGTCATGCCGTCGGAGGCGATACTCCATCCTGAACTCTTCTTGGCGATCAAAAACTTGTGTGTAGGTATCCAAGCACCTCTGAAGATCATCTGGATGAACACCCTCTGCCCATCCGTTTCCCTTCTCCTGATCCAAAGACCGTCCGGTGAAATCAAGCCATGGTTTGTTGAAGTAGACGCAAAGCTTGTCCGTTCCCGACATCCAGATCAGCACGGGAGCCGTATCGGCTACCAACCGGAACCGCTGTTCGCTCTCGCGCAGTACCTCCTGCGCCCGCTTCTGCTCCTCTACAAGGACCGCGAGAATCGTAAAAGGGATCGCAGCGAAAAATAAGAATAACTGCAGTGACAAGGCGTTGTTGAGAGGCCCTTGCTCTGCGAAGGGGCCGCGACCGTGAGCAGCTCCCCACATGGCTAGAAGGGCAACTACAAGCGCTGAAATGGACACGCCCTTCAATCCAAAACGCAATGCGGCCCACAATAAAAGGGGAACGAGAGAGTAAAGCAGTGCCGGTCGCTCCTCTCGCCCAGTGCCCATGAACGTGAAATATCCAAAAAGAACCAACGAAATCATCAGCGCGGCGAATTCTAGATAATTAAGGGACTTTCGCGACCACTCCCGGCCCTCGCGGACCCAGGTCAATATTGCAGGCGCCACAGTGAGGAATGCCAAGGCGTCTGCAAAAAACCAGAGCCTAAACTGCAGCCAATAGCCACCGGGCACGCTCCCGATTGCGCCCACAAGGGCTGAAGCGATCGGCACGAAGATCACGGCAAACACTAAGTACTTAGACAAGTTCTTCAAGCTGCCCAGATCGGGCACCCCATGCAGCAGGCGACGAATCCCCAGTGTTGCAACAAGCGTCTCGGCTAAATTGCCAAGGGTGATCCAAATCTCGAAGCCAATCGGCACACCGTTCTCGAGATCAGCAAAAGCCATTGCTCCCAATCCCGCGATAATGAGCACCGGCCAAATCTTTCGTGGTACCAACAGCAACACCACTACTAAGAACGCCGTAGAGGGCCAAAACGACGCGATGTGGTCAGGGGGGATTCCCAGCACGAACACCAATCTATCCGCCTGGTAGCACACGATAGCCACTAGACACGCAAGGATCCCCGCAGACAGACGGGAGTCGAAATCCGCTATATGCCAAGCCGGGCGAAGGTGTACGCGTTCCATTGGACTGACCAGGCCGAGTTCTTGTAGCAGGGGAAGGAATCTATATCAAATCAGATAGTACTGCTAGTACTTTGTGTGAGTACTTTGTGAGAGGACTGTCGCAGATGGCGTCAGCCAGTGCCTGATAAACGGGATTCACGGAATGTGGGAATCTGGCAATTCCCACATGACGATAAGCGGACTTCACGGGACTTGGCCCGTAACTGTTGGGGCAGATTGCGTGATAGCGGACACGTCAGAAGTGTTGTGAGGGGTCAGTCGAGAGATTCAGGCGGAGCGCAATCAGCCATGCCGTGAATCTTGCTATCGTTCCCCTGAGATTTCCACCAACGTACCCACCTTTGATGCACGTTGCCTGCGGACTGGGGAGTTGTCACATCAGCCCATTGATTTCCGTCGAATGCGACGCGATGTGTAAGCAACCAAAGGCCACTTACCGCAGCTTGGCGTATTCTTGCATCGGAATCTAGCGTCAATCCGATTAAAATTGGGACGGCTTCGCGTGCGTGGGTGTATTCGAGTCCAATTGCTCCGGCTTGTCGCGTCTGTACATCGGTGCTTGAGAGAAGGACTGTAATTTCTTGAACGGCTGTAGCCCCTCCTAAATTGCCTACAGCTTCGGCAGCAGCGCCTTGAATCTGTATGTCAGCCGACTTCATTAGTTGCAACAATGTTGGAAGATACGTCGCGTCACCGGTGCGGCCCAGATTGCGAATGGCTTCAATGCGAAAAACCTGGTTGCCACTGTCGGTCGCAATCTGAGCCAATGCACTACGAGTATTCTGGGTATCGACCTTTCTCAGCGCGGTCATCGCTGCAAAGCCGTAGTTCGTTTTCGCCAATGCAATCAGCACGTCTTCCAAAAAAGGTGGGGCCGTTTCTATGATTGCCCCTGCTGCCTCCCCACGTCTTTTGAGGTCGGTCCTGGCTAGTTCTTTAACAATGGGTTGAAATGCATCCTGAAGCTGACCCTCAACGCCGAGCTGCACCTCGATGGTCAAATTGTCGGAAACTTTGAACTCGTCAAGAGGGGGAGAAGTGAATAGATTCTGGCTGCGAACAGTGATGGCGGTGTGAACGCGAACGACATATGCCCCTGGGCGCTGCAAACGAAATTCGCGGTTCAACAACTGCCTTACTGCGGTGGTTTTTCCTGGGGCGACTTCCCATAGGCTACTTCCGCAACTCGCAGCAATTCCACAGCCCCATTGCTCACGCGCTGAGTCCGCCCCAGGTACTTCGATAAAAAAGTTTTGACAAAACATATTGGTGGGCCCGAAACCCACCCAAATCGCGTCGTTACTCGTGTTGCTAACCGACAAGACTACGTACACAGGTTCGCCTATGAGGTAAGTTGATTTTTCTGTGGTGAACCGAGCTTTGACGTCTTGCGCGGACAGCGTTGCAGCGGTCAGAAAGGTCAGCAGCAAAAGTGGGAGCGGTTTATTCAGCATAATGCAATCTTCATCTAGTGTGACCTACTGGCTTGGAATACCGCAAGTCTACTAAAGGTTGTCAAGTAATTAGCACATCAGTTCTGAGCAACTGTCGATCGACCAAAGGATTCGCACTAACTAGTTGGCCCAAGTCCCGAGAAACGCGGGGTTCACTTCTTCGCAGTGGGAACTTTTTGCTTCAACTCTTCAAACCAGTTCAACACGACGTTGATTTGT
>Ga0137418_10001395_pt1 | contig 18444 bp, 17 predicted proteins | sample CZODoug3_1_2_16f_FD_122242 | JGI IMG/M metagenome (GOLD analysis project Ga0137418, IMG submission 122242) | Vadose zone soil fungal communities from Angelo Coast Range Reserve, California, USA - CZODoug3_1_2_16fungal (Hybrid Assembly) | ecosystem: Environmental > Terrestrial > Soil > Vadose... | reverse complement strand
CGCCATCCCGGTCCCTTCTGGACCATCTCGTCTTGGTCAGCGAGCGGCAAATCCGCCTCTTGCTGATTTCGCGGAAAAACATCTTCTCCCGCGTGCCGCGAATCAGCGCCACGCAGGCAGCCCGCCGGTGCCAGCGATGCGCAGACTTCGCCCAGCGGGAGACCGTCTTTAGCCGTGCGTTTTCGAGCCTGAATATGGCGGCGGTTTTTACCTCCAGCACCGAGCCGAGAAAAAGTTGATCTGCAACCTCAACCATAAAATCGAGTCCGTCCTCGATTTGAATTTGCCGCCGAAACCCGACGGGAGCGCGGCGCAAATCCGCCGTGTACCAGCCATGCGGATTTAATTTGCTGTTGGAAGAACTGCTTCACACCTTGCGCGTGCTCGGCAGAGCCACCCTGTTTCAAGGCTCGCCAAATCTGCGCTGCCATCACCGCGGGTGTGGATTCTACCTGGAGCCGCCCCAACCTTCAGCCATGGGATTTGATGTTACTCGACGGGAGACTTGTCTCAGACAGCCGATTCGGCCGCATGGGCGCGTGTCCGGCTGATAATCTTGTCATAAATCCAGAGTAGCATTGCCGTGGCCACGCCTACACCGGTCACCACCCACCATATGCGCTCCGGCTGATGCGCGATCTCCCCAAAGCGATGCATGAGCGTCCCGCCGAACCATCCTCCGATCAATGATCCAATTCCGATCGGCAGGAATGCAAAGCCCATGTACGTGCCTTGCTGTCCGGGGGGAGCCAGCCGCGAGATGTATTCGTAGTAGCGTGGAGATTGAATGATCTCGCCCAGCGCCAGGACAAACAACGAGACCACCGCGCCCCATATCGTGGGCCGGAAGGCCAGGATCAGCCAAGAAACGGAGGTGATCACGGTGCCCAAAATGACAGCTTGAAACGCCGGAATCTTGCGCGTGAGAAAATTCACCGCCAGGGTGAGACCTATTACCGTCAGCCCATCGGTGACCAGGATCTTCTCGACGTCGGCATGAGGATTGATGTAGCCGTGAATGTAGCCGGGCAAGCTAATGTACTGCTGCCAGAATACGATCCAGTAACCGGTAAAAAGCACGAGGAACCACATGAAGCGGCTGATGCCAGCAAGTACGACCGCCAGCAACCCAATCCAAATCCACCAGGGGACGGTCAGGTGATAGATCATGACCGTGATTCGCAACAGCAAAGCGATCCCCAGCACAGGAAGAACCAGCCGGTAATTGCCAACCACAACGCAGAAATTGCGTGCAACAGTCGCGATCGAAGGCGGAGGTGCATCCCCGGGCTTGTGCGGTTCCCGGAAAAAGAGCAGAACGAAAAAGAACATCGCCAGGACACTGAAGGCGGCAACACGATAAACATTCTCAACCCCAAGGTGGCGATGTGCCCAGGACGCGAACAATGGTCCGGCGGCGCCGCCAATGTTGACCATGGTGTAGTAAATCGAGTATCCGATGGAGCGGACATTTTCCTTGGACGCTCGAGCCGTGGTGCCGACCACGCAAGGCTTTACCAGCGAGATACCGAGGGCGGGAAGGACGAGAATGAAGCCCACGAACAGACTGAGCGGCACGGCATTGCGGACGGGCGCCAGCCACGGCGCCGCGATGGACCCGATCAGAAAATATGCGACCGCAAGCATGAGGTAAGCCATCGAAAGAGCGCGGCGGAAGCCTAACCGGTCCGCAGCGGCCCCACCGAAAATGGCGAGAAACCAGACCATGCCGCCGAAGATGCCGGTCAAAGTCCCGGTCTGCTCGGTGGAGAAATTCAGCTTCTCTTGCAAATACAGGGCAAGCGAGGCAAAAGCCCCGTAGTAGGAAAGGCGTTCAAAGATTTCGCTGATGTTCGCGACCCAGAACGGCCTCTCAAAGCCCGTGCGAATTTCCTCGAAGCGTTCGGAAAAGATCAAGCGTGGCTCCCCCATGATGGTTGTGCGTCCCGCCCCTCCAAACGGCGGAGGTCGCCAGGAAGACAAAGGCCAACGGAATTCCTAGCCCGCTAATCGGCACTTGTGGCATCACGGAATTTATCGGTTGATTAATCCCATCTTGCTTCTTAGTTCCTCGGCCGAAAGCCCAGAAACACGAACCACTTTTCCGCGTCTGGTCTGGCCGGAGGCAATGGTAACGGAACCGTGCGGCACCTTCAAAAGTTTCGCCAAGAATTCGATGCAGGCCTCATTGGCGCGGCCTTCCGCGGGTGGCGAGGTTAGGGAAACTTTGAGCGCGTCGCCGAGTTCACCCGTGATGGCATTTGTCTTCGCGCGGGGATGGACTTTGACCGCAAACGTCACTCCGCCATTCGACTCCCGGATGGGAATCACGAATTCCTTCTCAAAGAAAATGCTGTCTCGGCCAGCAGCAGAGCTCCCACCAGAGTCGTTTGCGGGTGCTGCAACGCGCGCGATTTTCCGATGCTTGCCATCAGAGCGATCACGAACACGAGCATGGTTACATTCGCAGTAATGCAGAATAGCTTGAGACCTCGTACTCCCCGGCCGTTGCGGATGCGCAGCACATTCAACATCGCGGTGAACAGCAAGGCTAAGCCGGTCCCGAAGATCCAGATTCTGCCGGTGTAGGTTTTTGGCACAAGCAGGCAATCCACGATTGCAAGAATAAAAAGGGTTCCCGCGCAAAGCCGGTCGAAGAGCTTCATCGCCTCTGTGTGCCCCTGCCTCCGGAGTCTACCCTGAGCTCGGCGAAGGGTGGTTAAGCTTTTGTTCTTTCCCCGAAGATCGCCGTGCCCAGGCGCACGCAAGTCGATCCTTCTTCAATTGCCACTTCGAAATCGTGGGACATGCCCATGGAAAGCTGCTCCATAGCAACGGCTGACAGTTTGCGAGCGGCAATTCGATCGCGCAGTTCACGCAGCTTGCGGAAGTAAGGGCGCGCATCTTGGGGATGGTCACGAAACGGAGGCACGGTCATGAGTCCGCGGAATACCATCCCTTCTAGACGGGGCGCTGCGAGCAGCAACTCTTCCAGTCCCTGCGAGTCCGGCGTGGCGCCGTTTTTGGCCTCCTCGCCGCCCACGTTGATTTCGACCAGTACGTCTAGTTTCCTGCTGAGCTTGCGGACCGCCGCATCCAGCTTTTCCGCCAGCTTTAGCGAATCGACAGAATCCACGGCGCGAAACAGTTCCGCCGTCTTTGTAGCCTTGTTGGTCTGCAGGTGTCCGATCATGTGCCACTCGGCAGCGTGCAAATCCTGAAGCGCATGGTTCTTGGCCGCAAACTCCTGAACCCGGTTCTCGCCGAACAGGCGCTGTCCCGCGACATAAGCTTCGCGGATACGTTCCGGCGGCTGAGTCTTGCTCACCGCCATCAGCGCGATTTCTTCCGGCCGACGCCCAGCGCGGCGCGCAGCAGCGATGATGCGCTCCTGAATCGATGCGATGTTTGCGGCGACGGACATGGACAGAGTGAGTCAGAAACGGATCGATCGTTCGCTTCGCCGAGGACGCGGGCGGGAGTGCCCGCGCCACACGAAAATCACATCATTGCGGTCGGCGGAGCAGGTTCGCTCGGATCGCCGGCCGCGGAGACGGGCAAAAAGATCATCAGAGCTGCCAAGCCAGCAAGCACGATCATTCCTCCCACCAGATAAGACGGATCGTTGAAGATCTGCGGCGGGTGGTTGGGCGCGCCCCACGAGGGAACAAACTGCAATCCCGCCCATACCAGGCCCAATAAGGCTTCCCCAGCGATCAGCCCGGAAGCAACCAGCACTCCGGCATTTTCTACACGTGCCTTCTGGGCGCTGTTGAATCCATGTCGGTTGGCAACCCAATCACCGACGGAGCGAATCACTCCGCCCATAAAAATCGCGAAGGTAGTTCCGAATGGCAAATACATGCCCACTGCCACCAGCATAGGACTTTTCACCTGCATCATGATCAGAGCGAACCCAAAAAAGATTCCCACCACCACCAACGGCCAAGGCATATCGTGACCCACGATGCCCATGGCCAAGGTGGCCATGAGACCAGCTTGCGGCGCCGGAAGCTCTGCACCGCCAAATCCCACGCCGCCGGCTTTAATGCTGCCCTCGTGCAGCAGCATCAAAGGGAAATACATCACAAGGCTTGCCACCACCACCGCGATCAGCTCGGCGGCCTGAATCTTCTGAGGTGTGCCTCCTAAGATGTAGCCAACCTTGAAGTCCTGCAAGAGCTCGCCCGCGACGGCTGATGAAACGCAGACCACCGCTGCCACTCCCAGAACCGCGGCTACACCTGGGCCACCCGAGACACCCAGCGCCACCATCAAGAGCGCGGCAATCAGCAGCGTCGACAGCGTCAAGCCGGAAATCGGATTGTTGGACGAGCCGATGAACCCAACCAGATTGCCGGAGACGGTGGCGAAGAAAAATCCCACCAGAATCATCACCACCGCTGCCAGAATGGCGGGCCACAGCAGTCCCGAGATTCTGATGTAGAGCAAACACATCAGCACGAACATCACAGCAATCAAACTGAAGACCGTTTTCGAACTCATGTACCGTTCCGTGCGTGCGAGCTTGGCTTGCTGGTCGGCCGTCTGGCGAAGGTCCGCGAATGCCTTGCCAATTCCGGCAGTCAGACTCGCGCGCATCCTGAATAATGTGTACGCAGCGCCAACCAGCATGCCGCCTACTGCAATCGGGCGCACGATGTATCTCCATACCGCGTCCGCCATCGTCGCCCAATTGTCGGGAGTGTCGGACGGAATGTAGGCTCTCAGCTGCGGCCCAAGAAAAAACATCATCAAAGGAACCATCAAACCCCAGGCCAGCACGCTGCCGGCAAACTGGATCGACGCCAGCCTGAGACCAATGATGTACCCCACCCCCAGATAAGCCGGACTCACGCTCGGCGCCGCAAAGACGGTGGTTCCTCCCGTGGGTACGATGTGCGTGCTTCCTGCCGTGCCCAGGCGAACCTGGGTGCGTCCCAGACTGCCAACGCCAACGTGAAGGTCGGTGTCGGCGGAGAACAGCCCGAATTTTCCCAGGATGTACACCACGCCGCCAATGCCGATGTTCCAGAACAGATATTTCGCGGCCTGCGCTCCCCGTTGTCCAGCTTTGTGAATCTCCGATGCCGCCAGTGATTCCGGAAAGGGCAACTCTGGGTCTTCCACCATGCCGCGCCGTACCAGAGAAATGAACAGCACTCCCAGAATGCTGCCCACCATGATCAGTGACGTGGATTTCCAGTAGGCGTCAGCAAACCGGAAAGAGGGCCATGCCTTGGCCAGCAGAAACGCCGGAAGCGTAAAAATTGCGCCGGCGGCTACTGACTCCCCGATTGATCCCGCGGTCCGGGCAATGTTTTCTTCAAGCAGCGACCCCTTCCACGCCCGCATCGCCGCCATGGCAATCACGGCCGCCGGATACGTAGCCGCGATCGTGATACCGGCACGCAATCCCAAGTACGCATTGGCTGCTCCTAGAACGATCGTCATCAGAAGTCCCAGCAGCACCGCACGCAAAGTAAATTCCTTCATCTCCATGCTCTCCGGCACGAAGGGGACGTGCTTTTTCGGTCCAGATCCTGATTCGGCTACCGGGTTACTCATAACGGAGCATCCTCTGTTTGCGTGGGGTGGTAAGGCTGACATCTGGGCCGTAACTGATTCTAAACACGCGGACGGCGCACGTTAGCACGTGGCACTCGTGTTTTACAAGTCCGGCGCTGATTCCGGCGCTGATTCCGACCGCTCCTGGACCTGCTTTTTATTCCCTAGAAGACCGTGCGAAACCCGTAGAGAAAGTTGGAGCTTTTGCACCAGGACGGAGTTACAATATTGCAACGAGACTTACTCTTCTGTTTACTTCGTCCCCGAGGTGTCGTTTGCTAGACGCAAAGATGCAGCCATGGTTGCGGCAGTGGAGTCAATTCCGCTGCCGAGACTGCGCGAGTGACGTCGGCTTTCGTTCCCGCCGTCGCACTTTCTCAGAGCTCTATATCTTGCCACTTTTCTATCTGCAGCCAGTACGCTGCGCGGAATGCTTCCGGCGGGATTACCGCCTAATGTCCGTTCAGGTGCGAGAACGGCCCGTCGAAGTGGGCCCGAAACCCGCGATGTCCGCAACCGGCCCGTCGCCGACCCACGATCGTAACGTTGCCTAGCGGTCAGCATCGCCGTTATACTGCAGCGAGATTTGGCGCCCGTGAACCGCGAGTTCTACGGGCACACGGGAGGCCGTCTTCAGCAGTAGTGGAGACCGAACTCGGGCTACCGAGGCCAGAGCAGTGGCAGGCCTTTCTATCGTTTCGCGGTGGGGCGGCCGGGCTTCCGAAAGTCTTTTCGCAATATTGTTTCCTTGCGCTTGGCGCATCTGCGGCACCCCGCGGGTTACGATTTCCCGGCTTCCAGTTTGCGACGAGTGCCTTGCTTCGATGGGTCCGATCGCAGGCTGCCTGTGCTCAGTCTGCGGGGAACGAATCTCGTCTCCCTACGCCGTGTCCGGAATAGACGGAGAACCGCGTTGCCGTCTTTGCCGCTGCATTCCGCTTCGCTTCCCCAATCTACATGCCCCAGTTCTGCACCGCGCCGGAGCATCTAAAGTAGGCGTCGCCACAGGGGCGCGGACGCTCAAGGTATCGACACGCGGAAGGGAAATCGCGCGCCGTGATCAGGAAGGCGATGAAGAGATTGTCCCGTTGGCGCAAGCGGCCGGCGGTAAGCAGCGAGGTGTTAGGAGGACATTCGTCTGGCGGGATGCTGTCAGGCTGCCGTAAATTGAGTATCGACGCTCTTCGGCCCGTCGCTACTTAGGTCGAGTCGAGTATTCTGCGAACTGAGACTTTGGAGTTGCTAGCGCAAATGGCAAGCAGGATCGAATCCGGAGCATGGCTAACGGGCAGGCACGCCGGGGGTACGATGTTTGTGCCGGCGGCGACGCACCGCGAAGGCGACGCCCACGCGTTGCACGCTCCTGTGCTAGTGCTGAATGCGTCCTACGAGCCGATCAACGTCTGCGCTGCACGCCGCGCCCTGGTGCTTGTGCTCAAGGGGGTCGCCATGACGGAAGAGGAAAATGGACACTTCCTGCACGCTGCCCGCCTCGCCATGCGTGTGCCCTCGGTGATCCGCCTGCTCGAGTACCGCCGCATCCCGCACCAGAGCCGCGCGCTGTCGCGGAAGAACATCCTGCTGCGCGATCGCAATACTTGCCAATACTGCGCCGAAGTGTTGCCTTCGAGTGAGTTGACGCTAGATCACGTAGTCCCGCGTTCGCGCGGAGGCCTCTCCACCTGGGAAAACCTCGTGGCCTGCTGCCACGCCTGCAATCGTCACAAGGGCAACCATTTTCCCCCCGAGGCTGGGATGAAGCTAATGCGCGAGCCCCGCGCCTTCAATCTCCACACCAGCCGCCACATCATGCGCCTGATGGGCCGCAGCGACGACAAATGGCGGAAGTATCTTTTCTACTAGTACCACCCCATCAGCACCTGGCGGCTCGACCACCCGGACCTTACTCCGGAGGCGATATGGCTACAAATCAATAGGTTTTCTTGAGACCGAAGCTGAGAAGCCGTGTGGTCACGCCCACGGACCGGAAAGCTCTAACCGCTGAGTGCTGAATGCTTCTACTGCGGGCTCTTCGGCACGTCCGGCTTCTTCTCAGGATTTTGCGGCTGCTTCTGATCGTTCGGCGTCTTGGGCAGTTCCTTCCCCTGATACAAAATCTTCACACTCGATCCAAACCGTTTGTAGTCTTCGTACTTCACAATCTCTCGGATGTGGATGTCACCGGTGCCGAAATGCAGAGTGTCGTCGGCGCGGGTGTAGGTCGGAAACCAGTATGCCCCGTCGATCTGCTGCCGCCAGGTGGTGAATTTGGGGTAGAGGTGCTCTTCCTTGCCCTTCTTTTTGGAATCGCGAATTTCCGGCACGCCTTGCCCGTAGGTCTTCACAATTTGATAGTCGTGGTCGTCCACCCAGATGCGTCCCTGGAAGTATCGCTTCTTGGGCTGGATTGTCTTGGGGGCGAGGTCAAAGACGTAACAGTGCAGCTCATCTTCCTGCTGCTGACCAACATATAAAACGTTGTATTCCGAGATCTCATCCGAGGTCATCACAAAAGGCAGGCGCCTGCGGATATCCTCAAAGTCCCCCTGATCCATGGACAGTCCGCCTTTCTCAAGGTCGGACTGCGGGGCAAAGACCACGTTCTCCAACCGCCTTCCCTTGTCGTCAAAAAGGACGTCGAAGACTTCATGGTACTCGCCGGTGACGGTCTCGCCGTCCATAACCATCACTTTCACATCCTGGCGATAGGTGTACTGATCGCGTGCCACCTTGAATTCTTTTTCCTTGGCAGCAAAGCGCTGAATGATTTCCTCTACAGTAACCCCCTTAGGCGGAGACGTGTCCAGCAGCCCCTCCTGCGCGGAAGCCGGCAGAGCCGCCACCATGCAGCCTAGAAGTATGACAATAAAGAGCGTTTTGGGAGAGGAAGCAATGCGCAACGACAATTTCATACTTCTAGTCTATCGAAATATGGTCAGAAAGGCAGGGCGAGAGACCGCGGGACCGCGGCGCGCCTACCTCCGACTCCTCTCCGCTCAGCGAAGCCGGAGGATAGGGCGCTGCAGTTCTGCCGCTATCTAAGATGCCAGACTAGAATAGGGGTTGCCGTCGAAGAAAATCAGCAACGCCCTGCAGAGCTCGCCATTTCAGGGGTTGGCGCGGAATGCAAGCCCTGTCCCCCAGCGCACAATTTTCGACACAAAAGGGAAGACGCAGCTGTCATGCTGAGCGTTTGACTCGCCGAAGGGGACCTGTGTGAACTCTCGGCCTTGGCATGGATCGTTCGCGCGAAAGACGCCGGTCAGGATGACGAATGCGCGGAGGACAGCCGCCAGAAGGGTAGTGTCCTAATTTGAGGGACCGTCAATGTTTAGCCGGATGGTGGGCTTGGGCAGGGGCTTTTTCCGGAGCCGCACTTTAGGACGGACGCTTTCCAGTAGCAGAAGGAAGATGGTTGCGAACGTAAATATGAACGCAATGACCTCGAAGACGCGGCCCCGCCGGGCGAGCACAAACAGGGGTGCCATGAGAGGACCTAGTACAACAGAGCGCGGCGATTTCATTTCCAGTCTTGCCTTGCAGTGAGGGCAGACTAGCCATCTCCAGCCATCCCAGTTTAGAAAAAAGGGGGTGGCTACATCGTGATTGCAAGCAGGGCACGTTGCCATCGACCAAACTCCCTCGCAGTCTTGTGCTTACTGTGCCGTCGTCGTTCCACCGTGTCAATGGAACTATTAAGATAGAGCAGCACTCTCGTAACCACGCGGAATGAAATAACAAATTAGGACACTCCCCGCCAGAAGCTAGAGCTAGAAGCCAGAAGCTAGCCCCTGTTACACTCATCGGTTTGGCAAGGAGGTGCCCTCATGCGTCTTTTCGTCCTGTCCCTTCTTACCGGTGTTCTCCTCTTCATATTCGGCTTTACGGCTTTCGCACAAGCCAAACATCCCTTTACTTTTGAAGACATGATGAAGCTCAAGCGCGTGGGCGAGCCTGAAGTTTCACCCGACGGCAAGTGGGTGATCTTCAGCGTGGTTGAGGTAAATCTCGACGCGAACACCAAAATGCCGCACATCTGGATTGTGCCCACGGCGGGAGGTTCGGAGCGTGAGATCATTGCCGATCGAGATGCTGACCGCCCGCGCTGGGCACCGGATGGGAAGCGGTTTGCTTTCATTTCTACGAAAGAGCAGGGCTCGCAGGTTTGGATCGCGGATTTTGATGGCGCAGCCGGCGCCGTATCCGCGGTCTGGAGGTTAACCAGCGTCGCAACCGAAGCTGGCGGCGAGCTCTGGTCTCCGGATGGCAAAAATATTCTCTTCACTTCCGATGTTTATCCGGAGTGCGATGGCGAGCCCGCTCAAGAAGACATTTGCAACGGGAAGAAACTCAACCAGGCTAATAAGTCGAAAGTGAAGGCGCAGATCTTCACGCGCCTGCTCTATCGCCATTGGAACGCATACAAAGAAGGCAAGCGCAGCCACATCTTCGTAATGAGCGCGATTAACGGAAGGCCAAATGTAGGTGACCAGCGCAGGCCGGTTCCTCGCGACCTAACCCCGGGCGACTACGACGCGCCCGTATTCTCGCTCGGCGGGCAGGACGACTACGCTTTCTCGCCCGACGGGCAGGAGATGTGCTACACCTCGAATCACGATCACAACGAAGCCGCTTCCACCAACAACGATCTCTGGATCGTCCCGGTCACCGGAGCTCCGGCGAAGAACATCACCGCCGACAATCCCGCCAGCGACTCGACGCCGCTCTATTCGCCCGATGGTAACTACATCGCCTACCGTGCCCAGCAGCGTCCGGGATACGAGAGCGACCGCTTCCGGTTGATGCTGTACGACCGCAAGACGGGTGTTCGGAGGGAATTGACGTTTGCCCTTGATGCCTGGGTCGGGACATTCGCATGGTCGCCGGATTCTTCTGGCCTCTATTTCGTCGCCGAAAATAAGGGTCAATCGCCGATCTATTCCCTCGCTATATCGAGAGAAACGATGGCGGCAGCGGCAGGTGGAGACGCGACCATACACGATACAAAAATCGATATTAAGACCTTGCTTCCCAATGGCTTCAATGATGACCTGGCCGCGACACCCGACGGCAAGCTTTTCTATACCTCGATGTCGCTCGAGCGACCCATCGAGATCTCCTACCTTTCAACCGCCCGCTGCTCAAATGAGGAATCGACATCGCGCGAAGCACCAGCAGGGCTGCAAGCCTTGGCGGGGCGCGCCTTCAAATACCTGTCGTGTCTGGTGAATCCCCTCACCAAGACCAACGAGGCCGTCCTCTCCCAACTTGCCATGTCCCCACTTGAATCTTTCTGGTTCCCCGGCGCGAATGGCGACAAAGTGCAAGGCTTCCTGGTCAAGCCGCCGAACTTCGAGGCCAGCACGAAATACCCCGTGAAGTTCCTCATCCACGGCGGGCCGCAGGGGGCCTGGGGAGACGACTGGAGCTACCGCTGGAATCCCGAACTCTTCGCCGCCAACGGATACGTGGTCATCATGATCAACTTCCACGGCTCGACCGGCTACGGACAGAAGTTCATCGACGCCATTAACGGCGACTGGGGTGGCGCTCCGTATGAAGACCTGATGAAGGGCATGGACTACGCCGAGAAGACTTATCCGTTCATCGACAAAGACCGCGAGTGCGCGCTGGGCGCCAGCTACGGCGGATACGCCATCAACTGGATCCTCGGCCACACCCAGCGCTTCAACTGCGTGGTGTCGCACGACGGCATGTTCAACGCCGAGTCCGCCTGGGGCACCACCGAAGAACTTTGGTTCAACAACTGGGAGTTCAAAGGCACGCCCTATGACAATCGCGCGATGTATCAGAAGTGGTCTCCGCACCACTACGCGATCAATTTCAAGACGCCCACGCTTGTAATCCACGGCCAGCGCGATTACCGCCTCGACGTGAGTGAAGGCTTCCAGCTTTTCACCACGTTGCAGATGGAAGGCGTGCCTTCGAAGATGCTGTATTTTCCCGACGAAGGCCACTGGGTGCTCCAGCCGCAGAACAGCCGGCTGTGGTACGAGACGGTCAACGCCTGGGTAGATCAGTGGACGAAGAAGTGACGGGAGGTCAACCGAGCCGCCCCAGGCGGACGTCACTTTTGGCAGGCTCGAACATCTAATGAAATGCTACAGGTAAATTAGGTGTATTGCTTCATTCCAGCAATACTGCATAGAGGAAATCATGACAGAAAAAATAGTGAAGAGTGAAACCGCGTGGAAGAAAGAACTAACTCCCGAGCAGTACCGTGTCACGCGGGAGGCTGGCACCGAACCTGCCTTCAGCGGAAAGTACTGGAAGACGAAAGATCCGGGCACCTATCACTGCGTCTGCTGTGGAGCGCCTCTGTTCGATTCCACGACAAAGTTTGATTCGGGCACCGGCTGGCCAAGCTTCTACGCTCCCGCGGACGGAAAAAACGTCGTGCAGCACCAGGATTCCAGCTACGGCATGGTTCGGACCGAGGCGCGCTGCGCAAGCTGCGACGCGCATTTAGGGCATGTTTTTGAGGATGGTCCGGCGCCGACCGGCGTGCGTTATTGCATGAATTCGGCGGCCTTGAAGTTGGAACCAAACCAGGAAAAAGAAGAGAAGAAATAACTATCGCGTCCTCCGTGGTTGCAGAGTTTGTTAACCACGAAGGACGCGAAGCCACACGAGGAGAAATGGGATGTTCTATGCGCCGGAGTTAGCGGCCAATGCTTTTGGCGGCTCAGAAGCCGACGGCTTCGATGTCTCGGCCGGTTTGACCTGAGATTGCGTCTGGTGTTTCTCAGGCTTCAGTTCCCCGCTGCGTACCTGGATACCACCTTTGAGAACGGCGCCGTCTTCCACGCTGATGCGCACGGTGGAAACGTCTCCCGTCACTGAGCCTTCGCTGCGGATGTCCAGACGATCACCGCACTCGATGTTGCCGTTGACCTTGCCCATGATGACGATTTCGCGAGCGGTGATATTCGCCTGCACGATGCCGTTGCGGCCGATGGTGACGCGATTGTCAGCCAGGCTGATCTTGCCTTCGACGCGGCCGTCGATATAGAGCGATTCCGAGCCACTGATTTCACCCTTGACTACGAGCGAACGCCCGATGGTTGCCTGCTCCACGGGAGAACTCACGGTCTTGACCGGGTTGAAGGAGTTTGGGTTCGAAGCCGGCGAACTCGACTTCAGGTTGAAAGAGTTGTCTGCTGACTGAAGCATCGATGCGACCTTCCTTGGCCGCGTCTGCGGCAGCCGACCCCATGCAGCGGGTCTCTAGGATCTGTGGCCCTTCAGGGAGTTGCTGTCCCATCGGACATGCTGACTATCGCACACAGGTAAGTAATCACCGAGATTACGGAAGAGCCTGTACGGTTGCGGCGCGGGGGGCGCCACTAGTCCACTTGCAGGACGTGGGCGAGATTTTCCCACTCCAGAATGAGAGCTGCGTGCTTGGCCTTGTGCTGGTCGAGTTCCTGACGATGGCGGTGGTTTTCGTCGACGCTGACAAAGTTCTGCAGAACGGTCTCGCAATGCGCGATGGCTGCTTCGACACCGCTGATTTCTTTTTCCAGTTCACGGACGCGTTGTTCCACCTGCTGGCGCTTGATAGGATTCAGACGTTTGGCCTTGCTGCCCGCGGCGGGCTCTTCCACTGATTGATTGCGGTCCGGTTTGCCATTTGAGGGGACGTCCGCCACGCTTGTCCTGGCTTGCAGAGCGGAAGCCATACGCTCCTCTGGCTCGGTGTTCCCACCCTGTTTGCGCCAGAGGTAGTCTTCGTAGTTACCGGGATAAATCTCAACTTTCCCTCCACCGATTTCAAAGACACGCGTGGCCAGCTTGTCGATGAAGTATCGGTCGTGGGAAACGAAGACGACGGTGCCAGCGTAATCCGTAAGCGCGTCGAGCAGCACATCCTTCGCGCGCAAGTCGAGGTGATTCGTGGGTTCGTCGAGCAACAGAAAGTTCGCGGGATGCAACAGCAGGCGCAGCAGGGCATAGCGGCCACGCTCGCCTCCAGAAAGCACATCGATTTTCTTGAAAACATCGTCTTCGGAAAACAGGAAACATCCAAGAAGGCTGCGTAGTTCGGTCTGGGTCGAGCGCGGAGAAGCATCGCCCAGATCCTCTAGAATTCGCGCCTCCGGATTGAGTTCTTTGTATTGGTCCTGGGCAAAATAATCAGGCTGAGCGTTGTGGCCCAGCCGGTATTCGCCGCGCGTCAACGGCTCGGTGCCGGCGAGCAGCTTGATCAAGGTCGACTTGCCCGCTCCGTTCACTCCGACCAGGGCAATACGCTCGGCGCGTTCGATCACGAAGCTGACGTCGCGAAACACTTCCTTGGTGCCATAACTCTTGGCCACATGGTTGAACTCGGCCACGATCCGACCGCTGGGCTTGGGCTGCGGGAACGAAAAGTGGATGGTTTTTTCTTCCGGGGGAATCTCGATTCGCTCGATCTTTTCCAGTTCCTTGATGCGGCTTTGCACCTGCTTGGCTTTGGTGGCCTGGTAGCGGAAACGATTGATAAAGACTTCGAGCTGTTCGATTCGCTCGCGCTGATTGCGGTAGGACGCCTGCAACTGCTCATTGCGCTGCGTCTTCTGCGTCACGTATTTGTCGTAGTTGCCGGTGTAGAACCATAACCGCTTGTTCCAGATTTCTACGATCTTGTTGACGGTTACGTCGAGGAAATAGCGGTCATGCGAGATCAGCAACAAAGCGTGGGGATAGCCTCGGAGATAGTCCTCGAGCCAGTTACGGGCTTCCAGATCGAGATGGTTCGTGGGCTCGTCCAGTAGAAGCAGGTTCGGTTGCTGAAGCAGGAGTTTGGCCAGCGCCAACCGCATCTGCCATCCGCCGGAAAATTCTTCCGTTTGCCTCTGCCAGTCTTGCTTGCCGAAGCCAAGCCCCATCAGCACGCGGCCCACTTCGGCTTCAATCGAATATCCATCACGGGTTTGGAACTCATGCTCCAGCCTGTGATACCGGTCTGCCACGTCGGCATATTCCGCGCTGGTGTGGTCGAGTTCTGCGATGCGATGCAGCAGGCTTTCGAGTTCCTGCTCCATCGCGCGCAACTCATCGAATACCGACATGCACTCGGCAAAAACCGTGCGCCCGGAAAGCCAAAGGCCATCCTGCGGCAAATACCCTGCAGTGGTGCCTTTGGCGATGGTGAGCGTGCCGTAATCGAGCGTGTCCAGTCCGGCGAGTACCTTCATCAGGGTTGATTTGCCGGTGCCGTTTGCGCCCACCAGGCCAACGCGGTCGTTGGGCGTGATCAGCCAGTCAGCATTCTCGAAAAGGAGTTTGTGGCCGAAACGTTTTCCGGCGCCAGACAACTGGATCATGGTCTGGATTTATCGTCTCATAAAACCCGGCCCCCGGAGTACCTGGTGCCCAGCACCGAGAACCTCGTGGAAGCACCAAACAAGGAATATTTCAGGACTGAGTGGCGCCGCGGCTCTGGCTTTTTTCGGGGGATTTGGCCCAGAGGGATTCATGAAGATTGATGCGCTCAAGGGCGCGGGCGATCACCGACTGGAGTTCATGCGCGTACCTCACCTCACGCCCTTTCGTCAGACGCTGTTGCGCTTCCTCGGCGCTGAACCAGGTGGGATTGCGCAGCATTTCATCCGGACGGCGCGTTCCATGCACTTCCATCAAAAAGGCTTTGACCACGAACTCCTGAACGCCGCCGGTCTGCCAGAACACACCCTTGGAGTGAAGGTACAAATGAAAGTGGCGAGGCTCGATGGTGCCCAAGGCGCCGGCTTCCTCCGCCGCTTCACGTTCCGCAGCCTGGCTGTGCGACATGTTGGCACCAGGAGAGCCCTTGGGAAAGGTCCACTTGTTGCCGCCATTCGTGTTGACCAGAAGGAATTCCACAGCCGTGCCCCGTCTGCGATAGCAAATCGCGGCCACCTGCAACGGCAAGGATTTCGCAGCGCGTGGTGAAGCCATCGGGCTAACTCCTTGGTAAAGCCTACTTGCAAGATATTTCAGGAATGTTAAAGTGCAGCGAAAATTGTGCATCTGGTTGGTTACGAAAGAGTTACCTACGGCGAGAAATATTGAGGTCGGCTCACCCACTCTCCTATTTCGGGGAGTTCACGCCAAGTTGCGCTGCAAGGTCTTTCGGTCCAATTCATTTTCCCAGCGCGCCACCACCAAGGTAGCTACGCCGTTGCCGATCATGTTGACCAATGCGCGAAACATGCTCATGAAGCGGTCGATGCCGAGCACTAAGGCCATTCCTGCCACCGGAATCGTGGGGATCACAGAGAGAGTCACGACCAGCGCAATGAAGCCCGCACCTTGCACGCCGCTGGCGCCTTTCGAAGAAAGTACGGCCACGGCGAAAATCATAAGCTGCTGGGGCAAGGTGAGAGGAGTATTCGTCGCCTGCGCAACAAAAAGTGCGGCCAGCGTCATGTAAAGACTGCTGCCATCAGTGTTGAACGTGTAGCCCGTGGGCACGACTAACCCGACCAGGGAGCGCGAGCAGCCAAGAGCCTCGAGTTTTTCCATCAAGGTTGCCAGGGCCGTCTCGGAGGAGCTGGTGGCAAGAACCAGCAGGATCTCTTCCTTGATATACAGCAGGAACCTCAGGATATTGAAACCCGCAACCCAGGCAATCGCGCCCAGCACGATCAGCACAAACAGAATCGATGTGATGTAAAACGTCGCCACCAGCCTGGCCAGCGGGCCGAGGGAGGCAATTCCGTACTTCCCGATGGTGAACGCCATGGCCCCGAAAGCGCCGATGGGCGCAAACCGCATCACGATATTTACAACACCGAAGACGGCCTGAGTCAGGGAGTCCAACAGTTCGAGCAACGACTTACAGCGCGGCCCCATCGCGGAGAGCGCAAATCCGAACAGGATGGAGACAAGTACAACTTGCAGGATATCGCCTTTCGCAAAGGCGTCCACAATTGTTGTGGGAATGATGTGCATGAAGAAGTCGGTAACGCTCTGTGCCTTGGCTTGCCCGGCATATTCGGCCACGGCTCGCGGGTCCAGTGTGGCTGGATTCACGTTGAAGCCACTTCCCGGATGCACAAGATTTCCCACCACCAGGCCCAGCGCCAAAGCCATCGTCGACACGATTTCAAAATAAAGGATGGCCTTGCCGCCCACGCGTCCGACCTTCTTCATGTCCTGCATGCCGGCAATGCCCGACACCACAGTGCAGAATATGATCACCGTAATGATCATGGTGATCAGGCGGATGAAGGCGTCGCCCAGGGGCTTCATGGCGACGGCGGCGTGGGGTCGGAAGTGCCCGAAGATCACGGCCAGCGCTATGGCGAACACGACCTGTACCCATAGCGTGGCATAGAAAGGCTTCTTGCTTGAGCGTCCGGACTTGGATGCCGGCGGGACAGTGGTGGAGGTAGTTGGCATGGGTGCGTTTGAGAATCCCCTCTTGGCTTGGCGGCGGCTCTTATGGTTGGTGATTAGACTCGCGGATTTCCGGTCCCGCTGGAGTGCCGAGGGTCTTGACCAGCCATGGAATAATAACCTGCTTGAAGATGAGCGGATCGGGCCAGACTCCGACTTGCCGTCCCAAATGGCCGCCCTTCGGGTTAATCCAAGCTTCTTTCGGGGTGTCGCCCTTGCTCAGCAGCAGATAAATATCGTCGATCGGAACCTGGGTGTCTAGAACCCCCGCCATAATTAACATTGGCGCCATTGGTTTGCCGAGTAGGCCTTGATGCACCAGCGACATCTTAGGCAGGAAGTCGCCCATCTCGTCCAGCGTATGGACGCCTTCGAGAATATTCATCAGCGCGGGTACCTGATCGAACAGGTACTCGCGATTTCCCAGCAGCGAGTTCATCAGAAAATCTTTCTGGAAGAACTTGTCCACCGGCGGAGATTGAGCGCTCGACCCACGCAGGCGTCCGCGTTCGACGATAGCCATCTTGGTCGCCCAGTATGCGCCCCAGCTCACGCCATGCATGGCGATGCGATTTTTATCCACCTCGGGCCGAGCCTGCGCGTAATCAATCACCCGCGACAGCATGCGGTCCGCCGTCTCGCTGACCTTAATCGGATTCTGTCCCGTGCCCGGGCCATCGACCGCGAGAAACCCGACGCCCAAAGGCAGAATTGCGCCAAGGCTTTCCGTGAGATCTTCTTTCCGGCTGTCGAGGCCGTTCACCGCGATTACCAGCGGCACCGGGCCCTTGCCGCCCTTGGGTAGCCGCAGATATCCAATGATTTCTTTTCCTTCGAAGGGAATGCGAACCACTTCGAGAGGAGGATCGAAGAATCGTGCATGTGACAAGAAGGCCTGAATCGCCTTTTCGTAGGAGCGCTGTTTACCCGGCGAAGCCGGAATCGGCCAGCGTCCGAATGAATAAAGTCGCCAGGCACGGACGTAATCGGCATTCGCCTTCGTCGGATCAGATTTCTCGAGCGACTTGGCCTCGTCGAAATAGCGATCCGCAACTTTCATGAAACCAGCGGCCCATTCATCCTTATCGCCGGTCTTGATGGAAGCGAATGCTTCTTTCACGTCGCCGGGATCAAGGCCGATCAGCGGATATTGACCAACTTCAGCGCGATGAACGGCCTCGATTTTGATCTCATCAATCGTGCGCTCGCGCCGCTCCTGCGCGCAGAGCCTTTGGGAAGCGAGTACAGCGTATAGCAGAAACCAAATTAAGAAAGCGAAATGAATTTTGCTCTTCATGATTTATGACCCACCCTTTCCCCTTTTTCGTGTTAGGTCTCGGTCCATCTCCGCGAAAAAGGCCGAACGGAATGTCCGTCCGGCCCATGGACTCCCTCGATTTCTCCCTCTACGGACTTAGTCATTATGGGAAACCGGGACAGCAGTCGGCGGTTTCCCGTGAACGGAAAAAACCGACTCCTGTTTCGCGATGG
>Ga0137418_10002064_pt1 | contig 18459 bp, 15 predicted proteins | sample CZODoug3_1_2_16f_FD_122242 | JGI IMG/M metagenome (GOLD analysis project Ga0137418, IMG submission 122242) | Vadose zone soil fungal communities from Angelo Coast Range Reserve, California, USA - CZODoug3_1_2_16fungal (Hybrid Assembly) | ecosystem: Environmental > Terrestrial > Soil > Vadose... | reverse complement strand
GGATGTCGTGTATGCTGGATACCCATGCTGTTCAAGCTTCCTTAAACGTTCCGCTTGAGATGCGGTGCGCGTCCTTAATAGATCAAGGGCTTCATCCGGAGTAATGGCATCTTCGATATATTTAAAGTCAATCGAACGGACAATCCGCTCGGGTTCAAAATCCGCCAATAGCTTCCAAAGAGGCTTGCCTTCCGTTCGCGCATAAAGGTCCCAGACTGCGTTGATGAGGGCTGCGGCAGCAAGGTGGATTACACCTTTTTCGGGCCCGAGCCAGCGGAATTGACTGTCTTCGGTAAGCTGTCTGGAAAATGCGACTGTGTCGTCCGTCACAGAAGATAAGTTGCGGCCCTGGAGAAATCGCGCAAGATACTCAAGTGCAAGCACGCATAATTCTGTTCCGTGGCCTAAGGTGAAGGCGAGGCCGTATCCTTCGACACCCAGATCCGTTTCCAGAATGCAATATGCCGCCGAGTAATCGGGGTCTGTGTTGACCGCGTCCGAGCCAATCTGGTGGCGTGAGGTCGGAAATCGGAGATCGAGGACGCGGACATTCGTGATTTTAGGGTCGCTCAAACGAATCAACACTCCTTCGGAGGGCTTTCAAGTCGCGGCCAGCGCTCGACAATGAAAATCAAAATGTTCCTGTGCTGACGCAGTCTCGCCAATAGACTGCCAGCAAATGAGTAATTTCCTGCACCGGCTAGTCCAGAATTATAGTTTCTATTCCCGAAACATTAAATTTGTCAATAAAAATCACTGATGAGTCGCCGCGTCGAGGCAAATATTTGTGGATTGGCCAAAGCGGCGACTTAACGGGGTTAGGTGTCCAAATTCGTTCGCTATGGCGAGATTCCCCCGATCTCTTGGGAAAGCTGAGAACTCGCTTGTTTCAAGGCCTGGCGTACGATAGCGGTGGTCATGTTGTCGCCAATTCGGCGGATGTAGGGAACGGTTAACGCGGCAACTGCATGCCCATGCTCGTCCAAGACGGGATAAGAAACATTGATGACTCCCTCCACCTCGTAACTTTCCTTCTCTTCATAGCCTCGCTCCTTAATGGCGGCAAGATGCGAAGTCAGATCACGCGGAGCCTCAGTTTTGTTTCGTTTGCACCAAGTCTGTATGGCACGTTCACGAGCTTCTTGCGTTTGGTGTGCCAGGATGACGTGACCTGTCGCGGCATGCATGAGATCCACAACTGCACCAGCCTTAACATAGAAGCCCGGGCTCACGGGGGAATCCACCTGCGCGATAATCACGACCTGACCCCCGTTGAGCACGCCCAAATGACAAGACTGACTAAGTTCGTTAGCAACTTGCCGCATAATCGGCAAGGCCTCCATAGTCATGCGTTTGATCGGCGGATGCTCTTGCGCGAGCCTAAACAAGCGTAAGGTGAGATTGTAACGATCGCTGCCCGGGCTCTGCGCAATGTAGCCACGTTCTTCGAGGCATAACAGCATCCGAAAGATCTCTGAAATCGTGCGGCCGAGCTTGCGTGCCACGTCGCTTTTTGTGAGTCCCGTCGCCTCGCTGGCAAACATCTCCAGGATATCCAAGCCCTTCTCAAGAGCCGGAGTCGGGTACCGGCTGGAAGCTTTAGGTGCCTTTTTCTTCATAAATTGTCGAGGCTAAGCACTGGGTCAGCGTGAACACAAATGGCAATGATCCTGAAGTGGCAACGAATCTTCTTACAGCATTGGTCCATTGCCATCCGACCGCGGCCGCCCGCCGGATCGTTAAAATACTATCGCACTTAGAAAATTCTTGACAAAAGCATAAAAACTGGCGTAATTTCCTTCTGTTTTTTGTGGGCGCACCTAGCATTTTATATATGAAAGTCGCAGAGATTGCAAACAATGGAGGGTGGCCATGTACTGCACAGAGCTTTGCGATGCGGCCCGGTTTCTTACGAGGTCCCATTCAGACTGCTGCCGATTATTCCTCTGGTTCAGATGAGCCGCTTGGAGGCGCTGGGATCTTGGCTCCGTCAAAATGGCGAGGCCATTTACGGTGCTCATCTTGGGAACGAGCCGCCGGCGAAAACTTCCGGAGGCATACAAGTCCGATTTACAGCCAAGGGTCATTGGGTGTACACGACAGTGTTGGGAGAACCCGCTGGTGCGACGCTCACACTCAAATCCTTTACTGCAAAAGCATCTTCGAAACTCTTTCTTCTCGGACTTGCAAAGCAACTGTCTTGGTCCCAGCACGGTGACGACACTGTAATCGATCTTTCCTTCTACTCTCCCTGGTCGGTATGCATATGTCGTTAAGATGGTTCAACCATAAAGGTCGTCAACACCGGCTCAGGGCTTGCCACCGCCCATATCGGATTTGCGGAAGTGCACTGAAACAAGTTGAGGATGAGGACAAGAAAGAATGAACGAGATTAGCCAAAGCGAGAGGATAGCCTCACAAAGGCTACCTAGTCTGGAGTCGCCGGCGCGACGCTTACTTATGAAAGGGATGGCGGGCCTTGGCGCGACGCTTACCTCTTCCTCGCTCTCTCCGGTTATCGCTGCTCAGACTCAGAGTCGTCAGCCGGAGGCTCCTGGAAATGCGGGTACTCCAGTCCAGGGTGGGTGGGGACCTTTTACTCCATCGAGCGGTGGGGGTCGATATCTGCAACTTGTTTACCGCCCGTCAACAACCAAAGGGGAGCTTCAGATCGGTGTCATATACACCCTCTGGATCCCTGACAATATCAAGACCGTGAGGGCGGTGATCGTTCATCAGCACGGCGCAAGCATTCCAGCCGCTCAGGCCGGGGCAACTTCTGCTTATGATTTGCACTGGCAAGCTCTTGCCAAAAAATGGAACTGCGCCCTTCTTGGGCCTTCCTATCATGTTCTGAACGATGCGATTGACTTAACTCCAGGAGGTGCAGAGCTCTGGTTCGACCCGAGACAGGGTTCTGACCGTGTTTTCCTTCGGGCCCTGGACGAGTTTGCGACAAAGTCGGGCCATGCGGAAATCGCTACGGTCCCTTGGTGTCTCTGGGGACACTCTGGTGGCGGGATATGGGCCAATGTGATGAGCATTCTCCACCCCGACCGAGTGCTCGCTGCTTTTCTTCGTTCGGGTACTGCGGCGATGTTTCGTCCGAGGCGCGAATTCATTCAGCCTGAAGTTCTGCCCGCAGTCTATGAGATTCCCACGATTGTTAACTTCGGCATCGGAGAGAGAGGCAACCATCCCTGGGACGGCTCCATTGCCACTTTCCAGGAGTACCGAGCCCAGGGCGCTCCCATTGGGTTCGCTCCCGATCCGCGTACGGGACACTTCTGTGGGGATTCCCGGTATCTCGCGATCCCGTTCTTCGACGCTTGCCTTCAAATGCGCTTAACGGAATGGAACAAGATCCTAAGGCCGGCGGACCTGAGTTGTGCATGGCTGGCAACTCCGTTCGGGGATATCGCCATGCCTGCAGCGGAATTCAAAGGGGATCCTAGCAAGGCCGCGCGGTTGCCGAATGAGGCCATAGCGAAAATCTGGATGGAGTATGTTAGAAACGGAACCGTAACGACGCACGTGCACCCACCGCTCCAGTCAATGTGCGAGTGAATGCTGATGCGAATCACGGCAATGAGATCACATGGGAAGCCGAGGCAGATATCGTCAGTGGACTCGGCTTCATTGTGCTTCGAGATGGGAGTGGGATAGCGAGGCTTCCGACGCAACCTCCAGAAGCAGTGTATGGGCGGCCACTCTTCCAGGGGCTCTCATACCACGACACGCCATTTGCACCGCTCCCTCAAATGAGGCACGTTGACATGTCTGCCCAACTTGGCTCCAAGCACGTCTATACTGTGATCGCTTTGAGCAGTGCGGGCGTGCCTTCAATGCCGTCTTTGCCAGCAGCCGTCGAATGAAGGAATTATCAGAGCCTCCGACCGAAAGGGATCAAGTCTGCCCTCAGCTTAACCTACAACGAGAGGTCACGGGCTTGCTTCGCCAGCTATTGCGGGCCTTGATCACGCTCGTGTGCGTTTGATTTGGTGCAGTCTGTGAAATGGTTCGATAGTAGGCTCGTAGGCGGAAGTGATTCGAAGTAGCGTGTACATCGCGGGTAGCGTCGAAAGACTTCCGAAGGGGCGAAATGTCAACAGCGCACTCGATGTACCAGGAAAGCATAAAACTCTTCCAGGAACTGGACCACAAGCGTGGAATTGCTCGCCTGCTGGAGTATTTCGCGTGCGCAGCGGCCGCTCAACTCGAAGCGGAGCGTTCGCTGCGGCTAGCAGGCGCCGCGGCTGCGCTGCGCCACAATATCGGCGCCCCGCTCACTCCGGCGGAACAAGCCAAACTGGAAGCAAGTCTTCGCCCGGCGCGGCAGGCACTGACCAGCACGGTGGGCGTAACGGCATGGCTAGAAGGTCGGGCTTTGCCGGTCGAGAAAGCTATTGAAGAAGCGCTGATGCGCGAGGCCCCCTCTTCCTCGCGTTAGCGCCCGGGAGTCCGCACGAGTCGACGCCGATAGCGAAGGCAACCCGGATGTCCCAGAAGCTTCAGCCAGCGCTTACTCCGCGTTTGTCGGATCGATGAGTCGTCGCACGGCGGAGACGCGATTGGCAGGAAGGCCTACGCGTCTGGCGTGTTCGTGAATGGTCGCCTCGTCGGGGGCGAGGTAGATGCAGTACACCTTGTCGCCGGTTACGTAGCTATGGAGCCACTGGATCCCGGGACCCATTTCCCTCAGAACGCTGACCGACTTTTGGGAGATTTCCCGCAATTGGGCGTCGGTTAGATTTCCGGCCCCCGGGACTTCGCGTTCAATGACGAATTTGGGCATGAGCATCCCCCTAATGTGGATCGATGCTAGCATGCGGATGAAGTGGCTTTCAAAGGTGCTTGGCCGCCGCCGACCGCGTCAGAAAAAATGGCCAAGAATAAACGAACGACGTTGCCATGGATATTCGATCGCTTCAAAAGCCGCTCAAAGGCTCAAAGAACAATGCCGCAATGATCCAAATGCCTCGCAAATCACAATCCAGGCGAAAGGCGGGCAGACGGATGTTCCGGTAGCATGCTCTCTTGATATCGGACACGCCATCTACCAGGCCGAGGCCCAAGGGAGTCGGAGGTGCCGGCGCCTGTTCCGGTGACCTTTTGCTTGGGGCTCTGGCGGCTTGAGCGCAGATCACCTGTCAGATGGTGGCCGCGGCTATGGGCATACCAACCGAACGCGGGGCCACGGTGGAGGGAGAGCTAGATCTCCGAGGCACCCTTGGCATATCAAACAGCGGACGAGCCCCAAGCGTCAAAACACATGGAATGCGTATCGGATGGCAACGCCATTGCACTGATCGATGGTGCTTCATGAGGAAAAGGGACTTTCTTGGATGAGCGGCGCGATGCTTGAGAGTAGACGAGCTATCGCTGGAGTGCGGGCGATGCTTCGAATCCGCCGCTCAAAGACATGTTCCAGTAGTACGACCCAACAAACTGAGCTGTGAGATTTAACCCAGACGAGAAGAGCCCGCTCAGACCGATGTCCATTCCTAGTTCCCGGTGTCTAACTCTCGAATCCAGATGTTTCGGAAGCGAACAGGATGATTGTGGTCCTGTAGTGCAAGCGGCAGTTTCTCTGGATGAGATTCGTAGGGTTCGCCCGTAGCTGTCGGACCCAGAATTTCAACATTGTCCTGGACCAAGACTCCGTTGTGGAAAACAGTCACACGCGCCGAGCGGGCCAGCTTGCCATCCTTTTCGAAGCGCGGACCGTGGAAGACGATATCGTAGCTTTGCCAGTGTCCGGGAGGCCGGGAGGCGTTTACGAGCGGCGGATACTGGCCGTACACCGCTGCGGCTTGGCCGTCCGCGTAGGTTTTGTTCTTGAAAGAATCCAGCACCTGGATCTCATACAGTCCCATCAGGAAAACGCCGCTATTGCCCCGGTCTTGGCCTTCCCCGACCGCTGGCACTGGCTCGGAAAACTCCAGATGCAACTGACAATCACCGAAGGGTTGCCGACTGTAGATGTAGCCAGCCTTCGGCACCGCTTCAAAATAGCCACTACCCACCTTCCATTTCGCCTCACTCCCGTCCTTTTGCGACCACTGGGAAAGATTTCCGCCGAATAGAACGATCGCGTCCTCCGGAGGTCGACCGGGATTGCTCTCTGTGCTCGGCGTTCCAGGGTCCGCGATCGCGGGCGCCGGGCGGCTCATGTCGTGAGGCTTCCATTTGGGTTGTGTTTGCGCACTTCCCAGCGACCAGCCAACCACCGTGATGAAGACACCGATCAAGAGCCTAAGAGTCTTTCTCATCTACCACACCGCTCCCGTCGTCATTTTGAGGGACCTTCGTCTAAACCTAAGCCCATCCCTGCCGGTACTCTCGCTGCAAATAGTGGTCGGCGTGCCGCAGGTTCGTCACCCGCATGTTCGCCCCGTCGTAGTAGATCTTTCTTCCGGCCCGCAGTGCCAAGACGCCGAGGAGCATGACCTCAGTGAGACGCGCCGCGTACTCAAACGGGCAGGAAGATTCGACTTTTCCTTTGGCCGCGCCTACCCAGTTCATCTCATGGTCTTCTTTCTCAATCCGCGGCAGCGTTTGTGGCGGCTTGCCGAAGCAGTCATGGAGCGACTTCGGCAGCAGACGGGGCTTCAGTCCGTAGGTGTCATGAAGGAGTTTCCCTTTGCTACCAATGAGCAATGCGCCGCCTTCCTTATTTAAGTCCTCCTCGCCGAGCTCCTCGGGCTTGCTGGGAAGCAAGCCCCCGTCGTACCACGTCAGCTTCACGGGCGGTAGAGGGCCTCGCGCGGGGAATTCGTAGAATATCTGGGTCGAAAGCGGGTAAGACACTCCGTTGAACCCTGTCGAGATCGTCTCGACACTTGTGGGTAAATCCAGGTTGAGTGCCCACATGGAATGATCGATCAAGTGGGCACCCATGTCCCCGATAGCACCGACGCCCCAATCCACCCAGCCTCGCCAGTTAAACGGGTGATAAATGGGGTGGTATTCGACCGCCGGTGCGACACCGAGGAAAAGATTCCAGGCAAGCGTTTCGGGAATCACGAAGCTACCTGCACGAGGGACGGCGAGTCCGGCACCAGCCCTCCGGCCTTTCCACCGAAAAGCATCGGCTGACTCTTTGAGCGGTTCTGGTCGCGACACACCCTGCGGCCAATAACCTAGCGGCCGGTTCGTCCACACATGTATTTCACGAACCTCGCCGATCGAGCCCGCCTGTATGTACTCGACCATGCTACGGGCGTCGTCGAAGGAATGCCCCTGATTACCCATCTGCGTGGCAACCTTCGTCTCTTTCGCGCGGCGTGCGAGCCGACGAGCTTCTGCGATCGACCAGGTGAGAGGCTTCTGCACGTACACGTGCTTGCCCAAGTCCATCGCTGCTAGGGCGACGGGCGCATGCATGTGATCTGCTGTCGCAATGACTACGCCGTCGATGTCCTTTTGACGATCAAACATCTCGCGATAATCCCGATAGCGTTTCGCTCTGGGCAATTGATCTGTTTGCAGCTTTATCATCCCATCGAGCTGCGCCTGCGCCTTCACGCGATCAAACTTCACGGGCGACTTACCTGCGCTCGGTTCCTGAGTAGGTTCCGCGAGGCGAGTCCTGAGCCTCTGGATGTCGGCATCAAGGCGATCGAGCGCTTTGCCGGCGTATCCCCAATCCACGTCGCAGAGCGCCACGATATTTTGGCTTGCGAGATTGATCAAATTCGTGCGGCCCATTCCACCAACGCCAATTCCGGCAATGTTCAGTGTATCGCTCGGTGGAGTGAATCCCTGTCCGAGCACATTCCTTGACACAATCACAAATCCGGCTCCGCCTGCAACGACATCTCTCAGGAATTTGCGCCGCGATATTCTTTTCCTGTTGCTCATCAGCTTTCTCCCTGCGATACGTGCGTCCTCCGTGCGCCCAGATAGCTTAGAAGTCCGCCTTAGAAACGGTGGGTCTTTCACATTCGCGCATTGGCGTGGCTATTCGACACTGGGAAAGACGCATTAAGCTAACATGAAGACTCAACCGGACCCAAGAAGAATGAAGACGGAACCGCAATGAGTGCGGAGACCCATCCTCGCGCTGCCGATCACAGCATGAGTCCGGGCCCTCGGTGGTAGCGTATAAACGAGGAATAATCGAGGGCCAACGACGATGAAGTGCTCTCCGAAGAAGTCGACGATTCCACCCTGATGCGGTGGCCCGGAACCAGGCAGTACGCGGGAAGGCGCCCAGCAAACCTTGGTCAAACGGTCAGATTGTGAGTTAAGTGGGACCAAGCAAACCATCGATTCATCTTCCAGATGAAAAGGATGCCACCGAGGTGGTTTGCCTGGCGGTTAAAAGTTTTGTATGACCGCGGTCCTCGTCATCGCAATTGATTATCGCCGTCCTCTGGGCGGGCAGCGTTGTCATCAAGCGGATCAATAAGCCTTGAGACCTGCGCAATCCGTTTAGTACAATCCCCGCATGTCTAATCTCATGTCGGTACTAAATCAGCTTCAACAGGAACTGGCGGATTGTTTGAATGCTAAGTCTGCAAGGAGCGCGTGGTGTAGAACATGCTGAACTCAACGAACGAGGTAACGGTCGATCAACGTTCCTGCAGTTGCGCAATCGCGGGCAACAACTGGTTGGCCAAACGATCTTTGGCTATGAAAGCATCTACCCACTTGAACGCCTGCTCAGGAACGTCCACCGCTCCGGATAGCCTGATGATCGGCGCTTGCGGCCAAAGCCGTCTCATTTTATATAGCAACTTCTTGCCCGTTCATCTCGGGCATTCAGGGTTGTCTGGCGGACTTGATAAACTTCGCGACGGCTCGAGAATGATGCCTCTGCGTCCTCGACACGCTGCAGCAACTCGCTTCGGTCAGACTCGAGGACTGCGGCTCGGCAAAACTTTTCCCAATCTTGCTTGATACAAGGCGCAGACCGGGCGTGATCGGAGTGGTGCCGATGAACCGGCACATATTGACCTCTGCGCTGGGACGTATGGTAGTTTGAACTATCCAGAGGTTTCGCTCCCTGTGCTGTTGGCTCTTGGGCGATCGGCGCAAACACGCGATGTAAACTCGTTGTCGCGCTGTAACTCAAAGTTCCGCATCATCTCTTCGAAAGATGTGCCGGTGGGCGCACCAGACTGCTCCCGTGGTTGCTGGCCGGCATCCTTGTTTCAAGCGTTTTTGCCCAGCCGGCTCAGGGCAAAGAAAACCCCGCGGCCCCCGCCCCTACTTCTCCTCCTGCCGTCGCCCATTTGGCGATGGTTCCATCGATTGCGACATCCGTGACCAGCGGTCGCCAGGCTATGACGTACCGCAAGCTCTGGGGTGTAGAAGACATCCACGTGCGCTCGACTGCCTCCGGTTCACTGATTCGGTTCAGCTACCGCGTCGTAGATGCGGACAAGGCTAAGCCGCTCAACGATAAGAAAGCCACTCCATACCTTATTGACGAGAAGGACCGTCTCGCGCTTCAAGTGCCGGTCACCGAAAAGGTGGGCCAGTTACGCCAAGTGGCCACGCCACAGAATGGCCGTGAATACTGGATGGTGTTCTCCAACAAAGGCCGCTATGTGAAGCCTGGCAACCACGTGGACGTAGTCATCGGCAGGTTTCGCGTGGAGGGACTGGTGGTCGAGGGCGTCGGTTCTTCAGTGCCAGCGCCTTGATCTGGCTGCAAGGAGTCGTTTGGGAGGCAGGACGCGTACCTGTATTAGCGAGATCTCGGGAAGTCATTACCAGCATTAAGGTAACTTTGCTGGGTGGACTTTCTCGCGCCTGCCGCGCCTGCCTCGGCTACAAGCACCGGCGGTATAGAGAGTGGGAGACGAGCCCGACAGCCAGCGCACTCGTGAAGGTTGGCGGCAAGCGACAGGTGCAGATGCCGCCTCGCTGGGCGTGTGGCACGCAGGCCACCGACTTGCTCCCTCTCACTCCACCCTGATCGTTGACATTGGAGCACTGGGCGTGCAGTGAGCGCCTGACCCGGCAAAGCACACGCGCGTTCGCTGACGTGGATCGGGTCGCCTGCCCATGGTTGATCCGACGCTTCACTGATCCGGACGCTCAGTTTCCCTCGGTCTCCGCTTCGGTTTTGGTTTCGGTTCCGGTTTGGGTCTTAATTTCGATTTAGCCATGGCACGGCGCCTCTAGCAGGTGTCCTCAGACTGACACATGTGCCTGTCAAACTGTCCTTGGAGGTTGGCTTGGGCATCGGTGGTTCGACTGAGCGCGCTCATGGGAGCTTTGAATTCCCGGTTGCAAAACGTGCAGACGGCAACGACGGGGGTCATACTGAGCCACTTGACGACTCGAAGATTGCGCTTTTTCGGTGGATTGTCCTTCTCTACCATTGGCTGAGAGTTTGCCGGTCCACGCTCCGCGTTGGCTCCAGCGTTTCGCACTGAGCCATGACCACAGCTTGCCAGAGACCGGCGGGTCTTCGCTACCGTCGGGGATTTCTGGCTAGTGGCCAGTTTCCGAGTGGCCCGTCACGGGCGCAATTAGAGATGGGTGGCCCTAAACAGAATCTAACTAAGGAAGGTTCCCGTAGTCGATCTGGCTCCTGGCCCGTGACTCCTGCAACGGACGGTAAGCAATTCATCTGGCATTGGGTAGCAGGCCCTTTTCGACGAGCACAGGCGGCCTGCGGTGCCGGGTGGCCTGCTCATACGCATACGCCCAACTAAGTAAGTCGCCGTCTTTCCACGGACGAGCTGACAGCTCTAAGCCGAACGGGAGACCATCGGGATAGAACCCGCCTGGAACGACAACCGCGGGAACACCGATCATGTTGACCCATCCGGTGTCGCTGTGTGGACCTTCACTTATGTTCCCGTCCTGTGGCATGGTCTCATCGGGCGGAGGCATCTGTGTCGCCGGGTAGACGAGCCCATCGAGGTGCAGCCGATCCAGTACCTCGTTGTAGGCGGCGAGTGCTTTTCGCCGGGGGGCAAGGACGTTAGCTTCGGCTTGCGGATCGGCCTCGAATACTGCTTGGATCAATGGCGACCGATCCTTTCGGGCGCTCTCATCCGTGCCTCCGATGATCGTGGCCGGCAAAGGAGACCCAACAGCCCTCCGGTACTCGTCGGCCGAGTGGTATTGCGTCGGACCATACTCGGCCAAGAACTTTTCTGTTCCTTCGCGGACGTAAGGAAATGTGGCGATCCTAGCTACGGTCACCGCAAAGCTGTCGGGGAGGACTGAATCGTCGAAGATGACGGTTGCACCAGCGGCGCGCAGTCCTTCCAGTGCCTTCATAAAGGCCTCGCGCGTCTCTCGCCGTAGCGGGAGGCGAGCGGCGGCCGTGTCTGCTGTGACCTCAGTCGCCGACTCGGAGGCGGGAATGCCGTGAAATGGAATGCCTGCTCCATCAAGAATGAAGGCAGGAACGCCGAAGCGTTTTCCCTTGAGCGCGTCCGCTTTCAGGTACTGCGTATAGGGTCCGGACTGAGCCTTTGCGGCGGAACCGATCGTGCGGGGATCCAAGAGATCTTCTCCGGCCATGACGTCAAGCGCAATGGCGGCATCCGTTACGTCACGGGCGATTGGCCCTGTGTTGTCGAGCAGCCAGTCGAGCGGCGCGATGCCAGCGATACTCACCAGGCCGCGCGTTGGGAAGACACCGACGACGGAGCTGGTGGCAGCCGGCATCCGGATCGAGTTGCCCGTGTCGGTTCCATTGCCGAGCAATGCAAAGTTCGAGGTGATGGCTGTGACGGTGCCTCCAGACGAACCACCGGGGCTGAAGCGCACATCATAGGCATTTCCGGTGCGCCCGTAGGCAGTGCTGCGATTGGTGTCGCTCGCTGCAAAATCCGGCATGTTCGTCTGCCCGAGGATGACGACTCCTGCCGCACGCAGCTTTGCGATGATCGTTGCATCCTTTGGTGCGACCAGCTCATGGCCAGGGATCATGTAGCCTTTCCATCCATCCGTAGTGATCAGGCCCGCGATGCTGGTGTTTGCCTTCGCAACAATCGGAACGCCCCACATGGGACCGCGCACAAAACTGTCGCCACCCGCTTTGGCTTCTGCGTCCTCGCGAGCAGCGGTGGCGAGAGCTCCGAGCACATCCAGGGTCTGCACTGCCCGATAGATCCCGTTGTAGTTCTCAATGCGCGCCATGTACCAGCGCACGACTTCTGTAACGGTGTATTTGTGGCTGCGGTACAGCTGTTCCAACTGGGGGATGTTGACCTCAAGCAGGTCGCGATCCATCGCCTCTTGTGCAGCTTTTTTCCTGTTTGAGGGAGCTCTTGTCTGCCCATATAAGCAGCCGGTCTCGAGGACGGCAAGCACGACGAGGAGAAGGCAATAGCTGGCTCGCATCTTCATGAGATCCTCTGAACGAGATGATACCTTCTATAAGAGCATATGGCCGCTCACCGGTGTACGTCGTCCCCGATTCCGGACGGGTCGTCGCCCAACCGAAAATTGGAATCTTTAGCCGATTACTTCAGGATTGCCCGTTAGCGTTATCCGATCGCAACCCCGGATTGGACTCGAATCTCCGGCAAGCAACAACCTGACGAATTAGGAGTGAAATGACCACACTGCTTCGCCCCTCATCGGCTGGAGGCGGGGTCAGATCTGCGCACCATTCAGGTGCTGTTAGGCCACCGTGATTTGGAAGAGACGACCCTCTATCTCCATCTCTCGCAACCCCACCTGAACGCCAGCGCGAGTCCTCTGGACTCGCCCCAACTAAAACACAAGTCACCGCAGAATGAGTAGATGAACCGGCCGCCACTCGAGATGGCCGATCTGGTTCGCGCCGCAGGGCGCGCATTTCTCGAACGAAGCCGGAGGTTGATCACCAGGCAACACATCAAAGGGCTGCGGGCCATCGCGCCCTGTCGCACCGCAGCCCAGGCCTCTCGATGAGTGCCGAAGTGTCAAGCCAACGCCGCGACCGTTGGCTGCGAGCAGGTCGCCAGCAACTTCTGCCGACGCGCTACGCTCATGTTGTCTTTACCCTACCCCGGGAGTTGGCGTCCCTGGCCCTGCAGAACAAAAAGATCCTTTGCCATCTCTGGCTGCAGACCAGTGCGGAAGTCCTCCTCCAAGGTCGCGATCCCAAACATCTTCGGATCCTCGGCATTTGTGAGATAGCTTGTAGGCAAACCGGGCGTAGAATCTTTGCGGTCTTCGAAGTCAAAAGGGAAATTTCAATCTCAACTGTTCGGAGCGAAAGTCCGGCAAGGAGCGCCTCTCATGCTCGTCCTCCAGGCGGTCTCTAAAAAGCTATCTCGATCCATTTGCAGCGGTATCTTCCTGGTCCTGGCCTCCGTTTCTGGCCTGACTCAGCAAACCCCCGGTAAGCCAGCGCCGAAGCCGGCGCCACAAAGCACGATTCCGCAGAAGGCCAATCCCACGACTGGACTCGGCAAAGCACCGGTTCCGCGTCCCTCGGAAGCCCCACCGATTCTGCAGCAACTCAATTCAGCGCTGGAAAGCTTGGTAGCCAAACTTTCCCCAGCAGTAGTTCAAATTCAGGTCACGGGTTATGGCCCTTTGGAAGAGGGCGGCCATGGCGAGACCGCGCTGATCGCGCGCCAGCATGCCACTGGCTCAGGAGTCATTGTGGATGCGAGCGGCTACATCGTGACCAACGCCCACGTGGTGGAAGGAGCGCATCACATTCGCGTGGTGCTGCCAATGCCTTCCGTAGATTTTCCCCAAGCTATGCCGGTGGGGAAGAAGCATGTGGTGGACGCAAAGCTCATCGGCATGCACAAGGAAACGGACCTCGCTGTGATCAAAATCGAGGAGACGGGCTTGCCCACCCTTTCGTTCAGCAGCGCGCGGCGAGTGCAGCAGGGACAGCTAGTTGTTGCTATAGGCAGCCCGCGAGGGCTGGATAATACCGTCACCATGGGCATTGTGAGTTCGCCCGCCAGGCAGCCCGATCCCGATAGCCCGCTGGTTTACATTCAGACAGACGCTCCCATCAATCCGGGCAACAGCGGCGGCCCGTTGATTGACATCGACGGTTATGTGGTCGGGATTAGCACTATGATCCTGTCGCAAAGCGGCGGCAGTGAGGGCTTGGGCTTCGCGATCCCTGCCCGGGTTGTGCGGCTGGTTTATCAGAGCTTGCGGAAGTACGGCCACGTGCACCGGGCGGAGATTCAAGTCGCTTTGCAAAGCATTACACCCGCTCTTGCCGAGGGTCTGGGCCTTGCGCAGGGTTATGGTGTGATCGTTTCGGACGTCATACCCGGAGGCCCCGCCGAGGCCGCTGGCCTGAAGATTGGAGACATTCTGGTCAGTGCAGACGACCGTCCCACCGATACACTTCCGGCGCTTTACGCTGCGATGTATCTACATCCCATCGATGAAGTGCTCAAAATAGCGGTGAAGCGGGGAAGCGAACAGAAAACTCTATACATCCCAGTGCTCGAACATAGAGACCAGATGGACAAGCTGATGGATGCAGTCGATCCCGAAAAAAGCTTGGTCCCGCGCTTGGGGATTCTGGCAATTGATCTGAACGAGCAGTTTCGGGCCTTGGTCGAAGATCTGCGAATTCCCAATGGAGTGGTCGTCGTCGCCCGTGCCGCAGAACTCCTCGTCCCCGACACCGGCCTCAGAGCCGGTGATGTAATTCATACCTTAAACACCACGCCCATCGATTCCGTCGACTCACTGCGTGCCATTATGGGAGACCTGAAGCCAAACTCGCTGGTCGTGCTCCAGGTGGAGCGAGATGGCAAGCTGCAATGGCTGACCTTCGAGATGGAGTGAGAGCCACGATCAGCTTGCAGCCCTCAGCCGTTCTGTCGGGGTTCGGTCCGCGGGTGCCTGTATCGAAAGCCGACGCACGCCTTCTTCAGCAATTCGCGGTCGCGCTGACGGGCGCATCGTGACCTTTAATGGCCTGTTCAAGCTCGCTACTGTTCAGCAGGTTTCCTTGAGTGACGGTGATGCGGTCACGAAACGGCTTGAGTCGATCCGGTGAGCGAACCAAAGCCGTCACGGAATGACCGCGTTCAATCGCCTGCCGAACGATCTCAATTCCCGTGCCCCCTGTGGCACCCAGTACAATCAGCTTCATGCTGTCCCGAGTTCCAGAAGGGCCAGCCTTTCCGGGCTCAGTGCTGGCGGTGTGTCTCATATTGGCTATATAGTACTATACTTACTAAAGGATGCTATAATTTCAACGTTTGGCGAAAACAAAAAAGCGTCACTACAAATCACTGGTTCGTCAGCGCCAAGCGGGCGACACCCGGCGCCGCATCCTCGAGGCCGCCCAGGGCCTTTTGCAGAGCGAGGGGTATGCGGGAATGACCATTGAAGCTATCGCGCAGCGGGCCGAGGTATCTGCCCAGAGTGTGTATGCCATCTTCAAGTCGAAGACAGGAATTCTCACCGAACTTCTCGATCAGGCCACCTTCGGGGCTGATTACGAGGACGCGGTACGGCAGGCACTGAGCGCGAGCGACCCCGAAACTCGTTTACGGCTCGCAGCCCCTATCGCCAGGCAGATCCACGACGCCCAAAGTGCAACCTTCGATCTGCTGCGAGGTGCGGGTGTGGTTGCACCCGAGCTGGCAAAATTGGAACAGCAGCGAGAGTGCCTGCGGTATGAGAGGCAGGAAAAGATGATCATTTCCCTGCGCGACGCGGGGAGGCTTCGACCTGGGCTTAATCACGGGACCGCCCGGGATATCTTCTGGATGCTTACCGGGAGGGACGCGTACCGGATGCTGGTGCGCGAGCGTGGGTGGTCTTCTCAGAAATATCAGGACTGGCTGGCCGAGACCCTCGTGCATTCCCTGCTGACTCCGGGAAGAGCGAGTCCGGTTCGAAGTCGAGCAGTGAAACGTGATTCAACTCTTGGCAATGTTTGAAGAGGAGCCGAGAAATGGAGCACTCCCGCATTGTGACTCTCAACTCAACCCGATAACTGATTGCAGGCAAACAAGAAGTAATCCGTTTCCTTCCTGTTTGCTCGTGAGAACGAAGCCGCTCTGCGGCGGACGCGACCGCGTGGGTGATGTCGGCAGTGATGGTCCCCACGATCAGATAAATTGTGGGTCACAAGGAGGTCCCTGTGACCCATCTACGCAAAATGATGCTGGAGGAACGCCAACGTCGCAACTACTTCGAGGCTACGGGAGTAGTTCAGCGATCTGATCCCGTGTACGCTCTTGGAACTCGCTCTCCGGCTTGGCCTTGCAACGTTTGCACACATGGATTTTGAGGCCTTTACCGGAAAACTGCTGGTTCGGACGTTCGTGACCGCAAATCCTGCAGTATGAAGTACACCCTCACGGTTCACTATAATGCCGTTGCGCCAACCCGGGTCGGGAGCGCTACCTTTCACCCGAGGTCGACGCTTTGGTCCTGGTCCTTCAAGCACTTGTCCGTAATCACGACGAAGTCGGCATCCTCCGTAAACAATGCGGCGAAGGCCTTGGCGTCGTCCCGATTGATTGCCTCCGCGACGTCTGCACGATTCTTCGAACGGCCTGTTCGGGTTTTTCTTGGGCATTCATAACGGAGCCAATCGGCCGGGAAGCGTAGATTGGACGCAAAAATGGATGTTACGCCTTTGCAAGAGTCAGTATAATTGTCATCTCCCCTGGGTTTACCCGGTTCTCCAGATAAGCCCAATCTCCCTGCCACGTGGATACCGTCATGCCGGCCATGCCGCAAAAGATCCGTACGGGTCTAGTAGAGTTACGTACAAATGTCGGTTCACTATACGTCAGTCCATCCTTTTGGGAACGCATCTACTTGCTCTGGACGTTCCGCAATTTTCACAGCTTGCCAAAGCAGGTGCTGAATCGCCACCAGCAGCGACTGATCGATAAATTGTGTCGGACTGAGATCGTCAGTCGTATTGGGCCAATTGCCAGGACTTCCATCATCGGGGCCGTCGAAAACGTGTACCTGAAGCGAGATTGCGAATCGGAAAAGGCAGCGACCACAGGCGTGCTGATCGAGATGAGCGCAGCCAGCGCGGACGCCGCTGCGTCTCGCGCCGTCGGTTCCGAAGGGATTTCGGTCCGATCGAGTCGTGCAGCATATAACCGACCTGGCTTCGGGGGTCTCCGCAGGCAGATTGGCAACATTCACAACATTTCAGCACCCAACCAAGATTCTTTAGAGCAAAGCGAGGCCAAAGAAGCGAGCCCGGCACCAGCCCTTACGGATGCAGGTAGAACGTGGAGTCGAAAACGGGTGGGATGGGCGCTTGTGGCCGCGTGTGGTGCTGCCCTGCTGGGAATTTTGTTTTATTTTCGAGAAGCTCGGCGGGCGCCGTCCATCAACGTTTCGCAGGTTGCGATCGAGGCTCACAAACCTGCTTCCGGCGTTCTCTCAGTCGCGGCGCAGTCCGAGAACGGTCAGCGGTCCATGCCCGCGGAGCGCAGACCGCCTACCACGATCATCGCTTTCCAACCACCGTCCCCGACAGTTTCCTCCAGGCAACGTAAGAGCAGCCAGCGCAAGACGGTGATCCTCTCCCACCTACCAGTTGCGACCATGCAGTCAACTCCGGCGGAACGCCTGCAAGTTGCAGAATCGCCCCAAAACGGCTTTAGTTACCCGGTAGCACCGAGTCCAACCCTGACCGGGAAAGTCAGCCTGAAAGCGGTGATTGGCATCGACGGAGCCGTAAGCGAGGTCGATGTTCTAAGCGGTAACCGCGCGCTCGCGGCTGCCGCCGCGCGAGCCGTGCGGCATTGGCGTTATCGTCCCCACGAGCTAAGGGGCCACGCCGTCGAGGCGGAGACAAATATCACGATCAGCTTCGTGGGTGACGAGGCGGTCTCTATTAGTTTCGCGGCAGTGCATTAGGCCTTACTGTCGGGCTTCATCTTGATCTCCTGGGTCACCATCGTCCTTCTGGTTTTTGCCTTCTACTTTTCCGTCCTGCTCCTGCGCTCGCTGTTGGAGCACTAAGATCGGCCCCATGAAAAGCCAACTCCTTATTTCCTAACAGGCGCCACAGGCAGTTTCGCCTTCTTTCTGCAGGCCTCAGCTGCCGCTGTGGATGCCTTGAGTGCATGCACTCTGCCGCTGTTCCTCTTTGCTTACCAGTTGATGAGCTGTTCTGAGCGCTAACGGCTCTTTACACCACAGGCCCTCGACTTGGACAGGACTACGCTTGGGGGCGGAACTGCAAGTTGCAGAATGCGCCGTACAGCACTAGAATTCGCCGCATCGAGTCGATAACGTTTCTCAATCAGGAGGGGAACATGAATGCAAGAGCGATCGTACTGACTTTGGCTCTCGGCTTTGTCGGGGTGGCAGTGTGCTTCGCCGCCGACGCCAATATGGGCACCTGGAAGCTCAACGAGGCCAAGTCGAAGCTCGCCCCTGGAGCGCCGAAGAACAGCACAGTTGTCTACGAGGCTGCGGGTGACAGCGTGAAAGTCACGATCGATGGGACCGACAAGGACGGCAAGCCGACGCATAACGAGTGGACGGGCAAGTTCGACGGGAAAGACTATCCCGTCA
>Ga0137418_10002062_pt1 | contig 18468 bp, 17 predicted proteins | sample CZODoug3_1_2_16f_FD_122242 | JGI IMG/M metagenome (GOLD analysis project Ga0137418, IMG submission 122242) | Vadose zone soil fungal communities from Angelo Coast Range Reserve, California, USA - CZODoug3_1_2_16fungal (Hybrid Assembly) | ecosystem: Environmental > Terrestrial > Soil > Vadose... | reverse complement strand
TTAGCTGATTTCGTGAGTTGACAATATTTCCTGTAGCGTCAAGAACTGGGAGAAGCGCCGCATTGTACCTGCAATTCAGGAGGATCGCTTGCTCGGCTCGTGGTCAGACCGCCTTCCGCATCGACATCTTCTGTGCCATGAACAGCACCAATCCCAGGTCAATTGCTTCCATGCGGCTGAACAGGCGGCAGATCTGGGCAAGCAGGCGAGCATCTTTGCCTTTGCCGAACAAAGAAATTGCACAGAGGCTTGGCATCACGGAGCACACGGTGAGCAATTATCTGTTCTGCATGTATAACAAACTTGGCATCTCCACGAGGGTTGAATTGGTCCTTCACATCGTGAAACAGAGGGAAGAACACGGTGCCGCCGGCTAGCGGCCCGAGCGATGCCAGACGAAGGCGAGGAAGCCCGTTGTTCTCGGACTGCCCGGTCTCAGCGCGACAAGCGCGTCGCTAGGTCACGGCGCTCGCGACTGATAGGCGCAGACGCTAATGTTAAGCGACATTTTCGAAAGACCTACTTTGAGTGAAGAAACTCTTGTGTTCGGGCGGTACCGCTTGCGCGTTTAGTGGACGCCGAGGTTGTGGACGCCACAAAACAGCGAACTGGCAAAGCTCGCGCTCTGCGGGACCCACCACATGTGGCGCACCCAGCTATGCCTGCTGTACAGCATCTTTCTGCCGACGTAGTCCATCATCAGGGGACCCACTTGAATCGCCGCGTAGAGCGAAGCGTTCCCCGCGAAGGGCTTGAGCATTGGATTCAGTTCCTGTGCGCCAGCCGTCGTGATGGCGCGTCGCGTCGTCCAGGCGTCAAAAGTGGCGGCGCTGTGTGTAGCGATTCCAAGTCCCATCCAAAGATGGTCTTTGTGGCGCTCCTCGTCGACCAACTGGCCAATGGATACCGTCATTGGTTTGCCGGACCGCAGGAAAGCATTCAGCGTTGGGTCTTTCACAGGGGCCGGCTCGGGAGCGATTGGCAGATCTGTGGAATCGGAAACCCCTGCCGGCTGAATCGATACGATTGAAAAGGCAGGCGTCAATGGCAGAGAAATTTCGCTGAAAGAGATGAGGCTTGCGGGCGAAGAATTCGTCGGCTGAATGAGTGCAATCTTCTCTGCGGGGAAGCCCATCTGCGCATGAACCTGTGGTTGAATCAGGAGTACTGCAAGTGCGAAAAACATTTCGTTCACCTCAGTGCGTTGCGAGTGTTTGAACGGCTCGGAATCCCTGCAACGTGAGATCAGGGGACGGTCCGAGGTGAACGCGGGACATAGCCCTTAGATACTATTTTATCTTCCCACCTCGTCTTCTCTCGTCGCCGTTTGCACCATCCAGCTCATGACATAGCCCGTTCACGCTTACTCGAGGCTGACCACACCCTCTGCACCCCTCGCAAGCTCGTGGCCAGAGAGGCATTTAGAAGTCCACTCGGGACGTCTTCCAGGCGAATGAAAACGCGCTTGTTAGAGGAAAGGCAAACGAACGCGGTTGGGGCGGACACCACCTGTGCTTCGAAATAGCTAATCTTCTATAGGTGTGCTAGATGCCTATATAGATCGGGCTTCGTGCTCGCGCCGGACGAAACGTTCTCTTCCGCGGCTTCTCCACCGGATGTAGCGATCACGGTAGGGGCGGTCGCGAGCCTGCGCCGTATTGCAGTGGCTGATCTGACGGAGATGATCTGAGGGAATTTAAGGGCTCTCCTGAGACAAAGCGGATCGCAGGGCGCATAGCACCAATCTCTTACTTTTACCCCCCCCCAAGAATGTATTGCACATAATCGTGCAATTATGTGGGATTGCATAGGAGTGTGCATACGGCTGCCAAGTGGTGGGGCGTGATCGTGTCCGACGTGGTTGGATCCAGTCGAACACAGGACGTGCGTTCTGTACTCGGCGCTAGACTTCGAATCGCGACGATTGCTCATCTTGAGGAAAAGCGAATTCAGCTGCCGTATGCCGTGACGGCAGGGGACGAGTTTCAAACGGTCACCAGCGAACTTCACCAGATACCTGGACTATTATTTGACTTGCGAAGGCGCATGAGGCCGCTGCAGTTGCGCATGGGAATCGGTGTTGGCCTGATTTCTGGGCGTTTGCCGCCGCCCATCAATCAACTGGGCGGTCAGGCCTTTGAATTCGCCCGCCTGGCGGTCGAGGAAGCGAAAGAGGGGCGCGCACATTCGGGGGAAAATACTCGTTTTCATTCAGAAAACGAACAGTTTGATTTGGTGGCGAACTTGATTTACAGCCTGCATGATGTGTTGGTGGGTGATCGATCCGAAAAGCAATGGGAGACCGTCGATACATATTTGGCGAAAGGGCGTGTCGACCTCGCGGCAAGGGCCTCAAAAATCAATGCTTCGACTGCATCGCGGAACCTGAGCAGGAGGCATTTTTGGCAGTCTCTTGAAACGATTGAGGGTATGAAGAAGATCATCATGTCGTCATTTTCGAACGTGCACGAATCCCTCTAAAACGAAAGGATTGCACGAAATCATGCATGGTCTGGCAACCTGCTTTCTAGGGCTCTATTTGGCTCACCTGCTGACCGATTTTGTTTTCCAATCGGATCGACTGGTCACTTGAAAGAAACGAGGGTCGATTCTGGCCTATGTGGAGCACGGGGGAATTCATTTCCTGGGGGCAATACTATTTTAGGGCTTTCGGTGCCGGGGCTGTGCAGGAGCATCCGCTTCTATGGTTTCGTTGCCGGACTAACCTTAGTCCATTTGGGGATTGACTGAGGGAATGCCTTGGGCTCCAAAATTGACATGGACGGTCGAAAGCGTTACGCGGGTGCCCGTATTTAGGGAGTTGGGGAGAGGTCGAGCAGAATGGGGATTGGTCGGCCACTTGCGACCGCCACGGTGGCTTGCATCAATAGGGATCCCCGCAACCGTCCCTTTTGCGGGCTACCTTACGAAGGAGGTCCGAATTGAAGATAGTTTTGCGCATTAAGTCTTTGAGAGTGCGCATCGAAGCGCGGAATGTAGTTGTGAAAGGTCTTGTTCAATGATGTCGTTTCGGGGAAACCGCCTAAAGGAAATCGCGCTACCAACAGGGTCTGTCTGGCTGATGACAGACATTGCCGAGGCCAAGGGACGGCAGCGGCTCTACACAAAACCAGCTCCCCAGTTGTTGAAAGCACTTCGGGAGATGGCCCTTATTCAGAGCGTGGAGTCCTCCAACCGCATTGAGGGCGTGACGGTTGCACCCGAGCGCTTGGTGCCTCTCGTTGTAGGGAAGGCGAAGCCTCGCGACCGATCTGAGGAGGAAATTCGAGGTTATCGACGAGCACTAAGTTTGATTCACACCGATGCCCAAAAGCTAGAAGTCACTCCTGATTTTTTGAGGCGACTACACCAGATAACACATGAAGGTGCGGCAGACGCAGGCCAGTGGAAGCAGAAGGAGAATGAGATCCTCGAGTTTCGCGAGAACGCGCCGCCGACGATTCGTTTCCGGCCGGTTCTCGTTGCGGACACACCGGCTGCCATCGAGGAACTGCGCCTTTCCTACCGAGCGACCTTAAATCAGCAAGAGGTTCAGCCACTGGTGACCGTCGCGGCGCTGGTATCCGACTTCCTCTGCATTCACCCTTTTCGCGACGGCAATGGGCGAATATCTCGCTTGCTCACTCTTCTTGGTTTGTATCAGCACGGATATGAGGTAGGACTCTTTATTAGTTTGGAACGATTGGTTGAGGAATCCCGCGATGATTACTATGAAGCTCTACACAAAAGCTCCGAAGGCTGGCCCGAGGGAAAGCACGACCTAATTCCATGGCTCAATTATTTTCTCGGTGTGCTGCGGCGTGGTTACGTTGAGTTCGAACAACGCGCTGGTGAGGTGAAGTCTCCTCGGGGAGCAAAGACCGTCCTAGTTGAAACCGCAGTCGATGCTTTCCCAGGGGAATTCACGCTCGGGGAGTTGGAGCGTGCTTGCCCTGGCGTGAGCCGTGACATGGTTCGTCGCGTTCTGCGCCAGCTTCAAAAGAAGGGCCGTGTGACTTGCCTCGGTCGCGGCCCGTCAGCGCATTGTCGGAGAAAGGGTAATACCCTCAAGAGAGGGCAATAAAGAGGGTAGTAACTTGGCTTGCTTCATCTCCCGCCGTTGATTGGAGTCGGCGGTAATCTCAGCAGCTATCCTCGACCGGGTCCTAGAACGAGGACGCTTCATCCATCTCGACGGACCCTGTGGGAGAACGCGTCATCTCAACCTGCAACAGATCTTGCCGGCGAGTAAAGACCATGCCAGAATTTCCTGAACCCAAACAACCAGCGTTCAGGGTCCAACTGGGGTCCAAAACTCGGCCATTTTGCGGTTCTTTCCGGGGTCCCATTGCTATCAGGGCAACCGAATCAATGGGACTTAGAGTGTGATCGTCAAGCTCATAACCCGGAGGTTGTTGGTTCAAATCCAACCCCCGCAACCATGAGCACTGCGAGGCAAAACCTCAAAGCGCCCTCTTTAGTTTAAGTTACGAGTCGAACCACACTTCCTTTTCAACTCAGTTCACTGTCACGTTCTTGTTTTGCGTCTGAGTTCAACCCGGAAGCTCCTTGGGCGCGTATGGCCCAGAGACTCTCCCGAACGGATTCCGGGTTTAGTCCGGCTGAGCGGTATACGAACGGGAAGTCATCTTAAGCATTCCCCTAAGCGATTTTCTGCCCATGACACACCTTCCTAGTTTTGGACTTGGATTACTTTAGCGACCGTATACTAGTACCCGGAAATTCCCCTGCTTGGCTCGCGGAAGCGGATGAGGCTGTTTCTCCGTGGGCGCCGCAGGCGGATTGAAATCTGATGTGCTCAGGTAAAGGTTGTGAGTTTTTGAATCAAGTCCCATCGTCTTGGCCCCGTATTCGGTCTTGATGGTCTCGACTTCGCTCAGCTTGTTAGGTGTGTCTTCGTGGTAGATGTGGAGCATGCCTTCTCGTGTCGAGACGAATAGCATGCCCGTCTCAGGCTCAAAGATTGTAGCGTCCACTCCTGCGGTAATGGGGAGCGACTGGATGACTTTGCCGCTATCCGCGTCCATCATCACGAGCATCTGGGGGCCGCGACCACCAGAGAAAAGCCGTCGATTTTTTCGGTCCATCCCCATGGAGGTGGGCTGTCCTTCCGGCGCAACTGGCCACCGCGTCTTGATCTGGAGTCCGCGGGAATCAATGGCCACAATGTCGTTTTTGTCCACATTATTTCCGTAAACCATTCCCTTGCCATCGGCAACGGCGGTTTCTACGTTGTTTCCTCCCAGTTCGATGTTCTTCACCACTACCTCTTTCACTGGATCGATAACCGTGGTGTTTGCGCTGTGCCCGTTGATAGTAAAGAGGAACTTTGACGCCGGATCGTAAAGAATAGAGTCAGTGTCGGGCTGGTTGGTTTTGATCTCGCCAGTGATCTTCAGGCTCTTAATATCGAAAATGACCACCTTCTCGGCGTCGCCGTCCGTAATAAATCCCTTGCCGAGTTCATTGACCAGGGCCACTCCGTGGCAGAGCTTCAAATCGCCGATTTTTCCTACGACGGTGTAATCATCGGCGTTCAGAACCACCACTTCGGTTCTGTGCGAAACATAGACACGGCGCGCTTCGGCGTCGACCGTGATGTAATCGAAATATTCAACATCGCCAGGTGCTGGAGGTAACGGAATCGTTTTAATCAAGTGGTATCCCGACGCGGCCGGTTTCGGCCTCGCATAGGTCCCCAAGCATAAACACCAGCCGCACAAAACAAACAATAGGGCTACCGCAGGACGCGCAAAGCTCGAAGCTTTCATGGAATGATTCTCCCTTAGAATATCTTTCAATTAAACGACTCTGCCTGACCCGAGAAGCATGACAATCCATTCGGTTGCGGCTTGCACATCGTCGCAACCTCGTAAACGTTCTCCTGAGTAGAACGGGTCCGATCTAGATCGTCGTATTCAGGTTCAGTCGTTTTACGCATGCGACGCCTTCCCCGGCCTCGTCCGAGAGTCCATCGTGAGACGGATTGGTAAGATTCGTGATCTCGTTAGTATCAGAAAATCGAGGGCAATTACAAGCTTAGTATTATTGCGGCTTGGCTGAATGGGAACAGACTCATGGAAAGTAAGAAAGCGAAAGTGTGCCTTGAGATCAACCGGCCTTCTCATGGAAGGACTTGGCTCAATCGCAGACCGATCCATTGCCAAAAGTGAGGCATTGAACATCGGCAAATGGACTAATCTGCTTCTCCTAACCTAAGATCACACGGTGCGGCCTGTCAGGCGATAAATCGTGTGGCAGGGGTCACACAGGGGCCGAGCTCATGAGTTCAATGATGAGAAGGACCAGCACACTTCTATTGGGACTCCTATTCTTGTGTACCATGGGTTGCGAAAGAAAGCGGGCAGTCGATTTCGCCAAGGAACTATCTGGACTAATCCCAGTAGGAACTTCTCAAGCCGACGCGGAAAAGGTCCTAGACCAATATGGTTTCACACATTCATTCGATCTTAGAACACGAACAATTTACGCGAAAAAAACGCGATCAAGAGAGTGGATTTATCAAACTAGACTGGAGCGCCACAATCAACTTAGGCGAAGGACAAAAGGTCGAATCCCTCAGTGTTAAAAAGATTTTCACCGGGCCGTAGCCGGAATGTGGCTCACTGACTCTAGATGCTGGTAGAACGAGTTTGATTTCCAAAGGTCCGATTCATTGATGAATGCTAACCGACCTCCGTTTACTGGGTCACACGGTCCATACCTGTGGCTGACGACCGGACAATATGACCTCGACAGCCTATTGCACAAGTGCCCTCAGACAGTGCTTGGGAAATACATTGCTGTTACCTCGCTAGACAGCGGTCCTCTAACCCCTACTGATGAAGAGAAACGCGCTGGTTGGCGAAATCAAAATGAGATTGCATACAGTCCTCAAATTGAATCGGCGGAGCGCTTGCCGTATGGAGAATGTGCGGGATTTGACGAGTGGTATGTTTTTGAATCACCCTTCGACCTTGGACAACTATGGCACGGCAACGTATTTGAAGCTCCCATGACGCCGGGGCAAGTCTCCAGATTCGTGAACTTTCTTGATTTTGCGCTGCACAATCCTGAGGTGGAAGAACTCCTCAGTCTGTTCTAGAAGCAGCTTGACTGGATTCAACCCGAGTCCTACATTGCAGACGGAAATGCATTTCTAACATTCGTGACCCGTAACAGGGGACTCTTCACCGCCGTTCACCATCCTCTGAGTAAAGTGGTTCCCAAGTCCTTATCGGAATGTTGCTTTTCGCCCCGCCTGACCGGGCGGATATAGTGAATTGACTCTGCCCGGCACCTGCGGTGGTACAAAGAAACTTGAGCAAAACGTGGGCAAAGAATCGCCCTCGGATACAGGGTTTTGAGGCCGGTCGCGAGGGTAAGCGCAACGGAATCAGAGAGACTTAGGATTGACCTCTCAGGCTCATAACCCGAAGGTCGTTGGTTCAAATCCAACCCCCGCAACCAAATTTACTGATTCGCAAGGGCTTGCCGGGCGCAACCAACAGGCCCTTCTTTTGTTAGGGAAAGGTTTGGTAAATAAATCAGTTTTCCCTTGTCAATCTCAGGCCATCCGTTTCCGAAAAATTCCTCTAACTTCTCCGCAGCATTACGCTCGTCTTGAGTGAAAGTGTGCGTGTAGTGTTCGGTCACGCTATTTCCAGTATGCCCTAGGCGTTGTTTGCGAATCTGTTGCGGGATTGCTAGAGATAAAAAGTGCTGTCTACCTCGACCGAGTCGAAGTGCTGCTCGTAATACCGGAGAAAACCGGCCGGCTTCATGCCTGGGGGATAGAAGGTGCCTTCCCAACCAGCGGCGGTGAAGGCGGATGTGCCGATGTAGAGCGACGGCATGACGGGGCGATTCTATCGCGATCAAGGGTCAAATGTGCCAATGGGGTCTCATGGGGCAGATTTCCACATTCCGACAAGCACCGTTTATCACGCAGTGGCTGTCAGAAACCCGGCGAGCCTCCATGGGCCGTGCCTGATGGCAACGCGTGGCAATTCTACTCGACCCTGACCGTAAAATGGGTCACGATGATTTCGCCCGCCGCGCTGAATTCGCCGAAGATATGGTAGATACCGGCAGACGGAAAAGTGAAATTCGTCGCCTCGATATCCGGACCGAATTTATTTGGGAGCAGCAAGTGCGAAGCATGGATGCTCTCACCGAACAGTTTGCCGAGGAATGAAACCGGAAGGAGCCCGTGGATATGAAGAAATCCCATGAGATCTTCGCGAATGATACTTATATGCATGGGAACCGTAAGATATGGATTCATCCCGGTGAGCGGCTTCCCGTCTTTTTCGACGTGATATTCCAGTGTGGCAGGGGCGCCCGCCTTGAGTCTGGCCGGTGATGTCTTGAGCGTTACCTCGTGGCCATGCACATTTTCTTGCAGTGAAAAACTGTCGCTCGCGGGAGCGCCCATCGTGCTGGATGACCCAACGTTCAGGTAGAACTGATCGGAGAACAGATACGCCCGTTCTGTGTAGTCCGCTGAAACCAGATACTCCCCGGGCTTGGGAAAAGTGTAGTGCACGGGGAACGTGGCGGTTTTGAGCATTGCAGGAGTTACCGGCCCTAAGTCTTCCACATGGATATGCGAGAAGACGGAAAAATCCTTGCTTGCGATGACAACATGAAGGATGCGGTTGTGATCGAGTACCAGATCCTGGACGGGGATTCCCTGGTAATCGCGCGAGGTGAAGATAAGTGTTGTGGGAACATTGGGCGAAAGCGCTTCGGGGCTGGTGGCCAGCTGCGTTCTTGCGCGCGCAGGCCGCATAAAGTAGGCGAATTCCCGTGCGTCCACAAAATGAAATTGGCCAAGCCCGAGCCCGACCGTGCAGCCGGGCAGCGCGAGGTCGGACGTTGCCTCTCCGGCGCGTTCCGAAACGCTCTCGTGCCACACATTCATTACGTTGCTTTCCTCGCAGGCTCGCTGAAATGAACTTCTCAGAACGCCCGAAGACGCCGCGGAAATTCCTCCGCTCAGGTATATTAAGACAGCGATAAGCATCAGTGGAGGAGCCCAGGCGCCTCGCCTGGAGATCGTCAACGCCGCGCTCGCTGGAGGCATATCGGATGCATCGAGCACAGCTTGGTTCAATCTAGTGCTCTGGCGATAAAGGATGACCGACGCGGCAAGAAGGATGAGTGCGACGATCAGATGAATGACTTCAAACGACCCGAACGTCCTGTCCGCCGAGTGCGAGTCGCTCTCCATTATTTCGTGCGGATAATCCACATAGAGAGACGCCATGGCATCGTAGGCTCCCGCCCGTTGGGCGGCCACATTTACCGCCCACAATCCGGCGGGAGTCAGCAGGTTCTTGCCGAATACAAACCCTCCGGCAAATCTCTTCTCGACCGGAGCAACAATCGGTCCGACACCGGCGGCCTGGTTCGTAAGGGTGACGACCATCGATTTCACGTCTGCGCCGGCTTTCGTCAGTGGGTCTTCGGCGGTCACCAGGAATTTGCCGTTTTCGGAAGCTTGTTCGGTAAGCGAGAGCGCGATTCCCTGGCTCACGGCGGACCGCTGGAACTTGTAATGAGGAGCAAGCGGAGGAGTGGTGATAATCAGCAGTGAAGTGACCGCAAGGATGGCGATGCCAATGGCCGTCTCCGCGGGCACCGTGAAGCCAATCCACGAGAAGAGGCGAAGAAACCGCGTTTCGTCGTTTTTCCGGATAGCGTCTACGATTCTGGGCTCGCAATACAATTGCGCAACAAATCGTACAACAAGCAGAAATGCAGCCAACACCGAAAGAACGGCGAATCGTTTCCCCCAGTCAGTCGTCAGCACATACGAGAAACTTTTGAGATGGAGCCAAACGACATAGACCCCCGTGACGCCGGCAATGCCGAACGCGACACTCGCGATTCTGGAAAACGCGGTGAGAACGAACGCAGCCACCCGCGCGTTTCGCGTCCTTCCGATTAGCGGCGACAGGAGCGCCATCAGCGCAATGATTCCGCCGATCCAAGCGTCCTTAAAAAAGAGATGGACGAAATTCATGAGCACGCCGAATGCCGGCGCGAAGGTGGATGCGGCGGCGTGGCTGACGCGCGCCCGGGAGAGATCGATCAGCACCAGAACCGCGAATAACGCATATTCGATGTTCGAGATCCGTTCGGCTGAGAAGAGCCGCTTCCGCATTCCTTGAGAGGCAATCAACAGGGAGGCCGCACCAACCATGCGATATACCGTGTAGAGCGCGGAGGTGGTCGTGATGAAGGAGGCCCAGGCCGCGATGAATGTTGTTTCCTGAAGGGAAGCGAGATCGTTTGTTTTATAGATGATGTAAGCGGCGCCGCCGGCCAGGGCCAGAAGACATCCGAAGAGGAACAGAAACTGGAATCGGCGAACGAACTCAGCCTCATCAGATTTCACTTCGGGGAAAAGCCTGCGCATCGGCCGCCAGAGGAAGGCGAATACCAGCAGGGCACCCAGAATCATGGCGTCTCCGATGAGTTCCACCGCGAGGCTTAAGGCTTCAGGAACGCTTGAGCTGTGAACGGTCTGAAATCCGCCGCCTTCTGTGGCGGCGCCAGGCTTTTCATTTCCCACGGAAAAAACATACGCCCCTTTCGTGAAGTGGCCGTCATCCGACGAAATGACTTCCCACGAAACCGTGTAGCTGCCTGCGCCGCCGTCCTTCAGACCCACACGGTAGACTCTGGGATCCGCTGGGTCAGGTCCGGAGTTGGAAAGATCGGCGCGCGAACCATCCGGTGCGAGCACGACAATGCTGGAGGCGCGTGGCTCCACGCGTTCACTGAAACGGATTTCCACTTCCGCGGGCGCTTTCGAAAGGGCCGACGACGCGGCCGGGACATACTGAAGCGGCGTCGCATGGGCGAAGACGACCTCGGGTAGCATCGCAATGATGATTGAGAGACATGAAGCGCTAAAGGATTTGCCAAATCTCGTATGCATAACATCTTTCGAAACCCGCGATAGGACGTTGAAGGCGAATTGAATCAACAATCAACAAATCCATCCCGGTACATTATCCAGATCTTCGCCTGCGTGCTCCCCAATAGCCCGCTAACAGTCCCAAGATAATGCTCGCGAATAGAGCAGCAAGGTACAGTGGTCGGTTATTTCCTTTAGTTCCAGAAATCGTTAACGGAAACGTTGCGATTGCAAGCCTTTGCTGTCCGAGATTTTTGTTGAAGAACGCTACCGTAAGTGTGTACTTACCGGGTTCCGGGAATGTATAGATAAGGAAAGTAATTGGTGTTTCGACGACGAGATCGCAGTTGACCATCGATTTGCCGTCATGCCCGATGTCGATCCCTACGCTTGTTGCGAGATTGACAGGCTCTCGCGTCTTGCTTTGCAATAAATCGAAGTCGAATTCGATGGGTTGTCCCGCCAGTGGCGTTGAAGGTTGATCCGTGCCGACATCAACAATCAAGTCGCCGACGACCTTTTCGAGCCGCTCGCCGCCAAGGCCGTTCGCAAATGCGGCTTCCGCAATCGCAAGTGCCAGGATGATAAAAATAATGCGCTTCAACTGTGGCACACCTACTTTCGTTTCAACGCTATTCCGGCGACCGCAAGTCCTAACAGTCCGCTTACGATCCCGGAGATACTCAACGTTTGCGCCGTAGCCGCCCGTTTGCCAGTCGCCTGAGCGCCAGCCGCGAGATTCTGCAGACTCTGATTCATTTCATACGAAGACAGCGACGGCTCCGGAAAGCCCATGGTCTTTTTCGAGTCCGGACAGCCAAACGCGCCAATCTTACGAAGCCGGGTAATCGAGCCGGAAACCTTCAACCGAGAATTATCTTCGGCGGACTCCGACACTTCACCCGTGACACATGTGAATGTGAGATCGACGGAGTTATTGTCGATGGTCCCGAAGATGCGATAGCTGTAAGTCGTTTGTACCGTGGGAATGAAGATTGCGGCGTAGGACCCCGGAGCCTTGTCCGAAGGGTCGAAAGGGAGCGTTTCCTTTTTATCTCCTGCGGCGAGCTCCACTTTTAGCGTTCGCTCGAGTCCGGTAACAGGCGTGCCTTTGCCCGCTGCGCTGCCAGCGCCATCGCCGCCGGGCCCGGAGAGTTGCGATACGCGTAGGTCAACTCCGGAAATGTTGTCCACGATGAATGGTTCGTTCAGCGAACCCACGGTTAGGAGGTAATACTTGTCGCCAACCTTGAAAGTGTCGCGCTCGTGCGCCGTGGCCAATGGCGCAAAGCTAAACAAGGCGGCTGCAAATGCAACCAAACGTAAAATTGAAAATTGGTTTTTCATGATAATTTGGAGCTTGTGCAAGCGGATAGCGAAGTGAAGATCATTGTGGGGCGGCAATAGGTTTAAGCCCGGATGAAATTCGCAATTGTCCAATCGGGATTTCCAGTTTGGCTCCCTTTTCAGAGCATCGTACGCTTCCCCCCTAGTTGGCACAACAAATTTGTCACCGCCAACAGAATCGGCAGATTCACTATGCCTCGTTTTTGTCCGCCTGAGGAACGATGCTTGTTGCGGCGCAATCAATTTCTCTGACACTGTTTCACCCTCCTCCGCTGGCGCGGAATTTGCAACATCCATCTCATAACTACCTGTTGGTTGCCCATGGCTGATCAAAGATGGACACAGATAATCAGGGAAAAAAGAATACACTCCACGATCAGTGTCTATCCGCGTTATCAGTGGATAGAATCGCCTGGCTCAATAGTGAAAGCGGTAACGCATTTCGACGAAGATTTCCCGTGGATTGTTGAAGTGGAATCCCCCAAAGGTCGAGCTGTCCTCCCCGCATCCGCGAATTTCAACGTTATCGGCATCCCGTCGCCGAAGATACAGGTGTTGTAGTTGAGTTTGGTGAGGGCAAGAATATCTTTCCGGACCAAGTTGATGTCTGCCCTGCCTTTACTGATGTCGATGATAAGAGGATTGGGAACCTCCCGCATGAGACCGCACATTCAGTTACGGTTGTGCGGTTGAGTTTATAGGCCGAGGCTTCCTTGCCCCTTTAGCAGCCCTTGTCCGGCAACGGCGATTGTGTAGCCGTCTGGATCGTGAACGGTCCAGGCAAATTTAGTTTGGGGCCCGGCGGCTAGGCCGCGATGCTTGAGTTCGGCTTCCACTGCATGCGCGTTATAATTCGCTACGACGATCGTCAGGTGATCGATATTCGGCTTATCGTCGAGCTGCTGGCTCCTTCGCAGTAATAAGGCGTCATTGCTGCCGAACCTAAGGAAACACTCGGAGTTCAGCTCCTCAGGCTTGTAGTAAATCACCTTCATCCCCAGGAGACTCGAATAAAAGTCACGGCTTCTGGCGATATCCGTAACATGCAACACAACGATGGCGCCGATCGCTTTGAAACCTTTGCCGCTGGGCGCTGGAATATCTTTTAAATTCTTTCGGCCGTCATCTATTTTGGATCCCGGTACGACTCCTCCAGGAAAACCCCCGGTTTTTGCTATGATTTGGACCGTGAAGCCGTCGGGGTCCTTGACGTTCCAAGTTACTGGACCACCAGGAGTAGGACTTAGGCCACGACGTTTCAGTTCGGCTTCCGCTTGATCCTTAATCCAATTGTCAACCGACCACGCCAAGTGATCGACACCTACCTTATTGCCGGGTTTGACTTTGCGGAAGTATAGGGAGTCCACTGCGGACGGATCGCCGAAGTCGAGCTCAGACTGTATGCCATCATCCCACGCTGGCGTCATCCCAAACAGATCTACATAGAAGTCGCGAGATCTGGCGACATCGGCAACGTTATATGAAATGTGATTCCAGGCAACTGCTTTGAAACCTTCGCTGTCGGCCACAGCTTTCGGCGCTGCGATCGCGGCAAATGCGGCCGCAGCAGTTAGTCCCAAGCCCTGCACTAGCCGACGCCGGTCCATTTTTGCTTTCTCGACATCCTTAAGCAGTTCAGCAATACTGTCTTCCATTGTTCGCCCCCATACTCATGGCGCATTGTCTTTCGGAATCGAATTCACATGGTGGAGGACACGCAGCCATTTTCCATTCTGTTTGGCGAAGACATCCGTAGTCCTGTAATACTTGTCAACGACGTTGCCTTCAAGCTCCCGATTGTGGCCTTGGTAAGTTACCACTGCTGTGGTTCCGTTGCCGTAAACATGCACAAGATAATCGGAATGTTTGATGGAAACCATCTTCCGGCTTGACGATCTCCATTCGGCAACATGCGCGGCTTTAGTCGAAACTTTTCCGTTATTAAGCAAATCCTGGTCCTCGGCATCATCGCGATCGAAAAAATCCGCGGCAACCGACCCCCCCGCCAAAACGGCTTTAATTAATCCATTTTCGTACTTAACGAGCTCCTTCTCAGCTTCTGCGCTCTTTTCTGCCCTTTGCCCGTTGGCCACTTGTGCTTTGACAGTGCTGACTAACCAGAGCGCCAACAAGACAGACCATAAAGATCTTCGCATTCGCATCGCTGTACCGCTCCTATTCTGCGATTCCAATCCGCATTGCAATTTTGGGTATCTGAGGGCTGTGATCTTACACGCTCCACAGCCTCGGTTTGGAACGCTCGAGTTTCGGCAAGTATAAGTTCCTATCCACGGTTAGGCAAACGAGAACTCCGGTTTGGCCTTTCCCGCCTTTCCACGCATTTCCCCGGAGATATTCACGTGCAATCTCCTCTAAGGCGAGCCTGCCGCCGGTAGCCCCTGTTCCACCAACTCGATTTCGCAGTCTGGCGGCCGTGGTATAAACTCTCTCACTCGAACTCGCACAAAAAATCGGACTAGTCACTGATCCCGTCGTCTACACCAAAATTCACAGGAAGGGGCTGATATGAGGATGCAGAAAAAGACAACGTCTCTAACCACGCTAGCGACATTCACGGGGCTGGCCATCTTGCTTGGGATCTTTTGTCCACAGTCATTGCCGGCGCAGCGTAACGTCTCCAAGTTCGAGTTCGATCCCTATTGGCCTAAGCCCTTGCCAGATAGATGGATAACGGGCCAGGTGGGCGGGGTGTGTGTAGATGGCCGTGACCGAGTGTTCATCCTTAATCGACGCGACTTGACCGAAAACGAGCTAGACGCCGGGCATCAAGCACCGCCGGTGATTGAGTTTGATCCCGACGGCAATGTGATCAATTCCTTCGGCGATCCGGCTGTCGTTCCGAGCAACCTTCACGACTGCAAGGTGGACCGAGAGAACAACGTGTGGTTGACCGGCGCCGCTGACGCCATCGTACAGAAATACTCTCCCGATGGGAAACTCTTACTCCAGATCGGGAAGAAGGGTGTTTTCGATTCATCAGATGGCACCATCAAAGGTAGCCCTTTAAATGCCAGCCATACAGCCTTCTTTAAACCCGCTGGCATCGCGATCGATCCGGAAAATGGTGACGTCTACATTGCCGATGGCGAAAGCCCCGGTGGTAACCACCGAGTCGCGGTGTTTGATCGGAATGGGCAGTTCCTACGCCAATGGGAGCTGCAGCGTACGGAGGCCGAAGTCGCGCAGCTTGCGCGTGTGACTCTTTATCCGTTTGATAAGGTGCCGGGTGATGCGTTCGTGCCGGTACCACATTGTGTGGGAATGGATATCGATGGTCAGGTGTACGTATGCGATCGGCGGGCCCGTCAGCTGCAGGTCTTCGACAGGATGGGAAACTTTAAGAAGAAGATTCTTATCCCCTTCGAGCAGAGAAGCCAATACCAGACCAGTCCCGGATTCATGCCTGGCATGAGGGGTTCAGCTGTACATGTGAGCTTCTCTACTGAGCGGGAGCAGAGGTTCATCTACGTCGTCAATGAAGACGACGAGCAAGTCGAAATCCTCGATCGTGCCAGCGGGCAGATCCTTTCGAGTTTCGGCCGTGCGGGCCACCAAACGGGTGAATTTACGCGTATTCACAACTCCGCGGTGGACTCCAAGGGTAACTTGTACATTGGAGAAGTGCGTGCTGGCGGCAAAGTGATGAAGTTTAAGATTGTGGACAACCAATAAACAAGGAACCGAAAGACGTTCCCATTGGTTCAATAAACGCAGCGTCCCTCTTTTGAAAATGAACTTCCAGGGCGAATCAGGAAATGTGTTGTATTCAATGAGACTAACGGCCACTATCTCCACGTCCGTCTGAGAAGGAGGATTCGATGGAAAACGTGATTTCGAGACTATTGGAAACCTACGAGAAAGGGAAACTGTCACGGCGAGAACTAGTTCAAGGGTTGGTTTTGTTGGCGGCCGGCTCGGGTACAGTATCGGCGGCGGGCTTCCAAGGAAGCACTATCAATCACGTCTCTCTGGATGTAGGCGATCTGGAACGATCGACTGATTTCTATCAACGCACATTCGGTTGCCCTGTGCACAAACGGCAGGGGAATAACCAGATATTCTTTGGGACGAGCTTTTTCGTCCTGCGGCCTGCTAAGCCTTCAGGCAGAGTAGGCCATGTTGCTATCGGAGTCGAAAACTTCAACCAAGAATCCGTGACGGCGGACCTTAAGGCGAGGGGCGTCACTCCGATCGACTCAGGTCAGGTTGCCTCTGGGGAAGGTTTCCACGTTGTGGATCCGGATGGGTTCACGTTGCAGATTACCAGCGCAACCAACAGGGGTCGAGGGTAGCGGCCCAATCTTCCCCAGCATAGCCAACGCTTGTCACGTGATACGCTCCAGATGATCGGGCGGGGGAGAACTTGTCCGCGACTGGCGTTTGCCTTGTGCTCTACCAATGTCCAAAGCCCCGGCTGCACGAAGGCGAAGGTTTTCGTGAAGGCGCCTGATTCCGCCTCTCCCACTTGTCCTGAATGATGCCATGTGGATTGGCCGCTCGAATTCCCAGAGCAAGGTTTCTAAACGTTAGAGCGCGTTCTCGGCGAGAATGCGGGCTGGGTCCGTGGGTCCACTATGGGTCCAAAATGCAAGTTTTGTCGCGCTAACTGCAATCACAGGAAGCAACTTGGCGAGGCTTGCCGGCCACTCGACAGAAGTGCCGTGATTCCCCGCAGCAAAGAAAAAAATGGCGCCACAACCATTTCTTCCATTAGTCAGTCCATTATTAATCGCATCCTCGATGTGAGGATCAGGGTCGCCACCACCCCAACTGTTGCTCAATACGTCGGCATTATGGCTTATTGCCCAATCGATCCCACGTGCAATTATCTCCGTGGGGGCGCGAACACAAGAGGCGACCACTACGACGAATCGAGTTGTTGTGGGCTTCCAAAACCGCAAGGGGACAAACGAATTGCCGCCCTGCGCTAAGGGGTTTCAACTTCGCAAGAGTCCCCTTTTTGAAAAGTTTCATATCGTTGTTCTCTTTCTTTCTGTCGACGATAGAGAAGCAATTAATGCGGCCCTGAAATGTTTAGGAGAGGATTGGGAGCGCATCCCTCTCCGCCTTTCGTCTTCGACTGTGAAAATTCCCACCGGTGAAATGTTCGTCAAATTCAAGAGTGATGCAACAGCAGAGCAGATACAGACGCAGTTGCAAGATCTAAAGCTTCGCGTCGTTGAGTTGCCCGCTCGTCCTAATTCGGCGTATAAGGTTACTCAAACACCGACTTCAGCTGCTCATTCGCTGGAGACTGTTGATTCGCTCAAACGATTGAGTACTGTGGAATATGCAGAGCCAAATTGGTTGATCGTTCGATTGGAAGAACCCTAGACTTCAAAGAAACTGCCTTAGGGGGCGCTTAAACCTATCGAACTATCTTATCGGCCAGCTCGGGGCCTCCTGCTTTGGTGTTGGAGGAGACCAAAGGTGGGAAGTTGCCCGCGGAAGCTCTTTCTTGCCGTGGGAAAGATTTGGGAAAGAACTCCCGTTTCATAATTGCCTACTAAGTCGCACAGAATCAACGGGCCGCATTTTTCAGTACGTTCTCATAACCCGAAGGTCGTTGGTTCAAATCTGACCCCCGCAACCATTTCTTCAAGAAGTTGATTCATAAGGGTTGCTGCTCCACGGCAACCCTTTCTTTTTTTCCGAAGGGCAATTTGTGCACGAACTGTGCACGCTCGTAGCTGTGTCTCGAAAAACTGGGAGTGCTTGAGCCTCGCGCTTGCAACAATGTTATACGCCACGTCGTGCCGTAATTGCGCGGAGTAGAGGTCCATCAAGTTCTGCGAATGGCCCTTCCATACTTTGATCAGGTTATCCGGCACGCCTGCCCTGCGAACTACCGCAAAGCGAAAGCACCAAAAGGCGGGGAATCCCCCCTCGATTCCCTGCTCCATGCAGCGTTTTGAGCGAGTTGCGCTGGTTATAAGGTGTGTTCTTCGGCGCTCCGTAGTACAAGTTGAAACCATCAACGCACACGATAACCTTTGCCAAATGCCCGCCCTCAGCGGCTTGCATCAATCCATTATTGTATGTATAATGCTCCATAGTTGGAGTTTGTAGGTACAAAAAATGGCGACGCTCAATCGACCTCTGACGGGAATAAGGTGGGACCAACCCGCGGACCTATCTAATAAGGATGT
>Ga0137418_10002060_pt1 | contig 18474 bp, 16 predicted proteins | sample CZODoug3_1_2_16f_FD_122242 | JGI IMG/M metagenome (GOLD analysis project Ga0137418, IMG submission 122242) | Vadose zone soil fungal communities from Angelo Coast Range Reserve, California, USA - CZODoug3_1_2_16fungal (Hybrid Assembly) | ecosystem: Environmental > Terrestrial > Soil > Vadose... | reverse complement strand
CTTCTTCGAGGGCCTGTCCCTGTTGTCGGGGTTCTACGCCGACGCGGCGACCGAACGCGAAGTCGTCAAGAACTATGTGTTCAACCAGCAGGCCGAGGTCGAGCACGATGCACGGATGGCGGCGGCGATCGGTGAGCTGATCGATGACCGGCTCCATGCGAAGACCGTGTCGGCGCAGCTGCGCACGCTCTCGAGTGTGATCGCGGATGAGGGGCTGGACCGGATCGACTTGCTGAAGATCAACGTCGAGAAGAGCGAGCTCGACGTGCTGTTGGGGATCGAGGCCAGCGATTGGCCCAAGATCGCTCAGCTGGTCGTGGAAGTGGATCAGCAGGCGTCGGTCGCGCCCATCACGGCGTTGCTGCAACAGCAGGGCTTCAACGTGCTGGTCGAGCAGGATCCGCTGCTGCGCAGCACCGAGCTGTGCTACGTCTACGCGAAGCGGGGCCCGCTGCACGAGGAGCCGGCCGGCGGCGCCGCACGCGTCGTGCCCGCCGTGGACGAGGCGGTCCTCACGCCGCTCACCCTGCGCCGCTACCTGAAGCAGCGTTTGCCGGAATACATGATTCCGTCGGCGTTCATCCTGATGAAAGAGTTTCCCCTGACGGCCAACGGGAAAATCGATCGCCAGGCACTGCCGGCGCTGTCGCAGGAGACCATCGCACCGGCCCCAGCTCCCCACGCCAACGGCGGACGGTCACTCAGCGCGACCGAGCAGGCACTCGCCGCGCTGTGGGCGGACCTGCTGAAGCTGCCGGCGGTGGGGGTCGACGACGATTTCTTCGACCTGGGCGGGCATTCGTTGCTGGCGATCATGGTGGTGTCGCGCATCCGGGACAGCTTCGGGGTCGATGTGCCGCTGCGCAACCTGTTCGAGCGGCCGACCGTCGCCACCCTGGCGGAAGCGATCGACGCGCTCAAGTGGGTCGCGGGCTCGAGCGAGCAGACCGCCGGCGTGGGCAGTCGCGAGGAGATCCAGCTGTGAGCGTGGCGGCATTCCTGGCCGACCTGCGCAGCCGCGACCTGCAGGTGTGGGCCGACGGCGACCAGCTGCGCTGCAATGCCCCCACCGGTGCGCTGACGCCGGAGCTGCGCGAGCAGCTGCAGCGGCGCAAGCACGACATCCTGGACTTTCTCCGTTCCGCCGACGCCCTTGCCCGGCAGCAGCGCGCCATCGTGCCGTTGCAGCGACGCGGCGACCGGGTGCCCGTGTTCGCGATCGGCGGGCACAATGGCGACGTCTTTACCTACCGGCCCCTGGCGCTGCGTCTGGGCGACGAGCAGCCGTTCTACGGGCTCGAGCCGCCAGGGCTCGACGGGCAGCGCGAGCCGCTCGTCGAGGTCGCAGACCTGGCGGGGTACTTCGCGGCGCAGATCCGCGCGTTTCAGCCGGAGGGTCCGTGCGTGATCGCCGGCTACTGCGCCGGCGGCACGATCGCGTTCGAGCTGGCGCAACAGCTGGCCGTCGCCGGGGGCACGACCGTCTTAGGGGTTGCCCTGTTCGCCAGTCCGTACGCCAGCTGGTACCGGTTTCTGCCGCAGCTGCGCGAGCGTCTCGTCCATCAAGGGCAGCAGGTGCGCAGGCACGCCCTGGCGTTCGTGTCGCTGCCGGCCGGGGAGCGGCGCCGCTACATCAGTGAGCGGCTGCGGGACCGCAAGGCGCAACGTGCGGTCAATCGCGCCGCCGTGGTCGATCCCGCGTTGGCGCCGCGCAACCGGGTCAAAGCAGCGACGCTGGTCGGCGTGCGTCGCTACACACCGCGCCCGTACGGCGGTCGCGTCGGCATCTTCCTCCCCAACCGGGCGTGGCTGCGTCCCGGTAACGCCCTGCTCAAGTGGCGGGAGTTTGCGCCCAGCGCCGAGTCGTTCTGCGGGCCCGACGCCTGCGACGGCGAGGTGATGCTGCTCGAACCGCATGTCGGCGCGACCGCCGATCTGTTCCGGCGCTGGCACGAGCAATGTATCTGATGACGTCCATTCCCCTGTACGTCCTGGCGGCGGTCTTCATGTTCGCGGTCTACACCTATCTCGGCTATCCGCTGGTGCTGCTGTTGCTGGCGGTCCTGCGTCGCCGGCGCCCGGGCCACGGAGAGCTGGCCGAATGGCCGCGCATCACGGTGGTCCTGCCCGTCCACAACGAGGCAGACGTCATTGGCGACACGCTGGACAACCTATTGCAAGTCGACTATCCGGCCGACCGGCGTGAGATCCTGGTTCTGTCCGACGCGTCGACAGACGACACCGACGCGATCGTGACGCGCTACGCCGGCCAGGGCGTACGCCTGGTGCGGATGCCGACGCGGATGGGCAAGACGGAGGCAGAGAACACGGCGTTGCCGCTGCTGCAGGGTGACATCATCGTCAACACCGATGCTTCGGTGCGGGTGGACCGGGCGGCGCTGAAACACCTGATCGCGTGCTTCGCCGACCCCACGGTGGGTGTCGCTTCGAGCCATAACGTGAGCGTGGGGCGCGTCGCGACGCACGCTAACGCCGCCGAGGCGTCGTACGTCGGCTACGACATGTGGGTGCGTGACCTGGAGTCGCGCGTGTCCGGGATCGTTGGCGCGGCGGGGTGCCTCTACGCCGTGCGGGCGCCGCTGCAAACGCAGGCCTTGCCGGGCGCGCATTGCCGCGACTTCGCCGCGGCGCTGCTGGCGCGGGAAGTCGGCCTGCGCGCGGTCTCGGTGCGCGGGGCGCTCTGTTTCGTGCCGCGCACCACGTCGCTGCGACAGGAGTACAGTCGCAAAGTCCGCACGATCACGGGCGGGATGGAGACGCTCTACTGGAAGCGCGCGCTGCTCAACCCGTTCCGTTACGGCGTGTTCGCATGGATTCTGGCGAGTCACAAACTCTGCCGCTGGCTCGTGCCCCATGCCGCGGTGCTGGCCCTCGCTGCCCTCGCCGCGCTGGCGGGAACTACGCCCTGGGTGGGATGGGGGCTCGGGGCGGCGGCGTTCGCCGGGCTGTGCGGTGTGGTGGGGTGGCGCTGGCCGGAACAGTGGCGTCTGCCGCGAGTCCTCGCGCTACCAGCCTACCTCGTGATCGGCAACCTGGCGGCCCTGCATGCGTCGATCCGTGCGGTGCGGGGCACCAGCATCCCGATCTGGGACCCGACGCGGCGCTAGGACGCTACCAGGCTCCGCGCTTCCCCACGATGACCGGCAGGGTGCGCGCCATGATCCGCAGGTCTTCCAGCACCGACTGCCGCTCGATGTACTCGAGGTCGAACTTGACCTTGGCCTTGACGTCGTCGACCGAGCTGTCGTAGCGCTGATTCACCTGGGCCCAACCGGTGATGCCGGGGCGCACGCGCTGGCGGTCCTGGTAGCACTCGATATGCTCGCGCATCCGGGCGAAGATCGTGGGTTGCTCGGGGCGCGGACCGACCACGTTCATGTCGCCCAGCAGCACGTTGATCAGCTGCGGCAGCTCATCCAGACGGTACAGCCGCAGGATGCGGCCCAGGGGCGTGACCCGGGGGTCGTCCGGCTTGGCCCACACCTCGTCCACCGGCTGGGCGGCCGTTTGTGCCGCCATCGTGCGGAACTTGTAGATCTGGAACGGCTTCCCGCCGCAGTCCGCGAGGCGCCGCGAGTTCCCGGGTGCGCCGCGGGCCCGCCGGTCGATGCCGATGCGGGACTGCGTGTAAAACACCGGCCCGGGCGACGTCACCTTGATCGCCAGCGCGATCGCAGCCATGAGCGGCGCCGTGACGACGAGCCCTAGGGTGGCGACCATGAGATTGAGCGCGCGGCGCAGGCCTTCGGCCTGCTCGGCGTCGGTTGTCGTGGCGAATCGGGGCTGCAGGTGGTGCAGCGGCTTGGTGGCGTAGTCGACGCTCGTCATTGGACACGTCACGGTGCAGATGCCGTGCCATGAGACGCGAGCAACATCTTGAGCAATCGCTGCGAGTTAGGCGATGTGAAACCGGCCTGTCGCAAATTAGCGACAGGCCGGTTGTGAGCGAGTTGCTACAAACCGGTGCGGTTCACTCGTCGCCGGAAGAGGTCAGCAGCTTGCGGTGCAGCCCATGCCGCTCCATCAGGCGGTACAACGTCGTGCGATCGACCACCGCGGTGCGCGCGGCGCGCGACATGTTGCCCGACGCCCGCGTCACCAGCTCGGTGAGGTAGCGCAGCTCGAACTCGGCCACCATCCGATCCCGCGCCGCGTAGTAGGGCTCCTCGGTGGACACGTCGCTCGGCGTCCACGACCCCGCCACGGTGGTGAGCTGCTCGCCGAGGGCCGGAATGTCCTCGGGCGTGATCTCGCAGCCCGGCTCGAGCAGTACGACCATGTGCTCCACGACGTTCTGCAGCTCGCGCACGTTGCCTTTCCAGGGCCGGGCCCGCAGCGCGCGCACGGTGGCCTCGGTGAACTTCGGCAGAGGGGTTCCCGTATCGCGGTGCCGCGCCCAGTAGAACGACAGGAAGTGCTCCGCGAGGAGCCGAATGTCGCTGGGGCGGTCGCGCAGCGGCGGGACGTGGATCGGCACCACGCGCAGCCGATAGTACAAGTCTTCGCGCAGCGCGCCGGCTTTGACGGCCTCTTCCGGGTTGCGGTTCGTGCTCGCGATGAAGCGCACGTTCACGACGGCGTCGGTATTCTCGCTGCCGACGCGGCGCACGACGCCGTCCTGGATCACGCGCAGCAGCTTCGCCTGGATCGGCTTGGTCATCTCGACCAGCTCGTCCAGCAGCAGCGTGCCGCCGTTGGCGGCTTCGAGCAGACCCGGCTTGTCGCGCACGGCGCCGGTGAAGGCGCCCTTGCAGTGTCCGAACATCTCCGACTCGAGCAGCGCCTCCGGGAGCGCGGCGCAGTTCACCGCCACCAGGGGCCGGTTGCTGCGGCGGCTGTGGTGATGGATGAACTGCGCGATCAGCTCCTTGCCGCAGCCGCTCTCGCCGGTGATGAACACCGACGCATTCGTCGTCGCGACGCGGCGTGCCAGCTCCACGGCCCGACGGAACCCAGGCGCCGTGCCCAGCACCGTGATGAGATCGCTGTTGCCGTGCTCGCGCGCGAATTCCGCCTGCAGCGCGTGCGACTCGCGCGCCACCATCACCGCGTGAGCGGCGCGGCCGATCAGGATCTGCAGGTGCGTCCCCGAAAACGGCTTCGGCAGGTAATCCCAGGCGCCCGCCCGCAGCGCTTCGAGACTCGAGTCCACGCTCGGGTTCCCGGTGATCATGATGACGATCGTGTCCGGGTTGGCATCGAGGCAGGTGCGCAACAACCGGATTCCCGGGATTTCAGGGAGGTACAGATCGAGGAGCACAATGTCGAACTTGTTGCGCTTGAGCAGGTCGCGGGCTTCTTCGCCGCGGCCGCACACGGTGGCGTCAAAGCCGTCGTGCTTCAACACGCTGGCGCAGCTCTCGCGCAGCGTCATCTCGTCGTCGACGATCAGGATCCGAATGCTGGCTTTCAGCTCAGCCGTGATAGGCAGGCCGACGACCTCCGGGGCACGGCCGGAGCGTCGCTGCGCCGCGCGTGGTGCGCGGTCATTCGGGATGGGTGCGGACATCGCGCTGGCTCAACCCCCACATGGTAAGTGGCCCAAAAACCTGTGACCGAACGGCAACAGACACCCCTGCGGCACAGATCGGGCCGGGTCGATGACGCGCCGGTGCATTCACCAAGTGCTTGATTTACAAGCGGTTCGCCGGACTGTCAAGAGCGTCTGTAGCAGCCAAGCTACATGTTCGTGTATCAGCGATTTGCGAATGTAAGCAACGTGCTACAGTATGGCGCTCGGCGGCCGGGAGCGCCGTGACGCAGATCCCCAATACGCCGGTATCACCCTTGCGTAGTCTCTCAGCGTGCCCAATCTCCCGCGCCGCAGACCTGCATCGACCCCCGCGCGATCGGTCGCGCGCCCCCCCGCCGAGGCGCTCGACTGGCACCGCTACCTGTCCGCCGTGCTGCGGTATCGGTGGTGGATCCTGGCCATTGTGGGGCTCGGCACGCTAGGAGGGGCGGCCGCCTCCCGCTTCCTGCCGCCGCGCTACCAGGCCCAGGCCACGATCTGGGTCCAGACCAGCGAGAACCGGGGGGGGGGAGGCCCTGACCGGGGACCGATCGGCGCCAACCAGCTGCTCGCCGCCTCCGCCTGGGGCGATCTCCTGAAATCCTTCGTCGTGCTCGATGACGTGGTGCGCGAGCGGCGCCTCTATATCGGCGCACGCCCCAGCGACCGTGCCGCCCTGGCGACGTTCGCCGTCGGCGACCAGTTCCAGCCCGGGAAGTACCGGATCATGGTCGACCACTCCGGGGGCTTCCGTCTGAAGGGCCCGGGCGGCGTAGATCTACAGCAGGGAGCGGTCGGCGACTCCGTGGGTCGGGCGCTGGGCTTCGTCTGGGCGCCTACCGCGGCCGAGCTGCCGGCGGGGAGCGATGTGTCGTTCGCGTTGCGGCCGCTGCGCGACGCGGCCAAGGAGCTGCAGGACGAGCTGAAAGTGATCGTCGACCCGAGCGGCAACTTTCTGCGGGTGACGCTGACGGGCCCCAGCGGGGCGGCGGCGGCTGCAACCGTCAATGCCATCGCGGCGCGCTACATCGCCGTGGCGTCCGAGTTGAAGCGCGCCAAGCTGACCGAGCTGGCCCGGCTGCTGGGTGAGCAGCTGCAGGCCGCCGCGACGAACCTGCGCGGCTCGGAACGATCGCTCCAGGATTTTCGCGTTCGCACCATCACGCTGGCGCCCGACCCCTCACTGCCCGGCGCGGTCCCCGCACCGAGGGCGGGAGCGGGCGGGGTGACCGGTGACGGGACCGATTTCTTCAGCCTCAAGGTCGAGCAGGAGCAGCTGCGCCGCGACCAGGCGGCGCTCAGTCGGGTCCTGGCCCAAGTGCAGAGCGGCGTCGGGACCGTGGACCGGATCGCGTCGATCGGCGCCGTGCTGGGAGCGCCGGACCTGAGCCAGGCACTGCGCGAGCTCACGACCAAGCGGGCGGAGCGGCGCGCGCTGGAGTACCGCTACACCCCCGACCATCCGGCACTGCGGAACGTGGCCGAGGAGATCGACGCCCTCGAGCACCGCACCATCCCGGCCCTCGCCCAGGCGCTGCTCAGCGACCTGGCGACTCGGGAGAGCCTGGTCGGTTCCCGGCTCGATGCCGGGGGCCGGGAGCTGCGAGGCATCCCGCCGCGTACGATCGAAGAGGCGCGGCTGCGCCGCGATGTCGGCATCGCCGAGAACCTGTTCGCCAGCGTGCAGCAGCGTTACAGCGAGGCGCGGCTGGCGGAGGCGAGCACCATCGCCGACGTCCGGGTGCTCGATGCCGCCGTCGCTCCACAGCTGCCGGACAAGAACACCGGGCCGCGTCTCATCGTGCTGGGGTTGATCGCCGGGCTGGGCATGGGCCTCGTCGGGGCCGTGCTCGTCGATCGGTTCGATCCCCGCGTCCGCTACCCCGACCAGGTGACGCACGAGATGGGGGTGCGCATTCTCGGCGTGCTGCCGCACGTGCAGAAAAACAAAGCGGGGCCCGACGAGGAGCACGTCGTGCAGGTGATCGAGGCGATGCGCGGCGTGCGGCTCAGTCTGATGCACGCCTATGGGGCGGCGGGCCCGGTGCTGCTGACCGTGTCGAGCCCGGGGATGGGCGACGGCAAGTCGTTCGTCTCGACCAATCTCGCCCTGGCGTGCGCTCAGGCGGGTCAGCACACGGTGCTGATCGACGGCGACGCGCGCCGCGGCGCGCTGGACAAGATGTTCCGGCGGGCGCGCAAACCGGGCCTCACCGATTTCCTCGCCGGCGATGCACCGCGCGATCGGGTCATCCAGAGCACGACCTACCGATCGCTCGACTTCATCGGGGCCGGCACCCGCCGCCACGACGCACCGGAGCTGCTGGGATCGCCCACGATGATCGAGCTGCTCACGTATCTGCGCGGTGCCTATGAGGTGATTCTGGTGGACAGCCCGCCGCTCGGGTCGGGTGTGGATCCGTATACGCTGGGTACGCTCACGGGGAACATGATGCTGGTGCTGCGCACCGGCACGACCAACCGCGAGCTGACGCGCAACAAGCTCGGCGTGCTGGAGGACCTGCCGATTCGCCTGCTCGGAGCCGTCTTGAACGACGTACGGCCCGGCGGGATGTACGGCTACTACTACAGCTACCTGGCCGGCTACGGCACGCAGGACGAGGGCGTCAGCGCTGGGTTGGTCGCCGCGCACCACCGGTTGGCGGGTAAGCGCCGGTTGTGAAAACGCTGTTCGTCTGCCACCACGATGCGCCGCTGCAGCGGGTGGGCATCGCGCGCTGGCTGGCGTCCTTCTCCGAGCTGGTCGGTATCGTCGAGATTCATGAGCCGGGCGGACGCCTGCGGCAGCGCATCCGGCGCGAGGTGCGCCGCGTCGGGCCACTGCGCTTCCTGGACGTGCTCGCGTACAACGCCTACCAGCGAGTCTTCCTCGCCGCGCGGGATCGCGCCTGGCAGGCGCGCGAGCTCGAGCGCCTGGACGCCGTCTACCCGCCGCTCTCGCCCGGCACGCCCGTGCTGGCGACGCCCAGTCCGAACAGCGCCGACGCGCAGGCTTTCATCGCCGCGCGCGCGCCGGACCTGGTGCTCGCCGCCTGCAAGACCCTGCTGAAGCCGGAGGTATTCACCCTCCCCGCGCACGGCACGTTCGTCGTGCACCCCGGCATTTGTCCCGAGTACCGCAATGCCCACGGCTGTTTCTGGGCGCTCGCGAACGAGGACGACCAGAACGTCGGCGCCACGCTGCTCCAGATAGATCGGGGGGTGGATACGGGGCCGGTGTACGGCTACTTCCGCTACGCCTACGATGCGGTGGAGGAATCGCCGCGCGTGATCCAGGCCCGCGTCGTGCTCGAGAACCTCGACGCCATCCGCAAGACGCTGCTCGACATCGTCGCGGGGCGCGCCGCTCGGCTGGACACCTCGCGTCGAGCCTCTGCGACCTGGGGCCAGCCCTGGCTCACCAAGTACCTGCGCCTCAAGGCCCGGGCGCGGAGGCAGCGTCGTGAGAGCGATTGCGCTACTGTATCATGACGTCGTCGCGGGCCGCGACTGGGAAGCGAGTGGCTTCCCCGGTGTGTCGGCTGCGACGTACAAGCTGCAGCGGCCGGAGTTCGAGCGGCACCTAGCAGCCGTCTCGGCGGCGGCCAAGCAGAGGGGCACGGTGAGCCACCTGCTCGCAGGCGAACCTGCCCGGGGTCCGCTGCCCGTCCTGCTGACGTTCGACGACGGCGGCGCGAGCGCCTACGGCTGCGTGGCGGACCTGTTGGAGCGCGCCGGCTGGCGCGGCCACTTCCTCATTACGACGGATTATCTGGACCGGCCCGGCTTCGTCACACGGGCGCAGGTCCGCGATCTGGCCGCGCGCGGGCACGAGATCGGGTCGCATACGTGCTCCCATCCCACCCCGATGGCGGCCTGTCGCTGGGAACACCTGGTCGACGAGTGGACGCGCAGCACGGGAGTGCTGGCGGACGTGCTGGGCGCGCCGGTGCGCGTGGCGTCGGTGCCGGGCGGTGCCTTCTCGCCGCAAGTCGCCCGTGCGGCCACCGCCGCGGGGATCGCGGCGCTCTTCACCTCGGAGCCCACGACCGCCTGCGTGGACGTCGGCGGCTGCCTGGTGATCGGGCGCTATCTGGTGCGGCGAGGAACGTCGGCTGCCGCGGCCGCGGCGCTGGCCGCCGGACAACTCGCGGTGCGGCTACGTCAGCTGTGGTTCTGGAATCTCAAGAAGGCGGCGAAGGCCGTCGGCGGGCGCACCTATCTCGCGCTGCGCCGGGCCGTCTACGACTAGGTCAGCGACACGGCGTCTCCGTCGAATCGCTGCAGCCAGTCGCCCCGGGGTTGGGCGCGTGCCTTCTCGAGCGCGGCGGTCGCCCGCAGCATCAGCTCAGCGGTATCGATCGAGGCGGTGCGGAAGTCGGACACGCCGTGACAGCCGGCGCGCAGCTGGAACCGGGGCAGGGCGGGAGCCTCGGCGAGGATGGCGGCCGCCAGGCGCTCCGCCAGCAGGCGCGCTTGCCCGGCGTCCGTGTCCACGGCGACGACGGCGAAGGCGCTGCGACCGAGCCGCCCGATCGCGTCCGAGTGCCGCGCGGTGGCCTTCAACGCGGCCGCCACGCGTCGCACCAACGCCTCCTGCGTGGCCTCGGTCACACCCTCCTCGTCGGGGCTGTGTTCGGGCGCGATGAGCACGCAGGCCAGCGCCGCGTTGCGGCGCGTGGCATGCGCCGCCAGCTCCTGGGAGCGGCGCGTCAGGCCGCGCACATTGTACACCCCCGTCATTTCGTCGACCAGGCCATCGGTGCGCGCCTGGTCGGCATCGAGCTTCGCCGCGACGTACACGGCCAACAGGGCGAGCAGTTCTTCGGCGTCGAGCGGAGTGCCGAGGCAGCGCCAGGCGCGGGCGTTCAGGGCCGCCAACCGATCGCGCCGCGTCGGCGAGCGGGGCAGACTGATGAAAACGGGCGTGGTGGGCGTGATCAGCGCGCGGGCACGCAGGTCCTGACAGAGTTGGTGTCCGTCCCCGTCGGTCAGCTGTTCGTCGATAATGACCGCGTCCAGCGGCTTGGTCTGGGCTTGTTGCAGCGCCTGGGCGCGCGTGTACGTCTTGATGACGGCGTAGCCCTTGGGGACGAGAATGCTCTCGAGCGTGCGGCTGGTCCACTCTTGCATGCTCGCGATCAGGACGACGACCCGGCGCGCTGAAGCCGCCTTTGTGTGCATGGCTTCCCTTCGGGGCAAACGCGTTGACGTGTGTGGCACTACGCTCGCGTAACAGTGACAACCTTGTTGCAGAACTCGTGCGCGACGCTTCGAGTGGCAATCGCGCGGCCGACAAGAGGTTAGACCCTGGCCCCCGGACCCGTCGCGGTGTGAAACTGATGCACGCTGCTAACACCGACTCGCGCTGAATCAGGCGTCCCCCCCCTTTTCCCGCAGGGGGCGACGCGGCCCGAAACTTGTAATGCCCCAACGCAGGATCGTCAACCGCTGGCAGGAACCCAGGGCCTTTCAGGAGGGATCGCGATGTTCTGTCGGGGCTGTGAAGCACTGTCGCGCGACGGGGCCAGCCGCCGGCGGGTGTCGCCGCCGGTGTGGGGCGCGGAGCGGATCAGCGGGTTGCGCTGCGTGAGCTGCGGCGCCCTGCTCGATGCCGACGACATCGCGCAGCTGCTGCTCGAGAAGGAATCGCAGCTGGCCCAGTTCGGCCTCGTGAATCCCGGGCTACCGCTGCTCAAGGCCGTTCCGGTGGAGGAACGCTGACGTGTGTGGGATCATCGGCTACACGGGGCCACGCGAGGCGGGCCCGATTCTGCTGCAGGGCCTCAGTCGCCTCGAGTACCGCGGCTACGACTCGGCGGGACTCGCCGTCCATAACTGTCACGGGCTGGTGACGCGGAAGCTCGCCGGCCGTGTCGGCGGGCTGCAGGAATCGCTGCAGCGCACGCCCGTGCAGGGCCTCAGCGGGATTGCCCACACGCGCTGGGCGACGCACGGTGCCCCCAACGAGCGCAACGCCCATCCCCACGTGGACTGTCACGATCGCATCGCCCTGGTCCACAACGGCATCATCGAGAACGCCGACGCGTTACGGGCGGCATTGGAGCAGAAAGGGCACGCCTTCGGGACCGAGACCGACACGGAGACCCTGGTGCATCTGATCGAAGATGCGTCGGGCGACACGCTCGAGGCGCGGCTGATCGCGGCGCTCGAACACGTCGTCGGCACCTACGGCATCGCCGTGATCTCGGCCGACGAACCCGGCAAGATCGTCGTGGCGCGCCAGGGGTCACCCGTGCTGCTCGGCATCGGAGACAACGAGTACTTCGTCGCGTCCGACGCTTCGGCGATCCTGGAGCATACCCGCTCCGTGGTCTACCTCGACGACGGCGACATCGCCGTGCTCACACCGAACGCCTACCACGTGATCGACCGCGATGCGCGCGTGCAGCTGCGCGAAGTGGACGACGTCACGTGGGAGCTGGAAGCGATCGAGCTGGGCGGCCACGCGCACTTCATGCAGAAAGAGATCGCCGAGCAGCCGGAGACCGTCCGCAGCACGCTGCGCGGCCGGCTCGTGTTCGACGACGGCGCCGCCCGCCTCAACGGGTTGAACCTGACCCCCGCGGACTGCGCCGAGATCCGCCAAATCACGATCGTCGCCTGCGGCACGTCGTGGCACTCGGGGCTAGTGGGCCGCCACATCATCGAAACGCTGGCCCAGATCCCGGTGTCGGTCGAGTATGCCTCCGAGTACCGCTACCGGCGGCCGATCACGCCGCCCGGTACCCTGACGATCGCGATCTCCCAGTCCGGTGAAACCGCCGATACGCTCGAGGCCATGCGGGCGGCTCGGGCCGCCGGGTCTCGCGTGATCGGCATCGTGAACGTGGTCGGAAGTACGATCGCCCGTGAGGCGGACGGCGGCATCTACCTGCACGCCGGCCCTGAGATCGGGGTCGCCTCGACCAAGGCCTTCACGTCCCAAATCGTGGCGCTGGCCCTGTTCGGCGTGTACCTCGGCCACCAGCGTGGCCTGCCGTTCGAAGCACGGCAGGAGCTGGTGTGCCAGCTGGCGCAGCTGCCGGCCGTGGTGGCGCGGGCGCTGGAGCTCGAGCCGCAGGTGAAGGCCCTGGCGGAGCGGTATGCCGAGGCGCCCAACGCGCTCTATCTGGGCCGGGGCGTGAATTTCCCGGTCGCGCTGGAAGGGGCGCTCAAGCTGAAGGAGATCAGTTACATCCACGCCGAGGGCTATCCCGCCGCGGAGATGAAGCACGGGCCCATCGCCCTCATCGATCAGAACATGCCGGTGGTCGTCGTGGCCCCAAAGGATGACGTCTACGCCAAAGTGGTGTCGAACATGCAGGAAGTGAGAGCACGGGGCGGGCAGATCATTGCCGTCACGACGGAGGGGAATGGAGATCTGCGCGGCCTGGCCGAGCACCAGCTCCGCGTTCCCGCAACCGCCCCGCTGCTCTCGCCCGTGGTCACCGTAATCCCGCTCCAGCTGCTGGCGTACCACATCGCCGTGCTGCGGGGCTGTGACGTGGATCGGCCTCGCAACCTCGCCAAGAGCGTGACCGTCGAGTAACATTCGCGTCCCATGCGCTTCCTTTCTATAGCCCTCCTCTGCCTCCTGGCGCAGCCGGCCGGGGCGCAGCTGCAGCAGCCTGGGCCGGCCCTGGCCACGCGCGAGCGCCTCCAGGCCGAGCTGGCGCGGCTGGAGCACGACGGCAAGGGACGGGCGCAGGCGGCGCTGATCCGCACCCGGCTCGAGAGTGGCGATTTCCAGGCGGGCGACCGGATTCTGCTCCGGGTGGAGGGGGAGCAGCAGCTGTCCGACACCTTCACCGTCGGGCCGGCACCGGACCTGCCGTTGCCACGGCTGGGGGCGGTGCCGCTGGGCGGCGTGCTGCGCTCGGAGCTCCAGGGCCGGCTGGAAGGACACCTGGGCCGTTACCTGCGGGAGCCGGTGGTCCAGGCATGGCCGCTCATCCGGATCCTGGTGGAAGGGGACGTCTCGCGTCCCGGGTTCTACTCTATCGCGCCGGAGCGGCCGCTGGCGGACGTGATCACCACGGCGGGGGGACTGACACAGCGGGCCAAGGCGACCGCGATCCGGGTGGAGCGGGGCGGTGCAACGATCTGGGGCGGTTCGGCCCTGTTGGATGCGATGGGCCGTGGCTATTCCATCGACCAGCTGAATCTGCGCGCCGGGGATCGGGTGCTGGTGCCGGCGCGTAGCGACTTTGGCAAGACCGCCGGCATCATCGGCGCCCTGATGGCTATCCCGGTCGCCATTTACACCATCACGAAGATCCACTAACCGACCGTGGCGCCGCTGCGCGTCGTTCTGGCAGATGACCACCTGATTCTGCGGCAGGCGTTGAAGGCCCTGCTCGAGAGCCACGGGCTGCAGGTGGTCGCGGATGTGGCCGACGGGCGCGCCGCGATCGAAGCGGTGGACCAGCTGGCCCCGGATGTCGTAGTGCTCGACGTCGCCATGCCGGTGCTGAACGGGATCGACGCCGCCCGCGAAATCAGTCACGTCAAACCCCGCCCCCACATGATCTTACTCTCCGGTCTCGACGACCCCCGCTGGGTCCCCGAGGCGCTGCGCATCGGGGTGCGCGGCTTCGTCCTGAAGACGCAGGGCGCCGACGACCTGCTGCGCGCGATCGACGAGGTGCGGGACGGCGCCTTGTTTGTGAGTCCCGGCGCGGCGCAGGCCATGATCGACGCCTGTATGGCGGGCACGCCGTCCGGCTCCGAACAGCTCAGCCCGCGCGAGCGGCAAGTGCTGCAACTCGTGGCGGAAGGCAAGTCTACGAAGGGGATCGCGCAGGCCTTACGCATCAGCGTGAAGACCGCGGAGTTTCATCGCGGGCGGGTCATGCGCAAGTTGAGCATCCACGATACGGCGGGCCTGGTCCGGTACGCCATCCGGGAGGGCATGATCGCGCCCTAGGGGCTGTAGGGACCTTCCTACCGGACGTCTGGGGGTTTCCCTAGTTGCGGAATCGCAACACCCCGGTCTAGCGATTTCGGCACGCGCGTTGCATATTCGTCGACGCCCTAGCCCAGTTGGATGATGAACTCCCATCGCTTCACACCCGATCCGCCAGTTCCCGTCCCGGGTCGTGGTCGTGTGCTGCCTCACACCCTGGTGGAGCGCGGGGCCGGGGCGCCTACGGCATCCCACGCGCTGCATGCGGCCTCGCGTCGAGTGGCAGTGCGGTGGCGGCGCGAAATCGGCGACACCCCGGGCGCTACCGACGTGGCCGAGCTGCTGCTCCTGCTCGAGGTGGGCGTGCTCGAGGCGCAAGCAAATTCCGATAGCGTCGTCGACGAACGCGTCCGTTCCGTGCTCGGCCGCCGGCTGCTCGACTTGCTGCGCACGGAGATCGTGCTGGGCTGGTCCGAGAGCGGCGTCGACGATGCCGCGCTGCCGCCCCTGCTCGTGGCGATCGAGCGCGTGCGGGAGGTCATCGAGCCGGGCTGGGGGCAGTCCTTCGCCGCGCGCCTCTCCGGCGCGGACGGCTTGGAGTTTCTGGTAGACGTAGCCCACGATCTGCGCTCGCCGCTCACGTCGATCCTGTTTCTCGCGGAGACGCTGCAGCGCGGGCAGAGCGGCGACGTGAACGACGTGCAGCACCGTCAGCTCGGACTCGTCTATACGGCGGCGCTGGGATTGAGCTCGGTGGCGAGCGACATCATCGAGCTGTCGCGCGGCGGCGAGCAACTGGTGGAGCGGGAGCCGGTGCCGTTGTCGGTGGCCGCGGTGCTGGAAGCGGTGCGCGACATCGTGCACCCGATGGCCGAGGAGAAGCACCTCGCGGTGCGGCTGCTGGCGCCGACCATCGATGAGCGCCTGGGGCATCCGGTGGCGCTGAGCCGCGTGTTGCTCAATCTCACGACGAACGCGCTCAAGTTTACCGACGAAGGCTACGTCGAGATCGAGACGAAAGAGGTCGGGACCGGACGCGTGGAGTTCTCGGTGCGCGACAGCGGCAAGGGAATGGATCCCGTGCTGGTCGATACCTTGTACCAGCCGTTACGCGCCGCCGTCGGCCGCCGCGGGCAGATGTTCTCGCAAACCGGCCTGGGGCTCATTATCTGCCGGAAACTGGTCGAAGTCATGGGATCCGAGCTGCAGGTCGAGACGCGCACCGGCTGGGGTACGCGCTTCTTCTTCGAGCTGGATCTACCGCCCTGCCCGTCGCCGCGCCGGCGCAAGGCCCCAGCGGGCCCGCACCTCACGCGCGACTAGGCGCCGAGCGCGCTGCGCGCTTGTGCCAGCAGCTGCTGCGGGGAGGTGCCCGGACCAGCCGCGGCGCTGTAGCCCGCGCGGACGTTTCCCACCTTGTCCGTGAGGCGCCGGACCAACCCCTCGGCCGCCGGTGAGTCGGTCGCCGGGGCGAACACCGCGAATTCGTCAGGACCAGTGCGGCCGATCGCGTCGGAGACTCGTCCATGGGTCTTGAACTCACGGGCCAGGCGGTCGCCGTCGGCGGCACTGCCGTTCGCCGGGCGGAACACCACGCACGCCAGCGGCAACCCCTGGCGCGTGGTGAGGGAGGCTAGCTCCTCGGAGCGCCGGGCCACGCCACTGGCATTGTACAGGCCGCTGGCGGCGTCCACGAGCCCTTCCGCCCCCAGCCGGTCGACTTCCAGCTTTCCTTTGATATAGGCGCCGAGACGGAGCAGCAGCTCCTCACCATCCAGGGGCTGGCCGCGCAGCTCCCACGCACCGGCGCGGAGCGCGTCGAGCTGTTGGAGGCGGGTTACGGGTCCCAGCGTGATCAGCACGATCGGCGTCGCCGCTGAGACGGCGGGATCGCTGCGCAGCGCCCGGCAGGTAACGAAGCCGTGCGGCTGCTCGAGGCCGAGGTCCAGGATGATCGCGTCGGGACGGCGCAGCCGGGCGGCGTCGAGCGCTGCGTTCCCGGTGGCCGCCTGGACGATCTGGTAGCCCCCGTTCTCGAGCACGCTCGCGACTGATCGCACCACCCAGTCTTCGGCGCTGGCAAGGAGTATCACGGCCAAAGGCATGTTCCTTGGAGATGTTCTGCCGCGTTCAGGAATGTTATATCGTGGTCAGAATCGCCCGCAAGTGAGCCGGATCACCACGCCGCGGGTAAAAACAGGCCATCGATAATAGGGAGCGCGATCCTCATGAAATGTGTTGCAGCGGTGCCACTGTCCATCGCCGTCGTGTTCATGGCGTCCTGCGCCACGCTACGCAACGCGCTCAATTTCCAGGAGCCGCAGATTCAGCTCCAGGAAATCAACATCACGGGGATGGGCCTCACGGGTGGGACGCTCGATCTCGCGTTCGACGTCTACAATCCCAACGACTACCGGCTGCGCAGCACGCGACTCGAGGTGGCGCTCGACCTCGAGGGGAAGCACTTTGGCGACGCGCTGATCGACCGGCCGCTCGACCTCTCGCCCACGAACCATAGCCGTGTGGTGATGCCGGTGCGATTCGAGTGGGCGGGCGTCGGCGCCGCGGCGCGGGGGTTCCTCACGCATCAGTCGCTGCAGTATGGGGTGACGGGGGCCGTGCTGCTCGATACGCCGCTGGGCGACAAACGCGTGCAACTGCGCGGCTCCGGCACTGTACCTTTGAAGAAGCTCTTCTGAGGGAGTCCCGCATCAAACAGCTGATCGAGATCCAATCGCCCGTCGAACGCGCCTTTTTGATCGGCGCACCCCGCAAGGGCTCCGACGAGATCGCCCAGGTCGAGGAGCACCTGGACGAGCTGACGCGCCTCGCCGACACCGCCGGAGCGACCGTCATCGGCCGCACCTACCAGCGCATCGAATCGCCGTCGCCGACCTTCTACCTGGGGCAGGGCAAGGTCGACGAGCTGAAGGACGTGCTCGCCGGCGCCGGCGCCACGCTGGTGTTGTTCGACGAAGGCCTCTCGCCGGTACAGGGTGTGAACCTCGAGAAGCATCTGGGCCTGCGGGTGATGGACCGCACCGAGGTCATCCTCGACATCTTCGCGACGCGCGCTCGCAGCCACGAAGCCAGGCTGCAGGTGGAGCTGGCGCAGCTCGAGTACCTGCTGCCGCGGCTCACGCGCATGTGGACGCACTTGTCGCGCATCCGCGGCGGCATCGGGCTCAGGGGGCCGGGCGAAACCCAGCTCGAGACCGACCGCCGCGCCATCCGCCGCAAGATCGGGATCCTCAAGAAGCGGCTCGACGACGTCGCGGATCACCGCGCCAATCAACGAAAGGGCCGCGGCGGGCGCGACGTGCCGAGCGCCGCGCTCGTCGGCTATACCAACGCCGGGAAGTCGAGTCTCTTGAAGGCGCTGTCGGGAGACGACGTGTTCGTCGAGGACCGGCTGTTCGCGACGCTCGATACGCTCACCCGCGAGGTGGACGTGGGCGAGGGGTATCGGTTCCGGCTGACGGATACCGTGGGGTTCATTCGCAAGCTGCCGCACCATCTTGTCGCCTCGTTCCGGGCCACGCTCGAGGAGGCGAAGCAGGCGGATCTGCTGCTGCACGTGGTCGACGCGTCGCACCCGGTGTGGGAGGAGCAGGTCGAAGTCGTCGAGACCGTGATGGAGGAGATGGGGCTCGAGCAAAAGCGCGTCGTGTACGTGCTCAACAAGGCCGATCTGTTGACCGATGCCTCCGCGTTCTTGGCACAAGTTCGGGAGCGCTATCCCCACGCTGTGCTGACGTCGACGGTGTCGCCCGGCGGGGTGGCGGCGCTGCGGGACGCGCTGCGCGCTTCGGCCCAAGCCCTGCGCCCGATCGCGCAGATTCGCGTCCCGGTGGGCGACGGCAAGCTGCTGGCGGGGCTGCACCGCGACGCCGAGGTGCTCGCGCAGGTGCAAACCGACGGCGTGGTGCTGGTGACGGCGCGGATCGAGGCTCGGCTCCTGGGGAAGCTGCGGCGCGACGGGGTCGAGGTCGTCGTGGGGGTGGACGCGTGAGGCGGGCCGCGGTACTGGTCA
>Ga0137418_10002059_pt1 | contig 18477 bp, 22 predicted proteins | sample CZODoug3_1_2_16f_FD_122242 | JGI IMG/M metagenome (GOLD analysis project Ga0137418, IMG submission 122242) | Vadose zone soil fungal communities from Angelo Coast Range Reserve, California, USA - CZODoug3_1_2_16fungal (Hybrid Assembly) | ecosystem: Environmental > Terrestrial > Soil > Vadose... | reverse complement strand
TTAGCAGAATCAACGGAGTAACCGCCAGCGAGACACTCATCACCTGGACTCCCACCAACCAACCATAGAAAATCCTTTCGTAAAAGGAAGCGGTCAGCTTCCTCCTATTTTTTCCGACCAAGAGTCTTTCGGTTTCGAGTCTATTCGTTGACTATTCGTTCTGGCTCTATCTTGACGAGTATTCTACCTACGCCCGGTTGACGATGCGGATTCTTAGTAGTCCCAAGATACTTCACCGACAGCTTCTCGTTGTGTTCTTCCGCTCCCTTCTTCGTCATGTCCAGCACCCGTCCCTTGATTACGACCTTCTCATAGGGATTCTGCTGGCTGAAAATGCTCAAAGCAACCTTGTGATTGTTTTTCAGATACTTCGCTTTCGCTCGTCCTTCCGCGGTGTTCACAAGGATCAGGTCTCCCTCACGGTCAACCCACACGGGACTCACATGCGGCGAACCGTCCGCCATTACAAAGGCGAGATTCCCGAAATTCTTGCCGTCGATCAGCTTGATTGCTTTCTCGGAGAGTTTAGCACGTGGCATGAGCGCTGCAGCCAGTTGGCGGCTTTGTAATTAAAGAGATGCTACGCACTGATGATTCAGAGTGTATCAAATTTTCAATTCGGAATGGAATCCAAACGTGTTTTCCCGGTGAGGCAAAAATGGCGGCCCGGTGAGATGCAAGCTCACGGTTCAGAACTAACGATTTGAGCTCACCGCCGTCTGACGCGTAGAAATTTTCGTGCGGGTCCTACCGTGCTTTACTTACCCTGGGGTAGAGTTCCCATTCGAAAATGAGGCGTAGCCTAGGATAGGTTTCCCCGCACCCTATTTATTTGCCCTCTTTGAACTGAAACGGGAGCAGCAACACTTTCGCCGACCTGTTTCAGAAAATATGCGTTCCACTGGCCTGTGTCTAGGTATTCCAATCTAGCTGGTTCGTCAGATGAACCGAGGACCAATCGGTACGACCCTAACTGCGAATCCTTCAACCATCTCTAGAAGAGGCACGTTTCTTAACCCCGAATCATTACCCGTCCGAATCGAAGTTCGCGATCGGAAATACTTACCTTTGGATGTCAGGGTGGGGCTACACTCTCGTGTATCTGACCTTGCCAACCTTTCAAGAAGTTATCGACAAATACAAACCGAAGTTTTCGATTTCGCCCAGATATGGCTGTCGAAAGGTTCGATAAGTGCATGGGTCCGAGGAATCCATAATCCGTCGGGTAGAACGAACAAGTTCAACACAGACGCATCTCCAGAATTGGCATATGTGATCGGTGCGATCGTTGGCGATGGGAATCTTAACGTTGATGGATACAACTATGAGATGCTGCTAAGTGTAACAGACCATGACTTCGCCAGAGAGTTTAGCATATGCCTTGCGAAGATTCTGGAGAAGCCAAATCCTTACCAAGTTCGGTGGAGCGAGAAGAGGAAGAGGTGGATAGTCCAAGGTTCTAGTATTCTTCTGCACAGGTTTCTCAACAAGCCATGGCAACATTTGACAAATCATATCGAGCATTCTTCACGGTGCAGGTTTTCTTTTCTTAGGGCCTTATTCGATAGCGAGGGATCTATAACAGGTCGCAATCTTACAATTTCTAACACCGATCTGAGTCTCCTGCTTTACGTGAGAAAACTCCTTGCCAAGAGCGGAATCTCAACGAGCATACCGCGTGTCACACACAGAGCTGGTTCGATTCTCAAGGACCCGAGTACGGGCAGAACCTACAGAAGGCGAAAAGATTGCTACGTAATGCGTGTTTCACCCATAGATCTACTGCGATTTGCCCGAAAGATCGGCTTTTCGATAGAACGAAAAAAGAGGGTACTTCCATCCTTTGTTGACAGTTTTGAAACCCCCCGAAGACTTGATCGATTGGCATAAGCCCGGGGGAAAAGGGTAACGCGGGCCCGGTGGGATTCGAACCCACGATTTTGGGCTATCTTCGCTCGCAAGCGGGTAGCTCCGAAGGCCCACGTCTTGGTCCTGGCTCGACTACGGGCCCGGCTAGATCCTTCCTGGCTCGACAAGCCTTATAATTTTCTATAACGTGTATCCTGCCGGAGACCAGGTCATCAGGGCCCCTAGTGGCCAACTTTAGAGTTGACCTGATCGTCAACGACATCGGGACCGCGACCAAATATCCGTGGTCGTACTACACTCTCCTGGACAATCTCGGCGGTAATCATAGATGGGTTGGCCCAAATACGATTAGCCTTGCCCAGATTCTTCCAGGGGAGACTCGAGCCGGATTCGTTTTGTTTCCCGCTCTCAACCCCAATGCTAGCGCAGTTACGCTTGTCGTGACTGAGTTCATGAGCCCGGAGAATATTGTCTACCAGTTCCCGGTAGATCTCTAGACTTCGGCTGGGCCAAGAATGCTCCGGTAATGGCAGGACTCGGAGAAGGATATGAGGCGGAGGCTATCAGGTTTCGAAATCAAGTCTTAGCCCACATTGAGGACGGCTCAGGGTCATCGGTTCGCCAGTGCCAACCTCCATAGGACCTGCTGGGACTTCCGACTGGGAAGGCTCCCCCCGCCTTTCACGCGTTGAGGCCCTGGACCCTACACTCGAAGGGGCAGAGCTGTTCGAAGGCGAGCATGAAGATGCTATGACCGATCTCATAGTACTCACTCAGGTCACTCTGCCCGTTGCAGAGGGAAGCCCCAGTGATCATTCTCAAGCTACCGGTAGAAGGGTCAGCTAAAAACGGGTGATGGTCTTGACCAATCATCGCCGTCTGACACCAGAAGTCCTCAGGTCTGGTACAAGGGCGTTGATGGGTTATTCACGACGACTTCTTGAGGCATTAACCATCTCTCTCCCCATGCCCTTAATGCTTCAACCACGGGCTGCAACTGCCTGCCTTTCTCTGTGAGCGAATACTGAACGGCAAAAGGCTGTGTGCTCAGAACATCTCTCCGCACGATGCCTTCAGAAGCTAGGAACTTCAATACCCGCGAAAGGCTTCTCGGATCTACGCCCCTCGCGGCTTCAAGTAATTCGTTGAATCTCAATGGTCGGTCAATCAAGTATCTTACTACTACCAGTCGCAGTTGGTTTCCAACTTTCGTAATTGATTTAACCGCAGGACAAGCCGTCTCGTCATTCCGCTCACGCATTATGGCTGCCCGCTGGCTTTGAGTTTTCCGTCGGTGTCTAGTAACAACTGGCATTCGGGCCACTGAGTAGCCGAGGAGCCAGCAGGAAGTTATTAACTTGTCTCTTGCCAGTAGGTAGTATGTCTCTACTAGAGAATCAATCCAAAACTGAGGAAGCAAACAAAGAACTCGTCCGAGGATTCATGCGAACAGTGTTCGATGATCATCGTCCCGATCGTGCTGTGGAATTCTTTGCGCCGCAAGGAAAATGGCACGGTGGGAATTTCGGCACCGTCGAAGGAGCGCGAAACATTGCTGGGTTGCTTTCAGGAGTTGTGGGCGGCCTGCCGGACATAAAGGCGACAGAACAAGACATCGTCGTCAAAGGCGACACCGTTGTCGTTCGCCTAGTGGTTGAGGGCACGCACAAGGGCAATCTTTTGGGTTTCCCAGCAACCAACCGCCATGTACGCTGGGACGCGATCGACATGTATAGAATAAAAAATGGGAAGATTACTGATGACTGGGCGAGTGAAGACGGGGTTAAGATTCTAGCAGACATCGGGGCATACATTCCCCCCTGGATGAAGGGCGGAAACTAGTGTGAGAAACGTACCCAAACAAGAAAGGAGATGAGTCAAACACATGAGAAAAATCATCTTACTCCTTGCACTCCCCATACTCTTACTCCTACCCACCGCATCAGCGATAACACCCACCACGATAATCGGAACATTCACCTTCACCAGCAACCAACTCATAACCACTAAAACAGCAGGGCCCAACACTCTCGTCACGTCGACGATCACCCTCGCCCTAGCCGGGGGTCTCAGCGGCACTATAGACCAGACATCAACAGCACTGACCACCGCCCAAGGACTAACAGTCGACGTCGGGCAGACACGATTGGCCTTTACAGGCACAGCAGCTGGAGCCTCAGGAACCCTCCTGTTTGCGTCAACAGCCAACACTGCAGGCGGAGCCTTCCACGGCCACTTCACAATCCTCAGCGGAACAGGCGGGCTCACAAATCTCCGCGGAGAAGGAACCTTCATTGTCACCTCGATGAGCGGTGGAACCTACACACTACAAGTAAACTCCAACTAGCCTGCGAAACCGACCGATCAAGTCGGCACAGTCCCCTTCCCAAATTTTCTTCCATTTTCCTTCCTTGGATTTCAAGGCAGAGTGAGAGGAGCGAGCGTTGTAGCCTGAAAAATCGGTATTCGAACGACAAGCCAGGAAGGATCCTTCTTGGCTCGACTACGGGCCCCGCGTCCATACCCAGTCTACTAGCTCTTTTATTGCCTTGGGATATCCGACTAGAACTTGAGCCTCATGCAAACCCAAGAAATCCCTGGGCTAGAATTCAGAAAGTTTCGATCGGGAGATGACAGCGTCTTCTTCGAGATTCTCAGTGATTCCTTCGGACCCTTAGAATATGTTCCGCGTGTGAAGGCGGAGATAGCCGGACCATATTTCATCCGGGAAGGATCCTTCATTGCCGAGAAGAATGGTTCAGCAGTTGGATGCGTGGGTCTAAGAAATTTGCCTCACAAGAAATGGCTTGACATGCGATACTTGGCGGTGAGAGATTCTGAGTCGAGGGCGTTAGTGGGCGGAGAAGCTCGTAGCCGAGGCTATGCGGCACGCAGATTCACTCCATTGTGAGACTTTGAAGGTCCACGTTCCAGCGGTTCAGCCCTACGTTGATGTCTACAAGCGTTCTGGTTTTGAACCCGTTAGGAGATCCCTGTGGATCGGCTGGGACTTAACTGTGCGACCGACAGAACAGAGCAAAATCCTGACCATGGAGCTGCCGAAAGAGTCTGCTAGTGACGCGGCGGAGGTCTGGGTAGAGGGGCTCCGTCCTTACTGGGACTGGTGGATCGAAGAGCAAGGCGGACCGGAAACCCTTGGTGATTGGGTCAAAGAATCTGTTGGGAACGACCAAGGCTGGATAGGAGCTTTTCTAGATGAGAAACTTGTCGGATTGGCGATCCTTCGACCCGATGCATACGGGCCAGGCCAGGCGAGATTCAACGGAGCCTACGCGCTACCAAAGTACCGTGGACACGGAGTTGGATCCGCGTTGATGAAGGCTACTATTCGGGAAGCGCAACGATTGCGCCAGAAGGAGATGAAAGTCTACACCCTTGCCTTTCTTGATCATCTCGCACCAGGAGCCATCCTCTACCTGAGATCAGGCGGCAGAATTGAAGCAGAATATCTCCAGTTGGAGAGAAAAACCAGTTCCTAGATTATTAGTCGGAACAATTCGTGTCTAATTCAAGCCAAAGTACAGGTTTAGTGAGCGGGAGAGGGACCAGTCTAGTGTCGTTGTCCGGGCAAGCTTGCATCGAAGCTCGATATGTTACGAAATCCTATGGTAGGACAGTCGCGCTCGATGATGTCTCCTTCACCATACCCTGCGGGGAGAGATTTGCCCTTCTAGGTCCGAACGGAGCAGGAAAGTCTACAACTCTGAAACTTCTCGTGGGTCTCTTGAAACCTGATACTGGGACGATTCGGATCAGCGGTTACGAACCGTTCAGCTCAGACGCCAAGGCGATTCTTGGATATCTTCCTGAAGATGCAACGCCGTACCGGACACTTTCCGTGAGAGAGAACTTGGAGTACATCGCTGCCCTTCGAGGAGTAACAGATGTCCGCGAAGCGACGGACAGATTCTTGGATGAATTGAGCCTCAGAGAGTACGAACGAGCCAAGGTTGGCAAGCTCTCCCGCGGGAACATGCAAAAACTCGCCATTGCTCTAGCACTCATTCACAGGCCAAGAATAGTTCTGCTGGATGAACCGCTAAACTATCTTGACATCCCAACTCAGGAGCGAGTTTTCAAAATGCTGAAGTCTCTGGACTCGACACAGATAGTGTCCACCCATATTATGTCAATTGCCACGCGGCTTACAGAGAAGGTCATCATGATCTCAAGAGGCAAGATTGTCTGGAATGGGACGATTGATACGCTGAAGAGTCTGGAACAGGGTGAGGAGCCGATTGAAAGCGTCGTTGCAAGGCTAATGACAAATGCTGGCTAAACTCGTAAAGTTCGTTCTCCTAACTAGATTCTCCAAACCACTCCTTGCTCTAGTAACCTTCTTCCTAGTCTATGACATTGTGATAAGAGCGATTACAACCGGAAACTCACCAGAATTCTCAGGCGGATTCTCCTACTATGCTGTGGGAGCTTCTATCTTCTTCATCGCCGTAAGCCTCCTCTTCGGAGGATTGTTCGTCCTAAAATCCGACAGAGACTACTTGCTGACTCTTCCGCTGAAGCGTAGAGAACTCAGCTTCGCGCTATTTACAGCTCAGTTCGTCGGTTCCGGGATCACCATCCTCTTCCTCTTCGGATTCTATCTTGCGGGCGCTGGAACCCTCCAAACCACAATAGTGCTAGGAGCCGACCTAGCGATTCTGGCGGCTGTAGTCACTGCACTTGGCGTCGTTTCGAATATTCTCTCGACCAGAGTCAGAATCGGGCTCGCGGCAATTCTCGGAGTCTGGTGCCTCTCCTCGATCCTCGGGAACCCCTTTACTCCCGTTTCTCCTTTCACAGGAGACCTACTGTATGGCAGCATAACATTGTTTGGGTTCGCAGTCGCAATCGTGCCTGTTGCCTTGAGAGAGCTGGCCTATCTAGAACTGGGATCGATGAGGAGTCTGTTGAGGGCTACTAGTTCTGAATACAAGAAGACTATGAGTTTCGCTGGGAAGAGTCCTGTGCGAGCAATCTACTCGTACCACTTGTCATTCTTGGAATTGGTGGGAAGAGTCAACCTCGCGGGCTCCACCAGCTACAGGGCGGCCCGTGTTAGAACATCTACCGTACTGGTTATTTCCAGTGCTCTGGCCGCAATCTATCTTTTTTTGACCGGCCTATCACCATTTGCTGATCTCCTGTCTAGGCCCTTCGTCATTGTCTTGCCCATTCTCATGGGGATCATAACTCTAGTCTTGATGTCCCAGGGAACGCTCTCAAACGAGAGAGGCTGGCTCGCCTTTACAGCTATGGACCCGGCTCTATACCTGCGGCATCTTCTTCTTTCGAGGGCTGTCTCAACCTTAGCCATAACAGCGCCGTTCGCCGTTGCGAATATTGTCCTCGCTTTTCGGGGTGTTCCATCGGCTGTAAACTCTTCCATTGTACTTCTAGTAACGGTTTCTTCCGCGTCGATACTAGCGACGTACCTGGTGGCAAGGTTGGGCGCCGTTCAGCAAGTCAAAGAAGAGGGAATGATGCCTGGACAGTTTGACTTGAAACAACTTCTTGCTATCATTCCCACTTACGTTGTGATCGTACTCATAGTAGTCTCCGAAATATCATTGATAGCATCCATCATCATTTCCGGGGTCCTAGGAGTCATCTCGCTCATCATGATGCTTAGCAGAAGTGTCTGGCGAGGAATAGCGTATCGTCTTACTGAGCGAGGATTCGTTTGACCCTAGACTTAGGTTCCCTCTCAAAACTAGTCCGCGAACTTGTAGTGTCGGTAGCCTTGAGGAGTCACATCGATAAGAACGAACTCGTTCTCCGGTTCAGCAACAAACTTTCTCCCATCCGGCAGTGGTCCCGCTTCGTGAAGCGCCTCATATTCAATCAAAGACACTGGTCTTCGGTGTTGGAGCTTCTCTGAGTGACTAAACTTCCTCGCGACCTCATTCCATCCTTCCTGGAAGACCCAGCTCGAAACCTTTGCTTTGGAGCCGCTGCCATAGTTGCCTGAGCCTCCCCTTCTCCCTGCGAGATCGACGCCCTTCCCCGCTTTTGTCTCTAAGAGCATTGAGAGACAGCTCTTTTCTGAAGCTGAGTAGCTGTTCCCGCTCTCTCTGGCGTGAACGAGGCCGTCAGCCACCTTGTCAAGATAGTCTTTCTGAAACTGCGAGGTCTCCATGAAGTGTCTCATGTATTCAGATTCGGCTTTCTCAAACTCCTCCCGCGTCTTGAAACTCGCGGCTTTGGGCTCGTGTCCAATCTTTTGCATGATCTCTGTCCAGCGAGGAAGCCCTCGCCAGAAGTGTCTCAGAAGGTACGCGAAGCCTTTCTCAGCCATCTTCGGATATGGGACGTGAAACGACATCGGTCCCACGTGGTCCACTAATGATTCTCCAGGTCCAGCACTGATGAGTCTGGCGGCCTCTGCCTGTTCCGCCCAGTCGTCAACTGCTCCCTCCATAGCTTTCAGATAGCATTTCTCTGAATCCTTACCATGCACTACCGCGGTTGTGGAGAATAGTGGTCTCCAGAAATCATCTTCATCCTCCATATAGGTGCCGATGACGTTGTCGAAGCTTAGCAACCTTGGTCCCTCTCTGACCAGCAGAGCGACGGCTCCAGCGCCCTGGGTAGGTTCTCCAGGAGTTTTGAGAGGATACTTGGCAATATCCGTTGAACAGACAATGCTCGACCGTCCTTTGCTCCTGCCAGCCCACGCCCAGTCCAACGAACTCTCCAGCGCGTCGGCCGTACTAACGCAAGCGAACTTGTACTCAACCCCAGACGTTTTCCTGAACGAACCTTTGCCAAACTTCTGTTCCAGCATTCCGTGAACATAGGCTGCGACAGGTTTGGATTCGTCAACCCCGGTCTCGGTGGCGATATCGATCCTAGCAATGTTGGCGGGAGAAAGCTTGTTCCGCTCGATTAGTTCGAAGATCGCGTTTGCGGCCAAAACTGAGCTGTCCTGATAGGTGTCTGGAATCGACATCTTCGCAATCCCGATGCCATGCAGATACTTCGCAGGATCAGACTCTCGCGCACGTGAGAACTCGGTCGGCCTTTCAGGATGCTGCTCATCGGCCAATTCGAGATACAGTCGAGGAACGTAGACTGCAATATCGTCAATGCCAACAAGTGTCTTCAATGCTCAAGCTCCAGAACATGACTTAGGACTAACGAGCCGGTCTCTGCCTCTTATGAGGCATTGATTGCCGGGCGGGAAGATAGGCTCCCTGTTCTCTTGAGAGGCTTGATTTCAGTTACAATCCTTCATTGCTCCACAATTACTAGACCGATAAGTATTATCGGATTCTGTATCTGATACGATATAGTTTATATTAAGCCCATTGATCCGATTTCCAAGCTGGTCAAATGCCCGGAATAATCGACGTGTCCCAGCTCGTCAAGACGTACAGCGACGGGACCCAGGCCGTGAAGGGAATATCGTTCAATGTATCAGAGGGAGAATTCTTTGGCTTTCTGGGACCGAACGGTGCGGGTAAGAGCACCACTATCAAGATTCTCACTACTATTCTTCGAAAGACCTCAGGTTCCGCATCCGTCGCGGGCTTCGATGTAGAAAAGGATGCTGCCAAGATAAGGAAGATCATAGGAGTTCAGAATCAGGACACAGCGGTCGATGAGGATCTGACCGGCCGAGAGAACATGATCCTTCAGGGTGAGCTCCAACAGATGCATGGACAAACTTTGAGGGATAGAGTTGACATACTTCTAAAGATCGTTGACCTAGTCGACGCAGCGGACAAGCGTGCCGGGTTCTACTCTGGTGGAATGAAGAAGAGGCTTGACCTTGCAACAACACTGGTCCACGACCCTAAGATACTCTTCTTAGACGAACCTACAACAGGTCTTGATCCACAATCCCGGGCCGCGATCTGGGCGTATCTCAAACAGCTTAACGAACAGGGGATCACGATATTCATCACAACGCAGTATCTGGAGGAAGTTGACCGGCTGTGCCGTCGCCTTGCAATCGTTGACCTTGGAGAGATAGTTGCGCAGGGAACCCCAGCTGACCTGAAGCAGGAGATCGGGGCTGACTCTATCTCGCTCGGCCTCGAGAACACAACAATGAATGGTGGAACAAGGGAGAAGGCGAAGCAGGTATTAGAAAGCAAGTTCGATGGAGTCTCGAACATTGTCAACTCAGACATTGGACTCACGGTCTATGCAAAGAACGGTAGCTTCCTGGTCCCTGAAATCGTCAGAGCCTTTGATGATGCGGGCATAAAACTCTCGTCTATCACTGTTTCTTCGCCGACCCTTGACGACGTGTTTCTCAAACACACAGGTAAAAGAATTAGAGTCGAAGAGGTGACGAGTGCGAATTATCGTGGAATGTTCTCAAGAAGGAGACGATAAGACATGTCATTCCTTTCAGACTCATTCCACCTATTCATCCGCTGGATGAAGAAGCTAGTCAGAAACCCAATACTGATATTTTTCTCGCTATTCCAACCCGTTATCTTCTTAGTACTCTTTACTCAGCTATTCGCCAAGTTCGGCGCGCTTCTTGGCCCCGGAGTCAACTACACAATCTTCGCGACTGCCGGTATTGTCTTACAGAACGCGTTTTCGAGCGCCTTTCAATCAGGCACAGCGATCGTTGATGACATAAGGTCTGGATTCCTCACGAAGATGCTCGCTACACCTGTAAACCGAACCGCCATATTGTTTGGAAGAATTCTCAGCGACGTATTTCGAGTTGTTGTCCAAACCGTCATCATACTCGTTCTCGCCTATGCTCTCGGCGTATTCCCTGAGACTGGCTTTCCAGGATACCTGCTCGTCATTTTCACAGTGGCCGCCTTTGGGCTCGCCTGGTCCGGAATATCGCTTGCTCTTGGACTCAGGACCAAAAGTGCGGAGACTGTCTTTGGAATAGCAGGTTTTCTAACGTTTCCTCTTCTGTTCATGAGCACTGCGCTCGTAGATACATCGCTGATGCCAGATTGGATGAAGAGTGTATCTAACTATAACCCGATAAGCTTCGCCGTGAACGCGATGCGCAACATGATTACAGGATGTCTTCCCGGTCACTTGATGAGCAATTGCACGACTGGATTCGATTGGAGCACAATTCTACAAGCATACGGAGTGATCGCTCTCATCGGAGTGCTAACCTTGGGAGCAACCCTTTACTTGTTCAGAAAGGTCGTCAGCTAGAAGGTCTTTCAGAATGAACAATCCTTCGATCGAAGCCGTTAACCTCTCGAAACGTTACGGCTCATTTCTTGCTTTGTCGAATCTTTCCTTGAAGATCGAGGGTTCAAAGTGTGTTGGCTTCCTGGGTCCAAACGGCGCAGGAAAAACGACCACGCTCAAAATCTTCACCGACATGATCAGGGCGTCGGAAGGAAAAGCCCTCATCAACGGAATCGACGTGCACCTCAACAAGAAGAAGGCCTTGAGCTCAGTCGGGTCCCTGATAGAGAGTCCTGAGATCTACCCGTCACTGACTCCCAGAGAAGCGTTGTCGATGGTCGCCGAGATCAGAGGACTTCCGAGAGCGGAGAAGCGGAAGAAGATCGAGGAGGTTGTTTCCGAGGTTAAGATGGAGGAGTGGCTGGACAAGAAGGTCGGCAAGTTCTCCAAAGGCATGAAGCAGAGAATCAATATTGCCGCGGCACTCCTCTCCGACCCGGACGTCTTCCTACTTGACGAGCCTACTACTGGTCTGGACCCAAGAGGAATGGCCGAGGTTCGTGACATAGTTAGATCACTAAAGACGAGGAATCGACTCATCTTCATGAGTTCACACCTGTTGAACGAGGTCCAAGACGTATGCGATGAGGTGGCGATGATCGACCACGGCAAGCTGCTAGTCTATGACACCCTCTCCAACGTAACAAGGAGAGCCTCAATCGATGGTGGAAACACCGTCGAAGTCGAACTATCGAGAGACGTTGACGAGCAAACGGTCAATGGTAATATCGCATCTCTGTCCAACGTGAGCTCTGTAGAGAGACCAGATCCTAGGAAGATACGAATACATTTCGCAGGTGGCATTCAGAATCAGGAAAGACTTCTGCTAGACCTTGCTAACATGAAGATCGGAATGATCAGTTTCCATCCTTCTGCTTCAGCCCTAGAGGATACGTATCTGAGACTCATTAAGGACACCTTGTGATCAGAACAATGAGCAAACCACAGACTAGACCCGTCCGCTCGGCGGGCAGCGCCTTCCTGCCGAGTAGTGTTTCTCAAGTTGGAACCATTACGAAATACGAGCTCGTGAATTATTTCAGATCCAGACGATTCTTCATCCTTTTGGCGATCGGACTGATCATTAGTGGAATTCTCACTGGACTGGTCGCCTATCTTGGTGTCAGCTACGTGGCACCTTGCCCGCCGAAGACCTGCTCAAGCCCCGCCCTAGCCTTCTACTCCTTCTGGTGGGGAAGCTCGATCACATTCGTCATAGTACTCTCTGGAATCTTCTTTGGTGGAGACGCAATCTCTGGAGAGTTCCAGAATAAGACCGGCTATTTTCTGGTGGGGAACCCTCTTCGCAGATCTTCAATATACATCGGCAAGTGGCTCGGCGCGTTGACAGCATCGCTAATCGTGTTCGCTACATATGCCGCGATAACGGTTGGAAACGGTCTCTACTATTTCGGGATGAATGTCCCCTACCAGTTCGCAGAATCCTTGACCTTTTCAATATTGTATCTTATCGCCGTACTCGGGTTCACGTTCTTCTTCAGTTCACTCTTCAAGAGCAGCTCAATGTCGATCCTTGTGACCGCCATCCTCTTTCTCTTTGCCTTTAGCCTGATCCAGTTGATAGTAGCCGGGCTTGTGCAGGTCGAACCGTGGTTCATTATTACCTATGGTTCAGGAATAATCGGCAACGTGCTGATTGATCCTTACCCCACTACGCAACCTATTAGGGGAGCAGGTCCCGGTGGAAGAGACGGTATGACGTTCGCGGCAACGGTCCCAGAAGGGATTGCGATATTGGTGGTCTACTTCTTTGCAACTGCGATTCTCGGGCTGGTTCTCTTCGAGAGAAAAGAGTTCACTTAGATACTATTCTTTCGTTGAAGCGTTTCTATCCTCTGATATGCGACTGGACGAGCTCGCGGAATTTGCCGTTCTTCGTCAATTCCTCCGCGATCGTTTCGTTCTCTTTCCCTTCTCGATCCGAGACCAAGAACCTAGATTCACCACCACGCGAGAACCTCGCAACGAAGTAGGGAATGTAGAACAGGCCTCCCTCAAGAAGCTCGAATTTTTCGAGATCTACTTTAGAGGGCAGTTTCAGTCCGTCTGCGAACATCTTCCACCGCATCTCACGAGTCTTCCTTATGTGGTCAATGTTTTCCTTGATCTCTTGTTTTGCGCTGTCGTTCTTCGTTAGAGAATCACGTTGCTTTGACAATTCTTGCAACTGGTGGTCATAGTCAGACAGCATTCTCCTCAGCTCATCTAGTCTCTCGCTGACGAGAATCGTCGAGTCAACTCCCTGCAAGACCGAACCAGGCTCAGGCTCCGCGTCCGCCAGTTGAGGAATGATTGAGATTAGCTCGGGGTAGAATCCTAGGTTTACCTCTCGGAGGGCAAGAACCACCGACCTTCCTTGAGCGAGAATGCTCTGTTTTGAGAGGAAGCCCTTCTGAGTAGAGTACTGGTAGGTAAACTCCAGATAGGGCAGATACAGAGTCTTCCCGAAGACGAATCGTTCTTCAGACCCGCCGAGGATTCCCTTTTTCACCCGCTTCTTCTCAGCATCCTCTTGGACAACACTTTCAGGAACGAGCAGGGGTAAAGCTCTGATAATGATATGTTCTGGAACATCGCCTTCGTCCATCTCTTGACCTTCCCTGGCTTCAAGGAGTCCTCCTTGATACCTGATAAGCCATCTGCGAACGAAAATTCTAGATTTCGCGACCGAATATCTGTTGGTAGAACTGTATTATCATTAGAACTACGGATTACTTGGAAAGCCTATGCTTTCTGAGGTGAGCTCATTTGTAGTAGATCACTATTGTATGGCTTGTCCCGTAAGGATATGTCTGACCACTGTAGAATGGATCGCCTCCAGCAGTCGGAGAACAGGGAGGAGCACTACCCAATTGAGAGTTGCAATAGTCATACTGATTTAGAGGCAGCGCTGCACCTGAAGTGTAGTTTTGGTTCGGATACTGGGATGACCCTCTGTCGACAAACACCGAAATTGTGTGGCCTTGGCCACTTTTGAAACCGAGAATGTCGGTGCTGTTGAAGATTATGGGGCTCGTGACCCCGTTCACGCCGACCCCATTAGGGTCGCTGACCTTCCAGATGTTGAAGAAGTCGCCTAGCGTATACTGGTCAGTTATGTGAGCTGACTCTATGTGAATTATTCCTGATGCATCGTGCGTATGCATTGGCTCAAAACATGACCCGCCAGTAGCAACTTGTACGCCACCGCTGGTCTGGAACTGCGGATCAAGAATCCCAACCGCTGCCGGGATGGTTACGCTTGCATTACTGCTGCCGGTGTTTATCACGATCTGAAGCCACGGGTGAACGTGCAGATTTGTGACCTCGGCGAGACAGGGAAAGGGAAAGCTTCCGCCCCCCTTACTTTGAGTGAGAACGTAAACCCCGTAGCCGATAGTGCCAATCAGTATAGCAACGATAATGACCGAGATGATGGTTCTTTGCTGTCGCTTCTTGTGAACCTCCTCAAGCACTCTTTTCTTGCGAGCTTGGGTCAAGCGCTACTAGTCCAACTCGAAGAGATCATATCCTGACTCAAAAGTTTGCCTTCGTCCACTCTTAATATTCTCAAACCTGCCTTATCTTACTTGATTTGAAGCCTATCATCCTACGTAACGTTGTCAATAGTGCTGTTTGGGTAGTATCCGGCATAGTTGTACTCATCGTTGGCGCGACTGTCACTCAAGGTGGGTCGATCTTGGTATGGGAAATCATAGGCGGAGGAATGATCATCTTCGGAGCTGGACGACTTATCTGGGTCCTAATCAGGACCTCCTCGACAGGTGCTACACCCGTTTGAACTCTTGCCCGCTCAATTCAGAATTGGCTTATCTCTACTGATGATTATCGCTTTAGGCCATTCGGGAAGAACACTTGATTTAGCCCGATTCCAGCACCATCGCCACGTTCCGTTTGGTCTCATTGTTTCCCGGGTCGATTGACCAGGACCACGCCTGCTAGAATTAGTAGGAAGCTCACGCCGTGCCAGGGACTAGCGTTTTCTCTCAGTAGGAGGATGGAAGATATCACGCCGAACACGGGGACTAGGTTGCTGAATATTGCTGCTCTGCTTGCTCCGATCTTCGAGACGCCTTCAACGTAGAAGAAATAGCCGACCACCGTGGAGAGCAGGGCCAAATACAGTATCCCTAACCACGACGTGGTCGTCCAGGTGTAAGTCCAAGGAGACTCGAGAAGCGAGAAAGGTATCATGAAGATCCAGCCAAACAGCGAGATCCACGCAAGGATAGAGAGCGAAGAAGGCGCCAATTCTGCGTGACTGACCCGGTTAGCTGAAACAAATCTTCTCAAAAGAACAGTATAGAGAGCATACGCGGCGGCACCTCCGAAGACGAGAGTTACGCCGAGCAATCTGTTAGGGACATTAGTATTTGGGGAGAGCAGAGAGATTACGGCTATCCCAGACAGTCCAGAAACTAGGCCCAAGACCTTGGTCCTGGTCAGTGACTCGTTGAGGACGAACGAGGCCAAGATCGCGATGAGCACAGGTCCTACACCGATTACCAGCGAGTCATCGCTGGCCGCGGCGTATTTGACTCCAAACAAGAAGAAGGCCTGGTAGAGGGTCGTAGAGAGCAGACCCATCGCCACCAGGTTGACGATCCATTGACGTCTAATGCTTAGCCGAGTTCTTCTGAGCCATAAGATGATGAACAGGACTGGAACAACGATCGCATATCTTACAACTGCAATAGAGATGGAAGGAAGATCTGTCGCAAGAAGTCTTCCGACTGGCCAAGCGAGCCCCCATAGAAACATCGTGAGTACTAGCTGAGAGTATACGACCAATCTCCAATTGTCTTTACGAGCTGGCATTTTTCCGGAGAAGTGCAATCTGTCAGGAATCCGAAGTGCTTCGGACTACGCTAGAACTCTTCGATCACGAAACGTTTTCGTGGAGCCTCGACCAAACTGGGCGCGTTGAGATCCACCAGGCTCTAGTCTCTATCGGAGTCTAAATGCTACAATGTCCGTAAGGGCACCCGTGCGTTCTCTTTGATCCTTTAGAATAGGAACTACTTTTGTCCCGAAACTCACAATATTCTGGTTGTCTACCTGAAGACGGTGGACTATCCCACCCTTCACTCCTTCGAACTTGATTAGAGCCACAGTCAATGGCTCTTCGATTGGTTCTCCGGTTCTGTTCCGGTTTACGGTCGTGTGGCTGTAGACATACCCCGGCTTCTCTAGCGGAGCATTTTCTTTGATCTCTACGAAGCATGACGGACAGAACATTCTGGCGGGAATGTAGGTGGTCTTGCATTTGGCGCATTTCGAAGATAGGAAGCGCCCGTTCTCTTTCAGTTCTCTTCGAAACTCTTCTCCTGCAACACCGGCGGTGTAGTGGTACTCTAATGGAATACTGTCAGTCCAGTGGCGCGCCTGTGATGTTTGGGTAATCTTCTCTAGAATTGGCATTACACTAGCTCTCTATCGGTTTGAAATATCGGATGTCAGTGATAGCTCCTTGTCTCTCTTCCGGTCCCTTCCAGACTGCCTTGACCTTCATTCCTATAGAGATTCTTGACGGTTCTACTTCTCCTAAGTTGTGAAGTATTCCCATCCCAGGGCTCGCGCCATCAATATCGACGACTGCGACTAGGATCGAGGTTTTGAGCCGTCTCGCGTCTGTCCCGACGTGGGAGATGGAGAACGTGTTGACTGTTCCAGTGTCCTTGACCTGGACCCAATCATCCGTCGGACGATAACACTGTTCGCAGTACATTCGTGGGGGAACAAGAATTCTCTCGCACTTGTGGCACTTCCTCGCAACTATTTTCCCATCCTTCAGCTCAGTGAGGAACCTGCTGATCGCAACTCCCGCGGCCCAGCTGTACTTCGGTTCGAACTTGTAGACGATATCCAGATACTTGCCCTGTTTCAGTTCGTCCGGTGTGATCTCGCGACCCTGGTAGCTCGTTATTTTCTGCGACATTGTCTGTCCTCCTAGGACCTCATTACAGTAACAGTGCCCACTTGCATCAGGTCTCCCCACGCCTGAGCGAGGCCAGTTCGTGCATCCTTTTTCACCTGTCTTTTTCCAGCTTCCCCTCTGAGCTGCCAGAAGATCTCACAGATCTTCATCATGCCGGCCGCTGCTATCGGGTTGCCAACACCTAGGAGGCCGCCTGACGGGCATACAGGTAGATCTCCGTCGCGCTGAGTCACGCCGTCAACAGTCATCTTAGCCGCCTCACCCTTGCCCGCGAGTTGTAATCCTTCAAGGTGGTGAAGCTCCTTGTAGTCGAAGGGATCATATGGCTCGGCGACATCGATCTCCTTTCTCGGATTCTTAATGCCGGCCATCTTGTAAGCCATCTTCGCCGCTTTCTCCACGTATTCGGGATAGGCGAGGTCCCTGTTCGTCCAGTGCGTACTGTCCAAGGTCCAGCCAACACCGTCAAGCCAGACCGGCTGATCTGTCAGTTTCTTCGCAACCTTCTCTGACGCAAGAATCACGGCGGCCGCTCCATCACTGGGAGGGCTGACGTCTAGTCTCTTCACTGGTTCACAGATGGGTTCTGATCTCATCACATCGTCTACGGTAATCTTGGCTCCTAGCTGTGCGGAGGGATGATCGATTGCGTTGCCCTTGTTTTTCACAGCGACCTCGGCGATCTCTTCCTCTTTGATTCCGTACTTGTGCATGTACCTCCGCATCTCCAGCGAGAATATCCACAGCAGAGTAGTCCCGAGGGGTCGTTCGAGGATCTGATCGAAGATGCTCCAGAAAGCATACTGAGGATGCGGATGTAAGGGCGACATTTTCTCCTCGGCAACGCAGAGGCATGTGTCGTACAATCCAGAGGCGATGTTCCACCAGCCGCCTATTGGGGTGAAGACTCCTGTCCCACCTCCTACGTAGACGCGCTCGTGGGGTTTTCCAATCGCTCCCATTCCGTCAAGATAGTATTCACCCTTCATGTGCACTCCGTCGAACGCGTCTGGTGCTGAGCCTGAAACCACGGACTGTATGTCTTTCAGTGTTAGCCCAGCCGAGTCTAAAGCCATCTTTGATGCTTCGAAGGAAAGTTCCTTCGGAGTTTCCAACATCCGACGGCGGAACAACGTAATTCCCGCGCCCACAATTGCAACTCGTCTTCTCATCACGAATCCCTTCTAGTTTCCTAGCACCGCTACTGCTCCTGTGGCAGTAGGTATGCCCCTCCAGCTCTGGACCAAAGCTCTCTTCGCTCTCGGAACCTGCAGTCGGCCAGCCTGGCCCCGCAGTTGCATAACTGCCTCTAGTGTCCGGTGCAGTCCTGTCGCCTCTAGCAAGTGTCCCACTCCGAGCGAGCCGCCTGATGCATTGACCGGCAATCGTCCATCAGTGTCGAAAGCACCTGTGTCAACCATCTTACCCGCTTTGCCCTTTGG
>Ga0137418_10001978_pt2 | contig 18478 bp, 20 predicted proteins | sample CZODoug3_1_2_16f_FD_122242 | JGI IMG/M metagenome (GOLD analysis project Ga0137418, IMG submission 122242) | Vadose zone soil fungal communities from Angelo Coast Range Reserve, California, USA - CZODoug3_1_2_16fungal (Hybrid Assembly) | ecosystem: Environmental > Terrestrial > Soil > Vadose... | reverse complement strand
GCCGCGCCAAAAATTGTCCCACAGAATGCACTGATGATTTGCCATAGATTTTCGAAAACAAAGAAGACAATGACTTGTCGTAAGCTACGCTTGAATGCGCGACGCTCACCACTTTCGCTAGTTTCATTGTCCATTCAAAGGAATAGGTGACGCATCAGGAAGATCAAATTTTTTATCTTTACTCTGAGCGTCTATCTTTTCTTGTATTTCTTTCGTAGCTTGTTGCTGTTCAAGTTGAGTAGTAATTTCCACTAGAGCCGGATTAGCTCTTTTATAAGACAACTCCGAAAGAGCATCTAAAACTGTAGACAAAGCCATTGGGGATAGAATAAGAGTAACGGGGCCGTTGATCGTTATCATATAAAACCTCAGTTCAATACATAGACCATTGTTAAAACAGCACTTATTCCCTTAACACCTGAATTAGTCCAAGTACCTAGAGCTTGAGTGTTGTTTCCCATATCTATCGTGTTGTTTATATTTATCGTAAAGACTATTCCAGTTAGCGCACCGGCATTAGTGGCTGCTCCTGTAGCATAATATGGAACGACTTGCAACCGAGTGGGGTTGATGGCCGCAGGAATTCCTGTAGCACTCATATTGACGGAATTACTAGTTCCAGTCGCAACAGGTAGAGTTAAAAGAACTATGTTTCCAATTCGTACCCATCTTGCTGTCCCAGTTACTCCCGCAGTCATACCTGTATAGGTAATTGTGAATGTTCCCGTATCTGGTGTCATGTCTTGAAGAACACCAGAAACTGGACCTTTAAATTGAATTGCCCTAGTGCCTTGAATTAGGTTAAAGAAAGCTGTTCCTGATCCGGGAGAAGAATCATAAAGAGAAAGATTGCCAACCGCTACGTTACCATATCGCCAGTGGCAAGAAGATGCATTCGTAGAATCTCTAAACTCTAGTTGAGATGCTCCAGATGCACCAATTAATCTTACATTAGCTGTTGTCGCTTGTCCTGCAGTGGCAGTAAAGACCGCAGTTTGAATATCTCCAGTTGGACCTGTAAAATTCCACGTACCAACTGAATCAAGAGTGCCACGAGCTACACTATTCGTACCAAAAACGATCGGATTTGCATTAGTCGTGTAAATTGCGGTTTGTGAAGTAGCTGGTCCTCCAGTCAAAACAGTCGTTGCACGATTTTGATTAGCGATATAAATTCTAAGTTGAGTTGATCCTGACAACATCGCAAGCATTAAATCTTGCGTAGCTGTTGTACTCGTATTAGAAGCCGTTAAAGTCGCAACTCCAGCTACTGACGAATTCCAAAGTGTAATTGCAGCCGCTTGAAGATCTATTAGTAGTACACCCGCAATGGAGAAAGCAATGTCTCCAGCCCCTACCCGATAAAATCCTGTAGAAGTTTCTAACTGCCATGAAACTCCAGGAGCACCGACAGTTCCAGCCGCAGCTTTGAACTGACCAGTCATACCTGAAGCGGTTCCAGTTCTATCTAGACTGTTAGTCAGAGCAGTAGCGACATCCGCTAACGTCGTATTTCCCCACACGCTAGAAATCAGCGTGTTGGTGACAACCGGATTGCCACCGGGAAGGGTATAGGTTCCGTTTACATCGCGTGGCATGATCTACTCGTTCGGTTGTTGGAATTCACTGCCAGCATGAGTAGCCGCAGCTCCCCTAATCACTGAATCTACAACGTGCCTCATTCCAGGATGTTCTTCCAGCATCTTGGTCACAATCTTCTGGACTGCTACATCGCCCATGACCCATCTCTGAGCTATCTTAGTAGCTAAGATATTTCCACCTGCTAAGATCTTCGCTGCTGGTCCTGCGGCAGCCATAGATAATCCATGAGCAAATGCTCCATAAGTCCCTAATCCACTCAGCGTAGCAACCTTGCCTATTGCAGAAGATTTCTCCACCGGCTGACCTAAGACTTTGTTAGCCGTCGTACTAAGATGAAACATGGTCCCCTGAGGATCTGATGCCTGAGCTAACTGCCGAGGAGTAAAGGCTCCTCCCTCAGCTTTCGCAGCCTCCACAGCTCGGCTGTACTGTACGAAATTCTTCATGGGCTCATCTAGCTCTTGATACTTCTTCAGATCAGCTAGATTACTCGCCTTACCTCCCTGACTCAATTCATCAGATACGATATCGTCAAAGACTCCCTTGCCTGCATTAAGAGCTTCCAACTCTGGTCCTTTAAGCTTCTGAGCTAGATCATCAACAGCTCGTTTCGCATTGAGGAGATTGCTTCCTTCAATTTCAGGAGCTCCCGAGGCGAATCGACTCATACGATCTTCAATGAGTCCAGTGACTTTTTGTAGTGTCGTATTGTCCACGTTGGGCATCGCAGTTTTGATCCGCGCCGCCACTTGACTCGTAAAATCCGGAGGGACATTGAACCTGTACGACCCGACTGTGCTATCATAAGCGCTCTGAAATGCCCCGGCGATAGCTCTGCGAGTAGTGATACCTTCATCTCCCATCCCCGCCTTAATCAGCGTCCCTGTGGGATCTGCTTCCATAGCAGCCATATCTTGAAAAACACCCACAGCCTTCTTAGCTTGGTTTCTAAGTTGTGCCCCTGCTCCTGGGACATTAGGAAGCATTTCTTTATAGAATCCTGAAGCAAGACGAGACGTTAAATCAGCTCCTTCATCTGCTGCCTGCGAAACAGGGGCGAAGATATCTTTTCCATGTTGTTCAGCAAGATGTTCTAAATCCTGAGCTGCCAAACTCTTCTTGACGATACCTGAAGCGATCCGTCCCAGACTTCCAAGACCCGCTGTGAGCCCTGTTCCAATAGCCGCACCTATTCCAGCAGCTTCCCCTTGCTTATCTACATCGGCTAGCGCGGCGGCATTTACACCCCCCTCGACGCCTCCTCGAGCTAGGGCGCTGCCAAGCACCCTGCCTGCCACGGGAACCGCTCGAAGGGCACTCGAAGCGGCTCCGAGGCCAAGACTGAGGGGGAGGCTGGCTGCGGTTTGCCCCACCAACTGACCAATAGAACCACTAGTCGTATCACTGATTGGACGGTCTAACTCGGCCTCTTTCCTGATATGTTCTCCTCCGAAGACAGAGGGGAAGACATGTCCTAGACCAATTATATTGCCAATTCCTCGACCCAACTCTTGAGTCCCTGATCCCACGCCTGCCAGAGTTCGCATCAATGGACTGTTTGTATCTATATAATGAGGTTGACTCGTCGCAGGTTTACCTGTCAGTGGATCAGTTGTGTCAGGCTTGGGAGTTTCTTTGGTGATGCCGTAATTCTGATGAGCGATGTATTCAATCGCATCTTGTTGTGATGCTCCCTCCGGAGCATTAACTCGGAACTTTTTACCATCAGGGCCAGTAACTTCAAAGACCGACATCAGCCTGCCGCAGTGAAGTCAGAAGCCTGTGCAGGAGGATTGGGAGGTCTACCTAATTGACCTCTAGGGTTGTCTGGCGTTACAGATTGATCTTCTACAGGCACTGCTGAAAATCCTTTGAATCTATCAATCACTCCACTCTTGGCCCCCGTAGTGGGGATGCCCATATAACGCTTCGTGCCTTCACTGAGTTTATCATTGAAATCTGTACGTTTCGTGTCAGCTTCATAGCCAACTCGCAGACCTTCAATCTGACCTTGCATCAATTTACGCCATTTTTCTACCACACTCTGTAAAAGTCTTGGGCTAGTGGCCCCATCTAAATCGTTTTCCATGGCTTGACGATCAGCCAGTGCGCCTGCTCCAGTCCCACCACCTTCAATAAATCTAACAATTTCAGCCGCTACAACGTGTTTTATCGCCTTTAAGTCTGTAGGAGCTGTGCTAAGACCTAACTGTTCTTTCATCCAGTTAGCTCCTTCATTGACAAACTTAACAGGAGTGTTGTTTAGTTGAGTAATGCCGGGCATAACTACATCAGTTAGATGAGCCACAGATTTATTTGCAGACGTCAACAGACGACCTTCAGCTCCATCAGCACTGAAGCCTTTCATTGTCTTTTCTTTACGATCAAAGGCAGTGATATCATATGGAGTTCCTTCCCTCTCTGCTTCTTCCATTGCAGTGGTCGTTGCATTGTACATCCTCGGATTACGACTGCTGCTACTCAAGACAGGGCGAATATTAAGATTCTTAATTCCGTTCACCAGAGCACGGAATTTAGGATCTTCATGTTGCTGTCCATCTTCATCAGTGAGCGGCATACCCGTCTTAGGATCAATAAGATACCCATACTCAGCCGCATTCTTAGCTGCTTCTTGAAGATGATACTTACGAGTTTCTTCTAAGCCTTGAGTAGCGATATCCGATTGCTCAGCCATACGTTTATCTTGTTCCCTTAAATGCTCTTCTTGCTGCTTACGATATTCTTGCTCCATCTTCTGAGCAGCCTGAAGATGATATTCTTTCCCTACAGTTTCAGCTTGTTGGTCAGAAGATTTCATCAAATTGGCGCCAAACGGAGCCAACACAGGATCGCCAGACAGAGCACCAATCTGCCCCATCACACTACGACCTCGTAGAGCCTCAATCAGAGCTTGCTGTGACTCTTGGTCAGTCGGAAGTTGTCCGATCAACGCACTATAGATATCTCCTGGCACGACTAACTCCCCGGATCCTCAGACCCTGGAGGAGTTGGAAGTCCTGCTGTGCCTGGAGAACGATTTCTCAATTGATGAATGAGTCTCAAAAGAGCTGTCCCATATACCCCTCGTCCTTTAGTCTGTTCTTCTATATTCTTCTGAGCTTGAGTATCAATATCTTGAGATTCTTTGTGCCCAGCATACTGCTGAGCAACATGAGCTAAAACTTCAAATGGACTAGGAGCAACGTACATCCCATACTTTCCAGGCCCTGTACGCCCTTCAGGTGCTTGTTCATTTCGCAAGGCATTAGCTTGTTTCAATTGAGCAAGAAGAAGAGCCTGTTTTTCAGGAATTCCGCCTAGAGCCATGACCTTTTTCATCTCTTCGTCAGTCATACCCCCCACTACCTGACCGGCCATAGGAGCCATTGGATCCATCATGTCAGTTAGATCTGCCATATATCCTCTAGTATAAGACCGCTGCGGTCAAAGCAAGAGATCCAATACCTGCTTCAGTTCCAGCCTGACCCTGTTGCTGAGCACTGAATGCTGCATTCGCTGCCTGACCTGCCTCTGAAGCGGCTGTGAGCGCCTGCACCGGCTGACCGGATCCCGCCGCTACATAAGACGGAGTTTGCGGTAGACCAACTTGTTGTCCACTCAAGATTGCATTGATTTGATTGAGAGTAAATCCGCGCTTCTGCATTTCCATAGCCATCTGCTGAGCAGCGGCTGTATTTTGATACTGAGCACCAGAAAGTCCCTGACCAAACATCTGATTTTGAGCAGCCAAATCAGCGGCTTGTTTCTGTGAACCGACCTGTGACCCAGTGAGAACAGATTGATTCTCAGCCTGGAGAGTAGACATACTCTGTTGGTTTTCCAGATTCCGCATGGCCGTGTCGTAAGCTTGGTCTCCTTCTTTAAGCCCTTGATTCAATAATTGCGTGCGTAATTGATCCTTCGCTTGATCCATCAAGGGCTGATTATAATTCTTAAACATACTGAAAGCTGCGTCCGACGCATTCTTATCATACATGCTTGCAGAAGGATTCGCATTTGTCGTCGTTGCTCCTGGAGTAGAAGCAATTTGCATCATCTTACTAAAATCAATGGGCTTACTTTCTTGGGTCCTTTCTTGCCCGATTAAGCCACTGGCAATATCCGATTGACTCTTTGTAATTCCCTGCTGTTGAGTTAAAGCCGCCTGCATCGCAGGCGTCAATGTCGTATTCTGCGTCCACTTTCCAACAACTTGCCCAGTTGTTGGATCAGTATAGGGAGATACAGTCCACGCCTGAGACCCAAACGGAGTATTTATGTTCGGTCTATTAGCAGCAGTCTGTGCTGCACTCAATTGCTGGCTAGACTGTCCTTGCGCCTGTGCTGCGCCGACATAGTCTGGCGGAGTTGGCGGCGATTTACTCACGAAGTAGACCCTCTAAGAGGCCCTATGCCTCTACGCAAGGCACCAGCGAGTGCAAATTGATTCGCCATTGGGCCACCCAGACCAAGTCCACCACCAAAATGAGGAGGCGCCCCTACAGGTGCTCCTCCCAGACCCAACCCGCCGCCCAGATGAGGTCCTAATCCTGGTTGAGGCATAGGCATTGGAGCAGGAGATCCAACCCCCAACGGAGGTCCACCGCCCTGCGGAGGAATGACCCCCGGCGGAAGAACTCCTGGAGCTCCTCCTTGAGGAGAAAATGCTCCTATTGGAGGATGAACAGGTCCAAACTGACCAGTGTTTGTCATGAGCATATCAAGCCGCCTTCTTTTGAAGCCAACGACATTCTTTCCTATGCATTTCTTTGACTACCATGTCTACCCCGTCTTTCCAACCATCCTTGTGACGAAAAATTTCACGAAATCCTAGAACTTTACTGAACCTAAGCGATGCTTCATTATCTCCAGGAGTCACAGCGAGTAGAATTTTACGATTGCAGACTTCAAACGGATACCTGAAAATCTCTTTTATGAAAAGAGGATGCATCAACCATCTAGGGGAAGACGACCAAATATGAACATTCACTGAAGAATACGTCCAATGATCGTACAACCCCATCGCCATAAGAGTATCTCGTTCAAGAATCGCTACACTGTTGACTTTCTGACTGGGGACATATTGCATCGCGGCCGCAATCGCCTCAACTTCTTTAGGAGTACCCGCACGAATGATCACAGATAATTTCCTGTGTCAAACATAAGATCAAATCGTAGAAGAGTAGTATCAGATGTAGAACTTCCATTTAATCCTACAGCCATCGCCCGTCCTAGGCCAGCTCCACCACGAACAACAGAAATAGGTGCTGATCCGCCACCCCACAGCCCCACATCCCACAATCCAACATCCCATAGAGCACCAGAAAGTAACCCAGAAGAAACTGGAGCCAAGACTTCCGATAGATCATAGTCATACTTGACTTGTACTGCAAAGGAAGGAGACGCTAGTGATAGAAACACAGGACGAATAATATGAACTCTATGATAACGTCCAGTTTCTTCATATTCTTGGAAAGACGATAACATAGACCATTTAATCGCAAGTCCTAGATCTGTGTTGCCAGTGTGCAGATATACACTACCATTCGTGTCTCCAATATAGAATGCTCCATTCCATGAATTTCCAGTATTGTATGGAAGATCACGATAGATGGCCCAGCCTTGCGTATTCAAACTTTGAACAAACTGCTGCCGTGGATAATTCGCTAAGGGCGGGGTTGAAATTAAAAGTAGATTTTCACTTGGTACAAGACGAACTTCCCACCCCAAAGTAGTTCGTAAAGCTGTCATAATGGAATTAATCAATGGCGAAATTTTACGAGACACATACTCCGTTTGATTTTGGATTAGAACACCAGCGATCAATTTGCTAAGAGGAAGGAGTCCATACGAAGAAAGAACGTATAGATCCCCTCCAAAGGCGCTCACATTACGACGACCTGCTGGCGGAGGTCCAATATACCACTCGCCTACTAAGCTCCAACTTGTCGCAACTGATGGATCAGTTCCTTGATAAATAAGAACATCGCCGCTAGAGCTAATAGCAACGAGATAATCATCAATGCCCGTTCCACCATCCAACGTCCACGTGTATAGACCCACCAAGTACCCGCCGCGTCGGAACTTGTTTCCAAAATTAAACTGAGTCGCCGCGCCGAACACGGCACCAGTCGCGAGGTACCATGCTGTCGCCGTATTTCTTTGAACGAACCAAACTCGTTCTTTGTGTGAAACAACCCAGACAAACGTAGCCGGATCAACATTATTAATCTGAGTTGCCCCAGCCCCTTGAGTCGGTTTAGCCCATCCAGTACCCTCTGTATAGACGTAATACCCATTAGATTCATCTGTATAGAGAAGATAAGTTCCTGCTAAAGTGGCGACTGCAGTAGATGTACCAAAACCAGAGTTAGAATCAATAGTAGGGAAAACGATCAGCGCTGCTGGATTAACTTGACCGACTATAGTAATGTCAAAAATCCCATTCCTGCCGGCAGCAAAAAGTTTGTCATTTGCAGATACAGACCCATTGTAAGGAAGAATCGTATTGACTCCTCCTGTACCAATCGTAGTACCCCATTGAGTTATTCCCGTACGAGCTCGGCACCCATACTGAGCAGGAATAAGATTATACTGGTAGATAGAATCAAACTGAGGAGTCGCTGCAAGCATATCAACGACATTAATCCCTCCGTTTGGCGCAGGAATTATTTGAGCCTTAATAACCTGCGGAGAGGGGCGATATAGAGAAAATGCTGGCAGTCCTGATATCACGGCAATCCATAATTCGTTTCAGGAATATTGCGCCACCCCAGATATGGAAACACTCGGTTCCTCGCCATATTCAATGTCTGAGCTGACACGTCTTTGTCAGTAAATCCATTGAATACGTTAACGAATTGATTAGCTGCGGCAGTCGTGTCAAATCCTTTTGCTTCAAGGAATCGCAGTTTAAGAAGTTTGACCATCAAAATCGGCTCAAATAAAACGACGTCAGTCGCCAGCAGCACTTGATCTTGCGCAGGGACAGTCGGTGCCCCAGTCACCGCCACCCACCAGCGACTGACGTACTCAAACGTGATTATTCCTCCTTCTTGAGGAGGAACAGGTAGGGTTTGAAACTGCCCCTGATTAATCTTAAACGAAACATAGATTGTTTTATTGGAAAGACCAGTTCGAACAAGATATTCCCAATTCTGAGGAGTTAGAGGGCCCCCAAGAGGAAGTTTATTCGTCGGATTCCAACCTGTTTGATCAAGCATGTAGCCAAAATCGGTTGGAAGATTGTACAGACCCGTGTCAACCGCATGAGTTGTTTGGGAAAACGTCTTATTCAGCATCTGCCATTCGTGCATCCCATAGAGCTCCCGACCCGCTGAAGTTAGGAGCGCCACAAGTTGGACATATGTTGCATCAGCAGAGGTAGTAGGATCAAAAGTCGAAGCTGTGACTATGCCACACTCATTCGCAGCAGCGTTAATGATCTGTTGCGCTGTATCAAACCGAGCCATTACGCTGCCTCAGGCTCCAATTCCTCAACTCTCTTTATTAATGTCTTTATCTGACGCTCTAATGTCTCAATCTTACTATTTCTTTCGTCCAACTCTGCCCGAATTGCCGTTAGCGGAGCCGCTTCCTTCGCTGCGGTGATATAATCCTTTGCGCGAGTCTTCAGCTGCTGAATTGCCATGAACTTACCAGCTACATTGTCTGGCATGTTGGCGAGTTGTTCAACTGTCCGAACATTAAAGAACTGAAGTTCTTTGACTTGTGATTGCTGAAGCCACGGAAGAACACTCAATGGAGTCCCACTTGCCTCGTCTTGATCTTGATTATTCTTAAAAGCAGCGTATTGCTTCGGGAATCGTTCAAAGTCCATGCGCCATGCGAGGCGATGAACTATATCTGTCTGTCCCGGCACCATAATGGTGACATAGCACTTCTCTTCAAATATTGGTCTCCCCTCTTTATCACTCTTCTCCTGACTGAACTGAGGGAATAGACCAAACTGGACACGAAGATTTTCATCACCTTTGAATTGATTCGGATTTTGGTCCATCGCCATCCCGGTCAATTCCATTGTCGCTTCTTGAAGCATGGGGATTTCCTTTAGTTTACTGCGAAGTTGCCTGCGGCTGTGACTGGGTTGCCGCTAGAAAAATTAACTGCATTCGCCTGCTCATAGACAATCTGACCAAGAGCACTCACACGAATGCCCTCAACGAAAACATCTGTCGCTAGTTGTCCGGTCTTCGCGTAGAAAGCTCCAGCAGGAGTTCTTAGTATTCCTTTGAAGAAGGTGCTGCCAGTCGGCGCACTCGTATCTAGAGCTAAATTTCCATCACGAAGAAATCCATTTCCACCCTTAACAAAGTCTGGAATGGGAGCTCCGCCAGTTCCTCTGTAAGTCGCAGTTATAGCAATGGCACTATTAGAAGTATTATCTGTCCAACTATATGAAACGCTTTGTGGTCCTGCGACCAGACCGGAAAGATGAGAAAATCGAGTCCCTGTGTCAACTGACGTATTTCCAATATAGAAATCACTAGTGTAGCCAGCAGGAGTAAGAATTAGAGCATCTACCTGCCCAGCTCCCGCACCAACTGCGATAAGAGTCAGAGAAATTTCATTTGTCTCAGATATAGAATCAGGAGAACTAGTAGCAATAGATTGAGCTGCGCTGACTAACGAACTCTGAAAACTTAGATCTATCACACCAGAAGTCGGTACACCAGTCAGTTCATACACTCTAGCATGACCGACTGCCATATTTCCACCGGGGCTCGTAACTGTGACATTCGTAACCCCAGCATTCGCATTAACTAGTTCATAGATACCCGCTTGGAGTCGATCTGTGCCAAGAGGACTAGTTCCCTTAGCAGATCGTTTAACCCAAGTTCCTCCACCATTGTCAGAACTGACAGTCGGATCTGCTTGCACAGGACCAACAGCGACATAATAATCAAGAACGCAAACAAGAGTACTTCCACCAGTCACCGCACCAGTTGCTCCCGTCATTGTTGTGTTGACGGGAGCACCTAATTGAACTTGTTGAGCAATGCCTGGATTCGCCCCAGCACTGGATCCAATCCAAGCTGCGGCGCGGCCTCCCGCACCAAATGTCATGCCCGGAACGAGCATGTTACCCCGGCTGGACGTAAGTCGTCGCGAGTGCGGGGGGACACATATTCGCTAAGGGGATGAAAACATCTGGACTAAGCGCGAGAGTCTTAAGAAGATCTCCTAACGCCGTCACATCTGAAGTGACAATACCACCAGCTAGAGCCGCTGCGACAGCCGCTGCGTTCGCCGTGCATTGAGTCGCAATAACACTGAGTCGTGCGTTCGCCATAGGGCCTCCAAAAAGAAAGAGGGCGGTGGAAGTCCCGCCCCCTCGCATGGCAGAGTTAAGTGATCGCACCCTGTGCGAACATGCGGTTCATCGTCACTACATTGTAGAAGATCACACCGTTGTTATAGGTCGCAGTTACGTTACCCGTGACATTCGCAGAGTTAGCTACAGTCGTCCCGAGAAGACCTCGTATTGGATCTACGAACGAGCAGATGGCCGCAGCTCCTACGCCGGTTCCAGACAGGTAACATCCAGGGAAGAATCCCTGCGTATTACGGACCTGAATGGTGAGCGCACCGGACTGACTATACGCACTGCCTACGGAGGCTGAGACGACAGTCTGGGTCGCGGCAATCGCAACTCGTGCATTCAGAATCTGCTTACCCGCAGTATTCGCTCCACCCTGTCCAGCAGCCGCGATTCCCAGAGCGGTATTCGCAGCCACAGACGCGTTACATGACATCGGGTAGTTACCAGACGCCATGAACCAACCGTACTGACCGACAGTTAGTGCGGTATTACCAACATACAGATACAGAGCCTGACCGAGATTCGCCGTGTTCGGGCAAACGATCATGTTCTGCTGCATCGTCAGATTTGCTGCATCCCAAACTGGCTGTATGATGCACAGAGCAGCCAGAGGAATTGAGGCACCAGCACGGGCAAAGATCAGCTCACCTGGACCCCATGCAACGTCCTCAGCCATCGTGAGTTGTCCAGGACTTACCGACAACGCCGCAAGTGTTGTCGGAACCGGAACAACTACTTCTACTGCTGGTGAACCAATGAAGACATCATCTAGTTTGAAGGTCATGTCTGATGCTCCTTTAGTTGTTGTCCCAGATACCCTGGAACTGAGCACCAGAAGTGGTCAGATTGCCTGCCCACCCTATGATCTGGACCTCAGCGTCCTGATTCACCGCATATCGCTTATTAGGTGATAGCGGCACCATGTTCCTCTGACTGTGTGGGCGCCAGAAGATATATTTCGTATTCAGGAAATACGCAGTGTTTCCTGGGCAGAAACCACCAATGCCTCCGTCCAGAACTACGTCAGCATCCATGAACTTGACCGTCGGGAATCCAAGATCTCCCGTGGTAGTGTCAGTGATGCGCTGAATAGCCTGGAGCGACTGCATGTAGATCGCCCACGTGAGAGAGTCAACAATGATCAAGTCTGGCCGATCCATTCCACGAACTTGCTTCGCCCATTGAGTATTCCAGCTCTGCTGGATGGTAGCCGCAGTGATGGCAGTCGTATCTGTGAACTGATTCCGCCAGAAGGCCCACACAGCTCGGTCAATCGAGCCGTAGACACCTGTGTTGGGATTAAGAGGAACCGCGGCCAGGAGTCCGACAACTTGCTTTCCTCCGAAGCCTGTGCCGTCCGAATAAACGCCTCCTGCCAGGAGATTTGCCATGGATGCTTCGGCTACATCCATGCGACCATCAATCAGATCGATGATTCTTTCCTTGCCAGCATTCTGCAACATCTCCAGACCGCTGATCACGACTGGACATGCTGCCTGTTTGATGGCATACTGAGCTGCCGAAAGGACGTCCTGCGCCGCGACCGGTAGCAGATCGTAGCCAGAATAGAATCCGGCGTTGCCGTTTGCAGCGAAACTCAGTTCTTCAAAAATGACTACGCCGCCTGAAAAAGTTCGCGTATTCCCTCTTTTATCCAGGCGGCGCAGAAGCGCGTTATTGAGGGTTACATTATCAGCGATTTCCCCGCTGCGGGATTCGATCGTGGTTGCTACCAGATCTGAGACATTTGGAAATGCCATTTAGATCCTCCTGTTGAGTGAAACTAGAAACTAGCTTCGCTGCTTGGGAGGATCTCCCTCTTCGGGGTGGGATCACTCTAGTCGGCTGGGCCGCAATTCGCGGGGAGCGATACTAGCACACTTTCCCCGCGAATTGCAAGCAATCAAGTTTCAGCATTATCCCATGCTTCTGCGATAACATCTCTACGACTCTGTTTCCCACCCTTACTCCCAGCAGGAGTTCCGCCTCCTCTTGGGCTTCCGTGTATCGTAGAAGCTGCCTTGCGAGCTTTATCTAAGTTAGTTCCACTTCTTTGAGTCGCAGCAATCTTTCTTTGATTCGCAATCTTAGAAATTTCTGGATCCAACGCTACTGCTCTCTCGTACGCCTGCTCAAGAGTGACAACTCTTCCTCTCTTCGCAGCGAATTCAAGGATATCAGCCACGTCTTCACGAAGATCATCCAAGAAAGGCATGTCAGCCTTCGCTGCTTCAACCGTCGCAGCAGCCTCTGTCTGCATATCAGTTTCACGTTGCTGCCGAGCTGCTTCAGCTTGAGTCATAAAACTGAAAATTGGCTGCGCCCATGGAGGAACTGCATTTGGATTTGCTCCCCCTCCATTCTGCTGAGGAGGAATAGGCTGCTGTGACAAAACCTTATCTAAAATCCGGACATCAACTCCGTAATCTTGGATAATTTGAGCGACTATACGAGATTTCTGTTCTTGGTTTCCCTGATAAAGACTGGAAGCAGTCTTCATTAAAGTATCAATAGCAGCCAAGGGAGTCGTCTTCTGAGCTTGGATTATAGGTAGATGCGGCTGAACTACAGCCGCTAAATCGGTAGAGAAACGACGAATGGTCGCTGTCTGGCTCAATTCTCGTTGAATTTCGAGTTCTCGCCGACTAATTTCAGCTCTAGCTGCTGGAGGGATCTTCCCCCAATCCTCACGTGCTCCCGGCTTCCAAGAATTAGGTGGCTTATCAGTGGTACGCGCAGCTTCCCTTGTTCGTTGAGCTGCTTCTTGAGCAGCGCGCGCTTCCTTTTGATCCGCTGTTTCTGGCTCCTTGACAATTGGCTTCTTGGTTTCTTTTTCGGCAGGCCGTTTCTCGTCCTCCTTGCCAGTCTTCGCATCTATTTCTCCTCCGCCTTCTCCAGGCTTTTCTTTGTCAGCTCCCTCAAGATCTGGCTCGCTTTCACCAGATGCTCGGGTATCGGGATCTTGCCGGTGTTGAGCATCGCCACTTTCGTCGCTGACTTCACCGCTTGGTTTATCATCGTCTTTTTCTGCTGCATCGAAAGCCTCCGATAGGATTTCCCGACGAGTTTTATCAGCCACGATCATCTCCTTAATTTTTCAAATGCTCGCGCGATGTGTTCTTTTCGGCGCTCGCTGTCAAATCCTGCCCCCGGCGTAAAGACGCGTTCGCGCTCAGCTCGCTTTTTGTCCCAGTAGCCACCCGGTTTGTTGTAGTCCGCGACGTTCGTGACTCCTTTCTCTTTACAGTACCGCCGCCACGCGGCTCTACCAGAAATAACAGTGCCATCAGGAGTACGGAACTCAGGCATATCCCCAAATATAAGAAGACCTCTTTCATTCCGACTTTCCGTTATCTCTTCTTGCCGCATGGTCGTCGGATTCCATCTGAAGCGCCGTCTCATGTGCCTTCCCCAAGGTTTGGAACCGAGTAGTTTCAGCCTGCTGCCGTATAGAAGCTATCATTTCTGTGAGAATCTGCGTCATCTCAGCCTTGAATTCAAGTTTCAATTCTTGTATGTGGACTTGGAACTCAGCATCTTTTTGCGCTAGCTTCTGTTGATGATCTTGAGCAGACGCCTCCATTTTCTGTCTGTGTTCTTCAGCCGACTGCTGCATTTCTTGAGCTATTTCCTTCATCCGAGCTTCAGATTCTGCCGCAATCTGTGCAGCCTTTGGATCTTGCTTCGGCTGTGGCGGCTGTTTTTGTAGTCTGATGATATCTGCGTCAATAACTCCTTCAATTTCATTGCTTCCACGAAACCCAGCGAGCCCCCATTTCAGCAATTTAAGAAGAGAAGGCAAAGAACCCGGATCCATTTCTAACAAAGGAGCCGCAGACTGCATAAACTGAGCAAGCGCCATCATATAGTCAGTTCGATCTTGCTTCATCTGAGCATAATCGGCGATCGCTAAAGTTTCGGGGCGGACGGTGATTCGCCATCTGGCGTTGTCGGAGTCTTTGATGAGCTGGAGGGCTTGCTCAACGAGTTGCTGGTTTTGTCCGTCTTCCGTGGAGAGAATATTGCTTTGTTTGATGATAGTCTCGGGCTGATAGTGACGAGAGATGATCTCAACTTTGAGACCTTGAATGTCCCCCACCCAGCGAGCAAACTCATTTTGAAGCGCTTCAATGCGGATAGACCCATAACTGGCCTCCAATTGATCGCGAGTAGCGCTCGTGCGGTCGCTGCTCATGGCTGCGCCCCGCATGATATCATTCATCCCCGTAACCTGATATAGCTGTTGGATCTTCTCACTCTGTTTTGAGGTAAGGATTTCAATTGCATTGACAATTGCCTCAATGGGAACCCAGTCAATGAGCCCTTTAAGTCCGCCTTTTTCAGCGAACATCGCCCAGTTGTCCACGGGGATAAGATCATTCTCAACCCCTTCAGTGAAGATGCGCTTAATTCCCTCTTGACTCTTATCATATATACCGACGAGTTTACAAGCATCGGTAAGAAGTGAAATACGAGTTTGCAGTTTGTCAATCTCACGATACAGGTCCTTAGCGATACTATAATCACTTCTCGGCATGTACTTAGAGGTTGTCGCATTAGCGATGAACGGAGGAGGATCAGGCCAGAATCCTTTGAGCTGCAAAGGATCTTCTTGATCGTCTAGAGTCTCTTCATACCCCTCAGTCCACCAATAAACTCGTTTTTCGTCTTTATCCCAGATTTCCCAGACTTCTACCTGAGGATTGACTGTAGTTTCTTTGTCGCCCCGAGATTTCATCACGGGACCCTTATTTTTGAAGTCTATCTTCTTAACCTCTATATCTGGGAATCTTTCTTTAAATTCGTCTTTATCTAACCAAGATCTGTAAGCTTTCCAGCGAATTTCTGGATGCGTTCGCGCGGCAGACCATAAAACGTCGGCCCAGTGCGTATAAACGACATCTACCCACTCTGTATCAAGTTCTTCGACAATAACGGCAGGAGCGACTTCTTTTCCCGTGTCGGGCTGAATAATAGCCTCAAGTTGTGTCTTTCTGGAGCTAAATTGATACTGTACTCTAGCTGTCCCCAGTCCAGGGAGTAAACGATCTTGAAGTCCGTTCCTAAAAACTGATGCGATGTCTTCACCGGCTTCTTCTATGTCAGTATTGAGGATACGAGTGAGCATAACGCCGGCAACACGAGCAATATCATCATCTGCATCAGCAAACCTACGAGCCACCTCAACCTTGGGTACTTTTCCATAGAGCATGCACATCAAAGTAGTTGTGTTCGCATGAAAAAGGTTGAGGCGAGTCGTTGTTTCGCCCCATTCATCTTGTTCCCCCGTACGAGTGTCAAGAAATTTCTCAACTACCTTTTTAGACTCCTTTTGCCATCTGGAAAAGTCTTTCTTAGCAGCGAGCATCTCCCCGCTCCACCGCTTCCATTGACCAGCAGGAGTATCTTCAAATTCCTTGCCAGTTTCGTTATCTTCAGTCATACCGGCTTCTCCTGCGTAGACGTCTCTCTCGCTCGTCGAAAAGTAGCGCCAGACGCATATGATCGTTCGGTGAAATTACTTTCTTTTCCTCTTCCCCACCACCAGAGATTTCTTTTGCAACTAAACAGAGATAACGAAAAGCATCAGAGCCGTGACTGGACCAATCGTGTTGCGGGTTGTCAGAAAAGACCTTACGTTCGTCGTCATAGGCTCGCTTATACGCACGTAAAGCCTCTACACCTTCTTCAGTCTTTGTGCTGAAGAAACACATAGGGAGAACCTTCCTTACTGCATTGATACCGTCCTGAATATCCAGTTTAGGAGCAATACGAATAGGAAGCCCCGCCTGAAGAAACTGCTCAACTGTGCTACGACCTGTTTGAAGCGACTTGGCTCTTGCGTCATGTGGAAGCCAAATTGTCTTATACTTGTACCCCTTTGCACCGAGAACATCAAAGTAATACCGAAGAGGCTGACTATGCGCTTCCATGTAGTCAATGAGAGCAATTCCACCTGGACGTCGCTGAAAGAACCAGCAAGCCGTGGAGTCGGTATACCCCAGATCGAAGACAGCGTCCACGGGTTGGTCACGTTCGTGCTGAATATCGGCGTAAATCTGGCCTTTTTCTTCAAGGATAGATATAAGCTTCGCGTAATAAGTTCCTTTGACGGCAGCATTCGGATCACACAGATATTCTTGTCTATATTGCTCGTCATCCATCTCCGCCCGTTGGAGGCGTAACTCTTCATCAGAAAGAATGCCAGATTGATCAGCCCTAAGCAGAAGATTAAACCAAGTTGTTCTGTAATACTCATCATCTCTCGGTTCGCCTTCTCGTAGGTCTAATCCTTGGCTTCTTCGGTAAATGCCATAGAAATGGTTCTTACCTTTGAAAGTTCCAATAAAGACAGCCCAGCCCGTGCGATCAGCAAGCGTAGGGAGGAGAACCGTACCCCAGACGGAAGGAGACATGTCCCCATATTCGTCCAAGACGACACCGTCAAAATATTGTCCGCGGAAAGCGTCAGGATTGTCCGCCCCGTAGATACTAATCTCAGCGGCGTTATGCCGGAACTGAACTGTAAGCTCTGATTCACTTGGTTTTTTGACCTCTAAGCCCTTCGTGTACTCTTTGAGGTACTCCCAAGCGACTTTTTTCGCTTGTTTAAGGAGTGGCCCGACATAAGCATAGCGAGGACGCTTCTTGCGACTGTAGATCGCACGAGCAACAAGTTCATTGATCGATGCAACAGTCTTTCCTGCTCGTCGATGAGCAACCATGCACGCAAATCGTTGAGATCGCTCATGAAAGGGGATGAATTGTCGTCTAGGGACATAATCTACCCGAATTGCATCATCTTCAGAGGCAAGCATTGAGATCTCTTAATTTTTCTTCTACCGCTGCACGAATTTCTACAAGAGAATTCGCTACAACACGATATTTTTCCGGAAATATCTCCTTCAACCATAAAATTTGACGTTTACGTTCGTCTAGGTAGGCCGTACAGTGCCAACAATCAAGACTTTTGTCTGAATGTTGGTAAAATTCAGGAATTCTCACACCTTCAGCGAGTAAAAATTGATCAACCTGCTCTTCAGTCCAGTCCTCTAGCGGAAGAATATACTCAATTCCTTCAATCTTAATGCCAGAAGTCACCAGAGACGTATATTTTTCTTCTTTTCTCTGCCCTCTATAGATTCTTTCAGGTTTTAGCTCTAACATCTTGTCATGCATCGGCCCCCAGATGTTCATACCACAACAATTCATCCACGATTGAATTGTAGTGATCCTCTTTCCGCGAGCAATCTGTCCCTGCAAAGAATTTGTCATAGGAATAAGGTCCGATGGAAGACCATAGACCGCATTTTGCCCAAAGACATCTCCTGTAATCTCCAGAAAATGAGGTACGAGCTGTTTTATCTCTTCCATTTGCTCCACAGTCTGGGGCCATGGAGCACCCGGATTCATCCAAACGACAGTCAAATCATCCCACTGCTCTTTGAGCAGATAAAGGCAGGCTAGAGAATCTTTCCCCCCGCTAAACTGCAGGACGTCCACGAAGTGCGCGAGCCAGATTAAACTGTCTCA
>Ga0137418_10002058_pt1 | contig 18480 bp, 18 predicted proteins | sample CZODoug3_1_2_16f_FD_122242 | JGI IMG/M metagenome (GOLD analysis project Ga0137418, IMG submission 122242) | Vadose zone soil fungal communities from Angelo Coast Range Reserve, California, USA - CZODoug3_1_2_16fungal (Hybrid Assembly) | ecosystem: Environmental > Terrestrial > Soil > Vadose... | reverse complement strand
AAGCGGTACGCGAGCTCCGGACCTCCGTCACCCTCGTACGCGAGCCGGGCGATGAGCAGCGTGAACGGCTCTGTGTAACGGGCGATCCGCAAGGGCCCGGCGTCCACCGGATCGAAGCCCACGTCTCGGATCAGCTCAGCCGCCACAGCCTTGGAGCTCTCGTTGTCGCCGCAGTATACCAGACTCGGTCGGCCGGCCTTGCGCTTGGCTGCGAACACGCCAAACAGCACTTCGCTCGGTACAGTGCCGAAGGCGGAGACGACCCGAGCTTTCGGAACCTTCTTGGCCAATGCCTCAGCGCCCGAGGAGGTGTGAGCGATCACGAGGTCGGTATCGTCGGCATTCATCGGGAGCGAGCAGCTGACGATGACCTTGCCCGACACATCGCCGGCTTGTTTCAGCACGTCGTCGACGCGGGACCAGTGCACGGCCAGCAGGAGCGCGTCCGCCTCCTGCGCGGCCTCTCGCGGTGTGCCAGCCTGCGCCTTGCCCTTGGCGTCCCGTGCGAGCTTCTTGAGCTTCTGCTCGCTGCGTGCGTAGCTGAATACCACCTCATGTCCGGCGCGTGCGAAGAGCGTGCCGAGCTTGCCGCCCATCAGTCCTGAACCCAGGATGCCGACTCGCATTTCAGAGACCCGTCCGTTTCTCCAGCGCTTCGGGGTAGCGCGCGCCCTGGATCGTGATCTGCGAGGCGGCGGTTTCGACTTCGCGGAGATCATCAGGCGTCAGCCGGATTGCCGCGGCGCCCATGTTCTCTTCCAGGCGCGCCAGTTTGGTCGTACCCGGGATGGGGACCATCCACGGCTTCTGGGCGAGTAGCCACGCGAGCGCGATTTGCGCCGGCGTCGCCCGCTTCTTTTCCGCGATCCTCCGCAAGACGTCTACGATGGCCTGATTGGCTCTGCGAGCCTCAGGCGTGAAGCGCGGCACGATGTTCCGGAAGTCGGAGCTCACAAACGTCGTCTTCTCGTCGATCGTACCCGTCAGGAAACCCTTGCCGAGCGGACTGAAGGGCACGAATCCGATGCCGAGCTCCTCGAGGGTTGGCAGCAGCTCTTCTTCCGGGCGCCTCCACCACAGGGAATACTCACTCTGCACGGCGGTGACCGGTTGGACGGCGTGGGCGCGGCGGATCGTGCGCACGCCGGCTTCGGACATGCCAAAGTGCTTCACCTTGCCTTGGACAATCAATTCCTTGACCGTGCCCGCCACGTCCTCGATCGGGACATTCGCGTCGACCCGATGCTGATAATAGAGATCGATGACGTCGGTCCGGAGCCGTTTCAGCGAACCCTCGAGGCTCTGCTTGATGCGCTCGGGCCGGCTGTCCTGCACCTGCTGCCCGCCGGCATCACGTCCGACCCCAAACTTCGTGGCGATCACCACCTGAGCCCGCACCGGTGCCAACGCCTCGCCTACGAGCTCTTCGTTGGTGTACGGACCGTAGATCTCGGCGGTATCGAAGAATGTGACACCGCGTTCAACCGCCGTGCGGATGAACGCGATCATCGCCTGCTTGTCCGGTGGGACACCGTAGCTCTGGCTCATGCCCATGCAGCCGAGCCCGAGTGCCGAGACCTCGAGGCTACTCCTTCCGAGTTTGCGCTTTTGCATTGCCTATCACCTCGCGCTTCCTGCGGGCTCGAGCTCGTCGAGAGCGAGCGAGATGGACAGCTCGCGGTAGGCGTCGATCTGCGCTCGCAGATCGGCGACGTGCTGCTCGGCGAGGGCGATGGCATCGGCGCCGGCGATGAAGCGGCGCGGCGGCGGGTCCTCGCTGGCGATCGCGACCAGCGCCCGCGCGAGCTTGGCCGGGTCGCCGCTTTGCCGGCCGCTCTGTGCCTGCCACCACTTCAGCTGCTCGGCCGTGCGGTCGGCGTAGTCCTCGATGGACGACTCGGCGTAGGTCACGGACGCCGGCTCCAGCAGCTCGGTGCGGAAGAATCCCGGGTTGACGATGGTGGTGGTGATGCCGAACGGCGCGACCTCTTGCTGCAGCGACTCCATCCAGCCCTCGAGCCCAAACTTCGCCGCGGCGTATGCCGAACAGAAGACAAAGCCGACGATGCCCGCGGTCGACGAGATCGAGATAATGTGCCCAGAGCGCTGCTTACGCATGACCGGCAGGACGGCGCGGGTGACATTCATCGGGCCGATGAGCAGGGTCGCCAACTGCCGGTCTATCTGCTCCGGCGTCAGCTCCTCGAAGTAGCCGGCAAAGAAGTTGCCGGCATTGTTGACCAGCACGTCGATGCGGCCGAACCGGTCGACGGCCGCCTGCACCGCCGCCGCAGCGTCGGCGCGGTTGGTGACGTCCAGCTTGAGGACCAGCAGGTTGTCCGACCTTCCCACGGCCTTGACCACGACGTTGCTGTCCCGGCCGGTGGCCACGACCGTGTGGCCTGCGGCCAGGGCGGCCTTGACGAAATCCACGCCCATGCCACGGCCGGCACCAGTTACGAACCAGATCTTCTTGTTCGTCATGGTATTGCATTCCCTCTCAATGTCCTTCACATCGTGTACCCTGGTTTCTTGTACAGCTTCGCCGAGGTCTCAGCGATGTCGGGTTTATAGACCTTCTCAGCCCAGTCCGCGGCCGAGACCTCTTCGAATGCGACCGAGACGGACTCGTCTCCGTAATTCAAGACCTTCATGACGTCTTGCGTGATCGCCTCGGCGAGTCGCCTCTTCTGCTGTTCGGATTTTCCTGGCCACAGCTTCACGATGACGTGAGGCATTATTCGCTCCTGTATTCCTGGTCGCTGACCTTTTCAATCCAGTCCACGACCTTGCCATTGAGATGTTCCTGGATCGCGATGTGCGTCATCGCAGTGGTTGCCGCGGCGCCGTGCCAATGCTTCTCACCCGGCCCAATCCAGATCACGTCACCGGGCCGAATCTGCTCGAGCGGCCCTCCCCAACGCTGCGCGCGGCCGGCACCGGCAGTCACGATCAGGGTCTGGCCCAGCGGGTGCGTGTGCCAGGCCGTCCTGGCGCCGGGCTCGAACGTGACACTGGCGCCGGACACGCGTGCCGGATCGGGGGCCTGGAACAGAGGGTCGACACGCACCGTGCCGGTGAACCACTCGGCGGGTCCAATGCCTGAGGGTTGTGAGCCACTTCGCTTGATGTCCATTGGGCCAAGCGTAACGGAACCGGGCCGGCCTGAGTAGCCCGCAAAATCGAGAAGGGTTTGTGAGTAATATTCACAAATGGTGCGTGACGAGCTGAGCGTCCTATCCGCGTTTCTCACGGTGGCAGAGGAACGGAGCTTTACCCGCGCCGCGAAACGTCTGGGTGTGTCGACTTCCGCGCTCAGCCACGCGATGCGGGGCCTGGAGGAGCGGTTCGGCGTACGCCTGCTCGCGCGCACGACGCGCAGCGTTGCCCCGACGCCTGCCGGAGAGCAGCTCATCGGGCGTCTGCGCCCGGCGCTCGGCGACATTCGGGGAGCTTTGGACCTGATTACCGGGCTGCGGGACCGGCCGGCGGGGCGCGTGCGTTTAGTGGCGTCGCCCATTGCCGCGACGACGGTGCTCGCACCGAAGCTGGGACAATTTGCGCGCGACTACCCGGACGTCGTGCTCGACGTGACGACCGATGAGAGTCGCGTCGACCTCGTCGCCGCGGGCTTCGACGCCGGCATTCATTTCGGGGAATTCATCGAGCGGGACATGATCACGTTCCGCGTTTCCAAGGACCCCCGGCCGGCCATCGTGGGTTCGCCCCGCTACTTCGAGTCGCACGAGAAGCCGGTACACCCGCGTGACCTGACAAGCCACCGCTGCATCAACTTTCGACACGGATCCGCCGGTGTGTACCGCTGGGAGTTCGACAAGGGCAGGCAGTCCCTCACCGTCGCGGTGAACGGACCACTGATCGTGGATGATGTGGAGATCATGGTCCGTGCGGCGATCGATGGCGTGGGTCTCGCCTTCATGTCGGAGGAGCACGCGGCGCCGCACCTCGCGAGTGGGGAACTCGTGCGTGTGCTCGAGGATTGGTGCCCGCCGTTCCCCGGCTTCTTTCTCTACTACCCCCGTCAACGGCAGCTGTCAGCGGCATTCGCGGCGCTCATCGAAACCCTGCGTCTCTAGCCGTATCGACGATCGGGTTGTGTACTGGATCGGAGCCCTCGATGTAGGTGAGCTCATGGCGCTCGGCGGCACACCGCAGCATGAGCGCGCCTCGACTCATGTCGCCTCGCCCGATGAACTCCCGGGGAAAGCGCAGTCGGGGCCCCAGCACCGCTTTCAGGGGCTCGAGGTATTTCGGCGTCGCGATGCTGCCGAGCAGGACGGCGGCATCCGACGGGTGCAGCCCTTCGGCCAGTCGAGCGGCATCCCGCCGCAACGGGCGGGTGTACCGCCGATCGCGCGGGTCTACCGGAATCCGGGCGATCGCCCGCAACCCGTCGAGATCGATCAACGCATCGGGAGGCCGGAGGCCCAGCCCCGGTACGATGACCTGAATGCCGACCGAGCCGTCCGGCGGATTGGTGAACGCCAACGCATAGGCCAGCTTGCCCCGAAAATACAGCCCGCTCATGAAGGTGAAGACCTCGCCGATGGTCGCGCCTGCTCCCGATCGCAGGCGCTGCGCCAATGCCGAGCCGCCATCCTTCCGCAGCAGAAACCCGGCACGCTTGCCCGCGCAGTTGGCGGGGGAGAGAAGAAAGATCTGGTGACTCGGCGACATTGGCACACTCAAACTAATATTCTTTGAGCCTATGCCGAAACCGCGCGCCAAGGTGTCGAAGCGCACGAGCGTCGAATCCGAGCCGATCCGGGTCGCGGGGCGCGAGATCGTCGTCTCGAACCCCGCCAAAGTGCTCTTCCCGAAGCCGAAATACACGAAGCTCGATCTCGTGCGCTACTATCTCGCGGTTGCCGAGGGAGCGCTGCGTGGGGCTGGCGGCCGGCCCAACGTGCTGGTGCGCTATCCCAACGGGATCACCGGTGAGTTCTTCTTTCAGAAGCGGGCGCCGGAGTCCCGCCCGCCGTGGATCGACGTAGTCACGCTGAGCTTCCCCTCCGGCCGCACGGCGGAGGAAGTCGTGCCGCGCGACGCCGCCGCGCTCGCGTGGCTCGCCAACCTCGCGTGCCTCGAGCTGCATCCGCATCCCGTCCGCGCCGACGACCTCGATCATCCCGACGAGCTCCGTGTCGACCTCGATCCCGTGCCCGGCGTGAAATGGCCCCAGGTGCGCGAGGTGGCGCGCGTGGCCCGAGCGGCGCTGCAGGATGTCGGGCTCACGGGGTGGCCGAAAACGTCCGGCTCCCGCGGCATGCACGTCATCGTGCGCATCGAGCCGCGCTGGACCTTCGACGAGGTCCGCCGCGCGGCCCTGGCCCTGGCGCGCGACGTGGAGCGCCGTGCACCCGCGATCGCGACCAGCAAGTGGTGGAAGGAAGAGCGGCACGGCGTGTTCGTGGACTACAACCAGAATGCCAAAGACCGTACGGTGGCCTCAGCCTACTCGGTGCGGCCGACGCCCGATGCGCGGGTCTCGGCGCCACTCCGCTGGGACGAAGTGGCGAGCGCCGAGCCTGCCGACTTTACGCTCGCCACCATGCCCAAGCGGTTTGCGAAAGTCGGCGACCGCCACGCGGGGATTGACGCGGCGCCCGGATCGCTCGAGGGTTTGCTCGAGCTCTCGGCCCGGCACGAGCGCGAAGGGCTGGGGGACGCGCCGTGGCCGCCGCATTACAAGAAGCAGGCCGGCGAGCCGCCACGTGTGCAACCTTCCAGGGCCCGCAGGGCCCGCGCCGCCAAGTACCCGTTGATCGAGATCGGACGCGCCAAGCGCAAGCAGGACGCGCTGGCGGGGCTCAAACGCTGGAAGGCGCGTCACCCCAAAGCCGCAAAGTACTTGGAGCCGGCCGACGTGCTGGTCGATTCGATGCGCGGCCGCTCGTCTACCTGGACGCGGATCCGCGTGAACCTGCAGCACGTGCCGCCCAAGCTGCGGCCACGTCAGGAGCGCTTCGACCCGGACGAGAAGACTTTGTCGAGCTGGTAGGGGTGCGTGACTTCGAGCTGGTCGTAGCGGCAGTCGGCGGGTCGCTTGTCCGGCCGCCAGCGCAGGAAGGTCGCGGCGTGGCGGAAGCGATCGCCCTGCAAGTGGTCGTATTTCACTTCGCACACGCGCTCCACTCGCAGCGGCTCCCACGAGAGATCCTTGCCGGCGCTCCAGCGGCTTTGCCCTCCCGGCATGCGGCCGCTGCGCTCGTCGGCCTGCGCCCACGCCCGCCACGGATGCTGCTCCAGCGCGTTCTTGCGCAGCGGCGCGAGCTCTTTTACGAGCTGCTTGCGCAGCGCCATTGTGAACGACGAGGTGACGCCGACGTGCTGCAGCTTGCCGCGGTCGTCGTAGAGGCCCAGCAGGAGGGAGCCCACCGCGTCTTTACCGGTCTTGTGCCAGCGGAATCCCGCCACCACACAGTCGGCGGTGCGCGCGTGCTTCACCTTGATCATCGCGCGCTTGCCGGGCTGGTAGGTGAGCTCCGCCGGCTTGGCGATCACCCCATCCAGGCCCGCGCCCTCGAATTGCTCGAGCCACTCCTCGGCGAGGGCGCGGTCTCGCGTCATCGGCGTGAGATGGAGCGGGGAGCGGACCTTCGCGAACAGCTTCTCGAGGAGCGCGCGACGCTCGCTTTGCGCGATCGCCATGAGGTCGCGCCCGTTCGAGGCGAGCAAGTCGAATGCGACGAAGCTCGCCGGCGTCTCGTGCGCGAGCTTGGCCACGCGCGAGGCAGCGGGATGCAGCCGCATTTGCAGCGCGTCGAAGTCGAGGCCGTGCGACGTCGCGATCACGATCTCGCCGTCGATCACGCAGTCTTTGGGCAGCTGCTGGAGCAGTGTCTCGTGGAGCTCCGGAAAGTAGCGGTCGAGCGGCTTCAGGTCGCGACTCTGGATGTAAACGTCCGAGGCACCCCGAAACACGATCGCGCGGAACCCATCCCACTTCGGCTCGAAGAGAAAGCTCCCGCCCTCCGGCAGGGCGTCGGCCAGCTTGGCGAGCATCGGCTCGATCGGCGGGGTGATGGAGATTCGGCCTTTGGCGCGTCGCGGCATACTACTAATAGAGTAATCTTGCACGGCCAGCGCTCGTCAGAAGCGTCCCCGTTGGCACCACCATTGGCACCACGGTTACAATCTGGCATGACCGTCCTGAGGGCCACGCTCACCTGTCCGCACTGCGGGCACGAGAAGAGCGAAACGATGCCGACCAACGCCTGCGTGCACTTCTACCAGTGCACGGGGTGCGGCACGGTTCTTCGGCCGAAGCCTGGGGATTGCTGCGTCTTCTGCTCCTATGGGTCGAGCCGATGCCCGCCCCGCCAGACTGAAGGGGCGTGACTACGCTGGCGACGCCGTAGTATATTGCCGGGCGCGCATGAAACTCTCCCTCGTCAGACTCGTCGCCACGCTGCTGCTGAGCGGCCAGATGTTGCCGGTTGGCTTGCCGCTGTTGTGTGACCAAGTCCAACGTGGAACGCCGGCGAGCTGCGAGCAACAGATGGCGTCCCACCGGTCTGGGCCGGCCGTCGGTGCGATGACTCACGCTACCCCATGCGCTAACCCGGCGTTCTGCGCGATCATGGCGCCTGCAGTGGTCACGCTTGGTGGAGCCGTTTCTGCCTCCGCACGAGAGTCCCACATTGTCGGTTTCCGGGTCTCGACCCTCGCTCCGGCCGACCCACAAGCACCGCTTCCTCCACCTCCCCAAGCCTAGCCTCTCCCAAGTGTAGTGTGCCCTGACGCGCCGCCCACAACGGCGCGGGCTCCGGCGCGTTCCGCCGGAAACTGATTGGCGAGGAGAGGTATGCAAGTCCGACAACTGATTCTGACCGCGTGCGCCTTCGTGATGGCGGGCGCCGATCCTGCGCATGCGCAGGCCTCAGCGCCTGTCGCCGGCGACTCGGGTTTACAATCGCTGGTCGCTGAAGCGCTCGCGCGCAACCCGACGGTCGCGCAGCGGCAAGCGGCCGTCCGAGCCGCCACGCTCCGCATCCGACCGGCCGGTTCGCTGCCCGATCCGATGCTCACGGTCGGCGTGATGGACTTGGTGCTGCCGCACTTCGACTTCAACCAAAGCGACTTCACCGAGGCGGACGTGGAGCTGAGCCAGGAGATTCCCTGGCCGGGAACACTGGGCGCGCGCTCGGGGGTGATGCGCGCGGCCGCTGCCGGCGCGAGGGCGGAGGAGGGCACCGTCCGCCGTGAGGTTACCACCGCAATGGCGGTCGCCTACTACCGCCTCGGCTACACGGCGACGGCGCTGGAGTCGCTGCGGCACCAGCGGGAGCTTCTCGACGCAGCCGTCCAGCTCAGCACGACGCGCTACGCGACGGGCGCGGCGCCGCAAAGCGATCCCCTCCAGGCAAAGCTGGCGCGCGATCGCCTGAGGTCCGAAGAGTTCGTATTGGAGAGCGACCGAATCGCCGCGCTCGCCGCCGTGAATGCGTTGCGCAACCGGGCACCCGCCGACTCGGTCCCGGTCACCTCGATCGACCCGGCTGCGCTGCGTGCCGGGACAGCGTTGCAGCCTCCCGCCGACTCGCTCGTTGCGCGGGCTCTCGCGACGCACCCGCGACTTGCTGCCCGGCGCGCCGCGATCGACCAGGCCACCCGTACGATTCAGGTCGAGCGGCTGGGAGCGCGTCCCGACTTTACACTCTCGGCGCGCTATGGGTACAGGCCCGTCGCGTTCGGGTTCAAGTTTCCCGACTTCTTCTCCGCCTTCGTGGGCGTGCGCCTCCCGATCTGGGCGTGGCGCAAACAGAACCGACTCGCCGATGCCGCCCGGGCGGATTCAACCGGGGCCGCGGCTGGGCTGCGCGACGCCGAGCTCCAGCTCAGTCGCGAGGTCGCTGAAGCCGCTGCTCGAGTCCAGGCGTCACGTCAGCGTCTCGCGCTCCTGGTGGATGGTGTCCTGCCCAATGCGCGGGGAACAGTCGAATCGGTGCTGCGGAGCTATCAGGTCGGTCGCGCCGAATTCCTGACGCTGCTGTCGGTCGAAGACGCTCGGTACCGGGCCGAGCTGGAAGCAGTAGCGGTAGCAGCGGACTACCAGGCTCAACTCGTCATGCTGCGGCAGTTGACCGCAGGGGAGACGCAGCCGTGAAACAGATCATTACCGGGCTGCTCGTCGCAGCCATGACGCTGACTGGATGCAAGAAGGCTCCCGCTCCGGACATGCAGGGGATGGCTGGCATGCCTGGAATGCCAGCTGCCGGCGCCGACACGTCGGGGGTCCCGCTTGATCGCGCCGAGGCCGCGAGGCTCGGCATCACGTTCGCGCGGGCCGCCGAGCGGCCGGTACGGTCGTCAGTGCGGGCGGTCGGGATACTAAAGTACGCCGAGCCCAGCCTCGTGTACGTCAACGCCCGGGTTGGTGGTTGGGTGGAGCACCTGTACGCGGACTACGTAGGCAAGCGCGTGGAGCAGGGTGAGCCGCTGCTCGCGCTCTATTCGCCCGACCTCGTGAGTGCGCAGGAAGAGTATCTGTTGGCGCGGCGACTGAAGGACGACACGCTCGCTGCGAGTGCCCGGCGCCGCCTCGCCCTGTGGGACATCCCGGCCGATCAAATCGACAGCCTCGAGACGCGAGGAAGTGTCACGCGCACGCTGTTGCTGCGTGCCCCGCGGAGTGGTGAAGTCACGGAGAAGATGGTCATCGAAGGTCAGGCGGTGAAAGCGGGGGACAACCTGTTCCAGATCGCCGACGCCCGTGTGCTGTGGGTGGACGTCGCGATCTTCGAGCAGGATGCGGCCGCCGTCCGCGTCGGCACCCCGGCCACGATCACCGTGGACGCCCTCCCCGGACGAACGTTTCGCGGCAGTGTGACGTTCATCTACCCGCAGCTCGACGAGAAAACCCGCACGCTGACGGCCCGCGTGGCGGTGGAGAACGGCGACGCCGCCTTACGCCCGGGAATGTACGCGACGGCAACGCTCGCGACGGCGGGCCGACGCGGCGTGAGCGTACCGCTCGAGGCGGTGCTGCCCACCGGGACGAAGGACCTCGTCTTCGTGAACCGCGGCGACGGGCGGTTCGCGCCGCGAGAGGTGCGCGTGGGAGTTCGGGGCGACTCTCTCGTCGAGATCGTCGCGGGCTTGAAGCCCGGTGACGAAGTCGTGGCCTCGGCGACGTTCCTGCTCGACTCGGAGTCGAACCTCGCCGCAGCCATTCAGGGACTCATGCTCCAGATGGGGATGGGCCTGAACATGGGCGGGATGCAGGCGCCCGTCAAAGAAGGGGCGCCCCGGCCATGATCGAGAAACTCATCGCCTGGTCCATCAAGCGCCGTGAGCTCGTGGCGCTCGGCGCGATCTTCGTGCTCGTGGCCGGCGTGTTCTTGCTCCGCACGATGCCGGTCGATGCGATCCCGGATCTCTCGGATACGCAAGTGATCGTCTACACCGACTACCCAGGCCAGGCGCCCCAAGTCGTCGAGGACCAGGTCACCTATCCGCTGCTCACCACCTTCCTCGCTGTGCCCAAAGTCAAGGTGGTCCGCGGGCAGTCGATGTTCAGCTCGTCTTTCGTCTACGTGATCTTCCAGGACGGGACCGATCTGTACTGGGCGCGCTCACGTGTGCTCGAGTACCTGAACGCGATTCAGAGCCGGCTCCCCGCCGGCGCCAAGACCCGGTTGGGGCCCGACGCCACAGGCGTGGGCTGGGTCTATCAGTACGCCCTCGAGGGTCCCGGCTACCCGCCCGACCGGCTGCGCTCGATCCAAGACTTCCAGGTGCGCTACGCCCTACAGTCGGTGTCGGGCGTGGCCGAGGTCGCGAGTCTGGGCGGATTCGTGCGCCAATACCAGGTACTGCTCGACCCGGCCCGGCTCCTCGCCTACGGCGTAACGGCGCGCGAGGTCATCGCGGCCGTGCGCGGCGCCAACCAGGACGTGGGGGCGCGCACGGTGGAAGTCGCGGGCTCGGACTACGCGATCCGCGGGCTCGGCTACTTCCGTGGCGTCGGGGACATCGGGAAGGTGGCGGTCGGCGTCGGGAAGGATGGGCGCCCGGTGCGGGTCGGCGATGTGGCTCGGGTGACGATCGGACCCGACCTACGGCTCGGGATCGCCGAGCAAGATGGCAGAGGGGAGGCCGTCGGTGGGGTCGTGGTGATGCGCTATGGCGAGAACGCGTTGCGCGTGATCGACGGCGTGAAGCAGCGGATCGCCGAGATCACGCCCGCGCTGCCGGCCGGCGTCCGGATCGTGCCGACCTACGACCGCTCGGACTTGATCCACGGGTCCATCAAGACACTGTGGCGCACGCTGCTCGAAGAGTCGGTCATTGTCGCGCTCGTCTGCGCCGTGTTCCTGCTGCACGCGCGTAGCGCCCTCGTGGCGATCGCCACGCTGCCGCTCGGCATCCTGGTGTCGCTCGCGGTCATCCGCTGGCTTGGGATCAACGGCAATATCATGAGTCTCGGTGGGATCGCGATCGCGATCGGCGCCATGATCGACGCCGCGATCGTGATGCTGGAGAATCTCCACAAGCACATCGAGCACGAGCCCGACCGACCGCATTGGGAGCGCGTGTTCGCGGCGGCCCGCGAGGTCGGCCCCGCACTGTTCATGTCCCTCCTGATCATCACGCTGTCGTTCCTGCCGGTGTTCACGCTGGAGGACCAGGAAGGGCGGCTGTTTCGGCCGCTCGCGCTGACCAAGACCTTCGCGATGGCAGCTGCGGCGCTGCTCTCGGTGACGCTCGTGCCCGCCCTCATGGGCTGGTTCGTGAAGGGAAAGATCCGCGCGGAGGCGGAGAACCCGCTCAACCGCTGGGCCCTCCAGCTCTATCGGCCGGTGCTGCAATGGGCGCTGCGCGCCCGCTGGCTGGTGCTGGGCGGCGCGGCGGGCGTCCTGCTCCTGACGGTCCTTCCGTTAGCGGGTCTCGGCAGCGAGTTCATGCCGCCGTTGAACGAGGGCTCGCTGATGTACATGCCCAACACACTGCCGGCGGTATCCCTCACAATGCAGCGGCGACTGCTCCATGTGGAAGACTCGATACTCATGACGTTCCCTGAGGTCGCGTCGGTGTGGGGCAAGGCGGGTCGGGCGAACACGGCCACCGACTGGGCACCGATGTCCATGGTCGAGACGGTCGTGAACTTGAAGCCCGAGTCGGAGTGGCGCCCGGGAATGACCCAGGATCGCCTGATCGCGGCAATGGATCAACGGCTGCGCCTCACTGGCGCCGTCAATACGTGGACGATGCCGATCAAGAACCGCACGGACATGCTCTCGACCGGCGTGCGGACGACCCTCGCGGTCAAGATCTTCGGGCCGGACCTCCAGACCATCCAGCGCATCGGTCAGGATATCGAGCGCGCGCTCGCGCCGCTCCCGGGCACGGCGAGCGTCTACGCCGAGCGGTCGTTTGGGGGACGCTACCTGGACATCCGGCCAGACGCGGATGCCCTCGCCCGCTATGGACTCACCACCGGCGACGCGCAGGAGGTGATCAGCTTGGCGCTCGGTGGGGAGGAGATCACCACGACCGTCGAGGGCCGCGAGCGCTACCCCGTCCAAGTGCGCTATGCCCGTGACTTCCGAGATGACCCCACCACGATCAGCCGGCTCCTGGTCGGCGGCAGTGACGGCCCCCAGGTGCCGCTCGGGCAGGTGGCCGACATTCAGTTCAGCCCCGGCCCACCGATGATTCGGAGCGAGGGCGGCTACCTCTACGATCAGGTATCGATCGACGTGCGGGGACGGGACGTGGGCAGCTATGTGCGTGACGCTCAGGGCCTCGTGGCGCGCGAGGTCAAGCTCCCCACCGGCTACTGGCTGCGCTGGAGCGGTCAGTATGAGGCGATTCAGCGGGTGAAGGCGCGGCTCCAAGTCGTCGTCCCGCTCACGCTCGGGATCATCGCGCTGCTGCTGTATCTCACCTTCGGTACCGTCGCCGAGATGGCGATCGTGATGCTGTCGCTGCCGTTCGCCCTGGTCGGCGGGGTGTGGATCATGTGGCTGCTCGACTACAACCTGTCGATTGCCGTCGCGGTCGGATTCATCGCGCTCGCCGGTGTCGCGGCCGAGACCGGCGTGGTGATGTTGATCTACCTCGATCACGCCTGGGAGGCGGTCACGCACGGCGGGCGGCGTCCCACGCTCGCGGAGCTCGTGGGCGCCATCGAGCACGGTGCGGTCAACCGCGTGCGACCAAAGCTCATGACCGTGCTCGCTATTATGCTCGGGCTCGTGCCGGCGCTGTGGAGTCACGGCGCGGGGGCGAGCGTGATGAAGCGGATCGCCGCGCCGATGGTGGGCGGGATGGTGACGTCCACGGTCCTGACGTTGATCGTAATCCCAGTCATCTACTACCTGTGGCGCCGCCGAGGACTGGCGGGTTCGGGGGAGGAAGCATGAACAGAACAATGATCGCCGGGCTCACCACCGCGCTCGTGGTCGCCGCCTGTGGGAAGAAGGAGTCGGCGCCGCAGCAGGCGATGCCGGGCATGGGCAACATGCCCGGGATGACCGGCATGCAGGGGATGGGCATGCGGAGCGATTCCCTGATGCCGATGATGCGCGCGCACCTCGACTCCATGGCAGCGATCTCGTCGCAGTATGCCGCGGGCATGCTTAGCATGCACGAGGCCATGGCGTCGCGCATGCTCGACGCGATGGGGGCGGACATGACGGCCATGGGGATGAAGCCCGATCCGGCGTGGACCGCGCTGACCGATTCCATCAAACAGGACCTGGCGGACCTGCCCGCGGTCTCGGGACGGGCGCTCGACGTGCGGCTCAAGGCGCATATCGACCGGATGCGTCGGCTGATGGCGATGCACGAGAGCATGATGCAGCGGATGAAGAGGCCCACGTGACGGATCGCGTCGCACTACTCCGCCGGGGAGCGAAGCTTGAGCGCGTTACCGTTGCTTATAACGCCCTTGAAGGAGGCGTCGCCATTGTGGCCGGTCTTGCCGTAGGCTCCGTGGCGCTGACCGGCTTCGGTATCGACTCGGTGATCGAGGTGGCGAGCGGCGTGGTGTTGTGGTGGCGGCTCAGGGCGGAGCTGGGCGCGGCGCGCGTCGGGCCCGCTGTCGAAGCGCGGGCGGCGCGCTGGGCAGGCGTCCTGCTCCTCGCCCTCGCGGTCTACATCGTGGCAGAGTCGGGGCGTCGGCTGCTCACCGGCGATCGGCCCGGAGAGAGCGTCGTGGGGATCGTGCTCACAGCGCTCTCATTGATCGTGATGCCCCTCCTGGCCCGGGCGAAGCTCCGCGTGGCGGCCAGTCTCGGGAGCCGCGCGCTGCGGGCGGACGCGCACGAGACAATCGTATGTGCGTGGCTCTCCGCGACGACTCTGCTAGGTCTGGGCCTGAACGCGGTGCTCGGCTGGTGGTGGGCGGATCCGGTGGCGGCTCTGGCCATGGTCCCACTCATCACGCGAGAGGGGCTAGAAGCGTGGCGGGCGGAGCCGCCCCCTAGTGTCTGAACGACATTACATGCGAGCCCTTCAATCGGTCCGGCAGGGTCTCGTACATGACTCCGGCTACGACCACTCCCGAGACGAACGTCAGCGCTCCGACCGCGGTGATCGCGAACGAAAGGCTAAACGCGTCCGCCAGGAGTCCTGCGGCGATCGCGCCTATAGCGTAGCCAGAGTCGCGCCACAGCCGGTAGATGCCTACTGCGCTCGCCCGCCAGTCGGGGTGCGCGACGTCTGACACGGCCGCTAGTAGTGTGGGGTAAACCAGCGCGGTCCCGATTCCCAAAAGCGTGGCGCCGGCCATCCAAGACGCGAAGGCGCGGCCGACGACGAATGCTGTGATGCCCCCTGCCTGCACCCACATGCCGCTCGCAATCATCCACTTCCGTCCCCAGCGGTCGCTCAGCGCGCCCGTGACGAGCTGGCCCACGCCCCACACGAGAGGGTAGGTCGCGGTCACCACCCCGATGCGGTCGAGCGTGACACCGCGCGCGGCGAGAAACACGGGGATGAGTCCCCACACCATCCCGTCGTTCAGGTTGTTGACCATGCCCGCCTGGCTCGCCGCGAAGAGGGCTCGGTCCTGCCAGCTCGTGACCAGCAGGATGCGGCCGAACCCGGGGCGGGATTGCTCCGAGCCGCGCTGGCGTGCCTCCGCGCGCGCGTGGCCATGGGTGTCGCGCACGGCAAACACCGATAGCAGCAGTCCGACCATGGCGAATGCTATGCCAGGATAGAAGGGCGCCGGCCGCAGACCATGGGAGGCGGCGAGGTAGCCGGTGAGCAGCGCCGACAGCGACACGGCGACGTAGCCCGCGAACTCGTTCAGCCCCATCGCCAGGCCACGCCGCGCCGGCCCCACGAGATCGATCTTCATGATCACGGTCGTGGACCAGCACAAGCCCTGGTTGATACCGAGCAGGACGTTTGCGAACACGATCCAGCCCCAGCTCGGCGCCCAGATGATGAGCAGAGGCACCGGGAGCCCGGCGAGCCACCCCGCGACGAGGACCGGCTTCCGGCCGATCCGGTCGGCGAGCTGCCCGGCGAAGAGGTTGGCGAGCGCTTTGACGATGCCAAAGCTGACAAGGAAGGAAAGGACGACGGTCTTCGAGACGAGCCCGAAGTCCGCTTGGGCGATGAGTGGGACGACGGTGCGCTCGAGCCCCACCATCGCTCCGACGAAGGCATTGACGACGACGAGCAGCGTGAACTGACGCCAGTTGGCGCCGAGGCCCAGCCGGATGGGAGACGGCGTCTCAGGCAACGGCGCAGCGATTGGCGCCTGCCTCTAGCTCGGTGGGGTCATCAGGCAACGTCCCGGCCTCGTTCAGGGCGACGATGCGGTGATGGTTCGGCGGTGTTGGTGGGAGCCGGGTGAGGATCCGGCTCACGAACGTTTCCTCGGTCTCGCGCAGCAGCGACGTCCGCTCCTGGACTTGCCGCAGCGTCGCGCTGATAGGCTCGCCGTCGAACGCCACGGGCTCGCTCGTATGAGCCGGCAGGATGACAGTCTCTGGAGGCAATGCGACCAGGCGCTGCAAAGACGCGTAGAGCACCTGAGCGCGCCTCTCCGACTGCTCTGTCGTCGCCTCGAGATCGGGACGACCGACAGCCGCTAAGAACAACGTGTCGCCACTGAACAGGGCGCGGTCGTCAAGCAGATAGCAGGTGCTTTCGGGAGTATGGCCGGGCGTGCGCAGCGCCCGGAGCCCGGCGGATCCTACTTGCACGGTGTCGCGGTCGTTCAGCGGCTCGTACTGGAAGGAGACGCGATCGGTCGTCGGTAGACAGAGCCTCGCCCCGGTGTCGGCTGCGATGGCCCGGGCACGGGACAGGTGGTCGGCGTGCACGTGCGTTTCGAGCACCGTGCGGATACGCCAGCCGTGCTCGTCGGCCACCCGATGGTAGATCTGGGGATCGAGGGAGGCATCGACCACGGCGGCATCGCCGTCTGAGCCGATAAGATAGGAGAGGCAGCCCTTCCCGGTGCGGCGCAGCTGTACGATCCGCGTAGTGCTCCCGGGGCACGGCACCTCGGCGCTGTTCCAGGCCAGGCTCCAGGCGCGCATCCCGCCCTCGAGCGACACCGCGTCCAGGCCGCGCGCGCGCAAGCGCTCGGCAGCCAGCATGCTCGTCTTCCCGGCGGCGCACACGGTCACGACGCGGCCGCCGTTCGTGGGAAGGAAGTCCGCCAGGGCGTTCGGGTCGCCGCGCCGCAACGCGTCGTACGCATCGGCGTGCACGCTGCCGGGGATGCTCCACTCGCCGCGTTCGGCGGCGGGGCGCACGTCGAGGACTGTGACCGGTGCCCCGCGCTCGAGCAGCTGCCGGAGACCTTCGGTGGAGATCGTCGGTGCGGTCATCGGCGAAGCGTGCCTAGGTCGCGGGCCTCTGCGCCGTGAACAGCACTGCCTTTACGCCATAGGCTTCGGCGGCGTCGCGCGTCGATTCCTTCGGGAATGCAAAGCCCGGGACGACCGTCGAACGCACCCGCGTGAACCCTTCGCCCTCGAGCAACCCAAACACCTCTCCCTCCGGGAGAGCGCCGCCGATTCAGCTGGCCCAGAGCTTGGGATCGTTGACGATGGATTGCGAGAGCTGTTTCGCGCTCACGATGTCGGTGATCGAGAGCCGGCCGCCGGGCCTGAGGACGCGGAACAGCTCGCCGATCACGGTGCGCTTGCGGAAGGACAGGTTGATGACGCCGTTCGAGATCACGACGTCCACGCTCGAATCTGGCAGCGGAAGGTCCTCCATCCGCCCCTCGTGGCACGCCATCCGCACACCGGACGCGGCGGCATGGGCCTCAGCCTTGCGACACATCGTCGGATTCAGATCGACGCCGATCACCCGGCCCGTCGGTCCCACCTGCCACCCGGCGATGATGCTGTCGAGTCCGGCTCCGCTCCCCAGGTCCAGCACCACTTCCCCGGCCTGGAGGCGGCTGCGCAGGTGCGGGTTGCCCACGCCGGCGAACGACGCCACGGCGCCGGGCGGCGCGCGATCGAGCCACTCGCGCTCGTAGCCGAACATCTCGGCCGCTTGACGCCCGTGGTAAAAGTGGAACTCCCCTTCGGGGTGCTCGGCCACTTCCTGATACATCCGCAGGACCTCACCCTTGATCACTCCTTCGAGTGGGGCCTGCTCTTCGGCGTGAAGCAGTGCGAGGTCGGTCACGGCCGCGCCTGGCGCGGGTCGTCTTTCGGATTCACGTAGGTGATGCTCCAGGGCCCGACGCTGTGGAGCTGGAAGACGACGCCGTCGCTTCCGGTCCAGGCGTAGTGGACCATCTTCTGCGGCATCACGGCGTAGCTGCCGGCCGAAAGCACCGTGCCGCCCGAATAGGTGGGCTGCTCGCCCATGCCGACGTTCAGCGTCCCGGAGAGCACGGTCACGTGCTCGAGAACGACGTGCCAGTGCGGCGGTATCCGGTAGTTTGGCGGGAACTTGAGGCGCAACGTGAGCGGGACGGCCTCGGCCGGGTTGCCTTCGAGCAGCGCGAACTGGGCCCCGCGGGGCAGGGATGGCGGGCCGTCGGCCCAGCTGATGCCCGGCGCATGGACGACGATGGGACCGGCCGATGGAGCCGCGGCCGCCTGCGCGCTCGCCCGCGAGGCGAACCCGACAGCGCACACGACGGTAACGACGGTGAGCATCACGCGGTGATTCATGAGGACCTCCTTGGGCGCTCGGCGCCCAACACGAGGGGTTGCCGCAAAGCTGGCGCAGGCTGCACCATAGGACAAATACGACTTACCAATCTCCCCGATAAGGTTTATCCTATGATCAAGTGACCAAGCCCGGCCTCACGGTGCACCGCCTCGAGCTGTTCCTCGCCGTCTTGGACCATGGCGGGGTGGGCCGCGCCGCCCACGCCTGCCACATCAGCCAGCCCGCCGTCTCCGAGCACCTGCGTGGACTCGAAGCGCACTTTGGCGTCCGACTCGTCGAGCGTCACGGGCAGCGCGTCCGGCCGACTGCGGCGGCGCGCGTGGTAGAGCCATACGCGCGCCAGGCCCT
>Ga0137418_10002057_pt1 | contig 18487 bp, 14 predicted proteins | sample CZODoug3_1_2_16f_FD_122242 | JGI IMG/M metagenome (GOLD analysis project Ga0137418, IMG submission 122242) | Vadose zone soil fungal communities from Angelo Coast Range Reserve, California, USA - CZODoug3_1_2_16fungal (Hybrid Assembly) | ecosystem: Environmental > Terrestrial > Soil > Vadose... | reverse complement strand
TCCAAGTGACGCCGCCCGGGTAGATCAGAGCGATGCGGGGCCCGTGCGACATCAATGGACCGGTGCCCTGGTGGTTGGGCTTCGTGTGATACCCCGTGCCAATACACAATCGCCATATATGCAAGGAACATAGCGAGAGCGCCCATATCAATCAGCAGGACTTCCATAGGTCACCTCAACCGGGTCATGCCGCGGCAATTTGGTGACGGCCAGCATGGGCAAGAGAGGCAACATCCACCCGTTACACATAGGTGGCCAGCTCGCAAACTGTTCTGGTCATTCGCCAGAACAGTTCCTTGAGCAGGCGGACGTACTCGATCCGGCCGGCGGAACGGACTGGCTATCGGCTACGAAGCCGGTGCGGCGCCGCCTTCCCGGCGGCGACGTTCGACGAACGCCGTCAGCGCTTCGTGCACGGCCGGGTCCAGGGCCGGCGGCTCAAAGGACGCGAGAGTCTCGCGCCAGCGCGAGTTCGCGCGCTCGGTCGCGGTCTTCGCGCCATCATCCGACCAGGCGCCGTAGTTGCGCCAGTCCGACACCAGGGGCGTGTAGAAGGCGTCACGGTAGCGCTGCATGGTGTGGGCGGCCGCGAAGAAATGGCCCCCGGGTCCTACCTCCGCAACGGCCTCGACGCCGATCTCCTCCGCAGAGGCGAGCACCGGCTGAAAGAGCTCCGCGAACATCTGCAGCATTTCAACATCGAGGATGAACTTCTCGAATGAGGCGGTCAGACCGCCTTCGAGCCAGCCGGCCGCGTGCAGGATGAAATGGCAGCCGCCCAACAGCGCTCCCCACAGGCTCATCTGCGACTCATATACCGCCTGCGCGTCGGGGGCGTTGGATGCCGTGGCGCTCGAGCAGCGCCACGGCGCACCGATGCGTCGAGCCAGCTGCCCGGCGCCGAAAGCCGCTTTGGCGTATTCGGGGGTGCCGAATGCGGGTGATCCGGACTTCATGTCGACGTTCGACGTGAAGCTGCCGTACATCACCGGGGCACCCGGGCGCACGATCTGCGACAGCGTGATGCCGAACAGGGCTTCCGCATGCGCCAGGGTCAGGGCGCCGGCGATGGTGATCGGCGCCATCGCGCCGGCGAGCGTGAACGGGGTAACGATCATCAACTGCCCATGCGCCGCAAACTCGATGATGCCGTCGGTCATTGGCACGTCCAGCTGCAGCGGCGAGTTGGTGTTGCAGATCGAATAGCAGTGCGCTTCGCTGTGAAACGTCGCCTCGTCGATCCCCTGGGCGATGCGCAACATGGCGAAGCAGTCGGCGAGCTGCGCCTCTCCCCGGCAGTAGAAGTACGGCGCCTTGTCCCCGAGCGTGAGCTGCGCGAGGGTCGTCTCGAGGTGACGCTCGGTCACGCTGCTGTCCTGCGGCTCGACCATCTGGCCGAGCACGTGAATGACGTCGAAGGCCTGCGACAGGCGCACGAAGTCGCGAAAATCCTCGATCGTACCGGTGCGCTTGCCGCGCTGCAGATCGCTCACGCTCGGCGGACCCGCGACCGGGGCAAACACGACGTGCGGCCCTCCCACGCGGCAGGTGCGCGCCGGATTGCGTGCAATGAGATTGGCCTCGGCAGGAACGGTCGCCAGGGCCGTGGTGACGAGGCCGCGGTCGAGCCGCACCATCTGGCTCGCGTCGTCCACGTCGGCGCCGGCCCCCGCGAGCACCGCGCGCCCGCGGGGCGACAACACCCGCATGCCCTGGCGCTCCAGGATTCCCAGCGCAGCCAGATGCATGTTCTCGACCTGGTCGTCCGAGAATATCCTCACCGGCTCGAAGGGGTTGACGAGGTTTCGGTAGCGCGTCGAGCGCTGCGGCTGTCCGGCGGTACCCGCCCTCTGGGAATCTCGCCTGCGAGGTCTCATCGCCAAGGCGTTTCTCCGCCGCGGGAATGGCCATCGAGTATGCCACTGTCGCGTTGCAGGCGTCGCTTTTCGCCTTGCACGCTCGCCTGATCGAGGGCGGCGCGCAGCGCGTGAATCCGCGGGCCGCGTTTCGCACCGCCCTGTCACAAAATATTCACGCCGCGGAAGAAAAGCCGAGACCCTCGTGTCATCTTGCGCGCATAGCTTTCCTCCCGGGACTCACTTCAACCAGGGAGGATTTATGCATTCGCACTTCACCACAGCGTGGCGGACGAGAATCGCCGCCAGCGCTTTCGCAGCAGTGCTGTCTGTCTTTGCCTTGACCGCATCCGTGCAGGCGGCCGATCCCAACACACCGGTCGATGCGATCCGGACCGCCACGCCGATCAAGCACGTGATCATCATCGTCGGCGAGAATCGCAGTTTCGATCACCTGTTCGCGACCTATGCACCCAGCGCAGGGGAGGGAATACTCAACCTGCTGTCCGAGGGCATCGTCAATGCCGACGGCACCCCCGGACGTCATTTTGCCCGGGCGCATCAGTACCAGATCACATCCGCCCCCAATGGCGGCAAATTCTTCAGCAGCGCCGGCCGTGCGCACAAGACGCTCTATGGCACGCTGCCGCCGCCGGACGTGAACGGTGTTGGTGCGCTCTCGCCCTATGTCGGGATCCTGAGCCTTGCGGGCGGCGACCCCGGGATGCCGCCCCAGGATCAATTTCTGTTCGGCACGGGGGGCACCGGGCTGAGCTTCACACTCGGTCCCGACACGCGCATCACCAATGTCAATGCCCTGCCGCCCGGGCCATTCCAGCTGACGGGCGCGGCGATGCCCTTTGATGCCTTCACCGGCGACACCATCCATCAATACTTCCAGATGGTGCAACAGATGGATTGCGCGCTCGATGAGGAACACGTCTCCAGGAGCAATCCCACGGGCTGTCTGCACGACCTGCAATCGGCTGTGACCACGACCTACAGCACCCCGCCCGGCGGCACGCCCCACGACACCGGGCAGACCATGGCTTTCTTCAACATGCACAACGGGGATGCGCCGCTCTTCAAATCCCTCGCTGATCGGTACACGATGAGCGACAACTATCACCAGCCGGTGATGGGCGGCACGGGGCCGGACAGCCAGCCGCTCGGCTTCGCCGACCAGGTGTTCTTCAGCGACGGCAATGGCCATCCGGCCACGCCCGCGGCGGTCAACATCTATAACCCCGACCCGCAGAGCGGGACGCTCAATCTCTACACCCACCGCGCGCAGTGGTTCAATTGCTCGGATGCGACCCAACCGGGGATCGGTGCGATCGCGAGCTATCTGAAATCGCTCCCCTACACCCTGCAGACCAGGTGTGGCACGGGTGAATACTGGCAGGCGGTCAACGTCAACCCGGCCTTCACGCCCAAGGGCCTGCCGCAGAGCGGGCTGGTGGTACCACCGACAGCACAGCGCAGCATCGGCGATGTGCTGAGCGCGAACAACATTCCGTGGAAATACTATGGCGGCGGATTCAACGCCGACGGCACCAGCAGCCCGTTAGCCGGCAGCTACTGCAACATCTGCAACCCGTTCGAGTATCAGTCGAACTACCCCTCCAGGGTCGCCGATCACATGCGGGACGTGACCGACCTGTTCACGGATCTGGCCAACGGCACGCTGCCGGCGGTCTCCTACGTGAAGCCCGACGGCACCATGGACGGACACCCGGCATCCTCCAAATGGAGCCTGTTCGAGGCGTTCACGAACAACATCATCGAGCTCGCACAGAGCAACCGGGAACTGTGGGCCACGACCGCGATTTTCGTCACGGTGGACGAGGGCGGGGGGTACTACGACTCGGGGTTCGTCCAGCCGGTTGATTTCTTCGGCACCGGCCCGCGCATTCCGATGATCGCCGTGTCGCCCTTCTCGACGGGCGGACACATCAGCCACGTGTACAACGAGCATTCCTCGTTCGTGAAGTTCATCGAACGCAACTGGCGGCTCGGCGGCACGTTGAGCGATCGCAGTCGTGACAACCTGCCCAATCCGGTGCAGGACCAGGACAATGCCTATGTGCCGCGCAACATGCCGGCCATCGGCGACCTGTTCGACCTGTTTCAATTCGATCATCACGGTGGCTGAGGAGGCTGGGCAGTGCCTCCGTCACGCGGCGTGCGTTGGTAACGTTCGTCACCGGGCGCCGGCGGGGCTCGCACCCGCCGGCGCCCCGCCGATGGCGGCGGGGTCAGGGCGAATTGCGGCGCCAGACCAGCAGATTCCCCGTGAACACCTGAACGACCTCGTCACGCTCGTTCAGCGTCGAGCACTGGAACGTCGCCATGCCCCGATCCGGACGCGAACGGGATGGCTTGACCTCCAGGACTTCAGTCTCCACCCGTAAGACATCACCCGGACGAGTGGGCTTGGGCCAGCTGAGCGTCCCGCCGGTTCCAATCAGTCCGCCCGCCAGCCGCAGTCCACCGGTCACGAGCAGTCTCATGGTGAGGGCGGCCGTGTGCCAGCCACTCGCCGCCAGGCCCTCGAAGAACGTCGACCGCGCCGCGACCGGGTCCAGATGAAACGGTTGCGGGTCGAACTGCTCGGCAAACGCCCGGATCGCGGCTTCCTCCACCCTCAAGGTCGCGCTCACCCATCGCTGACCCGGCGCCAGGTCCTCCAGATACAGGGACTGAGAGTCCAAGCGTTTCTCGGTCATGCGTCGGCCTCCCCTTTGACGATAGTATCCGTGCACGTCGAGCCCCGTCTCGATGCCTTCAGGAGTGCCCCATGCCGGAGTTTGCCAGCGTCGAACAGATCCGCCGCCGCTTTCCGGCGCTCGCACGCATGCATAACGGTCATCCGGTGGCCTATTTCGATGGTCCGGGCGGGACGCAGGTTCCGCGCCGGGTGATCGACGCCATGACCGAGTACCTGCTGCAGCACAACGCGAACACCGACTGGGCGTTTCCCAGCAGCCAGGAAACCGACCACGCACTGTTCGAGGCGCGTGGAGCGTTGGCGGACTGGATCGGAGGTTCTGCGGACGAGATCGTGTTCGGCGCCAACATGACCACGCTCACGCTGCATCTGGGCCGTGCGCTCGGGCGCGAGTGGCGGGCCGGGGATGTAGTGGTCGTGACCGAGCTCGACCACCACGCGAACTCCGACACCTGGCGCGCACTGGCCAAAGAGCGCGGACTTGAAGTGCGCACGATCAGGATGCGACCCGAGGATGGCTGCCTGGACGAAGACGACGTCGCGAGGAAGCTCACTCCCGGGACGCGCCTGTTGGCGGTAGGGGCGGCTTCCAACGCGCTCGGTACCATCAACGACGTCGCGCAGCTCGTCAAACAGGCGCACGCGGTGGGTGCGCTCGCGTTCGTGGACGGGGTGCATTACGCCAGCCACCACATGGCGGATGTGCGGGCCTGGAACTGTGACTTTTTCGTCTGCTCCGCCTACAAGTTCTACGGGCCCCATGTCGGGGTGCTGTGGGGGCGACGCGAACTGCTGGAAAGACTGGATGCACCGCGTCTGGAAGCCGCGCCCGCGCAGGCCCCGAAGCGCCTGGAGACCGGAACTCTGAACCACGAAGGCATCGTGGGGGCCGCCGCGGCGGTCGACTTTCTCACCTCCCTCTCGGAGGCTCACGCGCCGCGTCGCGAGCGGCTCGGGCGCGTGTCGCAATGCTTGCAGCAGCGCGGCGCGGACCTGCTGCGGCGGCTGTGGGAGGGCTTGCGCGCCATTCCCGGAGTCGAGCTGTACGGTCTGCCGCCAGGCGGGAGCCGCACGCCCACGCTGTCCTTCACGCTCGCCGGACGCGATGCGATCGACGTGGCCACCGCCCTTGCGGCTCGCGGCATATTCGTGTCGCACGGCGACTTCTACGCGAGCACGGTGGTGCGGGTGTTGGGTCATGAGCGCGATGGCCTGGTGCGCGCCGGCTGCGCGGCGTACACGACCGCGGACGAGGTCGAACGGCTCGTCGAGGGCGTCCGACATCTGGTGTGATATCAGGGCACCGTCCGCTGCCGCCGACACCCCGCCGGCGCCTGTCTGCCGGCGGGTAAAGAAAATTTCTCGTTCTCGCGGAGCGACTGGCGAATTGCGCGGTCATACCTTGATCCTCCCCATTTCGCAGGTGCCGTGATGCCTCAGGAAGCCGGCCGATGACGCTGCGCGTTCTCGTCGTGAGCAACGTGCGAGTCGTGCGGGAGGGCTTGAACTCGATCCTGGCGCAGCGCGGTGGAGTCGATGTGGTCAGCACCGTCGATGTGCCGCGTGCCGGGGATCGTAGTGCGCAGCTGCACCCGGATGTGATCCTCTTCGATGCCGCGCGCCAGGACAGCGTTGAGTTCGTGAAGGCCCTCGTTGCGTCCGCGCCGCACTCCAAGGTCGTGGCGTTCGGCGTCAAGGAGACTGGCGAGGAGATTCTGGCGCTGGCCGCGGCGGGCACGGCCGGCTACGTGCGCGAAAGCGCCGAAGGCAGCGATGTGGTCAGAGTGCTCGAGCAGGTGATGTGCGACGAGCTACCGTGCTCACCACGAGCTGCCGCGTCGCTGTATCGCCACGTGGCGGTGCTGTCGCAGGGTGGCAACGACCCCGTCGGTGTCGGTAACGGCCACGCCGACACCATGCCGCTGTCGCGGCGCGAGCTGCAGATCGCGCATCTGATCGATTGCGGGCTCACGAACAAGCAGATCGGCCGGCGGCTGGGAATCGAAGCTGCGACGGTCAAGAACCACGTCCACAACCTGTGCGAGAAACTCCAGGTACACCGGCGCGGCGAAGCGGTCGCGCGGATCCGCGCCATCTCGCGCGCGCTGTTGTTGCCCGCCTCGGCGCCGGATGCGAATCCGACGCTCGAAGCGAGCTGAGCATCAGAAGAATCCCGCCGCCGCCGGCGGCACCGGCAGCCATGTCGGCCACCCCTGGACCGACACCGGCCAGAAGGCGGGCATTGCACCTCGCTCCGCGCCGTCCGCGGCCGCAAGTCCCATGGTGAAGCTCTGGGCTGCCGGCACGCGCGCGAGATCCGGCACACCCGCGCCACCGCGTCGCGGATCAGATACACGCGCTACCGCGCTCGCCAGGATGAGCTCGAACAGAGCGTGCACGCGCTGCTCGGAGCGCCCCCTGAACGGTCCGTCGCGAAACAGGGGATGATGCGCCAGCACCAGCGCGGCGAGACCCGTCACGTGTGCCGCCGCGACCGAGGTGCCGTCCGCGGCCATATAGCCACCGCCGGGAACCGTCGACACGACCGCCACTCCGGGTGCGGACACCGCCACCTGCGGACCCGCAGCGCTGAAGCTCGCCGCGAAGATCCCGTCACTGCCGATCAGTTGCGGAATCACGCTCAGAACGTGAGAGCTGTCGGCGGGGAATTCCCTGAGTTTGCCGACTGCAGCGACCGCCAGCACTCCGGGCAGCGTCGCCGGGAATGCGAGCGGGCCGCCGGAGTTGCCCGCTGCCACGATGCAGGCGATGCCTTTGCGGCGCGCCTCCTGCAGCTTCTGGCTCAGCAGCTCGGAGAATCCCTCACTCACGACGCTGATGTTGATGAGATCGAGCTCCCGCTCGATGCATTCATCCAGCGCCGCCAGCAGATCGCTGACCCGACCCTCCGGAATGACCTTCAGCACGTGCAGCTCGGCCTCGGGCGCGCAGCCGCTGATGCCCTGCTCGGTGCTCGATGCGTTGATGATGCCGGCGCAATGCGTGCCGTGCGACACGAAGTCGTGGGCCCAATTCGTGTCTGCTCCGCCGGTGGTGAAGTCCTTGCCCCGCGTGACGTGCCGCAACAACGGATGTGTATTGTCGCAGCCCGAATCGATGATGCCGATTCTCACCCCGCTGCCGGTGAAGCGGCCACCGATCGGATCGACCCCCATCAGGCGCTGGCCCCAGCCGAGCAATCGCGCACTCGGAAAGCTCGGGTAGGATTCGGACAGAGGTCGCAGCTTGACCGTATTGGTAGCCGAGCTCAGGCGCGGCGCGGATATGAGGCGATCCCAGTGATTGGCGGCAGACCTGATGAACAGCGTCTGGATTGCCTCCACCGTGCCTCCGAAGAAAGTGAGGCGCGCGGTTCCGGTCTCGTCGGTGAGCGCCTGGGCCGGCAAGCCGCCTCCGTCGATGACGACCGTCGCCCTGGCGAGCGGTTGATCGCGCTCGCCGATCACGCGAATGGAAACCTCGGTGGCGACGGAGCGCAGCGGCAGCAGCGTCCCGATCGGCGCGACCCGCGCAGGGAGCGACAGGTAGTCGGCACAGGCCAACACCGAGTCGCGTTCGATGATCAGATGCGGAGGTGCCGCCGTGCGCAGTCGCTGCGCCTTGTCCTCCTCGATCTTGGCCACCACCACCTCGCTCACGCTGCGGCCATCGGCCATGAAGGGCTGTGTACCGCCGAGCTTGATGCGCTTCACGACTTCGACGTTCTCCTGATGAGCGAGGTACTCGACGACGCTGTCCATGGAAAATTGGGGATGGGCGAACGGCCGGCCACCGGGTGCAGTACGGGTGCCGATGAGAAATCGCTCCCGCCGCCTGCCCGGGGGTGATGCGTCCAGTGCGCCGCTTCCCGGCTCTCGCGGCCCGGACCGGCTTTGCGCCCCCGTGGTTCTCCTCATCGAGTCATCGCCAGCCTCGCTCGTCTTTTTGATCGCCGCGCCGCCGGGCCGCTCCTCTCTTTCTTGAGCCATCGAACCGTCCTCCATACTGATGGTCAGGTCGCTGCGTCTCGTCGCGCCTCGGCGGGCTCCGGCGGGCCTCACTCCCGTCACGGCGCCGCGCCGAGGCACACGGCTTGGGTGCTATTGAGCTATTGAATGGTCTGCGCGCGATTGGCGCCCCATGCCTGGGCCTGGGGGGTGAATCCACCGTATGCGCCCTGGAAGGCACTCAGGCCAGCGCCCTGATGACTCGGCAGGCCTTGTACAGCCAGCTGGTGAACGAGTTGCTGGAGCGCGATGCTGATCTGCTGTGTCATGGCGGTCTGCACGGAGATCTGCTGCGCCAGCTGTCCGAGCACCAGGACGATCTGTTGTGCCGGATGGTGTGCGCCCGCGTAGCCGGCAAAAGAGCCGAGCAGCGGGTTGTACGCAAGCGGACTCGGTGCGAGCGGACTCGGCACGAACGGATTCTGCAGGAACGGAGTCGGATACATGCCTGCCAGTGCGGGCTCGTGAGCGAACGGCACGAAGCCCGCGTATGCGCCGGGGTGTCCGAACAGGCCCGGACTCATTTGCGGCCACCCCGCCCCCTGCAGTCCAGGAAACTGAGGTATGAATCCTTGCGGGGAATATTGTGAAAAGTTTGACAGCATTGGAAACTCTCCATGTGACTCATTGAAGGCTGAAGCGTCACCGACAGCGCTGTTGCGCCGGCAACGACACGCATCCTCGGCCAAGGGCGGCCGCGCGGGAATAGTCCGAAGATCCCAGTCAGGGTTACAAGGACGGGCTAGGCACGCGGTCCAGTGGGAATGCGCAGACGTTGCTCGCATTTGCCTGCCGTTCGCTGATCGGTGGTAGATTACTCGACAGGGTCTCCACCGGTGTTGCAAACAAACGCACGCGTATTCGTGCTTGCGGCGGTAGTCGTCGCGGTCGCTCGCGCCTATGCGCTCGAGCCTGCCGAGAATGGCGCCAGTCCCGTTGATTGGATCAACACCTACATCGGCACCGGCGGCGGCGGATCGGACTACGGCGGCACGATGCCGTTCGTCACCACGCCTTTCGGGATGACGAACTGGACGGCGCAGACGCGTGAGAACCGCATCAGCGTCAGCTCGTACGCGTTTGAAGACAAGACGATCTCGGGGTTCATCGGCACCCACCAACCGGCCATCTGGATGGGCGACTACGGTTACGTGACGCTCACCCCCGAAGTCGACGACATCAAGACTGCCGTGGCAAGCCGCAGGCTGCCGTTCTCACGCAGCGACGAGATCACGTCGCCAGATTACTATTCGGTGCTCATGGATGCCGGAGCCTCACGGCAGATCCGCACCGAGATCACCGCGACCGACCACTGTGGGTTCCTGAGATTCACGTTCCCCGCGCACTCCAGGGCGAGCGTCGTGGTCGAAGCCACTCGCACCGCCGTCATGGGGTTCGTGCGCATCGATCCTGCGGCGCGCGAGATCGTCGGCTATAACCCCGACCGCATGGATGCCCACCTGACCAACATGCGGCTGCCGAATTTCAAGGGATATTTTGTCGTCAGGTTCAACAAGGCCTTCGTCGCGCACGGCGTGTACGCAGGTGCGACGATGCAGCCGGGAGGCGCAACGGCTGAAGACCCGAACGTCGGCGCGTACGTCAGTTTCGATACCCACTCCGATCCGGTCGTGCAGGCGACGGTCGGCACTTCATTTATCAGCATCGAGCAAGCGCGGACGAATCTGCGCGCGGAAATTCCCTCATGGAGCTTCGACCGCATCCGTGCGCAGCTGAAGAGCATCTGGAACCAGAAGCTCGCAATGCTGTCGATCGAGGGCGCTTCCGAGGATGAGCGCCGTATCCTGTACACCGGGCTCTACCACGCGCTGCTGTACCCCAAGCTGTTCTCGGAGTACGGCCGCTACTACAGCGCCTTCGACGACCGGGTGCACGATGGAGTTTCCTACACGGCTTATTCGCTTTGGGATACGTTCCGCGCCGAGAACACCCTGGTGACGATCCTCGCTCCCGAGCGCATCGACGACATGGTGCGGGCCTTGCTGCAGGACTACCAGCAGGGCGGCTGGATGCCGAAGTGGCCGAATCCGTCCTACACCAACATCATGATTGCCACGCACGCGGATTCGGTCGTGGCCGAGGCCATCAACAAGGGCTTTCACGGCTTTGATTACCGCCTGGCGTACGACGCCGTGTACAAGGACGCCATGACGCCGCCCGAGGGCGATACGACGCGCGACTGGCACGACCGCCAGCCCGGGGTCCCCTACGAGGCGCGCCCCGGCCTCACCTATTACAAGCAGCTCGGCTATGTTCCGGTGGACAAGACGGCCGAGGCGGCCTCGGAAACTCTCGAGGATGCCTACGATGATTTTGCGGTCGCACAGGTCGCCAAGGCGCTCGGCAGGGATAAGGATTTCCGGTTCTTCATCAATCGCTCGCGCAACTACCGCAATCTCTACAACCCGGCGCGGGGATTCATGCAGGGACGAAACGCCGACGGCTCGTGGGCGCGCCCGCAGGATGGCTGGACCGAGGGCGATCAGTGGGTCTACACGTATTCCGTGTTCCACGATATTGCGGGGCTGATGGCGCTGATGGGCGGGCCGGAAAAATTCAATGCCCGGCTGGATGAGCACTTCCAGGGCGGGCACAACCAGCACGATAACGAGCCCAGTCACCACTACGGATATCTCTACGACTTCAGCGGGCAGCCCTGGAAAACGCAGTTCCGGGTGCGTGAGATCGCCGGCAAGTACTACCGCAATCAACCCGACGGCGTGGCGGGAAACGAAGACTGCGGCCAGATGTCCGCGTGGTACATCTTCACGGCGATGGGGTTTTATCCGGTCAATCCCGTGTCGGGAAATTACATGATCGGCAGCCCGCTGTTCCGCAAATTCACGCTCAACCTGCCCAACGGCAAGCGCTTTGTCATAGCTGCGCCGCGCAACTCCGCGACCCACGTCTACATTCAGTCCGCGAGACTGAACGGCGAGCCGCTCGACGTCCCGGTCGTGACGCACGCGCAGCTCGAGGCCGGCGGGCTGCTCGAGTTCGACATGGGGCCGACGCCCTCGCAGTGGGGCTCGAGCTGGAGAGCAGTTCCGCTGCCTGAATTCCCGGATTGATCAGACGCGGCTGGCACGACCGGCGTCATTTGCTCGCCTGCGGTGGGGCCGCCAGAGCGCCCGGTAGCGTTACCGCATACACTCTGCGTACCGTCTCCATGGTGTCGGCGTCCGCGACGCGCTTGTCGTCGCGGTAGCGTTTTACCCGCGCGAGCCGCAGTGCCAGGCCGCCCGGATAGCGGCTGCTCGCCTGCAGGTCGCTGAAGGCGATTTCCACGACCAGCTCCGGTCGCACGTACACGGTCCACTGGTCACGGTGAGTCTCGCGTGCCAGAAGCTCCTTCGTCTGCCATTCCAGCATGGCATCGGTGAGGCCCTTGAACGTCTTGCCGAGCATGACGTACTCGCCGGTGGCCGGCTCGCGGGCACCGAGATGCAGGTTGGAAAGCCTGCCGGTGCGCCGGCCGTGGCCCCACTCCGCCGCCAACACCACCAGATCGAGGGTGTGCGCACGCTTGATCTTGAGCCAGCTCGCGCCCCGATTGCCGGCCTCGTAAGGGGAATCGAGCGACTTCGCCATGAGACCCTCATGACCGGCTGCGAGCGCGGCCTCATAGAAGGCGCGCGCCGCGGCTTCCGAGGAGGTGAGGAGCCGTGGAATCTGCAACGCCGCCGGCACGGCCTCGGCGAGCGCCTGGAAGCGCTCGCGTGCCGGGCGGTCCGCGATGCTCAGCGCATCGAATCGCAGGCAGTCGAAGAAAAAAGCCCTGATCGGCAGCGCGCCGCGCATTTCTTCGACGTTGAGCCGGCGGCCGAAGCGACGCATGGTGATCTGGAACGGATGCGGCCGGCCCGAGGCATCGAACGCGATCGCCTCGCCATCGAGCACCAGCGCCTGGCCGGGGAGCGTACGCGCCACGGCCACGATCTCCGGCAAGGCGCCGGTGACATCGTTCAGCGCGCGCGTATAGATGCGCACCTCCTCGCCCCCCTTGTGTACCTGTATGCGCGCCCCGTCCATCTTCCACTCGAACGCCACCTCGCCCCGCAGCTCTCTCAGCGCCTCGCCCACGTCGGCAGCGGTCTGGGCGAGCATGGGGGCGACCGGGGAGAACAGCTGCAGCTGGAATCGGCCCAGGGCATCGGCTCCCTCGAGCAATGCCGCGCGCGCAACCGCGCCCAGACTCTTTGAGTACATCGCCGCGCGGCGCACCTGCGCCACCGGCAGCTCAGCGGCCGCGGCGATGGCCTCGACCATACTTCCGGCCAGCGCGCCCTGGCGCAGCTCTCCGACCAACAGATGCACCAGGAACTGCTGCTCAGGGGCGGTCGCGCGCCGCAACAGGTTCCGCAGCGCCTCGGCGCGGCCGACGGCAGAGCCCGCGCCGCGAATCGTCGCGATCAGGGCGAGGCTGCGATCCACCTCCGCAATCGAGAGCGTCTCCGCACTCGCAGCGCCGCTCGCCGCCGCGGCCTGCAGCGTCGAATAGCCGATGCCGATCCGGCCCTGCGGGATCTCTCCCGACAGATAGTGCGCGGCAGTCTCGATCTCATCGGGCGGCAGCGCCCGCAGGAACGAAGCCAACTCCCGCACCTTGCTCAGGCGAGCGGCGGTCGCGCCCACACGCTGCGAGGTGCGCACGAGGTCAGCAAGCAGGGTCATGACTCGCTCAGCCCGGGTTGATCGGGCGCCCGGCTTCGCGCCGCAGCCACGCCAGCAGGATCTTCACCGCCTCACGCGGCACGCTTGCCGGGGGGCGGACGATCCAATACGCCGCGCCGAGCTCTACGGCGCGCGTTTCGAAGGGGCGCACGAGCGCGCCCGAGGCGAGCTCTTCCTGCGCCAGGCGGTGACGGGCGAGCGCGACGCCCAGGCCCTGGGCGGCGGCCCGCAGCAACAGATCGGACGACGCCAAGCGCGGCCCGCGCCGCACATCCAGTGCGGGCGGACCGTACTTCTGCCGCCACAACTGCCAGCCGGAGTTCGGATCGCGATCGTGCAGCAGGCGCATCCGACACAACTCCGCAGGATCCGTGAAACGTCCGCTACGGCGCCATAGTGCGGGGCTCAACAGCGGGTAGAGGCGCTCGTCCATCAGCGGCTCGGCGAGCAGAGCCGGCCAGGGGCCCCGCCCGGTACGGATCGCCAGGTCCGAGGAGAACGAGCCGGGATCCTCCAGTCGCTGCTCGACGAGCACCGATACCTCGAGCCGCGGGTAGGAGCGCTGTAGTGCCGGCAGGCGCGGCAGGAGCCAGCGCACCGCAAACGAGGGCGTCGTGGACACGCTCACGGAGGACGAAGAGCGCTGCTCGCGCACGGCTTCGAGGGCCTGCTGCAGGCCGTGCAAGGCGCTGCGCGCTGCCTCGGCCAACAGCTGCCCCTGCGCACTCGCCCGCAGGCCGCCGGAGTCGCGCCGCTCGAGCAGGGTGACTCCCAGCCAGCGCTCGAGCTCCTTCAGGTGCCGGCTCACCGCCGAGTGCGAGATCTCGAGCTCACGGGCGGCGGCCCGCACGCCGCCGCGCTCCAGCACCAGGGCGAAGGCGCGCAGCGCATTGAGCGGCAGCCTGTCCATGGTGACTAATTTAGACCACGCAGCCGCGGTATGCACCAGCGGCGGCTGTTACGGTGGCGCGCATGAGCCTGACGGAACTGCCGGGTGCCATCGTGGTGCTGCTGCTTGCCGCCACCGTCACACCCGGACCCAACAACCTGCTGATGCTGCGCATCGGACTCGAGCACGGCCTGCGCGCGGTGCTCGCACCCGCCACCGGGGTGGTCCTGGGGGGCGTTGCCATGCTGCTGCTGAGCTGCGCGGGACTCGCGCGAGCGTTCGCCGCGCATCCCTGGCTGCGTGCGGCCACCGCGATCTGCGGGGCGGGCTGTGTGATGTGGCTCGGCGTGCGGCTGATCTGCGGCAGCGGCACCGCGGCGCGTGCACCGGTGCGCTCCGCGACCGGCAGCGCGCGTGAGCTGCTGCGCATGTTTCTCTTTCAGTTCCTAAACCCCAAGTCATGGCTGCTGGTGTTGACGATCACCGCGGCGGCCGGCGCTGCCTCGGTATCCCTGACGACGCTCATCGTACTGTTCATCGTCATCCCCTACGGGTGCCTCGCGCTCTGGGCCGGTGGCGGCTCCCTCGCTGCCGACCTGTTGCACGACACCAGGTCCCGGGTGCGCTTCGAGCGCTCGACCGGCGCGCTGCTCGCGCTGTCGGGGCTGCTGCTGCTGTGGTAACCGCCCGTGCCCGGTGGCAGGTTGTGGCGATTGCCGGGAGTGTGCGGCGCGACTCGCTCAACCGCAGACTCGTTGAAGCCGCCGCCGAGTGCGCACCCGAGGACATCGAGCTGTACGTCTACCGGGGACTCGGCGAGCTGCCGCCATTCAACGAGGATCTGGAGACGTGCGCGTTCACCGCAGGGCCGGTGCGTGCGCTGTGCGATCAGGTGCGCGCGGCGCAGGGACTCCTGATCGCCACGCCCGAATACAACCACTCCGTTCCGGGAGTGCTCAAGAATGCGATCGATTGGCTCTCGCGCCCGTCATCGGGGGAGGCGCTGATTGGCAAGCCGGTGGCGGTGGTGGGCGCGAGCGCCGGACGCTGGGGCACGCGGCTCGCGCAGGCTGCGCTGCGCCAGGTGCTGTTCGCGACTGAGTCGCTCATCGTCACCGGCCCCGCGCTCTACCTCGCCCAGACGGATGCGCCGTTCGACTCCAGCGGACGCCTGGCCGATGAAGCGGCGCGCGGCGCGTTGCGCCAGATCCTGCAAGCCCTCGCGCACATCATGCGCAGCCGGGCCTGAGAGCGCTCTCGGGCGCCGGCGCCTCAGCGGACCTCGACTGTCTCGACCAGCATCACCTCGCAGGCGCCGGCACCGCTGTCCGTGCGCGTGAGCGAGGTACGCAGCCCCGCTCCGTCATCGCGTGCCGCATCGACCAGAGTACCGCTGAGGTGTACCACCTGGCCCACGCGCAGACGCCCGAGCTCGGAGCGGGTGCGCGCGTCCGCCGGGATGACGTGGGTGTTGGCACTGTGGAGGATCACGTCCTCGCGGGCGATGGGTAGCGGCCCGCGCGGGCGCCAGCTGTAGAAGCGCGCCCCCTGTGAGATGTCGAACGCCGCCAGCACGTGGTTGTCGGACATCGGCCCCCAGCCCAGGGCCAGATCCTCGGGGACGAGATCCGCAAGCCGGTCGAAGCGGTAGTCTTCGCGGCTGAGAATCCGCGCGGTGATGTCATAGCTGGCCCGGGGTGTCAGCAGCCAGCGGCCGTGCCTCACCGGCGCTGCACGGTCAATATCAGTTTGCACCGGATCATCCGGCGCGCGCGGACCGTCCAGCGGGTGAACGGGACGGCTCTCCCAGCGCTGCCACGCGTTGTATGTGCCGAACAGCAGCGTAGCCGCCAGAAACGCAGTGCGCACGTGCATCATGCGGTGATCTTCGCCCCCGGTGACGCCCTGGCGGCGTGACCGGTATCGCGGATCTGCCCTCCCGGGACGCCCGTCCGCCGTGGTACCTTCGTGACCTGGACATTAATAAGGAGTCGCTCCCGGATGCCCAGCAAGGTTCCCGACGGCCACAGGCGTGGATGGATCGTTCCGATCGGCGGTGCGGAGAACAAGGAGAACGACCGCCGGATCCTCGAGCGCTTCGTGCGCGTCTCGGGCGCCGCAGAGGCCGACATCGTCGTCATCCCGACCGCCAGCCGCGTGCACGAGACCGGCGCGCGCTACGAGCAGGTGTTCTCCGACATCGGCGCGGCGCGCGTGACGGTCATGGATTTCGATACGCGCCGCGACTGCCAGGAGCAGGGGCGCCTCAGGCGCATCGAGGCAGCGAGCGGCATCTTCTTCACCGGGGGCAACCAGCTGCGGCTCACGACGCTGCTGGGCGGCACGGCGGTCGCGAAGCTCATCCGCCTGCGTAACGCGCAGGGCGTCACCGTCGGCGGCACCAGCGCGGGCGCCAGCATCCTCTCCGAGCACATGATCGCCTCGGGCGATGAGGGCTCCTCCATGATCGCCGGCAGCGTGCGGCTCGCGCCGGGTCTGGGTCTCACCAACCGCTTCATCATCGACCAGCATTTCCGCCAGCGTGACCGGCTGGGCCGCCTGCTCACCGCGCTCGCTTACAACCCGTTCGCGATCGGTATCGGGCTCGACGAGGATACGGCGGCCTTCATCGGGCCCGACGAGACCGTCGAGGTCGAGGGGAGCGGTGGCGTGACCATCGTCGATGGGTCGGAGGTCAGCTATTCGTCCATCGACGCGGTCGAGGACGGGCAGCCGGCCTGCATGCTGGGCCTGCGGCTGCACCTGCTGGTGGCGGGCGCCACTTTCAACCTGCACACCCGCATCGCCACGGCAGGTACGCTCATCCAGTCCAGGGAGTGATTGCCAGGGAAGCCCTTCACGCGCGGCGAGTTGCCTTGAACAATACGATTCCCCTGAGCAACACCATGCGCATCCTCGATCGTGCGGTCTACGTCGGTCCCTCGCTGTACGCGCGCTTCCCGGTCATCCGCCTGGAGCTCGAGCTCGGGGCGCTGGAAGCCTGGCCCACCGCTCGCCTGGGGAGCGTGTTCGTCGATGCGCTGAGTGAGGCGCTCCCGGGCCTTGCCGAGCACGGCTGCTCCTACCGCGAGCCTGGCGGCTTTTTCCGCCGCATGCGCGAGGGCGAGGGCACCTGGCTCGGGCACGTGCTCGAGCACGTGGCGATCGAGCTGCAGAACATCGCCGGCGAGGCGGTCACCTTCGGCAAGACGCGCAGCGCGGCTGCCCCCGGGGTGTATACGGTGGTCTACGAGTACGCGCAGCGCGATGAGGGCGTCGCGGCCGGCGAGCTCGGGCTGCGGCTGTTGTGCTGGCTGCTGCCCGAGGCGCTGCGCCCGGCCGGCAGCGTGCCCGAGGGCTGGAACTGGCCCGAGGCGCGCGATCAGTTCATCCGCTTCGCGCAGCGCCGCGCGCTCGGGCCGTCGACCGCATCGCTGCTGCGCGCCGCGGAAGCGCGCGGCATCCCGTGGCTGCGCCTGAACGATCAGTCCCTGGTGCAGCTCGGCCACGGCAAGTACCAGCAGCGCATCCAGGCGACCGTCACCGGCCGCACCCCGCATATCTCGGTCGAGCTCGCCAGTGACAAGGAGGAGACCAACAAGATCCTCGCAGGCCTCGGCCTGCCGGTGCCGCAGCAGGAGCTGGTGCAGAGCGAAACACAGGCGGTGCGCGCTGCGCGGCGCCTCGGCTTTCCGGTCGTCACCAAGCCCTACAACGGCAACCACGGCCGCGGCATTTCCATCCGCCTGACCTCGGACGAGGAAGTGGCGCACGGCTACACCGTGGCGCGCGAGCATTCGCGCTCGGTGATCGTCGAGAGCTTCCTCGAGGGCGACGATCATCGCCTGCTGGTGGTGAACGGTGAGCTGGTGGCCGCCACGCGGCGCACGCCCGGGCACGTGGTGGGCGACGGCGAGCACGATGTCGCCCAGCTGATCGAGATCGTGAACTCGGATCCGCGCCGCGGGGTAGGGCACGAGAAAGTGCTCACCCGGCTCGAGCTCGATGCGCAGGCGCACAAGATGCTCACGCGCGCGGGACTCACGGCCGAGTCGGTGCCCGAAAACGGCCGGGTCGTGTATCTGCGCTCGACCGCCAACCTCTCTACCGGCGGTACTGCCACCGACGTCACCGACGTCATTCATCCCGACAACCGCGAGATGGCCGAACGCGCCGTGCGCGCCATCGGGCTCGACGTGGGGGGAGTCGACTTCCTGTCCAAGAACATCACCGAGAGCTATCGCAAGATCGGCGGCGGCATCTGCGAGGTGAATGCCGCGCCGGGTTTTCGCATGCACGTGGCGCCCTC
>Ga0137418_10002056_pt1 | contig 18493 bp, 15 predicted proteins | sample CZODoug3_1_2_16f_FD_122242 | JGI IMG/M metagenome (GOLD analysis project Ga0137418, IMG submission 122242) | Vadose zone soil fungal communities from Angelo Coast Range Reserve, California, USA - CZODoug3_1_2_16fungal (Hybrid Assembly) | ecosystem: Environmental > Terrestrial > Soil > Vadose... | reverse complement strand
AGCAGCACGTTCATCTGCAGCCCCTCGGCGTCGGGGTCGAGGATCTGGAAGTCGAGCTCCACGTTCGCCATGTCGAATGGCACGTGCTGCTCGGCCTCCCAGCGGATCACCTCTCTGGCGTCCCCTTCCTTCATCCGGTCCATCTGGATCTTCTTGACGATCACGTCCCGTCCGCCCACCGCCGTCACCACCGACCGCTGCTTGACCCCAGCGGCGGAAAACAGCCCCCGGATGGCCTCCGACACGAGGCCGGGGTCCATGACTTCGCCCTCGACAATGGCGTCAGCAGCTACCTCGGTCGTGGCGACCTTGACCAGCTCCGGCTCGCTGCCGGAATGGTCGATCACCGCCAGCTTGATGATGCCGGACCCGATATCCAGGCCCACCGAGGTTTTTTTGCCGCCCAGGAGCCCGAAAAGGGCCATACATGCCTATGGGTTAAAGACAAGATGGGACGAGGGCAAACTACAGTAAGGCTCGCTCCTTATCCTGTCAAGCCTCGAACCTACTTGAGGCCTGACCAACAAGTACTTTGCTGGCCTATAGTTAGGCTGTTTTTTTGAGTCTTCGCGTCCAGCCAACTGGCACTCCCCGCAGCCAGACGATTTACCGTAACCGGTTGGCAGCGTGTCACTTACTGAACTAGCGGAAGCAGAAGGGCGGGGAACGAGTCGTCCCCGCCCTTAGTGCGTGTGGCCTTCCAGTCTTCAGGGCCTTAGTACAGCTGCACCCAGCTCCGCGACCGCATCAACGCACCCTTCGCCGTTGCGTTCAGCACCTTGAGGACGGCGCACTGGGAATAGTTGATGTTGGCGTGACCGCTCAGCTGGTTCGTGCCGAAGTTCACGCTGTCATGCACCATGGTCGCGCCCCAAAAATGCGCGTCGGTGGAGCCACCGCCCGCGGTCTTGAGCGTGCCCTGCACGATCGTGATCCCAAACCACTGGAATCCGCCCTGCACCGACAGGCTGCCGTCGATCAGCAGGATGCCCTGTCCCTGGACGCCGTTGATGGTGGCATCGCCCGTGATGTGCACGATCGGGAAATAGGTCCCGCACGGACCGAGCGGGTTCACCCCGTCACCCCAGTTGGTCTGCACCGCCATGTCGCACTGGCCGGCGCCGTTCACAGCCGGACCGATCGAGTTCGAAAAGTTCTGCCCGGGAAGCGTGACGTTCGCGCTCGCTGAGAGCTGCGTGTAGTTGATGCTACCGAACTTGGTGAACGTCGTATCGGTCACGGTCGAGTCGATCAGGACCGGCGGGCTTCCCACCACCGACGCCTGGCCGGAGGTAGACACCGTGGTGCCCTTGTCCGAGCGCACGCCCGCCAGCGCGGGGCCTGCGGGACCGCAGGTCAACCATCCCGGCGGCACGTGGTCGTTCCCGTCCACCGTCGCCTGGCCCGCCAGGTTGTCGCTATTGCCGGTCGTCAGGGAGGCCTGGATGTCGACCTGCAGCGGCTTGATGCGCGTCAGGACGCCGAGGCGCTGATTGAAGCCGCCGCCCCGCAGCCGGTTGGCCCGGCTCATGGTATCGCGCCCGGTCACGTCGAACAGGTACAGGTTGTCGGCCAGCTTGAACACCGACCCGTTGAAGGACCCGGTGTTGCTGGGCGCGTGCGTCCACTGGATCGTGGCCGCCGAATCCTGCGGGTACGCCCGCCGGCCGTTGAACGTCGTGGTATTCCAGGTACGGATCAGCTCGGAGGCGCCGGCTTCGGCGACCCCGAACGACTGCTGCTGAAAGCGCGAGCTTTCGGCCATGCGCTGCTCCTGAGTGCCGGAGAACAACGCCCCGGCCACCAGAGCGCCCACGATCACGATCGCCACGATCGCCAGCGCCAGCGCCATACCACGCTCGTTCCGCAAGACCTGCTTCATACAGAGCTCCTTCATGAGGTCAGGCGCCGCCTACCAGCGCCGGTTGTTCCGCAACGCCACCCGAGTCACAATGCTGTCCACCTGGTTCATCTGCCGCCCGTCGGCCAGCCGGACCGGCTGCGCAGTCTGCCCGCGTACCCGGATCTCGATCTGCGCCACGTTGGCCGGCACGGCCGTCACCGCACCCGCGGCGTCGAAGTAGCTGAGCGTCATCCCGTTGGCGCCGATGAGCGGCCCCACCAGCGGTTGCAGCCCGCCGGCGTTGCGCAATCCCAGATACCACTGTCCGTCCGCTGCCTGATAAACCCGATACGTATCGACCTCGAAGGCCCAGACCGGCGCCCCCAGGGGAATGGCCCCGGGCAGATTCTGCTTGGGCAGCAGGAATGGCTTGAGATTGGTCGTCAGTTTCGTGCCGGGCCGGAGATCCCCGACGCAGGGCGCGGCCAGGGTGGCGGTCAGATCGCCGCTCACCCAGCCATCGTCGTTCCGGGTGCCCGCATTGCCTTCGTAATAGATCAGCAATGAGTCCGTGGCCGAGTTGAAGGCCCGCGACCCGAACGTCAGCGCGTTGCGCACGGTCACGCCGCGGCCCCCCAAGGCTCCGCCCAGGACCGGCGTATCGCAGACAACCGCGAACACGCGCATCGCCCGGATCTTGATCGAGTCGGGCCCCATGGCGTAGATGTCGCCATCGCTCGCGTTCAGGACCCGGAACTCCGCCGGCAGGATCGTCACCGCCGCACGGATGTTCTGCTGCAGGTCGATCTTCTGGGTCTGCGCCTGATAGATGCGCTGGTCGCTCACCAAGACCTGGTAGACCGCGGCGGAGATCATACCCAGCAGTACCAGCGCGACCATCAACTCGATGAGGGTGAACCCCCGGCGCGTTAGATGATACATGAGATCTCCGTTTCCGAGATTTCGGAACGCCATCTGCCACGGTCCGTCTGATACTTGCTCGTCATGATGACCTGCCAGGTGCTGTTCCCCAGGTTCACGAACTGCCAGCTGAGCGAATCGACCGGCACACCGCCGCGCATCAGGACATCGGTCCCCGTCGCCTGACTGGTGCAGGCGGTGGAGCGCAGCATCTCGAGCCGCCGCTGCGAGAACGCCACCTCGACGCTCGACCGGTGGCCCCGCCCGATCATCCGCGTCACGAGCGCCGCCGAACTCACCAGTCCCAACAGCCCGACGGTCAGCACCAGCACCGCGATGATCACCTCGATCAGCGTGAAACCCTGCTCCTGCTTCACGTTCGGTTTCATTACCGCACCACCCTGCCGAGAGTATTGATCACGAGAGAGTCCGTGTTCCCCGCAACGTCGCCGGTGAACCGCACGACGGTGCTCGCATTGTCCATGCTCAGCCCGCGCGGGTCGTACTGCACCGAATCGCGCGTGTACGTCATGGTCGTACTGAAGCGAACCCCGACGTTGTCGATCATGGCCACGGTGTCGACCGTGCCGGCCCCCGGCTTGAGCCGCGGGCAGGCCGTCACCCACGCCTGGCTCGCCGCTCCGCCGGCGAAATGGAGCACCGCCTTGCAGCCGCGCTGCGCCGCCGCCGCCCGAGCCTCAGCTGCGAACGTGCCGATGCTGACACGGGCCGACCGCACGCTGGTCTTGTCGAGCGCGCTCCGGATTTTCGGGAAGCTGATCATCGCGACGACGCCGATGATCACGATCACGATGAGCAACTCCACTGCTGAAAAGCCGCGTCGATTCATGAGGTGCCCCCAGTTCGACAGATAGCAAAGCAGGTCCCATGCCGCGATGTAACATGTTGTCACGATGGTATTTGAGGTCAACAGCAGGAGGGCGGGAGGACTGCAGATTTCCGCACGAGTGCAAATTACTGCACTAATCGATGCCGTAGCGATCCATCTTGTAGAACAGGGTGCGGAGGCTCACGCCCAGGCGCTTGGCGGCCGCTCGGCGGTTGCCTCCCGCGTCCACCAGGGCGTGTGTGATGGCTTGGCGCTCGGCGGCCTCGACGGCTTCGCGCAGCGTGCCGCCCTGCGACCCCTGACTTGCGTCCGGGGTTAGTTCTGACCCCGGCCGCAAGCCCGGGGCGGAGCGGAAATCCGACGGTTCCAACACGTCCCGCTCCGACAGCACCGCCGCCCGTTCGATGGCGTGCTCCAGCGAGCGCACGTTGCCCGGCCACACTTGCTCGCCGAGCCACTGGAGCGCCGCAGCGCTCACGGTCACGCGCCGGCCCAGCCGGCCCGCGAGCCGCGCGGCGAAATGCCGCGTCAGCGGCGCGATGTCCTCCCGCCGTTCCGCGAGGGGGGGCAGGTGAATCGCCACCACGTTCAGCCGATCGAACAGGTCGGGTCGGAACCGGCCCGCCGCCGCCTCGGACGCGAGATCCTTGGCGGTGGCGGCGAGCAGACGCACGTCGATCTTTCGGGTCTTCTGGTCGCCCACTCTTCGGATCTCATTCTCCTGCAGGACCCGCAACAGCTTGGCCTGCAGCGGCTGCGGCAGCTCTCCGATCTCATCCAGCAGCAGCGTGCCCCCGTCGGCCTGCTCGAACAGCCCGGGGCGGTCCCCCGCGGCGCCGGTGAACGCTCCCTTCACATAGCCGAACAGCTCCGACTCGAGCAGCGTCTCGGGGATCGCGGCGCAGTTCACCGCCACGAAGGGACCGGCCGCCCGGGGACTGGCTCGGTGGATCGCCTGCGCGATGACCTCTTTTCCCGTGCCGCGCTCCCCGGTGATCAGCACCGTCGTCGGGTGGCCGGCCACGCGTCCCACCATCTCCAGCGCCTGTCGCATGGCCGGGCTCTCGGCGATCAGGGCACGGGCGGCTGGCGTGCTGTCCAGCTGTGCTCTTAGTGTCGCGATGGTGTTGCCAAGCCGCTCACGCTCTTCGGCCTTACGCAGCGTGAGGACCACCTCGTCGGGGCGGAATGGCTTGGCCACGTAGTCATAGGCGCCCTCCTTCATAGCCGCGAGCGCCGCCTCTTCACCGCCATAGGCGCTCATCATGATGACGAGGGCCCTCCCGCCCCGCTCCTTGTACGCGCGCACGAACGCCAGCCCGTCCATATCCGGCATGCGCACGTCGCACAGCACGAGGTCGAACGACTCGGACACCGCGCGCTCCAGCGCTCGGGTGCCGTTGCCCTCGGCCACCACATCGTAACCCGCGTCCGCCAGCAACAGCCCGAGCGATTGCCGGAGACCGGGCTCGTCGTCTACCACCAGGACCCGGCTCATGCCGCCTCGGGGAAGAACATCTTAAACGCCGCCCCTCCCTCCCGGGCGGTGTCCACCCATACCACGCCTCTCATGTCGTGCACGGCGCGCGCGACGATGGCGAGGCCGAGGCCCGTTCCCCGGCCCGGCTGTTTGGTGGTGTAGAAGGGGTCGAAGACTTTTGGGCGGTCCTCGGGGACGACCCCCGGACCCGAATCGGCGACGTATACCAGCACTCCGCGCTGCCCGGCAGCGAAGTCGGTGCGGGCGGGGCGACTCTCGGGGCGGCGCGGGAACGTGGCCCGCTGGGGATCGCTCCCCCGCTTGGGTGAGGCGCGGCGCGATTCGTAGGCCCAGCCCCGCACGCCCAGGACCACGATCCCACCGGGCGCGGCGTCCACGGCGTTGAGTACCAGGTTGACGATGGCTTGCTCGAGCAGATGGGCCCGCCCGAGCATGCGCGGCACCGAGGGAACGAGCTCGAGCATCGCGCGCACGGCTTTCAAGGCTCCCTGCGCCTCGAGCAGCCCGAAGGCGCCCTGCGCCACGGCGGCGGCATCGAGCGGCGCCAGCGCCTCCTCCTGGGGTCGCGCGTAGTCGAGCAACCCGCGCACGATGCGGTCGAGCCGCTCGAGCTCGCGGGTCACTCCGCTGACCACTTCGGGGTCGGCCCCGCGGCGCCGCAGCACCTCGACATAGGTGCCGATCGCGCCCAGCGGGTTCCCTACCTCGTGGGCGATCCCCGCCGCCAGCCGCCCGATGCTGGCGAGCTTCTCCGAGCGCACCAGCTGGCCCTGCGCGTCGAGCAGGTGATCGGTCATGCGGTTGAGCCGCTCGGCAAGGGTGGCGAAGTCGCGCGTCTCCGCGTCCGGCGCGCGCCGCCCCAGGTCGCCGTCCGCCACCGCGTCGGCGGTGGCGACCACGCGCTCCAACGGCCACAGGACCAGCCGGTTCACGAGGTAGCGCCCGAACACAATGAACACCCCGACTTCCAGCGCGATCATGAGCATTACCAGCACGAACGTCCGCTCCGGGGCGAAACTGCTGGCGACCAACAGGGTCGCCACTCCTACCAGCAGGGCGGCGGCGGCGAGGAACGACAAATAGAACAGGAGCTCGGTCCGGAGCGCGGGCTTGGCCGGCATGGCGCTGGAATAGGCATAAAAACGAAGCGGCGGGGAAGGTCCCCCGCCGCTCGTGATTTCGATTCCCAGGCTGCCCTTATTGACAGGCGGGCGCGCCTTCCGTTACGGCCGGTGCCAACGTGGCCGTGTTCACGAAGATGGCGCACGTCACCAACGGCGTCTGCAGGTTGGTGTTCGTGACCGTCACGCTCCAACCACCGTTACCGGCCGCGAGGCCGATGGTGCCCAGCTTGTTACCGGTCGTGACGCAGAAATTGACCGTACCCGCGGTGGGCGGCGTGGTGCACGACGTGGTCGCGCTGTACTTGACCGAGTCGGCGAAATACGCCTCTTCGGCGGTTACCAGGTTCCGAAGGTCCGACTTCATCGAGGCGATGTATGCCTTGGCCTTGGTGTTGGCGAACTTCGGGATCGCGATGGCGGCGAGAATGCCGATAATCACCACCACGATCAGCAGCTCAATGAGCGTAAAACCCTTGCGGTTCATCTGACTTTACCCCCGTGTTGGTACAGCTCAGGACGACTCAGGTACAGCTCAAAACGTGTAGCCCGCGGGTGTGTGAAGCAAACCCCGTGCCCTTTGTCACCGCCGGCAATACAAACTGTGACGCCACAACATGTTATGTCGACGGAACGGGCCCGCCGTAGGTAGGCGGCGGAGCGGCAATTTCGGGCCTTTTGCAAGGCCCCGGGCTGACCGCAAGGCCTTCCCTGAGGCCCAGATAGAGCAGCAAAACGAAGCGGCGGGGAGGACCCCGCCGCTCGTCAGGTATCACCGCAAGGTCAGTCGCTTAGTTACAAGCGGGCGCGCCTTCCGTTACAGCCGGTGCCAGCGTGGCCGTGTTCACGAAGATGGCGCACGTCACCAGCGGCGTCTGCAGGTTGGTGTTCGTGATCGTCACGCTCCAACCACCGTTACCGGCCGCGAGGCCGACGGTGCCGAGGGTGTTACCGGTCGTGACGCAGAAATTGACCGTCGCCACTGTGGGCGGCGTGGTGCACGACGTGGTCGCGCTGTACTTGACCGAGTCGGCGAAATACGCCTCTTCGGCGGTCACCAGGTTCCGAAGGTCCGACTTCATCGAGGCGATGTACGCCTTCGCCTTGGTGTTGGCGAACTTCGGGATCGCGATGGCGGCCAAAATGCCGATGATCACCACCACGATCAGCAGCTCAATGAGCGTAAAACCCTTGCGGTTCATCTGACTGTACTCCAGTTGTTGAGGTCCATCGATAGGGAGTGCACGATTGCCGTCTACGCGACAATCCTCATTGGGTGGGCGAAGCAAACCCCGTGCCCTGTGCCACCACCGGCAATACAAACTGGTTTGCTACAACATGTTATATGGTCGGAACGGGCTCGCCGTAGGTAGGCGGCGGACCGGCAATTTCGGGCCTTTTGCAAGGCCCCACGCCGACCGCAAGGCCTTCCCTGCGGCCCAGATCGAGCAGCAAAACGAAGCGGCGGGGAAGGTCCCCGCCGCTCGTGATTTCGATTCCCAAGCTGCCCTTATTGACAGGCGGGCGCGCCTTCCGTTACGGCCGGTGCCAGTGCGGCCGTGTTCAAGAAGATGGCGCACGTCACCAGCGGTGTCTGCAGGTTGGTGTTCGTGATCGTCACGCTCCAACCACCGTTACCGGCCGCGAGGCCGATGGTGCCGAGGGTGTTACCGGTCGTGACGCAGAAATTGACCGTAGCCACCGTGGGCGGCGTGGTGCACGACGTGGTCGCGCTGTACTTGACCGAGTCGGCGAAATACGCCTCCTCGGCGGTCACCAGGTTCCGAAGGTCCGACTTCATCGAGGCGACGTACGCCTTCGCCTTGGTGTTGGCGAACTTCGGGATCGCGATGGCGGCGAGAATGCCGATGATCACCACCACGATCAGCAGCTCAATGAGCGTAAAACCCTTGCGGTTCATCTGACTGTACTCCCCCGTTGAGGTCCATCGAGAGCGAGAGCACGATTGGCGCTAGGCAACAATCCTCATTTGGGTGGGCGGAGCAAACCCCGTGCCCTGCGTCACGCGACGCCGTAGAAGCTATTGAATAACAGCATGTTATGCTGAGCGAGCCCGGTGTGGCGGTGCGCGCCGACGATGCGGTCACTCGGGACTTTTGCAAGGCCCCGGGCTGACCGCAATGACGCTGCGGTGGGGATTCCTACCGCTGGCCGGGCCGTGGCACCCGGGCGAGCAGCGAGTCGGCCACGTCAGGATAGCCGTGGGCGCGCGCCATGGTGGCCTCGTAACGCAGGTAACCGGCGGCGCACGCCCCGGAGCAAAAGCGCTCGAGCCGGGCAATCAGTGAATCCGCTGCCCCCGGGTTGCCGGCGGCAAACGCGGCCACGGAACCGATGGCATACACCCACGGATCCCGGTCCATAATGCCCGCCGCGATGCGTACCGTGGCCAACGCCCTCGCCGGCTCGCGCCGCTCGAGGTAGACGCCCGCCATGCGCTCGTAGCCGCGGTAGGACTCCGGCGAGTCGTCGAGAATATTCTCGGTGACGGCGTGGTCGTCGCGCCACTTGGGAACGCGCAGCGCGGTCCGGATGCCTCCGAGCAGGCAAAGCGTGGCCACCACGAAGCGGAGCCGCTCCCGCGGCAGGCGCGCCAGAGCGGCGGTCGCGGCCAGCACGAGCCCTGCGGACGGGAGGTACAGTGTGCGCTCGGCGACGTAGAAGCCGGCTGGATACAGAAGATTGGCCACCGGCAGGAAGGCCACGCCGATCCAGCCCAAGCCGAATGCCTCGATCTTGCGCCCGCGCTTCCACGCGACCACAAGCAGAGCGGCCCACACCGCAGCACAGAGCAGCCCGGCGGCGAACCGCAGGTCGAAGGGCGACGTCACCGCCGTGCGCTCGTTGGGTGAGTAGTCGACGCGCAGGGTGAGCGGGAAGACGAGCAGGCGCGTGACGTCCGTCAGGGCGGCGACAGCCGTGAGACGGACCGTGAAGGGCGACTGACCCACGAACATCGGGGCGATACTCGCGCTCCCGCCGAACGGCTGGCGCACGATGGTGCGAACGGCGGCGTACGCCGCTCCGACGAGCACCCAGCCGATGACCAACCAGACCATGCGACGCCGGTCGGGCCTGTCCAGCCCGAGCATCCAGGCCCACACGACCAGGGCGGGCGCGACCGCCGCGTTCTCTTTGGAGAGGAGCCCGAAACCCAGCGCGGCCGCGCTCCAGGCGGGATGCCGGCCGGCCAGGGCGGCGTGCACCGCGAGCACGGTGAACAGCGTGGCCATGAGCTCCGCCCGGCCCACGACGTTGGCGACGGCCTCCACGTGCACGGGATGCACCGCGAACAAGAGCCCGGCGACGAGCGCGCCCGCCGTATCCAGCCAGCGGCGGGCGAGGGCCGCCACGGCCACCGCGGCACCAGCGTGCCACAGCAGGTTCACCGCATGGAACCAGGCGGTCCCATCCACCAGCGCGTCGAGTGCGAACCCCGCGATCACCAGCGGGCGATACATGTGACCGCCCAAGTCGGCCGACCAATAGGGCGCAGTGAATGCCCGCCAGATTCCCCCTGGCTGCACGACCAGGGGGTTCAGCGCGATGATCGGGAAGTCGTCCAGGGCGAACTTATTCCACAGGGCGCCGAGGTAGACGACCACGGCGCACAGGGCGACGGCTACATAGACTCGCCTAGCGGTCATGGAGGGTGCGGCGCCCTTCCGACGCGGGCCGCGAACGAGTCTGCGGCGATCGGATATCCACGGGCCCGGGCGACCGATGCCTCGTACCGGTAGAAGCCGTCGCACTTGCACACCTTGTCCACGCGATCGAGCAGCGAGTCCGCCAGGCCGGCCTGCCCCGTTTCCCACGCCGCCTCGGCGCCCTGAATTTGCAGCCACGGCAGGGTCACGTCGTAAATCGCGGTGGCTTTGCGGTACGCGTCGAGCGCCCGCACCGGCTGGTGCCCGGTCAGATACATGACCACCATGTGGGCGGGACCCGCGAACGAGTTGGGGGAGTCCTCCAGCTCGCTGCCGATCATCGCCTGGGTGTCGCGCCACACCGGGACGCGGTCCGCGGTCCGAACTCCCCCCGCCACGACGAGCACGCTCAGGACCACTGCCAGCCGACGGGTGTCGAGGTCCTTGAGCCACGCCCCAAGCGCCAGGGCGAGCCCGGCCGACGGGATGTACAGGGCCCGCTCCGCCACCAGCACGCCGATGGGTACGAGGAGGTTCGACACGGGAAAGACCGCGATCGCGATCCAACCGAGCCCGAATGCCTCCACCCGACGCCCGCGTCGCCACGTGCCCCACAGCAACGCGGCCCAGCCCACCAGGCACAGCAGCCCGAGCGCGAAGCGGAGGTCGATCGGCGTCGTGACGAGGGTGCGCTCGGCGGGCGAATAGTCGACGCGCATAGTGAGCGGGAAGACGAGCAGTCGCGCGACGTCGGCCAGCGCGGCCACCGCCGTCAGCCGAACGGCGACGGGAGACGCGCCGAAGAAGACCGGGGCCCCCCGACCCACCAGCTCGTGGCCCAAGACGCTCCACCGAGCCGCGACGTACACCGTTCCGATCGCGAGCCAGGCCCCCGCATACACGGCCATGCGCCCCCGCGAGGGCCGCGGTGCGAGGCGCAGCATCCAACCCCAGACGATGAGCGCGGGCGCGACCACCGCGTTCTCCTTGCTCAGGAGACCAGCGGCGAGCGCCGCCGCGCTCCACCAGGGATTGTCGCGCACCAGCGCCGCGTACACCGCCAGCATCACGAAAACCGCGGTCATCACCTCGGCGCGCCCGACGATGTTGGCGACCGCCTCCACGTGGACCGGGTGGACCGCGAACAACAAACCGGCGGCGAGCGCCGCCCGGTCGCCGCTCCAGCGTCGCGCCAGCCACGCCACGAGGACGCTCGCCCCTGCGTGCCAGGCGACGTTCACCGCGTGGAACCACCAGGCGGCGCCGCCCAACAGCCAGTCGAGGGCGTACGACGCGAGCGGCAGCGGGCGATACATCCCGCCCCCGATGACCGGCGGCCAGTAGGGGCTCACGAAGGCCCGCCACACGCCGCTGACGTGCAGCACCAGGGTGTTGAACCGGACGATCTGGTTGTCGTCCAGCGCGAATTGATTCCAGAGGGCGCCGAAGTAGACGAGTACGGCGCAGGCGGCGACGGCGCCGTACAGGCGCCTAGCGCTCACGCCACTTCCCCCGCGGCGGGAAGAGATTGTACCGCAGGATGTGAAACATCGCCGCCAGCCCGTCGCGCCAGGTGATTTTCTTTCCTTCGGCGTAGGTACGGCCGCTGTAGGAGATGGGCAGCTCCCAAATGCGCGCGCCCGCCTGCGCCAGCCGCGCCGTCAGCTCCACCTCGATTCCGAACCGCTCCGCCGTGAGCGGCAGCCGCTTCAGCACGTCCGCGCGGACCATCTTGTAGCACGTCTCCATGTCCGTGAGGTTCAGATTGGTGAACATGTTGGAGGCGAGCGTGAGGAAGGTGTTGCCGACGGAGTGCCAGAAGAACAACACGCGGTGCGGGCCACCCTGAAAGCGCGAGCCGTACACGGCGTCGGCCCGACCTTCCTTGATGGGCGCCAGTAACCGCGGAAGCTCAGCTGGGTCGTACTCGAGATCGGCGTCCTGGGCCACGATGACGCCACCGGTGGCCGCGGCGATCCCGGTTCTGAGCGCTGCCCCCTTGCCGCGGTTCTTCGGATGGTGCAGCACCTGCTGCACGAGTCCCGAGGCCGCCAGCCCATCGAGGATGGCGCCGGTGTCGTCGGTGGACGCGTCGTTCACCGCGATCACCTCGAGCCGCAGCGGGACTTCCTGGAGCTGGCGCAATGCCGCTTCGATAGTCGCCGCCTCGTTGTACGCCGGCACGACGACCGATACCAGGACGTCGTCGGTCGGCGGCTGTCGCGACATCATGCCGGCACCTCTCCGACAGCGATGAGCGACTGACCGATGCGCCAGGGGAGCAGCCGCTCTAGCCGGAACACCGGCACCAGGGCCTCGTACCAGCGCAGCGCCCCGGTGGGAATGAGCCGGCGCCGCAACACGCGACCCGCGACCCACCACCCGGGGACACCGGCGAGGTTGAAGTACTCGATGTGGCGCAGGCGAAAGCCCGCGGCCCGGAGCTTCTCCGACAGCTCGGCGGGCACGTAGCGGCGGAAGTGTCCCAGCGCTCGATCCAGGGAGCCGTACAGCGCGCGCAGCGACGGGACGAGGAGCACGAGACGCCCGCCCGGCTGCAGCAGGTCGCGCATCGCCTCGAGCGAGCCACGGTCGTCCTCGATGTGCTCCAGGACGTTCAGGCACACCACCGTATCGAGCCGCTCGGCAACGAGCCCGGGGCTCACAGCGGGGAGCCGCAGCTCGACCACGGACACGTGCGGCCGGTCCGCGAACCGCTCCCGCAGCCGGCCCAGGTAGAAGCCCTCCGTGTCGCTGAGCACGACCCGCTCGCGGTCCACCAGGAACGCCGACATGTTGCCGATGCCGGCCCCGATCTCGAGCACGCGGCGCCCCACCCAGGGGCGCAGCCGGTCGAACATCCAACGGTTGTAGCGGGGGGCCGCGGCCATGCGCTCGAGGGTCGCGGCCCCGACCTGATCCGCCGCCTCAGGCGGGGGGGACATCGCCTTCGTAGCGGCTCAACTTGCGATACAGGGTTGAGGGATCGATGCCGAGCACCTCGGCGGCGCGCGTCTTGTTGCCGCCTTCGCTCTGCAACACCCAGGTGATGTAGGCGCGCTCGATCACATCGAGGGTCGGGTTCGCGTGCGACTTGTCGGCGACGAGCGGCTCGGTGCGGCGTTCCGTCAGCTTGTCGGGCAGCGCGGCGAGATCGATCGTCGTCGCCTTGGAGAGCACCACCGCACGCTCGAGCGCGTTCTCGAGCTCGCGCACGTTGCCGGGCCATTCGTAGGCGAGCAGGGCGTCTTTCGCGTCGTCGGCGAGCGCTTTGGTCTGCTCCCCGCGCTCCTTGGCGATGCGGGCCAAGAACTCCTCCCACAGGATCTGGATGTCGTCGCGCCGGTCGCGCAGCGGCGGCAGGTGGATGGCGATCACGTTCAGCCGGTAGTACAGGTCGGTGCGGAAGCGGCCGCGCTTGATGTCCTCCTCCAAGTCACGGTTGGTGGCGGCCACGACCCGCACGTCCACCGGAATCGGCTCGGTGCCGCCCACCGGGATCGCTTCCCGCTCCTGCAGCACGCGCAACAGCTTCACCTGTGTGGCGGGCGACATCTCGCCGATCTCGTCCAGAAAGAACGTGCCACCCCGCGCCGCGGCGAACAGCCCCTGTTTGTCGCGCACCGCGCCCGTGAACGATCCCTTCACATGGCCGAACAGCTCCGACTCGAGCAGGCTCTCCGGCAGCGCGCCGCAGTTGAGGGAAAAGAACCCGCCGTCCGCGCGGGCCGACAGCTCGTGGATGTAGCGCGCGATGACTTCCTTTCCGGTGCCCGACTCTCCCTGGATGAGCACGGTGCTCTCGGTGGGCGCCACCTGCTCGGCGAGCTTGAGCACTTCCTGGAAGGGGCGCGACTTGCCGAGGGGCTTCACCAGCCCGGACCGCTCGCGCCGCCGGATCTCCTGCTTGAGCTGTTTGTTCTCCGCCTTGAGCAGGCGCTGCTCCGCCGCGCGCCGGCAGATGGCGACCAGATCGTCGTTCGAGAACGGCTTCTGGATGTAGTAGAACGCCCCCTGGTTCACCGCCTGGATCGCGCTCTGCAGCGATGCCTGGGCGGTCATGAGGATCACGGGGGTCTCCGGGTCCTGCTCCCGCACCGCGGCCAGGATCTCAGTGCCCGAAACGCCCGGCATCTTGATATCCGTGAGCACGATGTCGGGTGGGTTCCCCTTCAACGCCTCGAGTCCCGCTTTCCCACCCTGGGCGGTAACGACGTCGAACCCTTCCCCCTTCAGCAGGATCCGAAGCACGTCCAGGATCCCCATCTCGTCGTCGACCACCAGAATCGTTGGCTGCTGGCTCATGCTGCTTCCTCTTTCCGCCGAGCGGCGGGGAAGTAGACCGTGAACGTCGTCCCCTGCCCCGGCGGGGAGTCCACCAGCACCAGGCCGCGGTGCGCATCCACCGCGCGCTGCACGATGGCGAGGCCGAGGCCGGTGCCGCCCACTCGACCCGTCACGAATGGCTCGAACAAGCGGGCCCGCAGGTTCTCGGGGATGCCGGGGCCGTTGTCGCTCACGGCCAGGGAGACCGGGCTCTCGATGCCGGCGCCGCCCGGCAGCTCGTGGACGGGGGGCCGGCCGGTGCGCACCACCACGCGCGCACCCTTGCCCGTGGCCTGGACGGCGTTGAGCACCAGGTTCGACACCACGCGATGCAACAAGTCCTCGTCGCCCTCCATGGGCGTCGCGTCGCCTGCCAGCTCGATGACGGCGTCCTCGGGGACGTCCGGGTGCTCGCGCACCAGGCGGATCGCCGCTGCCGCCACCTTGTTCAAATCGAGCGGCCGGCATTCCGTGGCGCGGACGCGGGAGAAGTCGAGAAACTCCGTGAGCAGCCGCGACAGCCGGTCGGTCTCGCGCACCACGAGCGACGTCAGGAACTTCTCGTCGGCGTTCGCGCGCTTGGCGCGCCCCAGCTGCTCGACCGACGAGCGGATCGACGCGAGCGGGTTCTTGATCTCGTGCGCCAGGCTCGCCGACAGCTCCGCTACCGCCTCGAGCCGCTCCGCCCGCAGGTGCAGCTCCTCGAGCCGCTTCGAGTCGGAGATGTCGGTGAAGATCGCCGTGACTCGGGGCTCGCCCACCGGCTCGATATCCAGGGTCGTGGTCGTCACACCGATCGGGAAGGTGCGATCGGGACGCCGCACGGTGGCTTCCACGCGCATCGCCCGTACCCCCCGCCGCGCCGTCGCCGTGATCGCGGCCCAGAACTCGGGGGCGATTTTCGCGAACTCGGGCATGATCGGGGACCCGCGCCACTGGCGCTCCTTGAACCCGAGGATCTGCTCGGCCGCCGGGTTGCAGTACAACAGGTGGCCCGCCTGATCCACGGTCACGATCCCCGTCGGCACGCTGCGCAGCACGTCGGCCGCTTCCAGCCGTGCCTGGCGCAGCTCGCCCGCCAGGGCCTCCCGCTCCGCCCCCATCACCGACACTCGGCTCGAGAAGTAGGCGGTCACCGCCGCCACCGCCACGAACACCAGCAGCTGCAGCCACACCTGCGCGGTCATCGGCGTGGTGTGCCCGTAGAACACGTCCGCGAAGTAGACGATCCCGACGAGCGCCGTGATCAGGCCCGTGCTGGCCGGCGGCATCAGCACCGCGGTCACCGCGATCAGCGGGACGTACAGCGGGGTCAGGTCGCTCTGCGGCCCACCCGTGATGTGCACCACCGTGGTGATCAGCGCCACGTCGAACAGCGCCTGCCCGTATAGGAAGGAGCGGCCGGGCGTGCGGCGCGACAAGTGGGTGTACCAGTAGGAGGCGATCGTCACCACCACCGCCGCCACCAGCACGAACGACGTGACCAGCAGGTCCAGCGGAGCAGCGACCGCGAACTTGAACGCCGCCGTCAGGTAGATCGCGATCGCGACGCACAGCCGTCCCGCGTATACCGACCGCAGCAGGGTCTGCGGGGTCGGAAGGACTGACCCCCGCCGGTCACCCACCAGCCAGGTCACGAGACAGCCGTAAGCAGAAAGTCGTAAGCCGTAAGGACGTCCCCTCTGAAGACAGGCCCGAGCCGAAGGCGTAAGCCACAAGGCAACCGCAAGTTACACCACTTGCGCCTTTCGGCTGGCGGCGTGGAACTATTGTTGACGGTGTCGCAAAGTGCAAGAGCAAAAGCGCCGGGGTTCTCGAACCCCGGCGCTGGAATGCTCGACGCACGCCCGATGCTAGTAGCGGATCGCGCGCGCGCCCCAGTGCGCGGCCCCAGATTGGCGAGCCGCCAGCTCTGCCACGCGCTCGGTCACCTCTCGTGGTGTGCCAGCCATGTCGAGCCGCTGCAGCTCCGCAGCGATGGCATTGCCGGCCACGGGCTTGTCGCTGGCGAGCACCAGCAGGTAGCGATCGAAGGGGACTTTCGGCATGCTCGAGACGCGCCCGACCCCGGGTACAGCGCAGCTGACGATGGGGGGCGACGTCGTGGGCGTCGCGAACGTGATCACGTCCTTATCGTCCTGCTTCGTCTCTTTGACGAAGTCTGGCACCGCGCAGGCGGCGCCCAAATCGGGATATGGGCCCCCCTCGATGCCCCCGCTGGGCTGGTTCAAGGCATGGGGATGCGCCTGCGCCGCCCGCAGAGTGTGGGATCCGGCGGAGTAGAGTGAGCCGGAGTCCGTGCTGGTGACGGCGAGGAGCTGCGCGACATGATTGGGGACGACGACGAACAGCGTCAGATAAGCCGGCTCGGACAATGCGACCGTGAACTTGGGCGGCTGTTTCCACTCCGCTGCGACGGTGACGTCGCGCGGCGCCAGCGACGGAGCCGGCCCGAGATCCGCCACCGTGCGCGAGGGCGCGCAGCTCTGCCCGAGCGCGAACAGCATGACGACCAGCCCGAGCGCTAGTTGGGTCCGCATGGCAACCTCCATTGTGATTGAGTGCGTCTGTGAAGTACTACGCTCGTCCCCGCGACGCCGTTCCGGCGCTGGTTCGAGCGATGTGACTTGGCTATTGTAGGGAATGCGGCCCGCATGTGGTGTCACCGTATGTCTTTTCACCGTGGCACTCGCGCTGCAGACCTCCGCCCGAGGCCAGGCCGCGCTGACGCCCACCGATTCCGCGATCCTCAATTCCCAACCGCTGAAACGCCTGGTGCTCGCTCCGTCGTTGTTGCGACGCCTCAGTCTCCTCGCCGCCGGTCTCGACCGGGAAGTGGTGTTGTGCCTGCAGGGAACGGTGGCGCGAGACACGGCGGTGGTGCAGGAGCTCACGATGCCGGACATCGTGCGTTCGAGCGTCGACGCCGTGACGCCGCTCCCCTGCCCGCCGGCGACCACGCTCGCCGTATGGCACAACCATCCCTGGGTGGGTCCGGACTCGAGCTTCGGGGTGCGGACGCCGGAGGATCTCTGCTCCCTCAGCCAGCCGGACCTGCGGACGGTGGTGGCGGACTCGATCCCGTTCGCCGTGGTGAGCGTGGGCCGGGCGGCCCAGCCGATCGTGTGCTGGTGGCGGCGCGTACAGGCGGTGGTGAACCGCCACGTGAAGTTCCTGCCGCGCTTCCCGCGGCAGTGGCTGGCGCTGCCGGGTCTGCCGGGAGCGGCGTCCGGTCCCTGAGACCCTGGGCTCCTACTCCGCTGGCTGTACGATGATCTTGCCGCGAGCACTGAGGCAGGTCAGTCGCGTCCGCCCGCCGGCCCGCAGCCGCTCCGGGACCCGGTGCGCGCGCAGGGCGGCGATCACGTCCGTGGACGTGTGCTGCGCGAGCACCTCCTGGGTGATCAATAGCGCGGACGCGCCCGCCGGACCGACTTGGAAAGTATAGACGGGACTCGAGCCTTCCCGGCGCACCTCGATCGCTGCCGGCTGCAGCTCTGCGCCGACCCATCCGAGCAGATCGCGGACGGTGCGCTCGGTGCCTACGGGACCCGCCAGCGCGTGCCCGCGCTCGCGCGCGCCCTCCAGGGCCGCCCACCGGTTGGCGAACCGGGCGATGGCGTCCTGCACGGTGGCGTCGAGCGACAACCCGAACGGCGCCGGGTCGTAGGCCTCGAAGAACTCGCTCACGATGCCGAGCGTCAGCGGCAACAGCTCCTCCATGCGCCGGCTCACCGCGCTCCAGACATCCGGGGATTCGGCCACGAGCCGGGACAAGAGGAATAGGCCGTAGGCCATATGCCTTTCCTCGTCGGCCTGGGCGTACTGGAGACCCTCGCGGAACCCGGGCATCGTGTCGCCGCGCCCCAAGGCGGTCGAAAAGACGTGATAGCCCGCGTCGCCCAGCACCCCCTCGCCGACCAGGCTGTACACCACCAGCGCTTCGGCCTGGGCGGCCGGTGACGGATCGGTCAAGAGCCGCTGCATCGCGTCGGGGAGCTGCTCCACGAACAGCCGTCGGAAGCTGGGCGTCTGATAGCGCTGGAGGTCGCCGGACTGGCGGAACACTTCGTCGAGGATGCGCCGGAAGAACTCGGTGTGCTTCGCTTCGTCGGCGAGGAAGGTGGTGAGGAACAGCTGCTCTTCGAGGCGTTCTTCGCGTACCACGGCCATGACGAGCGGCAGGAGGTCGCGGGTCATGCTCTCTTCCGCGGCCTGGAACAGCACGGTGAGGCGGAGCAGCACGTCGCGCTCGGCGACCGT
>Ga0137418_10002053_pt1 | contig 18503 bp, 17 predicted proteins | sample CZODoug3_1_2_16f_FD_122242 | JGI IMG/M metagenome (GOLD analysis project Ga0137418, IMG submission 122242) | Vadose zone soil fungal communities from Angelo Coast Range Reserve, California, USA - CZODoug3_1_2_16fungal (Hybrid Assembly) | ecosystem: Environmental > Terrestrial > Soil > Vadose... | reverse complement strand
GGCAGTGCGACGTAACGGAACACCTGCCAGCGGGTGGCGCCGTCGATCAGCGCCGACTCTTCAAGCTCCATCGGAGTTGTTTCGAAATAGCCGATCATGATCCAGATCACGATCGGCACCGTCACCACGAGGTGGATGATGATCTGCGGCCACAGCGTACCGAGCAAGCCGAGCCACTGGAACAGTAGAAACAGCGGAATGAGATAGGAGAGGCCGGGGGTGATGCGCGCGATCAGGATCACGATCGCCGCCTTGTGCGCGCGCATGCGGGCGAGGCCATAGCCCGCCGGCACGCCGACCAGCAGCGCGAACGCGGTCGCAGCACCGGTCACGATCAGGCTGTTCATGAAATAAGTCGAGAACCGTTTGGAGTCGAGGACGGCGGCATAGTTGCCCCAATTGAAACGTTCCGGGATGAAAATCGGCGGATACGACGCGTTGTCGATCTCATATTTGACGGATAGCGACAGCATCCAGAGGAAGAACAGCACGGCCGGCGACACGATCACAATCAGCGCGAAGCCAAGGCCAATCCGGCCAAGCAATTGTCGCAGCGGGCTCATGCCACGCCTCCGGCGTCGTTCCAGTGCGTCCTTTGACGCAAGCGAAGCAGCGCCGCCGCCAGCGCGACGATGAGAGCGAAGAAGACCACCACAATCGCCGAGGCGTAGCCGACATCGTAATAGACGAAGGCGACGCTGTAGAGATAGAGATTGATCGTTTCCGAGGCTGAGCCGGGACCGCCTTGGGTAATCGCGAAGATAATATCAAAACTCTTCACCGCGTCGATCATGCGGATCATGGACGCAATGAAAAGAAATGGCATGATCAGCGGCAGCGAGATGTAACGGAAGGTCTGCCAGCGGGTGGCGCCGTCGATCAGCGCGCTTTCATAGGGCTCGCTCGGGATCGCGGCGAGGCCGCCGAGCACGATCAGCATCACCAGCGGCGTCCATTGCCACGTCTCCACCAGCACCAGCGAAGGAATAACCGTCGCGGGATGAAACACCCAGAGCTGAGGCGGCAGGCCGACCAGCGACAGCAGGTAGTTGAGGATGCCGAGTTGGGGGTGGAACATCATGGTCCACACCAGCGCGATGGCGACCGGGGTCGCCATCATCGGCAGAATAAAGAGGCCGCGCAGGAAGCCGCGCATCGGAAACTTGGCGTGAAACACCACGGCCGCGAGCGTGCCGAGCAGCAGCGGCAGCGCTACCGACAGCGCGGTATAGACAAGTGTGTGCCACACCGACTCGACGAAGCGTGCATCGCTTGGCAAGCGAATGTAATTCGCGAGGCCGACGAAGGTCGGCGGCGCGCCGACCTTCCATTCGTGCAGGCTCATCCAGACCGTATAGGCCCACGGGAAGATGATGACGGCGAGAACCACGATCAGCGCCGGCAGGACGAATGGCCAATAGGACGGCGGCTGCCACCCGGGCATTTCGCGCGTGGCGGTGTCCGGTTGCGCCGGTGCCGTTTCGGTCGCGCTTACGCCGCTCACGACTTCTCGCTGCGCTCCAGGATGGGGCGGAATTGTTCGTGCGCCTTTTTCAGTTCAGTCGCCGGGTCCGCGCCCGACAGCGTCGCGGTCACGCCAGCGCCGACGAGGTCGCGGAATTCGGCGACCGGAATGATGACCGGCAGGCCGAGCTTGCTGATCTTGGCGGAATCGATCACCGACTGCAGCCATTCCTGCGGCAGCTTCACGCCCTTGCGCACTTCCGCGTCGTTGAGGATTGAGTTGCGGAACGGCACGCCGCCGCCGGCTTGCAGCAAGCGCGAGCCCTGAGCCTTCGAGACAGCCCATTGGCAGAGCAGGTAGGCGGCTTCCTTGTTCTTGCTCGCCTGCGCGATGCCGAGGCCGTCACCGTAGGTCGCCGAGTACTGACCTTTAGGTCCGGCCGGCACCATCGTGTAGCCGACCTTGCCAACGATGCGCGAGGCCGCCGGGTCTTCCAGCGGGGGCGCCCAGCCTACGCCGTCGATCCACATCGCGGCGCGGCCCTGCGTGAAGGAAGCCATCGACTCCATCCAGTTGAAGCCGGAGACGCCGGGAGGCGCGACCTTGGTCAGCAGGCGCTGATACATCTTGGTGGCCTCGATCGCCTCGGGACCGTCGGTGAGGATGTTGCCTTTGGCATCGAGGAATTCGCCGCCGTAGTTCAAGAAGAAGTTCGTCCACAGCGTCATATTGGCGTTGCGCAACCCGCGCCCGACGAAGCCAAAGGTGCCTTCCTTTGGATCGGTGAGCGTTTCGGCGGCAGCGACCATCTCATCGAAGGTTTTCGGCACCGCGACGCCCTTCTTCTGGAACAACTCCTTGTTGTAATAGAGGATGAAGTAGTCGACCGACCACGGCAGAGAGAGCATCTGTCCCTTGTCGTTCTTGGCGTATTGAAGACCGGCGGCCGAAAAGTCGCTCTCGACGAGATCGGGCGCGGTGAGATTCGGGTCCTTCAGATAGCCCGACAGGTCGGCGAGCCAGCCGGCCTTTTCGAACTGGCGCTTCTGCACGTGATAGCTGAGATGGACGACATCAAAACTCGGTTTGCCCGACGTAAATTCGATCACGGCCTTCTGCCGCTGCTGCTGCTCGGGGATCTGTTCCGACTCGACCTGGATACCTGTCAGGTCCGTAAACTCTTTGATGTTTTTTTGCAGATTATCGCCGCGCGGACCTTTGGCGAGGATCACTTCCAGCGTGGTGCCGGCATATTTCTTCCACTGCGGCTCGGCGCGTGCTGGAAATCCGGTGAGACTGAGCGCTCCTGCCGCTGCGGTGCCGGCCAGAACGGCACGGCGAGAAACAAGGGTATCCTTCATTGGTCTTCTCCCTGGAGGTCGGCTTCTTTTGACGGAATACTAACGCCTGGAAGTTTTTGTGCAATGCGGTTTGACGTGCTGCTGCAGGCTGGTGCCGCTGGTTGTGCGCTCGGCCAACGTGAACGTTTTTCGCTCTTTGACCGCGCCGGATGCAAGGTTCCGCAGATCCGCTCAACTACGACCAAAATTCGAAAGGACCCCAAGACGCCGATTGAAACGGCTTGCGAGGCCTGCCATGATTGTTGGTGGTGAACGTGCAGATTCAACTGCACCGGCAGATCCAGGGAGGCGATCATGAAACATGCTTCGATCATTGCAAGTGTTCTGTTATCGGCATTAGCGCTCTTGGGTAGTTTGAACGTCGCTCTCGCGCAGAGCGATTGCAAGACTTTGGTGAAAGCATCTCCTTTCGGTCCCGACGATCAAACTGGAGCGACCAATCGGATCACCCCCGCCGTGACCAAGGCCGCCGCCGCGGAAATCCAGACCGGCGCCGTCATTCCCATGGCCTACAATCTGGTCGACGGCGTGCCCCTGTTCGGCACCCGGTTCACCAAGACGATCCTGACCAGCGTCGCGCTCGTTCCCGGCGCCGAATTCGGCAAGAACAAACTGACTTATATGGAAGATACCTATCTCAGCCAAAGCCATGTCGGTACGCATATCGACGGCATGGGTCACATCGGCATCATGGATTGCTATTACAATCAGACGCCGATGGGAAAATTCGTCACTCAGAACTCCATCAAGAAGCTGGGGCTTGAAAACCTCAAGACTTTCGCGACGCGCGGCGTGGTCCTTGACATGGTCAAGGTGTTCCAGGAAGCCGGCAAGCTGAAGACCAATGCCGCCTGCCGGACGCCGTGTCTCGACGGTGGCACGGTGATTTCGACGGCTGACATCCAGGCTGGTCTGAAAATGTACAATGTCACCCTGCGCGAAGGGGATGCGGTGTTCGTGCATACCGGATGGGGTGACCTGTTTAACCAGTTCCCGGCGCAGAACACCGCTTATAACGCATCGGAGCCCGGTATCGGTAAAGCCGCAGCGCAATGGCTCGCCGATCAAAAGGTGGTGCTGGTCGGGACTGACACCTGGGCGGTCGAGGTGATCCCCGGCGAGGATGCCACGGAAGCCTTCCCCGTCCACGCGCTGTTGCTGACGGACAACGGCATCCACATCGTCGAGAACGTTCGTACCGATCTGATCGTCGCCGACGCGGCGAGCAGCAAACGCGCGACCTTCTTCCTCTCGATGACCGTCCCGAAGGCGGTGGGCACCACCGGCACCTTTATCAATATCGAAGCTATCAGGTAGTGTATCTGCAGCGAATCTTGCCGAACGCAACGTTACGCCGGCGCTTCAAATGAAGCGCCGGCATTTCCTGCTGGCGATCCTGGCCGTCGCCTCGTCCGCGCGCGTGACTTACGGGGAGGAGGCTCGGCGCTTTCGGGTGGCTTTCGCCAATTTGAACGAGACGCCAGGCACGTCGATCGAGGGCCTCGGCTTTAGCGGGGCCGAAATCCGCCGCAGCTTCGAGCTTGCGTCGCGCAGCCTGCCGCTGGACATGATTTATTACGACAATGGCGGCGACGCCACGAAGGCCCTTGCCAATGCGGCGGATGCCGTTTCCCGCAAGGTCGACTTGTTGATCGAATATAATTCCGACGCGGAAGCCAATGCCGAAATCGGCCGCCAACTGAAAGCAGCGGGCATTCCCGTACTCGCGTTGAACCATCCAATTCCGGACGCGCCGCTTTACACCGCCGATCCTCTCGCGGCCGGCAGGATCGCGGGCCAAACCCTCGGACAATTCGCCAGGGAGAACTGGTCCGATCAGACGCTGGTCGCTGCGATCCTCGGCGACGTCGCCGACCCCAGCCCGTCCGTCGCCGCGCGCATTCAGGGAGTGACGGAGGGATTGAGGCAAGAACTGCCCAATGTTCCACCGGTCCTGTTGGACAGTTCCGGTCATCCGGTTCGCGCCGAGGGCGTCCTCGCCAAGTTTCTCGGCACTCAGACCAGGCGCAAACTGCTCATAGCCACGCTCGACGACGCCTCCGCCCTCGCTGCCAAATCGGCAATTGAAACCGCCGGGCGCACCAGTGATTGCGTCATTGTCAGTCAAGGCGCCAGCCGCGCCGTACATGGTGGCGCCAGTGAGAAGAAGGAAATTGATCCGGCCAATCGTGGCAGCATCATTCTGGGCTCGGTGGCCTATTATCTCGACCGCTACGGCTATGAGGTGCTGCCGATCGCAATGCGGATGCTGCGGGGGGAGCAGGTGCCGGCGCGAACGCCGACCAAGCACGTGCTGATTTCCGCAAAGAACGTGTTTCGCGAATATCCGCCGTTTGACATGAACTAGGCTCGGCTCCAGCCAAGCTCAGCTCCCCGGCGGCCCGTAGTAATAGATGCCGTTCTGGCCGCTTTCCGGATTGGCCATGGTGGCGAAGGTCAGGCCACCGCGCGAACCGACCGAGGTCACGGAATTGAGTGCGAAGGCGGGAACGGCGCCGCCATTGGCCAGCCGGTCGCCAACCATGGTGACGCGACGAAGGGCTCCGCGGGTCCCGACGTAAATCCCGAGGGTCCCCGGCCCATCATCGACTCCCGCGACGAAGGCGACTGAGGCGTTGGGGCCGAAATTGGGCCATGGCCCGAAAGCGGCGAAGCGGCCGCCGCCCGGCGCGCTCTCACCCACGATCGCCAACTGCGTCAACCCGCTGGCATTGGCGACAAGCACGGCTTCGGAAGAGGTGCCCGAGCCGAGATGCGCGACGAAGGCGACATTATCCTCATCATCGATTGCAACCCGCTCCGAAAATCGCACCAGCATCATACCTCCCGGTCCGATCTCGCCGGCTCCGACCAGAAGGTGCAAGTCACGGGTGCCTGCCAGGAAGATTCCGCCCAGTACCGCTCCTCGCTCGAGGACCGCGGGGAAGGCGACCACGCCCTTATTGTTGATGACGGGAAGGCCGAAGCGGTCAAAGCTGCCACCGCGTGGCGCTGGATCGCCACCCGCCACCAGCTTGCGCAACACGCCGCCACTGTAAAGATAAAGCACCTGCAGCGTTTCCCGCCCCCGCCTGACCGTTCCGACAAAAGCGATTTCATCCCGATTGTTCATTACCGGCGCATCGAATTCGACGAAGGTGCCGTTTTGCACACCGGGCGCGTCGGCCCCGCTCAGCGCGATGGCTTTGAGGCGATCGTCGGCTGCGAGAAAAATCCCCTCGGTGGCGCGCGCTCCGGCAACGCTCGCGCCAAATGCGATCTTGCCCGCATCGTTCAGCGCCGGAAGCGGATGCCGCGCAAATTCAGACAGCACGCCGCCCCCGGGGACCGCATCGCCGACCGCCGCCGCTTTCGTGATCCGTGAGGCGGTGGCGAGAAAAATACCCTCGGTCGCCTTGGCCCGCGCCACGCTGGCGTAAAAGGCAATTTGGCCTCGGCTGTTGACCGGCGCAACGATCGGCTGCGAGCTGACGTCGAACCGGTTGAAACTACCGCCACCCGGTGCGGCCTGTCCGGAGGCGACGACGAGGCGCAGGGCATGCACTTCCGGAGCCGCATTCTGCAAAGCCGCCTTGCGAGTTGGCTCCGACAGACTTGCCCACAACACGGCGATCCACAGCAGCAATATCGCCGCACCTGCTATCGCAAGGCGGGCACGCGCGCTCGCCAGCAGTGGTCCGCCGAACGGCGACATGCCAGGGGCATCCATCTTGTCAATTTTTCATCATGCCGGCGATAAGCGTCGTCACGTCGTGACGAATCATTTTGACGTAAGTGTCGGCCTCTCCGCCGGGCTTCGACAGCGCGTCGCCATAAAGCGTACCGCCGATGGCCGCGCCGGTCTCCTTGGCGACCTGCTGCATGGCACGCGGATCAGTGATGCTGTCGAGGAACAGCGCGTGTATGCCCTCCTGCCGGATCCTTTGCGCAAGACTTGCCAGCTCAGCCGCGGACGGCTCGTTGTTGTTGGTCCAGCCATTGATCGCTAGCATCGTAATACCGTAGGCCCTGGCAAGATATTGCAGTGAATCGTGCGAGGAGAGGATGCGCCGCTTGGCCGGCGGTACAGCAGCCATCTCGGTTTTCGCCCAGGCATCGAGATCCTGCAATTCCTTGATGTACGCGGCCGCCCGTGCCCGATAGTCCGGGGCATTAGCCGGATCGCTTTTGGCCAAGGCAGCGGCGATGTTCCTGACGTAGATGACTCCGTTCTTGGGATCGAGCCACGCATGCTGGTCAATCTCTTCTTCGGCCGCCTTGCTTCGCGGGGCGCGCTCCTCGCTGGAGCTGTACGTTTTCGCGCCCCTGCTGACTACAATCTTGGTGCCGCCGAACTTGACGCGTTTGAGCAGGGGCTCGAGCCAGGGCTCGAACTCGTCGTTGAGATCGTTCATGAAGACGATCCTGGCTTCGGCGACGCTCTTGCCGTCGCCCAAGGATGGTTTGAACAGCTCGGTGTCGCCGGCGGGTCCGACCAAGGTAACAAGATCGACCCGATCGCCGGCGACATTCGCGACCATGTCGCCGATGACGCTGAACGTCGCCACGACCTTGATCTTGTCGGCGGCCGCGGCCGGGCCAATGCCGAGCAGGATCCCAACACAGGCAAGGACAAACCGGAACGGTGGGCTCATTGCGGCGGCGTGTTTCATCGCTGTTCCTCAAAAATCCTGGGTTCGAACCGCGTGCGGCCGGCCGCCAGCAGGGAAATGCCGTAGATCAGCCCCGCGCCTATCACAATAGCCGGCCCTGAGGGCAGGTTGGCGTAATAGGAGATGAGAAGCCCTGCAAGGGCGGCCGCCATTCCGATCGCCGTCGCAAGGGTGATCATCGGCCATACTTTCTGCGTCCAGCACCGCGCCGCCGCTGCAGGCAGCAGCATCGGCCCTATCGCAAGCAAGGTGCCAAAAGCCTGGAAACTTGCCACCAGATTAAGAACCACGAGCGTGATGAAAATCGCGCGGAATACGCCTCCGCCGCCGCCGACCGCGCGCAGGAACGCCGGGTCGAAGGATTCGACGGCCAAAGGGCGATAAAGGGCTGCGATGACCAGCAGAGTTATGCTGGTGATGGAGGCAATAAGCAGTAGCGCGTTCACGTCGATAGCCAACACCGTGCCGAAAAGAACATGCATCAGATCCGCCTGGCTTCCCCGCGCGGCGACGATCAGAATCCCAAACGACAGAGATACGAGATAGAAGGCAATCAAGCTGACGTCCTGGTGCCGAGGCCTCGCCCGTGTCTTGAGCGCGGCCAGGCCGGCGACGAAAAGGCCGGTCAGCAGACCACCGAAACTCAGGGCGGCCAGGGAATAGCCGGCGTAGAGAAAGCCCAGTGCTGCGCCCGGCATCACCGCATGCGACAGTACATTACCGCTCAGGCTCTCGCGGCGCATGAGCAGCAGCGTGCCGATGGGGCCGTTTGCCAAAGCAAGAGCGAAGCTCGCGACCAGCGCGATTCGCATAAAGCCAAATGCCTCGAACGGTCCGACCAGCAGGCCAAGAAGCTGTCCACTCACGCGGCTCGTCCAAAGCGGCCGCGCTCCGGCAGACCTGGCGTGATGTGGGCGCGCGCAAGATTGTCGGCCGAAAGCGAGAGCGAGGTATCACCCCATGCGATGGGCGAGCGCGCCAACAGGAGCGTTGAGGGGAAATGTAGACGCACTCGGTCCAGGTCATGCAGCACCGCGACGATAGTTTGCCCTTTCTCCCGCCAACGTTGCAGCAAACTCAGCAGTTCGTCGGTCGTGCTCTCATCTACGGCGGCGAAGGGCTCATCCAGCAAAATGACGTCCGCATCCTGCAAGAGCAGCCGAGCAAATAGAGCCCGCTGGAATTGACCGACGGAGAGTTCGGATATTTGCCGATTGATGAGGGCTTCAAGGCCAACGGTCGCGACCGCCTCATGGACGCTCGCGGCGAGGCGTGGCGGCGGTTCGCGGACTGACCCGAAATTTCGCCAGTCGCCGAGTGCGACGAGTTCGCCGAGCGTGATCGGAAAGCCGCGGTCGAGTTCAGCCTGCTGCGGCAGATAGGCCAAGCGATGGCGCGCAAGCGCGGCGCAGGTGACCTCACCGGCCATTGGCCGAACGATCCCGGCCAGCACTTTCAAGAGCGTGCTTTTCCCGGCCCCGTTTGGGCCGACGATTGCGGTCATGCTCGCTGGCGCAAAATCTCCGGTCACGCCCTCCAGCGCAAGATGTTCGCCATAGCCCACGGAAAGATTGCGCACCGCGATTCCGCCGTCGCCGCGCTGAGCGGGCCCGTCGAGTGCGCTGGGATCGTAGCCGCCATCGAAATGGCGGGCGAAGGCGGCTTGCGCGCGATCGCTCAGCGCCGAAAGCAAAACAGCCAGCCCACGCCGCAGCGGTGCGATAGCGGCGCCCCCCAAGCTGACCATATCGGAGAAAGACCGACGCCAGCGCGCGCCATCCGAAGAATTGGCCATTACAAGTCCGGGTGAAGGAATGTCTTAACCGCACGCGCAGTCTAGGGGAGGCATTCAGGAGGGTCAATCCTGGGGCATTTGGCGTCTTGGCGTACTGCTGGCGGTGTGTATCGAAAACCTGAACTGGGACATGGTGAGCCACGTCTTCAGCACACACCGCGCCCGGCGCACCTGAAGACGTCGACGGCGCGGACATGCTGATTTATGGTGCCCGTCGTCTTTCAGAGGTGAAACCACGCAATGATGTATCTGGACGCGCCGCCTCGCCTGATCGGCACAGAGGTATTTTCGTCGATGCCCGATGATTACAGGCGCAAGGGCGTGCGAACGGATTGGGCTGACGCCAACCGGCCGGGTCAGCCGACCGATTGTTTTATCGAGGGCCCGTCATTCGATGCCGACGGCAATCTCTACATCGTGGATATCCCATTCGGGCGCATCTTCCGGATTGCACCTGACGGCAAATGGTCGCTGGCGGCAGAATATGACGGCTGGCCCAACGGTCTCAAGATTGGCTCGGACGGACGGATCCTTGTCGCCGACTACATGCACGGCATCATGGAGCTCGACGTGCCGAAGGGGCGGATGCAGCCGGTACTGACGGCGCGCAACTCCGAATCCTTCAAAGGCTGCAACGATCTGCATATCGCATCCAACGGCGACATCTATTTTACCGACCAGGGGCAGACCGGCCTTCACGATCCCACGGGGCGGGTCTATCGGCTTTCGTCCGGCGGACGGCTCGACTGCCTGATCGATACCGGAATCAGCCCCAATGGACTGGTGCTCGATCCCACCGAGACCGTGCTGTTTGTCGCGATGACTCGCGACAACGCGGTCTGGCGCGCTCCCGTTATGAAAGACGGCAGTGTCTCGAAAGTCGGCCGCTTCTGTTCGACCTTCGGTCCGAGCGGTCCCGATGGTCTGACAATGGACCATGCGGGCCGCCTGTTTGTGGCGCATGCCTCGCTCGGACATGTGTTCGTGTTCGCGCCCAATGGCGAATTGATTGCGCGCATCAAGTCCTGCGCGGGACCAAGCTGCACCAATGTCGCCATCGGCGGCAAGAACCGCGACCGCCTTTACGTGACGGAGTCGGTGACCGGCACCGTGCTGGTCGCGGATATCAGCGAGTTGAACCCGCCATCGCGAGGCGCATGAGCGACGGATCAGGCCGCGTCATTCCGCGGCGATCGCCTCGATCTCCAGCAGCCATTTGCCATCGACGGTTACGGCAATCATCACCGTGGATGCAGGTTCGTGACCCCCGAGCATCTTGCGGCGGACAGCGCGGTTGGTCACGACCTGGTCGCGGTCGGTCAGAAAGGTATTGATCTTGACCAGATGCTCGACGCCGAGGCCGGCGGTGGCGAGCACTTCGATGACGTTGCGCCAGGCTTGCTCGCATTGGGCCTCGAAACCCTCGGGCACACTGCCGTCCGATCGTTCCGGCACCTGGCCGCTGATGAACAGCAGCCGGCGATGTTGGCCAAGTTCCAGTCCCATGCTGTAGCCGCTGGACGGAGCGTGGACGGCGGCGGGATTATGACGAGTGATTTGGGCCATGTCAGAGTGTTCCTTGTTCGACGAACTCCAGGGCCAGACCATGCGACGCTGCCGGCGGGATCAGCAGGACGCCGTCGGTGACCTGGAAGTCGACACTGTTGTTCTTCAATGCTCGCTTTGTCGCACCCAAATCGGCGACAGCCAACCGCGCCGCGCAAAAACGCGGCGAACCGTCGACCGCCAAACCCGGCAGCCGACGCGCGGTCTCGAGCGGGCTGAGCACGGTGATCCGATCGCCCGTCCCGCCAACCGTCAGTCGCCCGGGCGCTAGCTCGGCTGTGGTTTCCGTCATGCGCTCAAGGAAGGCGCGGTGCTCCACCGGCTCCGGCGCCGACATCACGACCTCAACCACGCCCAAGGCGCCGTTGGGGTGACGTTGATAGTCTGGTTTCCAGAACAGTTCCGGCGGATGACGCTGTTGGCAGGTGAAGAAAGCGATCCCGGGCATGGTGGGGTCGGTGGCGAAGGCGAGCGAAAACTCAACCCGCGCCGTCCCTCCGGACGGGAGCACCGCGTCACGGCCGAAGTCATACGGCGCATAAGCGCCAATGCCATTTGCCGCGAAGCGGGCGGCGTCGGCATGCGCGTCGGCGCTGTGCCAGGCCAGCATCGACATCCCCTCCGCGGTAGCCAGAAAATTCTGGTTGTGAGCCGCGAAGCTGAAACGGCCTGGCGCGGCGGCTGGTACGGCGGCAGCGTCGGTGACGGCCAGCAGCTCCAGGAAGTTGTTCCCGAACATGGCCAGGTGGTTGCTGGTTCCGAACGGATGGACGCCGGTCGGCGTGAGGGTAAAGCCGAGGGATCGCAAGTTGAGCTCAGCCTGCGCAAGATCGCGGACGCAAATGATGAGGTGGTCGATGCGGCGGGGCATGAGATTCTCCGGATGCTTCCGAACCGGAACCTAACGCGTGGCATAAACGCCGGGCAAAGCATTGTTACTGGTGCTAAGCTTAAGAAAATCTATTGCTGGGCCACGGCCTATCCGTGACAAACTGGACGGCGATGACCTACATCCTCCCACCCCTTAACGCGCTCCGCGCGTTCGAAGCCGCGGCGCGGCATCTGAGTTTCAAATTGGCCGCGCATGAGCTGCATGTGACGCCTGCCGCCGTCGGGCAGCAGGTGAAAGCGCTGGAGGTGCGCCTGTTCGAGCGGCTGCATAAGCAGCTCATTCTGACGGCGGCCGGCCAGGTCTACCTGCCCGAGATATCCCGCGGCTTTCGTCGCATCGCCAATGCGACCGCACAATTGAAGCCTGCGGGCGGTGGGGTGCTGCTGCAGTTGGGTCTGCACGCCAGCTTCGACTTGCGCCGCCTGGCGCTTGCCGAGTTCCGTGCGACGCATGCTGGAGTAGGCTTGCGGGTGCTGCAACCGGCGGGCCTGCACGAGCTTGTCGAGGGCAAGGTCGACTTGCTCATCAGCCGCGGTCTTGGCCACCACCCGGGCTATCGTTGCGACCGCGTGAACGAGGGATCCGGACTCGGGGACTGGTTGATTGCGCCTGCGGGCACGGCAGATTGTCCTGAAATCGTCAGCTTCCGCGACTGGCTGCGCCGTCTGCAGGCCGAGAACCCGGCCGCAATGCATCGCCGCCCTGCGCTGGTAAACGTCAGCCAGGGTTGATCGAGTCACGCGGCGTGCCAAACTATACAAATGTCGCAATCGGCGGCAAAACCATGACCATGAAATCTCGTCCGTTCGGCAGCAGCAAACACGCGGTGTCCGTGATCGGGCAGGGCACCTGGTATATCGACCGTGGCGATCGCAAGGACGCCATCGCCGCGCTGCGCCGCGGCGTCGATCTCGGCATGACCCACATCGACACCGCCGAGATGTATGGCGATGCGGAGCTGGTGATCGCCGAGGCGATCGCCGGACGGCGCGACGACATTTTTCTGGTCTCGAAGGTTTTGCCAAGCAACGCCTCGCGGCGCGGTACCATCACCGCATGCGAGCGTTCATTGGCGCGGCTGAACACCGACCGGCTCGATTGTTACCTGTTGCATTGGCGCGGTTCGTATCCGCTTGATGAAACCGTCGCCGCGTTCGAGGAACTGGCCAGCGCCGGGAAAATCCGCAGCTGGGGCGTCAGCAATTTCGATACCGACGATCTTAACGAACTGCTGGCGGTCGCCGGCAAGGGCAAGATCGCCTGTAACCAGGTACTCTACCATCTGCAGGAGCGCGCGATCGAGCACGCCGTGATTCCGTGGTGCGCGCAGTACGGCGTCGCCGTGGTCGCCTATTCGCCGTTCGGTCACAATGATTTTCCGTCACCGCGCAGCAAGGCGGGGCAGGCGTTGCAGACCATCGCCGACGCGCATGGCGCATCGGCTCGCCGGGTCGCCCTGAGCTTTCTGACGCGCCAGGCTTGCGTGTTCGCGATCCCAAAAGCCGCGAGTCAGGAGCACGCCGCCGACAACGCGGCAGCGGCAAATCTGACGCTCGGCGAAAACGAGATCGCCGCGCTGGACCAGGCGTTTCCGCGCGGCCCAAAGCCGCGTGGCTTGCCGATGCTGTAGCGGACACGAAACTTAACGAAGTGTTTCAGCGGCTGCGTGGCAGGCCGCCGCACGCGATCATGCATATCGGCTGCCTGTTTTCAGACCTTGTGAACGACACGCAATTGTCGTTTTTTGGATACTCGCCCGATTCGATCATCGCCGACGAGCTTTCAATTGTGACTCCGCCACCCGCCGCAGCCGCCAGGCTGGACAGCGCACCACTGCCGTTGCCCGAAAAGAAGCCCGCCACACGCACCGCGCCCGCGCGCGCCGACCGGCCGTTCCGGGGCATCGCGCTGATCCTCGCTTCGACGGTATTTCTCGGCGCCTCCGATGTCACCGCGAAGTACCTGTCGGCGACACTGCCATCGATCGAGATTGCGTGGATTCGATTCCTGGTCTTCGCGTTGATCATGTCGCCGGCGATGGTGCCGGGTTCGCCGCTGTATGCCTTGCGCTCGCAGCGGCCCGGATTGCAGGCGATGCGCGGCGTCGCGCTGCTGGGGTCTTCGCTGTTCTTCATCTCCGGCTTGCGGTTTCTTCCGATCGCAGAGGCCTCCGCTACCGGTTTCGTCGCGCCACTGTTTGTCACGGCGCTGTCGATTGTTTTTCTCGGCGAGACCGTCGGCGTACGGCGTTGGCTTGCGACCGCGGTCGGGTTGATCGGCGTGCTGATCATCCTGCGGCCGGGCACCGGCGCATTTCATCCCGCCGCGTTTTTCCCGATCGTCTCGGCGCTGGCCTGGGCCTGCACATTGATCATGACGCGCATGATGAGCGGAAGGGATCACGCCATCACCACCATGACCTATTCGTCGATCGTGGGCGTTTGCATCTTGTCGGCGCTTGTCCCGTTCGTTTGGGTCGCCCCGAGCTGGCACGATATTCTGTTCGGCATCTTCATCGGCCTTGCCTCGACCGCCGGGCAGTGGATCGTCGTTCTCGCCTTTCGTTACGCCGATGCCTCCGTGCTCGCACCGTTTTCGTATACCCAATTGCTGTGGGTCAGCATCCTCGGTTTCGTGATCTTCGGTGAAGTGCCCGACATCTGGACCGTGACCGGCGCGGTATTCATCGTCGGCAGCGGTCTCTATACCGCGCACCGCGAGCGGGTGCGGCGGTCGCAGCTGTTGGCGCTGCCGTCCGAGCTGTCTCCCAACGCCTGATCCGGGCGACATGCCTCACGACGTGACGCGAAAAACGCACGGCGTTCGGTTGGATTGCCATTGTCATGTCGTCGAATGACGCTCATCTCCCTCAAGCCGGGACCGCCATTGGAGATCGTGACATGCGCCTGCCAATCATTCCGCCCGCGAACCTGAATGCCGAACAGAAACCGCTTTATGACGATATGCGGGAGGGGATCGCCAGGAATTTTCAGGGCTTCATCAATGTCCGGGACGACGGTGCGCTGCTCGGGCCGTGGAATCCGTGGATTCACGAACCGCAATTCGGCAAGCCGGTCTGGGAACTGACAAAGGCGATGGTGACAAAGCCGTCGTTGGCGCCGGCGGTGCGCGAGGTCGCCATTCTGGTCACGGGCGCGCATTTCCGCTCGGCCTATGAGCTTTATGCCCATGTCATCGTCGCGGAGCACCGGGGACTGTCCGACGAGAAGCTGGCGACCATCGTTGCCGGCCAGCGTCCGACGGACCTGTCACGGCCAGAGGCGGTGGCCTACGATTTTGCCTCCGCGCTGGTCGGCGGCGGCGTTCTGCCGGAACTGACCTATCGCGCGGCCGTCGAGCAATTTGGTGCGCATGGGGCCGCGGAACTGTCCTATCTCGTCGGACTGTATTGTCTGGTGTCGGTGACCTTGAATACGTTCGACGTCCCGGTGCCAGAGTCCTGAGAACGCGACAGTCCTGAGAGCGCGACGCCCGTCGGTCGCAGCCAACGTTGTTCGGCGCACGTTACATGGGGCGAACCGCCGTGATATGAGAGCGGACAATAACGTACCGCAGGGGACGCCAATGCGCGCTGCCATTTTCAGGAACGGCGAGATCGTCGTCGATGTGCTGCCCGAGCCGAAGCCGGGCGCGGGGCAGGTGCTGGTGAAGACGCTGGCCTGCGGCATCTGCGGCTCCGACCTGCACGCGCGCAAGCACGCCCATCGCATGGTCGAACTCTCCAGGCATTTCCCCGGCCGCAAACCGATGGACCTCACCCGCGATGTCGTGTTCGGCCATGAATTTTGCTGCGAGATCCTCGATTACGGGGCGGCCACGCAGCGCAAGCTGAAAGCCGGCACCCGAGTATGCTCGCTCCCCGCGCTGCTGACATCGGATGGCCCGCAGGGCATCGGCTATTCCAACGACAATGTCGGCGGCTATGCCGAGCGCATGCTGCTCAGCGAGGCGCTGCTGTTGGAGGTGCCCAACGGACTTGCGGCGGAGCATGCAGCACTCACCGAACCGCTGGCGGTCGGCATCCATGCCGTCGCCAAGGCAGATGTGCGCGGCGATGAGGTGCCGCTGGTGATCGGCTGCGGCCCGGTGGGATTAGCTGTCATCGCGGCGCTGAAGTTGAAGGGGCTGCACCCGATCGTCGCCGCGGATTATTCGCCGGCGCGCCGCGCATTGGCGCGGAGGCTGGGCGCCGACATCGTCGTCGATCCCGCGCGCACGCAGCCTTATGCGACCTGGGCCGAGCACGCCGCGATGTCGCCGGAGCAGAAAGCCGCGCGCCCGCCGCTGCAGGCGTGGCGGCCCGCGCTCAAGTCGGCGCTGATTTTCGAATGCGTCGGGATCCCCGGCCTGCTGCAACAGGTGTTCGAAGGCGCGCCGCGCGATGCGCGCATTGTGGTGGTTGGCGTCTGCATGGAAACCGACCGCTCCGAGCCGATGCTCGGAATCATGAAGGAACTCAACGTTCAATATGTGCTGGGCTACACGCCCGATGAATTCGCGCATGCCTTGCGCCTGATCGCCGAGGGGGAGGTCGATGCGGCGTCATTGGTGACCGCGACCGTCGGCGTCGACGGGGTTGCCAGCGCGTTCGCGGATCTCGCCAATCCGGAGCGTCACACCAAGATCATCGTCGAGCCGTGGCGGTAGGCCGGCGTGTTGCTGGCGTACGGCCGCCGGTAAATGGCTTGTGGCGCCATGACATTTCGATGATCGACAGCAGGCTGCGCGCGGCAGCGCTCAAATAGCCGTTACCCCGATAGACGAGTGCGATCGGTATGGCGGCGCGCAACGCCGGAACATTCAACACCTTCAACGTGCCTTGCTTGAGTTCTTCCTGAATCCCGCTCTCAGCCAGCAGTGCGATTCCAAAACCGGCCTCGACCAGCCGCTTCTGTGCGGTCAAGCTGTCGATCGGCATCTTCCAGACCCGCCGCCAGGAATTTGCGCTGGAGAAACTGGACGAAGCTCTCCCGCCTGTTCCGTGCGGGAAATGCCACCCAGCGTTCGCCGGCAAGTTTGCCGGGCTGGTATGTTCGGCCATCGGCCAGCGGATGATCCGGGCGGGCAACGACCACCAGTTTCTCTTCTGCAATGATTTGCGATACCACGCCGGAATGGCGACCGCTCGAATAGCGCAGGCCCAACGTGGCCTCGCCCCGCTGCACCAGGTCGCTGACCTCCTGACTGGTCGCGGTCCGCAGTTCCAGACGCACTTTGGGATATTTTTTGCCGAACTGCCGCAGCGCGTTTGTCAACGCAGCGTTGGCGAGTGTCCCGACCAATGCCAGCGGAATTTTGCCGGTTTCGCCCTGATGCCCGGCGCGCAGCGCTTCCGCGCCATCCGCCGCCGCGGCAAGCACGATCTCCGCATAGGGAAGAAAAGCCGCGCCGGCATCGGTGAGGATACTGCCGCCGCGAAGGCGTTCGAACAACGCGATGTCGAATTCGCGCTCCAGCAGTTCGATGCGTCGGCTAATGGCGGGTTGCGAGCGGTGCAACGTAGCCGCCGCACCGCTGAAGCTGCGGCCGCGGGCTACAGCCACGAACGTCCGGATCTGGTCCATGTCCATGATGACATCCAAGTAGCTGATGCTGGTGCTCAGAACTATGCATTGGACAAATGCGCGATGCCAGCGGATTTTGGTGAGGAGCGCGTCTTCGCGCGTCTCGAACCACGAGGCCCGCATTTCTCATCCTTCGAGACGCGGCCAAAAGGCCGCTCCTCCAGCGATAACGGCAAAGCCGTTACGCAGGGATGAGGAAGAGGCGATATAGTTGGCGCCATGTCATCAAGCGATTCCCATCGTCCGCCCGTGCTTGCGCATCAGCGTTTCCTCGCGGACAAGGAGTCCCTTGCGGATTTGAACCTCGCGCAGCGCTTCCGGCGCATCCACGACACCAACATGTGGGGTGCTGCCGCATCCGCTTCCGGGCTCGGCTCGGAGATCGACGCCACCATCGTGCTGCGCACCGAATTGCCTCGGCTTTTCAAGAAACTCGGCATGACGTCGCTGCTCGATGCGCCCTGCGGCGATGCGGGCTGGATCAACAAGGCCGATCTCGGCGTGCGCACCGTCGGCGTCGATATCGTGCCTGCCCTGATCGCGAGCTTGCAGGCGCGTGCTGCCGCCGGTGAGATCAAAGGCGAATACCATCTCGCCGATATCACCCTGGATCCGTTGCCCCGATGCGACGCGATCCTGTGCCGCGACGCGCTCGTGCATCTGTCGTTTGCGAATATCGAACGCGCCGTTGGGAATTTTAAGGCGTCCGGCGCCGTGTGGCTGATCGCGACCACGTTTCCGGACTGGCAAACCAATGGCGATTGCGAGGACGGCGACTGGCGCGCGCTGAATTTCGCGCTGAAACCTTTCAGTTGGGGACCGCCGGTTGAACTGATCAACGAGAATTGCACCGAAGCCGGCGGCGGCTGGCGCGACAAGAGCCTCGGGGTGTGGCGGCTTGCGGAGATTGGTTAATCGTCATTGCGAGGAGCGCAGCGACGAAGCAATCCATCCTTCCTTGTCGCCTTGTGGATTGCTTCGCTTCGCTCGCAATGACGTTGGGGCTGATACTTCCTGCAACAATTAGCGTCGGTGGTTATGGGTCCCGGCATACGCCGAGACGACGCGTTGATTGTTGCCCCTCACACTGGCAGCGCTATTGAATATTTCACCTGGCTCAATGCAAAACTCGACTCGATCGAGGCGATGCCATCGAGCCGCGTCAG
>Ga0137418_10002051_pt1 | contig 18513 bp, 15 predicted proteins | sample CZODoug3_1_2_16f_FD_122242 | JGI IMG/M metagenome (GOLD analysis project Ga0137418, IMG submission 122242) | Vadose zone soil fungal communities from Angelo Coast Range Reserve, California, USA - CZODoug3_1_2_16fungal (Hybrid Assembly) | ecosystem: Environmental > Terrestrial > Soil > Vadose... | reverse complement strand
CACGGTGAGCTGCTGGATGTCGCGGCGGCCCTTGGAAGGGCCGAGGTAGCGGTAGCTGCCGACCTCGACGCCGCCGATGAAGGCCTTGACGGTGGTGCCCATGCCGCTGCTGCCGAAGTTCTTGCCGAAGATCGACAGGTAGGCGCCCTTGTTGTTCTCACCGCCGGAGTTCGGGCCGGAGATCAGATCCGTGTACAGCACCAGCGGCCCGCTACCGGCCACCGGAGGCGGCGGCGGAGGCGGTGCTGCCGTGACGCTGATGGAGAAGGCAGTCAGTGAAGCGCCGAGCGTCCCGTCGCTGACGGAGATGACGATGTTGGGATAGCTGCCGACGTTTCCGGCCGCGGGCGTGCCGCTCAACTGACCGGTGCTGGTGCTGAAGGTGGCCCATGAAGGTTTGTTGCTGATCGAAAAGGTGAGTGTCTTCCCGCTCGGATCAGTCGTGGTGGGCGTGAACGAATAGCTCTGGCCCGCGACGACGCTCGTCGCGGGGCTGCCCGAAATCGTCGGTGGAGCCGCAGGTGGCGGCGGCGTCGTTACCGCGATGGCGAATGCGGGCAGTGCCGCGTTCGATATGCCATCGCTCACGCTGATCAGAATATTTGCATAGGTGCCGACGTTCGCGGCGGCGGGGGTCCCGCTCAGCTGACCGGTGGCGGTGTTGAAGGTGGCCCATGAAGGTTTGTTGCTGATCGAAAAGGTGAGTGTCTTCCCGCTCGGATCAGTCGTGGTGGGCATGAACGAATAGCTCTGGCCCGCGACGACGCTCGTCGCGGGGCTGCCCGAGATCGTCGGTGGCATCGGCGGCGGCGCCGCGACTGCGATAGTGAACGCGGGGAGCACCACGCTCGAAGTGCCGTCACTGACGCTGATCACGATATTGGAATACGTGCCGACGTTGGCGGCCGCGGGTGTGCCGCTGAGCTGACCGGTGGTAGCGCTGAAGGTTGCCCACGCCGGCTGGTTACTGATCGAGAAGGTGAGCGGTTTCCCGCTCGGGTCCGTCGTGGTCGGGATGAATGAGTAGTGCTGGCCCGCGACGACGCTGGTCGCGGGGCTGCCCGAAATCGTCGGCGGCGAGCTCGGGGCCGGCGTGGCAGCCGTCACCGTGATGCCGAATGCCGGTAATGCCGCGCTCGACGTCCCGTCGCTCACGCTGATCAGGATGTTGGAGTACGCGCCGACGTTGGTGCTCGCAGGCGTGCCGCTCAGCTGGCCCGTAGCGGTACTGAAGGCAGCCCACGAGGGCTGGTTGGTCACGGAGAAGGTGAGTGTGCCTCCGCTCGGGTCCGTGGTGGTCGGCGTGAAGGAGTAGCTCTGGCCGGCGACTACGCTCGTGGCGGGGCTGCCCGAGATCGTCGGTGGCGCGCCGGCAGTCGTCGCCGGGGCGGTTACCGCGAGACCGAAGGCCGCGAGCGCGACGCTGGAGGGCCCGTCGTCGACGCTGATCTCGATGTTCGGATAGGTGCCGACGTCGGTGTCCGCAGGCGTGCCAAGTAGTTCACCGGTGCTCGCACTGAAGGTCGCCCACGAGGGCTTGTTGCTGATCGAGAAAGCGAGCTTCATCCCGCCTGGATTCGTGGTGCTCGGCACGAAGGAGTAGCTCTGACCCGCGGCCACGCTTGTGGCGGGTGTTCCGGAGATCGCGAGTGTGCTGCCCGTCGACCCCGCGGCGGCAGTGTCAACCCCTGGAGCACAGGCGCCGAGCGCGAGGCTCGCGAGCGCAAGGGACAGAAGGAGTGGAAATCGAGCTACACCAGACGACCCCGACCGCAACTTCAGCATCAGCATTCGCAATGCTCCTGACTGACTCAACCCTGAACCCCCGCGCGACCTGCTGACTAAGGTCTGCGCACCAGGGCCTGCGCGCGGCACACAGGCCGCGCGCGATCAGCGGTCAACGGTTGAAATCCGTGTCAGGACACGAAGTCAGTGACGACGAATGCGAACGCTTTCGCCGGCAACCCCGCTGTCATAGGCTCCTTGAAGCCGTTAGACCGGAAGCTTTGCGCCCCCGGCTTTTGCCGGGTTTGCCCTCTGGTGGAGATAAAGTTAAAGGCAGCAGCGCGCGTTGGCAACGTGTCGGTACGCACGGACGTCTGCATGGGACGACAGCTGACGTCTGTATGCGACGACAGCTAACGCTCCTACACGCACGCGAACGCCTTCTGGAGGCCAGGTCAAGCGCAATATCATGTGAGCCGTCACATTTTGCGCGGCCGGTGTCAGCTGCTGCCAACGAAAGGCGTCGGGGCCCGCGAGCTGCACGAGCGAGCCCCCGTCATGGATTTCCGAAAGTGTGAACTGGATTGCGTGCGGTAAGGAGTTTACGCAGGCAAAACGACGCTACCGCGGCCGCGCGCGCTGCTCTAGCGACCAGCCGAGGCCGTCGGACCAGCCGTGCGAGCCGCTTGTGCCGAGCGCATGGCGCGATATCGGGCGCGGATCCAGTTCCGGGCGGGACGCTCAATCGTGAAAGTGATCGCGGCAGCAAGCGCAATGGCCAGGCCGATTGCAAGTACGATTCCCGCATTGGTTCCGATTCCGAACTTGGCGGCCGTACGGATCACGATGTAACCGACGTTCTGATGTATCAGATATAGCGTGTAGGAGATGGTGCCGAGAAGGACCAGGGGGCCGCGCGCGATCCAGCGCAGCCGTCCGGTGGCAACAGCATAGAAAACTGCGGCGCTGAAGGCCGCCACGACGCCCTTGGCGGGCGAAAGGCAGACCGCGGTGACCACGATGGCCGCGGCCATGATCAGCAGCTCGCCGTAGGACTGACGGATGTGCGCTGTGCTGCCGGCTTTCCTGATGCGGTAGGCAGCCACGCCGATCGCGAAGAACGGCACGTGCTCGACCATGAGCAGAACCCCGGCCAGGTACGAGGGCTCACGATGAAACAGCGCTCTGGCGGCGGCGTACACAATTGGTGGCACCAGGCTCAGTGACAGCAGCAGGCGCGCGCGGGGCAATACCCCCAATGTAAACGCGAGCAACATCCAGCAGTAGAAGATCAGCTCTACCTGCAGACTCCAGTACGCGGGATCGACCAGCGGAACGTGGAGCAGCTCCCCAAGCATTGTGACGTTCGCCAGAGCGTGAAGCTCGCTCACTTCCCGGCCCGGCAGGCCGACGAGACGCGCGGCGCAGAAGGTGACGGTCATTGCCGCCAGATACGCCGGCCACAGGCGCGCGACACGCGAGACCACGAAGTCCATTGGCCTGCGGGTGCGCTCGAGGGTCATGAAGATCACGAAGCCACTGATGCAGAAGAAGAACTCCACGCCGAAGAAACCACAGGGCAGCCTGGCGTCGGCCGGCGGAAAATTCGGATAGAGCTGCGTGAATCGCACCGTGTAGTGGTAGAGCATCACGGCCACGGCCGCGAGCCCCCGCAGAACATCGAGCTCCATCACTCGTTCGCGATCGGGGTGAAGCTGAGCTCTCGCGGCCCGGTGCTGTTTCGTCGGCGCCGCCACTCCCTCGACGAGCTGCCGCAGTTCATCAACTTGCTGCAGGGGCGGATGAGCGTGGTCGGCCCGCGCCCGCACGCGGTGGCCAACAGCGGGATGTACCGCAGGCTCATCAAGGGCCACATGATCCGGCACAAAGTCAGGCCCGGCATCACCGGCTGGGCGCAGGTCAACGGATTTCGCGGCGAGACCCGCACGCTCGGCCGGATGGAGAGCTACGGCGCCCGCCTCGTTGCCGCGGGTCACGGACGGCGCGTCCTCGTAGGCGCTGGTGAGAAAGATGATCTGTGTGTGCGCGAGCGCTCGCGGATCAGCCGCGCGGCCTCGAAGCCGTCAACCCCCGGCATGCGGGCATCCATCAGGATGACGGCAAAGTTCTGCCTGAGCACGCACCGCAGCGCCTCGTCGCCAGACTTCGCCGTGACTACCCGCAGCGACATGTCCGCCAGCAGTCCCTGCAGCGCCATCAGGCTTCTCGTGTCGTCGTCGACGGCAAGAATGCTCGCCTGCGTAGCAGTCGCGTTCATGGCCCTTCCTTGGGTAGCGTTATTATCGATCCGCAGAGAGCTGCAGTAAATCCGCGACATGCCCTAGTCCCCCATCGGGGACAACCGCACCGTCCATGCTCCGCGATACCGCCCTGTATCCAATCGACGACAGTCTGGAACGCGGCGCGCGATCGCCCGGGGGTGGCAGGGGAACCTCATGACCTACGAGCTCTCTTTATTGGCCCGGCATCCAGGGACGCGCCGAATTCGTGCGTCTCGCGCTGGAAGAGGCCGGCACGCAGCTGCCTCGATGTGGCGGCCCTCCCGGAGGCGCAGGGCGGCGGCGTACCCGCCATTTTGAGAGTGCTCGAGGCCCGCGGCGTCCGCCTTTTGCGCCCTACGTCGAGATCTTCAACACCCACCACCCGCTCGGCGACGGCTACGCGTACGAAGAGCAGAAGGCGGAGGCGAAGCGGCGCACGCGGGACTTCCTCGCCGTGCGTCTGCCGAAGTTCCTCGGCTACTTCGAGCGTGTTCTCGAGCTCAATGACTCGCGCGGGCCATGGTTGGTCGGAGCACGCCTGAGCTACGCGGACCTGTCGATGGCGCAGGTGAGCACGCGGGTCTCAGATACGCCTTCCTGTCAGCCAGCGGCCGGGCGCTTCGTCGTCTTCAGACTCCCCAGCTTGCTGGATAGAAGTCTGAGTCGTCCGAGTGCTGAAGTGTTGTAGGCGACGAGATCGAACGTACTGCGAACGTCGTTCGACCAGGAGCTCTTGTACGGGTGGTCACCCTTGAGCAGATCGAACACTCTGGCACCCTCGCCGATGGCGCTCTCGATGGCGAAGCCCATCAGTACCTGGCCGAGAGAATACTCTTCGAGCTGCGGGTCGAATCCCGACTGGAAGTAAAGCACTTCGTCGCGGTATCGATAGCAGTAGAGCACTGCCGCAGCCTTCCCGCCCGCCTCCATGCGGTAGAGACGAATCCAGCCGTTGCGATGGCAGCGCTCGATGGCTTCCCGGTGGAAACCGATGTAGGACCTGCTGCGGAAGGCGCCTTTGGTGTGATCCTTCCTAGCCCATCGCTTGCGGTGCAAGGCGATGAGGTCGTCGACCGCCGCTTGCAGTTCGCCATCGGACTGCGGGAGGTTGAACCGCGCTCCGAGTTCCCGCAGCGCGTTGCGCCGCAGATTGCGCACGCGATAGCGCCGGTCACGGTGCATCCTCGCGAGATACTCGTCCCAGCTCGGTGGCAGACGCGCCACCCGGATCGTGCTGCTCTTTCGGACGCTGACATCGAGGCCCGCGTCGCTCAGGCATTCGACCAGCAGCTCGAGGAACGGACCCGGCGACATGTCCATGAAGGTCAGCACGTCCCAGTCGGATCGGGTGTTGGCAACGCGGTCCGCCAGAAGGCGGGCCACCGCTTGCTCGTGCTCCGGCTCGATCAACGGCCCGAGATAGTCGGGCGAAGTATCGCCGCCGCTGCCAACCAGTAGCCCTTCGCGCATCGCGAAGAAGGGAGCAAGCGCCACGCGCTTCACATAAAAGGGTAGTAGACCGATGAGCCGTTCGCCGTTGTGAACGGTTATGATCCGCAGCCGGTTCCCGGCGCCATAATGTCTCCACCACGTCGTCTGCCATTCCCACGTGGAAAATACCGTCACGGTGCCGGTTCTTTCGGCGAGCGCATTCCATTGCGGCTGTAGCGAAGATGAGGAGTCGAGCGAGGCGAGTTCCTCGACGCGAAAGCGGCTGTTTCCGTCCGTCTGAATCACCTAAGAAGGATAGCGAATAGGGGCGCGCCCGTTGCGGTGCGGCCCGGCACGGTATGCACGCATGCGGAGCCAGTTTACCGAAGACGTGGTGGACGCCTGTCAGCCATAATGCGACTGTGCCTACAGTTTTCGAGTTTCCGCTACGCTAGTCTTGACTCCGAAGGGAAACAGATGCTGTTCTTGCTGCTCCCGCAGGGATCGTGGGACCATCCGATGAAGAACGAGGCGCATGACGGCGTGGTGACGGGAAGGGCTCGCCGGCTCATCCTGCCGCTTGCTTTGGCGGCCCTCCTGGGCGGTTACAACGGCTGTCTAGCCCAAGTCCCAGGCCCGGGGGCCGTCAAGGCGCCCCCGCAGCCGCCCCCGGCCACTGCCTCTGAGTCTTCCGCTGCCTCCAGCGAGTACATCATAGGACCGGGGGACACCCTCAAGATCACCGTGTTGCGCAACCCGGAGCTCAATGCCGAAGTGCCGGTCCGTCCTGACGGCAAGATCTCGACGCCGTTGGTCAACGACGCGGTCGCCGTTGGCAAGACGCCCACCCAGCTCGCGCAGGAAATCGAGAAGGTCATCGGAGAATACGTGCGCGCGCCCACCGTGAGCGTGATCGTCACCCATCCCGTCAGCGCCTTCAGTCAGGTCAGGGTCGTCGGCCAGGCCGTCGCTCCGAAGGCAGTGCCATACCGCAGCGGCATGACCGTCCTCGACCTGGTGATCGAGGTCGGTGGCCTGTCCCAGTTTGCGGCGGGCAACCGAGCGAAAATCGTCCGCACCGAGGGGCAGTCGACGCGCGAGATACGCGTTCGCCTGAGCGATCTGCTGAACAAGGGGAAGATCTCGGAAAACGTTCCGTTGCGGCCGGGCGACATTTTGGTCATCCCTGAGACTCTGTTCTAGCGAAGGGGACGCCTCCCAGGCACGTGGATCTATGAAAGAACAGATCGAAAATCTGCTGAGCGCGATACGATCCGCCTGGCGCTTCCGTTGGACGGCGCTTTTGGTGGCTTGGCTCGTGGCCATCGCCGGCACGGTCCTGAACCTGGCGCTGCCCAACAAATATCAATCGCGCGCGCAGATCTATGTGGACACCCGCTCCGTGCTCGGGTCGTTGCTGCAGGGTCTCGCGGTGACTCCTCAGACGCAGAATCAGACTGATGCCGTGCGGCGGGCTCTGCTCGCACGGCCGTCGCTCGACCGGGTCGCGAGAAAAGTCGGGCTTTACCAGCGCACGCATAGCGCGGAAGGCGCGGAGCGGCTGCTCACGGAACTGGCGGACTTAATTGCAATCCGCGCTGAAACCGAAGCGGGGATCTACACTATCACCTACTCAGACGGCGACCCGCGCACTGCGCAGGCCGTCGTGAGGACGCTGCTCGACACCTTCATGGAGAAGTCTCTCGGCGCCGGCAGAACCGACACTCAGAGCGCCGAGAGCTTCCTCAAACAGCAGGTGACTCAATACGAAACCGCGCTGTCGCAATCCGAGCAACGCCTCGCCGAGTTTAAGAAGAAGCATGTCGGACTGATGCCTGATCAGCGCGGTGACTATTTCGTCCGCCTACAGGCAGAGGTCGCCAACCTGCAGAAGATCCATTCCGATCTCGCCGTCGCGGTCCGCCAGCGCGATGAGCTCAGACGCAAGATCTCGGGCGACGAGAGCGGCCGGACGCTGTTGAAGTCGCCGCCGAGCGCCCAGGAGATACAGGCCGCGACCGCGCTCGATGCCCGCATTCGCGACAGCAAGCGGCAACTCGATGAGTTGCTGCTCAAGTTCACCGATCGCCATCCCGAAGTGATCGCGGCGAAGGACACCATCAAGCGCCTCGAGGAGCAGCGCCGCGCCGAGCTGGGCGGAGTGCGCTCCACCAACGGCACGGTCGCGGAAGGCTCTGTGGTGCCGGTGGATCCGGTAGTGCAGAACCTGCAGATCGGGCTCAACACGGCCGACGTGCAGATGGCGGCGCTGCAAGCGCAGGAGTCACAGTCGGCAGCGCGCGTCGCGGAACTGCAGCGGCTGGTCACGACGGGCCCCGAAATCGAGGCGGAGCTCGCGCGGCTCAATCGCGATTACGGCGTCACCAAGACCCAATACGAAGCTCTGTTGCAGAGGCTGGGGAGCGCGCGTCTCTCGAACGAAGCGGACCGGAGCGAGGACCGCCGCTTCAGAATCCTCGAGCAGCCGCGGGCGCCGCTGCGTCCGATCAGCCCGAACCGACCGTTGTTTCTGCTAGCCACGTTGGCCGCCGCCTTGTTTGCCGGCGCCGGCGTGGCGTTCCTGCGCTCCCAGACACGGCCGGTGTTCGTGTCAAGGAATGCGCTGGCGGCGGCGACCGGACTGCCAGTCATCGGTGTCGTCAGCCGTTCGCGTGCTCCTGCGGCGCTGGGCGAAGAGCGCCGAGAGGCCGTCAACTTCGCTGTGGCGACGATCGTGCTGGTCGTGGTCATCGTGACTACCGGGCTCGTCAGTTACCCGGTTTCACGTCTGCTGCGCGCCGCAATCGGGTTGGAGGGAGCGTGAGTATCATCCAGGCCGCGATGGAGCGTTTGAAGGGGAACCGCGCCGCCCATCAGCCCCCGCGCGCCACGCACTCGCGCCCTGCGAGGACCGACGCGAGAGTCGCCGCGGAGTCAGCCGCCGCGGTCGTAACTGCGAGCCTGCCCTCGCCCATCGTCTGGCCGCAGAATGCCGGACCGGTCGTGGAAATCGACGTCGCCCGTCTCGCCGAGCGCGGTTTGTACGCGCACGCGGCTTTCGTGGGCCGCCAGCAGGAGGACTACCGGGTCATCCGCCGCGAGGTAATCGCCGCGACTCGGGCGAAAACCACCCCGGAGGCGCGCGCCGTAGGGCCGGTTGCCGTAGTGACCAGCGCCCTCGCAGGGGAGGGCAAGACCTACACCGCTCTCAACCTCGCCCTCAGCATAGCCTCGGAAGGCGTTCACGACGTGCTGCTGGTCGATGCCGACACAGTGCGCCGCTCGCTGACTTTGGCGCTCGATCTGGATGGCGTTCAGGGGCTGCTCGAGCTGCTGCGACACCCGGATCGCAACTTCATGGACTACGCGCTGCGCACGAGCATCCAGCGGTTGCGGGTCCTGCCCGCCGGACTGCCGTTCGCCGGCGCGAGCGACCTGTTCTCGTTCGGACGAGTAGGGCCGCTGTTCGCCGCGATGAACTCGGCCCTGAGCGCCCACGTCGCGATCGTGGACACCGCGCCCCTGCTGCTCTCGAGCGACACTCCAATGCTGGCGGACTCCGCCGGGCAGGTGTTGCTCGTGGTGCGCGCCGGCAAGACGCTCCAGGACTCGGTCCGGGACGCCATCAGGCGCATCAAGGAATCAGTGCCGGTCGGCCTGGTGCTGAACGACTGGGATCCGCTGCTGGCCTCGGAGCGGCAGGCTTACTACGGCTACGAAGCCTATCGAAAGTAAACATGACCGAGTGTTGCAGGCGTGAAAATAATCGAATGACGCGCGGCGCCTGGGCTGTGTGTCTCCTGCTCATCGCTGTCGCCGCCGACGCAGTATTCGCGGCCGGTGGCGAAGTCACACCATATGGGAGCGTAGCGGGCGTCTATTCCGACAATCCCGACTACGCGCACTCGGCCACGAGTAGCGCGACCGCCATCGACGCGTTGGCGGGGCTGCGCGTACGGCGCGGCGGGACTGTCAGCACCAATGCCGACGTCTCGCTCCTGTACCGCGACTACGTGCAAGGTCCGTTTGCGAGTCAGCTGTTACCCGCAGCCAACGCCCTCGTGACGATCACCGCGATGCCCGAGCGATTGTGGCTGACAGCGGAAGACAACCTCGGGCAGATCTCCACGCAGGTATTCGACGCGCTCGCCAACGCCGATCGCCAGAACGTGAATTTCGCCTCGGTGGGCCCGGATCTGCTGCTGCCGCTGCCCGCCAGGAACCAACTGGACTTGCAGGCGCGCTACGGCCACCTCACCTACCAACGTTCGAATTTCGACGACGACCGTTACAGCGGACGCCTCGGACTCGCCCATCTGCTGGGCGAGTACTCGCAGATCTCGGCCAATTACAGCTATCAGCGCATCGAGTATCGTCTCAAGGATCTGTACCCGCGGATCGACCGCGACGCCTTCTTCCTGCGCTTCAGCGGCGAGACGTTGCGCAGCTTTCTTGAGCTCGAGGGCGGGGTCGACGGCATCAAGGTAGGCGCGGCGGACCAGCGCCGCACAGTCCCACATGCCAGCCTCGCGCTGCAGCGGCGCATCTCCTCACGCACGACCCTCAACGCCGAGTACAGTCACGGCTACTCCGATGCCGGCGATACGCTGCGCAACGACATACGTCAGGGTGCGAATCCGGGCGGTTCTCTCAACGTGCAGGCGATCTCGGAGCCGTTCACCACCGATGCGGGCGATCTCATGTTGCTGACGAGCAGGGCGCGGGGGGTGGCCCAGTTGCGTGCGAACTGGAGCCAGGAGCGCTATCGGCAGAATGTCCAGCTCGATCGCCGGGTGTACGGGGGGGGGCTTGGCGTTGATTACCGGCTGTCGCCGCTGTGGACGCTGGCTGTGGAGGCCGGCTGGCAGCACCAGGAGTACCTGAACACGGACGTGCATAACGATCGCCTGCTGGGGACGGTGGGTCTCACGCACCAACTCGGCCACTCGCTGCAGGCGGCATTGGTCGCGAGGCGCACCCACAGCACGGGCAACTTCGACACCGACATCTTCACCGAGAACAGGGTGTCGCTCATCGTGAGCTACGCCCCGCAGGGGCTCAACTCGAAGATCTTCGATCCCGTGACTGAGTTCCGTTATTTCGACCGGCCGATGCGCGGGCCGCTGTCGCAACCCGGTTCTCGCAGCGTGCCCGGAACTCCGTAACGGCCGGAACGTCTCGGCAAGGTACGAGCACATGTCATCCGAGCGAGCTGCGACGGACACACCGCCGAGCGAAGCCGCCGCCGCCTCACCGCTGAGCCGCTCCAGTCTGCAGGACGAAATCAACTCCAGGATCTATCACGCGCGCGGCGTCACCAACGCCTACCGCAGCAAGCTGCTGCTCGATCGGCCGGAGACGATGGCGCTACTGCGATATCAGCCCGGCTTCTTCGGCCGCAGGGTGCTCGACATCGGTATCGGCACAGGACGCACGGCCGGGTTCCTCCAGCCGCTCGCGCGGCGTTACGTGTGCATCGACTACTCGCAGGAGATGGTCGATCACGTGCGCAAGGCGCTGCCCGGCGTCGAGGTCCATCTGGCCGACATGCGGGATCTGTCGCGCTGGGGCGCGGCTGAGTTCGATTTCACTTTCGCGCCCAACAACGTGTTCGATGCGGTGTCGCACGAGGACCGGCTGCGGATCCTCGCCGAGGCCAGGCGGGTGCTGTCGGCGGACGGTCTGTTGATGTTCTCAGCGCACAACCGCCGCTCGCGCACCGCGGGCAAGCCTCCGCGCCTCGCGTATTCGCGCAACCCCATCGCCCAGGCTCGATATGTGCTCGAGTACCTCAAGCGCACGCGGAACCACCTGCGCGTTGGCCGTCTGCACCGCCACGAGGAGGAGTACGCGCTGCTCAACGACGTTGGGCACAATTACGCGCTGCTGCATTATTACATCGATCGGGACAAGCAGCGGCGCCAGCTCGAGGCGGGCGGCTTTCGGCTGCTCGACGTCTTCGACAGCGACGGACGCAGCCTGGGCGAAAGTGACGACGATGCCTCGAGTCCGAGCTTGCTGTACGTAGCTGCCCGAAAATAGCAGGACACGCCGGTCGCGGGAACGCGGGTGCGGCTGCTACAAGACCGACTCCATCGCCTTCATGCCGCGCTCCCAGGCGCCGGCCATCTCATCGAATAGCGCACCGCTGTCGAGGGGACGGCGGCTGTTCGTGGCGCGCGCGCCCTTCAGGATGAAAGTCTTGTTGGTCGCCGACAGCTGCTCGAATGCCAGCGTGGCGGGCTCGAGCCCCGCGATCCCCTCGCTCGACAGCCACTTGAGGTTGGCTGCCGCCAGCTCGAACGCCGAGCCGAGCTGGCGGACCGTGCCGAAGGCCCAGGCGTGGTAGTAGGCCAAGCCCCTGTCCTGAATGCCGGGCAGGTCCTGCTCGAAGCGCGCCCGGAAACGGCCCAGGGGATTGCTCGCCGGGCGGCGTTTGAGGTGGCGCCGCCACAGGTCGAGCGAGAGCGCGACCAGCTCTGACGCGGAGCGTCGCGCCAGCCCGTCGATGCGCACCAGCTCGGCGAACAGCGGCATGAAAGTCGGATCGGGCGGCAGGTCGAGCCTGAAGGTGCGCGCGAAGTCTTCGCCCTCGAGCGAGTAGTAGCCGGCATTGTGAAAGTAACCGAGGCGCCGCTTCTCGACGTCGATCTCGTTGAGCACGATCGTGCTCTTGGTGTGCTGGCGGCGGTAATCGGTGCCCGAGGTGTCGGGCAGCCAGAAGGAGTCGGCCTCGGTACTGATCATCCTGCCGGCGCCGACGTGCTCGAGGGCATGCTCGAGCAGCGGCCGCCACACGTACATCTCCTGTACATCAAGACCGTAGAGGTCGCGCAGCTCATCGTGGGGCGGCTTGAAGAACGTCCACTGGTCGCCTTCGAAGTCGATCGCCGCCGTGAACGGCAGGATCGCGCGCGGTTCGAGACCGAGAGCGTGAATGACCTCGATCCAGATGTCGACGTAGCAGTTCTTCTCCACCCACACGCAGCCTTCCGTGTGCAGCGAATGACGCCTGTAGGACGCGGGATCGAGTCCCCGCAAAACGCTCGCCGAGGTCACGGTATCGATCTCACGAAGGCCACAGCTTGCTGCGCACCTCGTGCGGCCAGCGCTCCGGCTCGAAACCGTGCGTCTTGAACAGCGCCATCACGATGCGCTCCAGGCCGAATCCGAGACAGGCGGTGTTGGCGACCTTGCCATCGCTGGTGCGGATGCCGAAGGTCGAGCCGAAGTGCTCCTGGTGGAAGTTGAACGAGCACACGGCGGTCGGATCATCCGCAGAGATCACGGGTATCAGCACCTCGAACTTGAGCTTCTGTTCTTTTTGGTTCACGGCGAGCATTTTGCCGCCACGACCGAAGAACGGGTCCGCCGCGACATCCGCTCGAGCCGGCATCCCGAGCGAAGTCAACAGGTTGAGGCCGCGCTTGAGCCACATGTCGCGCCACTCGACGACCTCGTCAGGCGTCCCGACGCGCACGAATTCGCGCACGCGGAACGATTGCATGCGCGTAGGCTCGGGCGAGGGCTCGTGCCGGTACACCCAGTTCAGCATCGTCACCAGGCGACCGCCTTTGGGCACCACGCCGGTGAAGCTCGGATACAGCGGGTAGCAGGCGGCTGGACTCAGCACGACGTCCGTGAGCCCGAATAGTTCGCCCCATGGTTGGCCGGCGTGCACTCGCTCGGCGAGCGCCTGGGCCTGCAGCTCCTTGCCGAAGAAACTGTAGACCGCTCCGCACAGGTGCGGAAACGAATCCAGATAGTTGACCCGCTCGAGCACCTGGCGGCTGATGACCGGCGGGAACATGCAGACCTCCGCGCCGTCGTCCTTCGATAGCGCCGAGACCAGTCCGTTGAAGCGCTCGAGCACGTCCTCGAACACGGCGCCCCGGCCGAACGCCCCCTGCACCCCGACCGGGATGATCAAACGATGCTTGACGAGCCCTTCGTAGAACTTCTGCGGGTCGTAGTCGGCACTCATGTGGCGAGCTCCCGGTCGATCCTGGAGGCGACTAGTTGTCCTTGAACACGAGCAGCATGGAAGCGCTCTTGGAGGCGATGCGATCGTTGGAGATCATCAGCGAGGCGGACAACACGTCGCGGTAGTGTCTGCCGAGGCTGAACTTGCTGTCGTTCTTGTAGCCGAGAATGCCGGTGATCTGCAGGGCCCTGTGCACGATCTGCGGCGCGCTCTCCGAGGCGTTGATCTTCAGATTGTTCATCTTCAGCGCCCAGCCGATCGACAGCAGCTCCTGCATCCCGCGCGGCCGCGCGTTGAGTTCGTCGAATTCGTCGGCGAGCGCCAGCCAGTTGTGGCGCATCGCCTGCAGCTGCTCCGACACTTGCGCGAGTCGCGTCGCCGTCGGTGGCACCGTGCCGGGATTCTTGCGCGCGCTCGCGCGCACGAACTCGGCCGCGCGGGCGACCGCATCGGCGGCGATCCCCCACCAGAGCGAGGACCACAGGATGTGGGAGTAGGGCACCATGGTCTGCGCCGAGGAGTCGGCGAACGATCCCGGAACGATCTGCTCCTCGGGCCCGGCGGATTCGAGCTTGAATCCGGGACTGCAGGTACCGCGCATCCCCAGCGTGTCCCAGGACGTCGTCTGCGTGAGTTTGTAGTCGCCCTTGCGAACCAGGACCAGCACCTGGTCGCTGCCCGGAGCGTCCGGCCCCCGGCGACAGGTCACGAGAATCCCGTCGGCGTGCTCGCAGTAGGAAGCAGTAGTAGCGTCCTTGTCGAGCTTGAAGCGTCCGTTCTGGCGCTCGACGGCGCAGATGCTGGTGCGGGTCTCCCCGAAAGTGCCGTTCTCCGAGGTCATCGAGGCGAGCACGTACTGATCGCGCACCAGTTCCTGCAGATAACGGCGGAAAAACGCCGACTGCAGGCCATGCCGGGCAATGCACGCGACCTGGATGTAGTGCATGGCCAATACCATCGCACTTGAGCCGCAGGCTTGCCCTAAGGTCGAGCACAGCGCGGCGAGCTCGCGCGTGCCGTAACCCGCACCGCCCAGCTCTTTCGGCACGGGCGCCGAAAGCAGCTTGGCCGTCTGTAGCGCCTGGACCGTCGCCCGCGGAAAGCGGCTGTTCGCGTCGACGTCGGCGGCGTTCGGCGCGGCAACGTCCGCTGCAATCCCTTCGAGGGCGGCCAGATGCGCGGCGAACTCCGGAGAATTGCTGGTCATCGTTTGAGCATCCGCTTGTCTGCAGAAGTTGTGACGCTGTTCCCGCCCGGGTGACACGAGCCGCCTCCATTTTGACTTGATCTTAACAGGGCGCCGAGGAAATTCCGCAAACCGCGCCACACAAGCAGTGGAGTCTCGTGTCCGCCCTCGAACGGCGCCCAGGTCACTTCGGCGCCGCCTGCCAACATAAAGTCGCGTAACGCCTCGCCCGCGGTGAAGGCCAAGTCCTGGTCTGACCGCCCGTGGCTCACGAACGCGGGCAACCCGCGGAGACGCTCGCGCTTTGGCTCCCAGTCCGCACGCGCAATCCGCGAGGCGGACATCAGTACGAGCGCATCGACCGGACTGGAGCCTCGGAGCGCGAAATCGAGCGACAGCATCCCCCCTTGGGAGAAGCCGCCGACCACAGTGCAGCGCGGCCGGTATTCGGCCGCGAGCGCCTCGATAAACCGAGCCAGTGCTGCGCGCGCCGCACCGAGGCCGGGCGGATATTGCTCAACCAGGTCCCGAGGTCCGCGCAACAGCGCGGCGTCTCTCGCTTCAGAGTCGATGTCCCACCAGCCGTATCCGCCGGCGTCGAAACAGCGCTGCGGGCCTCGCGGGAGCAGGAACAGGGCGGGCACCCCCAGCGAGTGAGCAAATGGCGCCAGGTCCTCGGGTTTCATCGCGTACCCATGCAGTAGCACGACCGCCATCGGCGCGTCCGTCGCTCCGACGACGATGGTGCGCAATCCGGCGATCTCGAGCAGGCGTTCGCTGTGTGTCAAACCGTCTCCGCAAGCCGAGGCCGCGAGGGAACGAAATAGCGTTTCAGGCGCAGAAAATGCTTTTCATACAGATGATACGACAGCCATGCGCACGGATACGTCGCCAGAGTAACGGCGGCCGCATACAGCACGGCGATCGTGGCGCTGTGGGTGGTCGCCGCGCCGCCGAGCAGCCGCGCGCCGAGCAGCTTGGTGATCGGAAAATGAAGCACGTACATCCCGTAACTATACTTGCCCGCCGATCTGAGCGGAGCGATGGACAGCGCTCGCGACAGCCAGTTCTCACGGCCCGCATACTTTCCCAGCGCCGCGAGCAGCAGCAGCGTGAACGCCGCCGCGAGTATCGTCATCCCGAGGGTCTGTGTCTGCCAGCCGCCGCGTGCATAGTCGTGTGTCAGAAGCGCACCGCTCACCAACACGGCGAGCGCGGCCCACGGCAGGTGGCGTGCACTGCGTTCCAGTCGAGCCTTCCAGGATGGCAGTCGCACGAGCGCCGCAGAAGCGGCCCCCATGGCGAGCGCATCCATCCGGCAGATCGTGAATTCGTATACGCACTCCGACGAAAAGCCGGCCACGCGCATGGCCGTGCGAAAGCCAAACGCCGCCACGCAAATGCCAAGACAGAGCCGCAACACCCGCTCCGGCCGCATGCGGTGCAGCGCCAGCGGCCACAGCAGATAGAACTGTTCTTCAACCGCCAGCGACCAGAAATGTGCAAACCCTGCCACGGTCAGTCCCCGTGGATCAGTCCAGTTGGAGAGGAACGTCCACAGCCAGATCTGGTGCTGTTGGCTCTGCCGCGTCTCCACCGGCGCCAGCTGCAGTGGGGCGAGCACCAGGAAAGTCACCGCCAGGATTCCGTAGTACAGCGGCAGGATGCGCAGCGCGCGACGGGCGTAGAAGGCACGGTAGTACGTCGGGGAGTCCTGGGAATCGAGGAGTGCGCCGGAAATCAGAAACCCCGACAGCACGAAGAACAGCTGCACGCCGGCCCACCCGAACAGCAGGAACTCCTTCACTATGTACGCCGGACCGTGGAACGCCGCCTCGAGCATCAGATTGGTGTTGTGTGGAATCACGAGCAGGATCGCGAGTCCCCGGACCCCGTCGAGCGCCGGGATGTGAACGGCCGAGAGACGCGATACAGACACACTGTCAGACATGACCGCGCGCCTGATCGAGCGCCTCGGAGAGCACCGTTATGAGCCGCTCGCGCGCAGAGCCCGCCGTGAAGGTATGGTCCGCTCCGTCTATCAACTGGATCGCAAGCTGGCCGCGCGCGCACAGCTTGCGGACACGGGAGCCTCCCTGGGTTCGCAGCAGCTGCAGGCCGGGGTCGTTCGTGGCGAACACGAACAGCATGGCTGTGCCGCGCTCAGCCACAGATTCGAGCTCGTGGCCCAGGTCATCCCTCAGAGGGACACCCAGATCGCGCGCCAGGTCGCGCCAGTGGCGGCTGAGCCACGCGCCTGTGCGTCGGATCATGATCTGCGCGACTCTGCCGACATCTACCTCGCCACGCATCAACTTGCGCCACGAGTGTAGTCTGAATGCCGCCTCCCGATAACGGTGCGCTTCGGAGATCACTCGCCGATCGGTCAGCGGCGCATCGAGCGACATGCCTTCCTTCCAGAAAAAGGTGAGCGGGTTGATCATCACGACCGCCTGCAGCGGCGCGCCGCCGACGGCCGCCTTGAACGCATGGTAGGCACCCGAGCAAAGCCCGAGCGCGCGGCATTCGCTCACGCCGGCTCGCTGGCGCAGGTAGTGCATCGCCTCCCTTATGTCTTCGGCCGCCCGCGCGGTGTAGATCGCGTTCTCCGTCTCACCGGGGCGCGGCAGGCTGTCGCCCACACCCGAAATATCGAACCGCAGAACCACATGACCTTGCGATGCCCAGCGGCGCGCCAGCGCAACGTACAGCCGATTGGACCCAATGTGGTGAGTGCCACCCGCATTCAGCAGGAGAATTCCCGTGCGCAGCTCCTTGGCGCCAGCGGCGTCGGCGGTGTCCGTTGCTGCAGGGTGCGGCGCTGTCAATATGCCGAACAGCACACGCCCGGAATCGAGGAATGCCGACGTCTCGCTGATCGGTACTCCGCCGAGCACCCCGGGGGGCAGCCGAATGGCGTGTCGCGAGCGAGGAAGGGTGTCGCGGCCCTCAGGAGAGTCTTCCGTGGGGCTAGAGCGCGTGGGGCTAGAGCGCTCACGCTGTGCAAGCGGCTCCACAGCGCCCCGCTCGCAGAGCCAGGTGACCGCCAGACGCAACATCTCCGAGGGAACCATCGTTGCGTGGGGACTGAGCATCATTTCCGCATAGCCCGGCACTGCATGCCGTTCCACGGTGGCGCCGCTCGCCTGCAGATGTGCCGCCCAGCGCTCGTTCCCCGGCAGGTCGTGGCGGTCGAGAATCAGCACCTGCGAGGCGGGAGCTCGCTCGAGCTTTGACAGGTCGACGGCAGAGAGCGAGGTGCGCGTGGCTGCGCTGAGGGCGAAACCCGTCACCTCCATGACGTCGCTGTCGGCAGTCTCCGGCAGTCCGGTGCCCGACGCCATCTGCAATGCGCGCAACTCACGCGTGTAGGCTCTCCCGCTGACGACCGGGGCCAGGGCGATGAGTCCCGCGACGTCCGAGCGTTCACTTGCCGCGAGCGCCGCAAGTGTGGCGCCCAGACGCACGCCCAGAAAACAGACACGGTCGCAGCCGGCCTCGCTCCGCAGAGTCTCTGCCGCCCCATGCACGCTCGCGATCCAGGCGGACAGACGGTCCGGGTCGAGATCAGTGCCGGCGGAATCGCCCGTACCGTCGTAATCGAAGCGCAAAGCGGGGATGCCGGCGTCGGCCGCGGCTTCGGCGCAATGCCGCAGTGCCCGATGGGCGCAGATCGCCTCGTATCCGACGGGGTTGCATAGCACGAGACCCAGGCTGCAACGGGCAGCGCGCTGCGGCCGGTGGATCCACCCGAACAGCGGTCGGGCGTCGGGCCCGAAGTACACGGGCTCGGCGCGTGGCGCAGTCACGACGAGCCTTCGATCTTTGCCGCCGTCAACGCGTTGAGCGCGTGCACTCTGCCGCGCAAGCTACGCTGGGGCTCGTGCGGGACCCGGCGCAGGCGC